>Ga0187863_10000097_pt1 | contig 77816 bp, 56 predicted proteins | sample June2016WEW_11_1_FD_132975 | JGI IMG/M metagenome (GOLD analysis project Ga0187863, IMG submission 132975) | Peatland microbial communities from SPRUCE experiment site at the Marcell Experimental Forest, Minnesota, USA - June2016WEW_11_10 | ecosystem: Environmental > Terrestrial > Soil >...
CAGGCGGCTTCCGGCGGGTTAAACGACCTGCCGGACATACGAAAATGCGCCGATTTCATGCCCTTGCAGAAAAATACCGGCGACGGACTCTTCTAACTCGGCGCTTTTCAGAGGTTCCCTAAGTCTCCGGCTGAAATACACGCGCAATTGCCGGCGCCGCCGAGCGGCTTCCTCCCACGGAAAGGAGACCCTCGGCGGCATCGGTGTTTCTGTGCGATCGCGGGCGCGCTGAGCGCGAAGGGAAGCCGCCTTGGTTCGAAGCGGCTGCAAGCTGACCATCTCTGATAGAATCGAATGCGTTCGCGCCGACGCCTCAGAGTGCCTTGTGCGCGTGACCTCCCAAGAGCCCAATTGGAGATGGAAATGGCCAAGATGCCGACGCCGCGTTTCTCGTTTACCAACAGATTCAGCGCGTCGAATAAGGTCCCCCGGCAAATCAATCGAAATCTTATCTTCAATCAGATACGCATCAAGCAGCCCATTTCGCGGGCCGATTTGGCGCGGGCATCGGGCTTGCAGAGAAGCACCGTCTCGCTGATCGTGGAGGAGTTGATTGCCGAGCGATGGATCGTCGAGGGATCGATGGGCCGGCTGCCTCGCGGCAGAAGGCCCACGTTCCTGCATCTGAACGATCAGCGAGGCGTGCTGGCTTTGGATATCCATCCGTCGCAGACCACGCTGGCCGTGACCGACCTTGGCGGCAAGATCGTCGCGCAGAACATTATCGAGCTTCCCGTCAATCCCCAGAAGGTTCTCAGCGCCATAGTGGATGCGATTCGAAAGATGATAATCGCCAATAGCGACCGGTCTTTCGAGGGCATTGGCATCAGCCTGCCGGGGCGCTTCGATCCTCACCTGGAGAGATTCGTCTTTGCGCCCAACGTAACCTGGCCGATTCAACGCATCAAGTCCCGTGTGGAACAGGCCACCGGGCTGCCAGTGGTGGTGGACAACGTCGCCAACGCCTGTGCATTGTCCGAGGTCTGGTTTGGCGACAGCGACGGCATGCACGACCTGGTTGTAGTCAATGTCTCGGAAGGAATCGGCGCCGGCATCTTTGCCAACGGCCGGATTATCCGCGGAGAAGCAGGCTCGGCCGGTGAATTCGGTCACGTGCAGGTCGATCCAAATGGGTTGCCGTGCGGCTGCGGAAGCCGGGGATGCTGGGAGACCGTTGCCTCGAATCGCGCCGGGATGCGTTACTACACGGAGATAGCAAACAAACCGTTGACGTCGTTTGACGCTCTGCTCGAGTTAGTCGAGGCGGGAGATCCGGCGGCGAAGGCGGCGATCGAACGGATGTGCGCCGCGCTCGGCCGCGGGATGCATACGATTGCGTCCGCCCTGGCGCCAAGCGAGATCGTCGTGGTGGGCGACATTACGCCGCTCTGGGATTTGGCAGGTCCCCTGGTCGAGGCCGAAATGCGCCGCAACCCATTGGTGAGAGTTCCCATCATTCGGGCCGCTCACGAAGGCAAAAAGGCTCGATTGCGCAGCGCCGTGGCTTTGGTGATGCACGAGAACCCGCTCTGAGCATTGCCGCGCAAGAAGCCGCGATACCCGCGCCGTCCTCGATCGCCCGCAGCCTGCTTCGGAGCTTCCTGCCGACCAAGGAAAAGATTACCTGGCGTGTTCCTCGCCTTCCGTCCCAGAGTTATACGCCAAGTAGGCTTTGAGTGGGGATTGCGTTGCGCGGAGCGCGCGGACTACAGATTGAGCATTGAGGTCCGCGCCCTCGGCGCTGGTGTGTGTGTGGTCCATGGGAAAGAGGAGCGCCGACTTATCCGGGCCGATGGCTTCCAGGCGGTCGGCCTCAACGTTGGCCATGTCGGCTAATTCGACTTTCTCGGCGCCGGCAAGCTGGCGAATCGCGTCATCGTAACCCATGTCGCGCTCGATGTGCTGTTTGCCATCGACGCCAGTCGTCCAGATGTTACGGATGGTGAGCGTGAGAAGGATGGGAGTGGCGTGTTTGGCGCGGCTGCCGGCGATGTATTTGCGCATGTACCAGCCGTAAGTATGCACAGTCTCGACTCGGCCATCCAGCAGCGTGACGTCCTTTGATTCTTCGCCAAGCCCCTTGAGGGTACCGCGCGGCTTGCGGCCGTCGAGATCGCCACCGTCGTTGTGGCCCATCTGGATCAGCACGTAATCGCCCGGCTTGATCTCCGCCAGCACCTTGTCCCAGGAGCCTTCGTTGATGAACGTCCGGCTGCTGCGCCCGGCCCTGGCGCGATTGGCTACATTGATGCGCGCGGTATCGAAGTAGCGAGCCAGGTGATCGCCCCAGCCAAGATCGGCCTGGTTGCTGGCCGTCGAATCGCCGACGATGAAGACCGTCGGCAAGGCTGGATTCAGCGGAATCGCCGCGGCGGCGGAAGTCTGCACAGGCGTGGGCGGGGGCTGCGTCGAGGTTCCGGCAGCCGTCTGCGCATGGGCGAGGGATAATGCGAAGATTAGCGCGGCTGGCAGAAGGCCAGGGAGAGCGCGGTTCAACTTGGGCATTGTGAAAGCGCCTTTCGCGGAAGCCGCCCCGCGCCTTGGGTTCGGAGAGGGCCGGCTCCTCGATGAAATCGTGTTTGCTATCGGAACGAGTTTACCAGTCTCTTTGAGTCTTCAGGACCGATGTTCTGTTCTTTAAGTGGAAATCGACGCGACCATCGGCGAGCCGCGATCTTGAAGGGATTTGAAAAGGATATAGTATTCCTGGAACCGGAGCGTGAGTGTTTTCCATGATGAATCTCAATCGGGCCTTCTTGTTTGCAGTGCTTGCGTTCTCGACTTTTGCTCCGTTCACCGCGACTGCGCAGGCGCCCGCGCGCACCATCGTCGATTTCGATGCCGATTGGAAGTTCTTTCAAGGGGATGTGGCCCATGCGGAAGCGGCGGCGCTTGACGATTCCGCCTGGCGCGCCGTCACGGTGCCGCACGATTGGAGCATCGCCGGCCCCGTTGACGCAAAGAATCTCAGCGGTCCCGCCGGAGGCTTCTTTCCCACCGGAATCGCCTGGTACCGGAAGAGTTTCTCGCTGCCCGCCAAAGACGCCCGTCGCCGCGTCTATATTGCCTTCGACGGGGTGATGGCCAACAGCGACGTCTGGATCAACGGCTTCCACCTGGGCCACCGTCCCAACGGCTATGTGAGCTTCTTCTACGATCTTACCGGTCATGTGCAATTCGGGCCGGCCGCGCGCAATGTGATTGCCGTCCGCTGCGATACCTCTCAGCAACCTGCCTCGCGATGGTACGAGGGCGGGGGAATCTATCGTCCCGTCCGGCTGGTCCTCATGCGGGATGTGCATCTGGAGCCCTGGAGCACGTTTGTTACCACGCCGGTGGTTGCCGCGGGCAAGGCGATGGTCCACGTGGGGAGCACGGTGGTCAACGAATCCGGCGCGCCGCAAAGGATCGCGCTGGAGATAACGCTGACCGGGTCGGACGGGCGTCCCGCTGGGTTCATCGTGACTCCGGAGCAGACGATCGCTAAGGGCGAACGCGCGGCCTTCACGGCGGAGATATCCGTCCCCGCGCCGCAGCTTTGGGATCTCGACCATCCGTCGCTCTATCGCGTTGTTGCGCGCGTCCGGACCGGACCGGCAGACGGCAAACGGGTAGAAGTCCTGGACGAGGAAGAGTTACAGTTCGGCATTCGCGAGTTTCATTTCGATGCCGCCACGGGCTTCTGGCTCAATGGGCGCAACTTCAAGATCAAAGGCGTCGCCATCCATGGCGACGGAGGCGCGTTTGGAATCGCCGTGCCCACGGCAATCTGGGAGCGTCGGCTCGCGGCATTGCGCGCCCTGGGCGTGAACGCCATCCGCATCGCGCACAATCCGCCCTCGCCGGAGTTTCTCGACCTCTGCGACCGGATGGGCTTTCTGGTGATGGAGGAGCTCTTCGATTGCTGGACGGTGGGCAAGAACCCCTATGACTACCACCTCGATTTCGAGCAATGGTCGTCGATCGATACTCGCGATGCCGTGCGCCGTGACCGCAACCACCCCAGCATCATCCTTTGGAGCGCCGGCAACGAGATCCGCGACACGCCTCAAGCAGAGCTTGCGAAGGGCATCCTCGCAAGGCTGCTATCGATCTTCCACGAAAACGATCCCTCGCGCCCGGTGACGCAAGCTCTCTTCCGTCCTAACGTGAGTCACGACTACGACAATGGACTGGCTGACATGCTGGACGTGGTGGGACAAAACTACCGTGAAAACGAGCTCCTGGCCGCCCACGCGCAAAAGCCCTTACGCGCCATCCTGGGAACGGAGAACCATCATGATCGCGCGGCTTGGCTGGCTCTGCGCGATAGTCCGCCCTATTCCGGCCAGTTCCTGTGGTTGGGAATCGACTACCTGGGAGAGGCCGGACAATGGCCGAATATCAGCCGGCCAACGGGACTGCTTGATCGCACTGCTCTGCCTTACCCGCGCGCGTGGGAACGGCAGAGCTGGTGGGCGGAGGCGCCTAATGTGCACATCGCGCGGCGCGTTGCCTCCACTGAGCAATCCACAATCAACCCTGGTTCCAGGCCGGTTCAGCCGGCCCCGCGGGAAGCTCTGTACTTGGATTGGACGCCTCAGAGCACTGCCGCGCACTCTGAAGCCGTCGAGGTCTATACCAACTGCGATGAGGTCGAGCTGCTGTTGAACGGCCGGTCCCTGGGACGCCAGAAGTTGCACCCCGACGCCTCTCCGCTCACCTGGGACGTGCCCTACGCGCCCGGCTCGCTGAAGGCCGTGGCATACAACCGGGGGCGCCTTGTGGCCGAGGATGAACTCCGCACGGCAGGGAAGGCGGCACGCATCGTGCTCTCGGCGGAGCGCGCCACGGTTTCCGCCGGCAGTCAGGATGCGGTTGTCATCGTCGCCACCGCGGCGGACGATGCAGGCCTGCCGGTTCCGGCCGCGGACAATGAGGTCCAGTTCACGGTCTCGGGTCCAGCCGAGATCCTGGCCACCGACAACGGCGACACTGCCGGTCACGAGTCTTTCCTGCTGCCGCGCCGCCGTCTTTTTGGAGGCCGGGCAATCGCAATCCTCCGTGCAACCGCCTCGTCGGGCAGCATCCAGGTTCATGCCTCGGCGGCGGGTTTGGTCGGCGGCGATGCGAGACTCACGGCTGTTGCCGGCAATCCTTCGCACCTGGCGCGCGCATTCTAAAGCGGATTCGCTCAGCTCGCACAGCGTTCGTCCTCTGACCTGGGGGGTGAAGATTCCTTTCCAGACTTGCTGACTTAAGTCCCTTATCTTGAAGTACTTGGCGCACTCTGGTCCGGCTTCGTGGGTCAAGGCATCGATGATGGGGAGCGCGTTCAGGAATAGAGCGCCTCAAGGAAAAGCAATGCGACCTAAGTTGCATAAGAATAAATAATTTTTCTATTGACATTTGTAGCCCAAATGACTTAACTTTTCGCGGAGGTCAAACTGTTGATTTGGGCTTTGCTCAAATTCGGGGTTTGAACTTCGCTGAGAATGTTGCACCACCCATACTCACTCACGGAGGCTTTCCAAGCGGACATATGAACAGAAACGAGTTTGCCGACACAATGCATGTCAGGCGCAAGCGCAGCGGAAGCTGGGCCAACGCAGTTGCAATCTTACTCGGGCTGATGATTTGCCTGGGGTGGGCGGCCACGCAGGCCGCGGCGCAAACAGCTGGCGAAGGCGCTATAGTGGGCACGGTCAAGGATGCCACCGGCGCGGTCATCCCCAACGCCAAAGTCACTGCAACGAACCAGGCCACAAATATAGCCACGACGCGCACTTCGTCGTCCGCGGGCTTCTACTCCATCACTCCTCTGCCGCCGGGCACCTACACCATTCGGGTAACGGCGACCGATTTCAAGACGCTCGTACAAGAGAACCTGGTTCTGGATGCCTTGCAGACCCTGGGGTTCAATCCTGTGCTGGTCGTCGGCGCTCAGACGCAAAGCATCACGGTAACCGCGGCGCCTCCAGTGCTGGAGACAGAGAATGCAACTCTGGGCCTGACCATGGAGAACGCCGATTATGCGAACCTGCCGGTCCAGATGGCCAGCGGCAATCAGCGCGACCCCACGGCGTTCGGAGTTCTGACGCCGGGAGCGCAGAGCGGACCTCGCTTGCCCAATATCGGTGGAACGGGCGGCTATTTGGGCCAGCTCTATCTGGATGGCATGCCGGCGGAAACGGTGAGCCAACAGGGCGACAACCGGCTGATCTCCGAGGGCATGAATCTGGACGCAGTGGATCAGTTCCAACTGCTGACCAGTTCGCCACCGGCGGAGTACATGGGCGCCGGCGCGGAGAACTTCACGATGAAGTCCGGCGGTGTCAAGTATCACGGGCAGGTGTCGGAGTTTGTGCGCAATACGGTATTCGATACATGGTGCTTTACCTGTAAGGCCGCCACGATCAAGAATTCGGTTGGCGCGACCGTCGCGGCTCCCAAGCCCTGGGAGCATCAGAATGAGCTGTCGGCGTCCGTCGGCGGCTATGTTCCGCATACAGGCAAGAAGCTGTTCTTCTTTTACGCTTACGACCGGTACCATTACCGTGCGGTGGTCAACCCCTCGCTGTTAACCATTCCGACCCCGCTGATGCTGGCCGGCAACTTTACCGAATTGACGGAAACCGCGGCGTACCCCACCGGCAATCCGGTCTCGGGACAAACCGGAGCAGGGGCCAACAATCCGGCATGGCTCTACAATCCGCTGACCAATAGCTGCCCCGGCACTGGCGCTGTCTGCACGCGGCAGCCACTTTCGTCCGGCGGGACCAACAACGTCATCCCGTCAGCTTTGCTGTCTCCCATCGCCCAGGCCATGCAGCAGTGGATGCCTGCGCCGACCAACCCCGGCGTTCTTGTGAACAACTATCTGGGAAGCATTCCAACCGGCAAGGACAACCATGTGAACAACTGGCGCGTCGATTACGATATGAGCGCCAAGCACCGGATCTCCTCGGTGGGAGTGATGGGCACCTATGGCTACCTCAACAACTGGGGCTCTCCGTATCTTCCCCAGCCGTACGTAGGCGGCGACGATGCCGCCATCTACCCCAAGGACTATGTGATCGGTGACACGTATACCGTTTCGCCGAATCTGGTCAACCAGTTGAAGTACTCCTACACCAGGTTCTTCCAGAACATCTACGACGATACGCAGGGTGTGACGGCATGGGAGGTGGGGACCTTCGGAATCACCAACCTTCCGGCGGGCCAGGCCGGGCAGGAGTTCCCTGGCGCGAGCTTCGGAACCACGGCGGCCTATAATAGCGGGCTGAGCGGCTGGACCGGGGGCTCCAACTCGACCTCTACCCAGCTCACGACGCCGAACAACTACGCCCTCACGGACAACGTCCAATGGCTGAGAGGGAAACATGCGCTGACCTTCGGCGGCACGCTTCAGTTCGAGAACATCAATAACGCCAACCCGGCCACTTACACCGGCGTTCTCGCCCTGTCCTACAACGCCAACTCGACGGCCAATTACGGCTGGAACAACACCGCTGGGACCACCACGAACGCGATCAGCACGGGCGGTACGGGCTATGCGGGCCAATTGGGAGCCACCGCCGCCACTACCGGTCCCTCCGGGTTTGCATACGCCAGCTATCTGCTGGGCGCGGTCGGGGGCACGCCAACCCTCGGTCTGCAGCCTGTCAGCGAAGTGGGAGGACGCTTCTTGACCATTGCGCCCTATGCCGAGGACATCTTCAGAGTAACGCAGAAGCTGACCCTCGACATCGGACTTCGCTGGGACTACCTGCCACCGTATCACGAAGTCCAGAATCGCTGGACATTCCTCAATCCAAACATCACCAACCCGCTTACCAATACGCCCGGCATGTTGCAATTCGCCGGCCGCTGGGGCGGACCGGGCGTATCCTGCATGTGCAACACGCCGGTGCAGACCTACTGGAAGAACTATGGACCGCGCGTGTCGGCGGCCTATGAGTTGAACCCCAAGACAGTCTTCCGGGCAGGCTATGCGCAGGTCTTCTCGCAGGGCGGCGGCGTCGGCGGACGCGGCGGCGCCTCCGGCGGCACTGGACAGACCGGCTTTAACGTGAGCGCCATCGGCCCTGCCGAGAGCACGTCGACCGCATCGGCTGCGCCCTCTTTCTTTCTGAACACCAGCGCCGGCTTCACCGCCGCGGGAATGGCGAATGCCTCGCTCTTCGGGGCGGGCTTTGCTTATCCCTCGGCGCCGGCGCAGAACGTCGCGGCTCAGGAGCTGGGCACCGGCTTCTATCTGAGCACGCCCACCACAATGGCGACCGCCAGCTCGGTCAGTTACGGGGACTTCTATCTTGCCGGGCGCGCTCCGGAGTTGGAGATGTACAACGCCGGCTTTGAGCGGGGAATCACTCAAAACATGACGCTGGCAGTCAATTATGTGGGTAACGAGAGTCACTTTCTTCTCGACTACTCAGGCGCCGGCAACGCCGACTCGTCGACTAGCCGCGGATACTGGCTCAACCAGCTGAATCCCATGTACCTTGCCATTCTCGGTCCCATTACGGCGCAGGGTACCGGCGGCGGAGCCGGCGGGCCGCTCCTGAATGCGCAAGCGAACGCCACCACGGTCGCTCAAGTCACAGCGGCCATACCCACCGCTCCGGCTCCCACATTCTTTACCAAGGCCGGGGCGGTCAGCAGCAAGGCCACCATCGAGCAGATGCTGGTCGCGTTCCCGCAATACACCACAGTAGCCGATACCTGGGGCAACAGCGACAACTTCAGCTACAACTCCCTCCAGGTCACACTGAACCAGCGCCTGAGCCAGGGGTTGACGTTCAACGTGAATTACACGTTCTCGAAGAACATCGGCGACGACACCAACTTCCGCAGCGGCTTCGCTATTCCGGCCGGCGCGGTCTCGCGCTCCAGCTCGGCCTGGAAGATGGACCGCATCGAGCGTTCCTGGACGGCAATCTCGATTCCCCAGAACCTGAAGGCCTTCGGCGTTTGGAACCTGCCTTTCGGGCAGGGGCATATTGGCAACGACAATCGCCTGGTCCGCTGGGCAGCGGGCGGATGGCAGCTCTCCGGCATCTATAACTGGATATCGGGGACACCCGTTCAAGTCACCTGGAGCGGGAGTACTTCGGCGACCTATCCGGGGCAGGGACAGGCTGTACCGGACCTGAACCCGGCGTTCGGCAGCAATAGCGCCCGCATCAACGGACATTATGGAAAGGGGCCGTACGGATACAATACCTGCAACCTGGGCATCAACGTAATCGGTCAAACCGGCTGCACCCAGATTCCGTACATCTCCGTCAATGCGTTCGCCGCTCCGCAGAACATCTCCTCGAACAGTACCGCCCAGTATCTGCTCGGGAACGCGCCTCGGACCAGGGCGCTCCAACTGCGCAATCCCTACTCCTGGAATGTGGACTCCGGTTTGAAGCGCACATTCCCCATCCACGAAAACCTGAAGTTCGTCTTCGAAGCCGATTGCCTGAATACCTGGAACCATGTGACCTTCGGCGGTCCCAGCGCCGGCTGGGCTGCCGGTTCCACCGCCTTCGGCACCATCGGCAGCGCCTCCGGCAACCGCGACTGGCAGTTCGCCGGCCACATCACCTTCTAACAACCTCCCGGCTTGCATCCGCCGCAGTTCATCGCGGCGGATGCGCCAGGACGAAACCTCCCGCCCCGGCTGAACGCACACATTCAAGTGTGACTTATGAGCCACGCGCCTTAACTGGCGCTGCCGGGCCTATTCCTGTTTGTGGCTGAGGAAACCGCATGTCGATTCAAGGTAAGATACTCATGCTCGCCATGGCGGCGGGCATTTGCTTTTTGGGGCAACAAAGCCTGGTATTGGCACAGCACCAGCCCAATGCGCAACAACAGGCCACCATTGCCAACAACGAAATGCGGCACTTTGGCGACGCCCCAGATAACCCCGGCCCCATCGCCACGGACCTGTCCTACTCGACCAAACCCGCGGCAGTAGCCAAGGCCATGCGCAAGGTTGCCGACTGGCAGCTCGAAAGATCTCAGTCCTACTTCGACCGGGTTTGGACGTGGAGCGCGCTTTATGTCGGATTCATAGCCGCTTCCGACTCGCTGGGCGACCCAAAGTATAGTGATGCCATGCTGGCAATGAGCCAGAAGTTCGATTGGCAACTGCGCGGCCGTCTGCCCAACGCCGACGATCAGAGCATCGCGCAAACCTATCTCGAGTTATATCTCCTCAAGAGGGACCCCGCAATGATGCGGCCGGCGCAGGGCACCCTGGATGCGATCCTGGCCGCGCCAAGGACCTCCGCGATCCCCGGCAAGGAGATTGCATGGTGGTGGTGCGATGCGCTGTTCATGGCGCCGCCCGTGTGGGCGCGGATGTATGCCGCTACCGGCGACCGTAAGTACATCGACTACCTCGACGAGGAATGGGCCAAGACTTCCGGCCGTCTCTACGACACCCAGGAGCATCTTTATGCGCGGGATTCCGCCTTTCTGACCCGGACCGAGGCCAATGGAAAGAAGATGTTCTGGTCGCGCGGCAATGGATGGGTGATGGGTGGAATCGTCCGGATCCTCCCATACCTGCCCAAGGACGATCCTGCTCGCGCTAAATATGTAACTCAATTGCAGGAGATGGCAGCGCGGGTGGCGCAGCTTCAAGGGCCGGATGGGCTCTGGCGCTCGGGTCTGCTTGACCCCGGCGACTACGATCTGCCGGAGCTCTCGGGCTCAGCCTTCTTCACCTATGCACTAGCCGCCGGTGTGAATCAAGGAATACTGGATAAGAAGGTCTATCGGCCCGTGATCGACAAGGCCTGGGCCGGGATGCTGCATCATGTGTATGCCGACGGGCGGCTGGGCTGCATCCAGCAGACAGGCGCGGCGCCGGCGCCCTTCAGGGAATCCGCGAGTTATACCTACGGCGTGGGCGCTTTTCTGCTGGCGGGCAGCGAGATACGGCAGATGAATGGCCATTCCGCGCGAAGATGAGACTTATCCGGCAGCTCCGGCACAGCTTTTCACATGCCGGAGTTGGGCCTTGCGGCTTGTCCTTTGTCTGCGAGGGATCGTCTGAGAGGATCTACTGCGGAATCACCTCGGTTCGCCGTAGGGTATGTCTTTCGGGTCCTTCACCGTCGAGTCCGTGAAGACCGGCTTGCTTCCATCCGCCGTCTTGATGTTGCTGTCGGTAAGGGTCCAGTTCTTGGAGTTGGCGATAGTTCCCGCGGTGGCGGCCTCTATGTCCAGATGGTCGAGGCGGAAGTCGTCGAGCGTGGCGTTGGGATAGGCAGCGACGTTGAAGGCGCTCCTGGCACCGGTCGCCTTGATATTCCAGATGTGAACGTTACTGAAATGCGGAAGCCCCTGCTCCTCCGGGACCTTGGTGGTAAGAGTGACCCAGTAGGAAGGGATATCTTTCACGCCGCCGGGGATAGTGGCATAGCTGTAACTCGGGTTCCAGTTCATGGTGATGTGAATCGGTATGGCGACCCCCTCCAACGTGAGGTCGTGGATGCGGATGTCCCGCGCAAAGCCGCCGCGCGTGTGAGCCGACTTGAAAAGGACGCCGGATGGAACCCCGCTGAACGCGGTGATGTTATAGGCCTCGATATTGCGGAAGCCTCCCGATGTCTCGCTGCCGATGGTGATGGCCGCTGCCCCCCGGCGCACAATGGAGTCGCGGATCACAATGTCTTCGGTGGGGCGGTTGACGCGCAGGCCGTCCGAGTCGCGCCCGGCCTTGAGGCAGAGGGCGTCGTCGTTCACGTCGATGTCTGCGTGTTCCACCAGCACTTTCCGCGAAGAGTCGATATCGATGCCGTCGGTGCTCGGCCCTTTCCCGCCCTCGTTGTTGCGGATGGTGACGCCGTCGACGTGAATATCGTGCGAGTATAGTATCTGCACCGTCCAGAAGCCGGATCGCTTGAGCAGAATCCCTCCGCCAAGCTGAATGTCCGACGAGTTTTGAATCAGTATCAAGCGCGGCCTGCGCGCGTCGTAATCGGAGGCCCAGCGCAGCCCCTTGGGCTCATAGATGGCGCGAAGATCCCAGTAGGACTTCCACCAGATAGGCCCGTCGCCATCGATTATGCCTTTGCCGGTAATGACGACATTGTGCTGGTCGCGCACATTGATTAGTGCCGCCGGCCAGGTCATCTCGATGCCCGCGATGCGCGTGGGAAGCATTGGGTAATCTTCCAGCTTCTCGGAACCTATTAGCGTGGCGCCATCCGGCACGTCGAGAGTTACACCCGACTTGAGAAAGATCGAGCCGGTCAAGTAATTTCCAGGCTTCATCGTCACGGTTCCGCCAACGGCGGCTGCCGCATCGATGGCCTTCTGAATCGACAATGTATCGAGAGCCGCGCCGTCTCCCTTGGCTCCATAGTCGTTGATCTGGAAAGCCTTGGGCACGGCGGAGGCTGAGCCAGCGGTCAGCAACCCAAGAACAGTGCCGGCAACCCATCGAGTTAGTGTGATCATTTGCTCCTCAGTTCTTCAAGATGAATGGGGCCAAAAAGGCCCGAAGGTATGGGCTTTAGGTTGTCCATGTCCTGGGGATCGAAGCGCCTGCCATACTTCGCTCGCAACGCAGTGTAGTCACGCGGCGGCTGCCCGGCCAGCAGATTAATCGCAGTGTTATAGACGCGAACTTCGATCCGATTCTCGCCACTGTGAACGGATTTGGAAATGTCGATCAGGTACGGCGGGTGCCAGAGCGATCCCGCTCGTTGACCGTTGACAAAAACGATGGCTGCCTCCCGGATTGGCGGATCGAGGAGAGCGCTCATGCCGGAAGCATGAGGCCGTCGATTGTCGGTGATCGGAGTTCCAGTGCCAAAGTCGAGAACGATGTGTGTGTCCGGCTTGAGAGCGTGGCCGATCGAGACGTCGCGCGTGTAGACAGCCTCGCCGGAGTAGAATTGCCTGCCTGGAACCTCGGTCCAGGAAGTCAGACTGGCAAGTGCCTGCGGCGCCGCGCTATCCGCAAACTGAATCTGCCAGCCGGTGGTCAGGTCAGCTAGAAGCTCTTTGGTCGAATCCGCAGATTGCACCGGAGGCATTTTCGATTTCTTGCTCCCGGCTTCAGTGCCGTCATTCAAGATGAAGACCCGGGACTCGTACGGAGCTAGCTGCAAGGGAATACGGGCTCCAGCGGTTTGCGAAGCGGACTGAAGAATGTTACCGCTATCCGGATCCCATGACTCAACGACGGGACGAGAAGAGCGAAACTGAATGCTTAAATCCACTGGCCGATTGCCGGTGTTAACTACAAAATAAACGTCGCTGGCGGCAAGCTTGCGATGAATGAACCCGAGGCCGGAGGTCTGCCCGGTTGCATCCAGATCGGGCAGCAGCGCGCCGTGAAGAGCATCGGGCAGGCTCGCCGGCGAATCGACGAGAACGCCTGGGTGACCGCTCTCGCGAAAGAGCTTTGCGGAAATAGAAGCAATTTGCGGCGAATCGCTCTGTTCGAGCAGGCCCGGAGCCAGGGAGGGGAGCTTCCCGAGCGCGATTACCTTGCCGGTCCCCGCCGCGTAGCCCTCTATCTTCTTATAAGTCCCCAGAGGAATCCTGTCTGTCGGGGGAAGAATCAGGACGGGGTAGGGAATAACACCGAGTTTGTTGATCGTGGCTGCGTCGATGTAATCGATGTTATAGCCGGAATCGAGAATCGCCGCCATTAGGTCAGGCGCGATCCGCCTTCTCATTTCATCGGTCACGGAAACGTGGCCGGGGGTAAAGGCGGCTTGGGCGTCGTCTTCCGGCAATAGGATAGCGATATCGTTGGCGGGCTTGCCCTGGCGCAGAAGCCAACTGACTCGTTGTAAGTACCTTGTAACATCGGGCATGACCGGAAACCAGGGGTTGTGCGAATTGAAGACCGCGGCCGCGTAAAGCGACCAGCCCGGCTCGCCGGCTCCCGGAGGGGAATACGGATAGCCGTGCCCGACAAATTGGTTTACGCCGAGAAGAAACATGCGGTCGGCTTCTGCTTTCATGTCCAGCGGAGTGGCACGGAAAGCGGGCGAATGAAGCCAGGTCCATGTTTCGGCGGAGGTGAGGTTGCGGCCATACAGATGACTCGCGGAGCTTGCCCAGCGTGTAAAAGAGAAGGTGTTCCATTGCGGGCCTTCGCCTTCGGGAAGATTGGGAACGGCCTCGTCGGCCAAAGTAACCGCTGGCTCTCCATAGGTCTGCGACCGGAACAGAGTGCGGTGGGCCTCGGCAAACTGCGTAATGGGAGCGAGATAGTTATCCCGGATAAGATCGGAAAGCGTCAGACCCCAGTCGTGACGGATCGCTTCCGCTTGCGGCGTGCCTCCGGCGAGCAACTCGGGAAGGTGGGGAATAAGGTCGTAGCCGCGCCGCCGCTGAAACTCGGCCGGCAAGTCCGGAGTCCAATCGGCCGCGTAAACCTCCAGCGAATCGGAGAAGACGGAGTGGGGAGGCTGTTCGCCGAACGCGTTGAGCAACGGAGTAGCCACATTGGCCAGATGCGCGTCGATGGCGGCGCGAGAAAAGTGGTCGAGCACATAGCCTTCTGCCCCAGCGGCCGGGCGCTTGACCTGCTGTAGCGTGTGACTTGCAATAAAGAAGAGAGCGGTGCGAGTCCCTGCCGCCGGCGGGATGGAACCGGTGGCTAGATCGATGCGCACCGCTGAGGCCGGGTCGAAGGATTTCTCTGTACCTGAAACCGCAAATTCGGCAATCATGCTGTCTCCATCCGCAAGCGGGGGAGAAGCGACTGGCGCATCGCCGATTGGCAGGGAGATGACCTTGAGGCGGCCCGCGGAAAGAGCGAGTGTGGTCTTGGCACCGCCGTAAGGCCAGCCGCTGCCAAGGGTAATATCGACGCGCATACCAAGCGACCAACCGGTCTTATTGGCAAAACTAACATCATCAAGAAACTCGGGCGATAGGTATTGAAGGTTCTTTATGCCTTTTGCTTCGTCGTCGAGCATCAAGGGATAGACGGGCTGAATCTCCACGCCGCCGATGCCCGCGCCGCGCATGGTTTCCAGCTCCTTTTGGAGTTCCGGCTTGGTTACGGCCGGACCGAACCACCACCAGCGCATCATGGGCCTTGCATCGTCCAGCGGATTGAGGAAGCCCTGCCGCAAATCCTGAGTGGAGCCTTGCGCAAGCAGAAGGGCGGAGGCCGAGAAGAAAAGCGCCAGGCCCGCAAGCAAGCGGAGTGGCGGAATCCGGCCCGATTGAGTGGATAAGCGAAGCTCATGGGTCATAAAGTTACTCCTGTCAGCCGATCCCAAGAGAAACTCAAGCCACCCCGGCGCAAGCGGCAAGAAGGAGCTAAATGGTTACCCATTTCAAACCTGCGGAACCTTCATCACGTTCACGGTCCTGGGTGGCATGGGAGTCGCGGGCAGGTTGAAGTCTGCCTGCGAATCTGGTTTAGATGGGTCGAAGTCTGAAAAGTCTTTGGTCAGAAACTTGCGAAGCGGGAGCTTGGCTTGGCGGATGCCACGCGCGATGCAGCGCGCCAGTTCATAGGCTCCGTACGTGTTGAAGTGAGTGTCATCGCTGATTGCTTGGGTCTGGTTGGGGAAGGCGTTGGCCGGGTAGTGCATGAATGCCTTCATAGAGGCTTCCGGGCCCATAGCTTCAAAGAGAGTCTTGCTCATTGCGTTGAGGTCGATGAGCGCAACGCGCTGAGCCGCCGCGATTTCGCGGACCGCATCGGGATAGCCGGCGAGTGAGTTAGTTATTCTGCCATCGGCATCGAAAGTGCGCCGGTTCATGCTGGTAACAAGTACCGGCGTCGCACCCTTGGCGCGAGTTTGCGCGATGTATTCGGCCAGCAGTCTCTTATAGTCGTCGATGGAGACGGCGTTGGGCTTCTGGTCGTTGTGGCCGAATTGCATGAAGAGATAGTCACCGGGCTGGATAAGGGACATGACCTTGGCAAATCGCCGCTCGCCCTCGAAGCTTCGGATGGTTTCACCCGACTCGGCGTGATTGGCAACTACGACGCCGATGCGGAAGAAGCGTGGAAGCATCTGGCCCCAGGCGGCCCATGGTTCCACGTCCTGATCCACAACGGTGGAGTCTCCCGCGAGATAGATGGTAGGCTCCTTGATCGGTTCTATGGCGAGAGACCGGAAACTGGGGTGGTCGCCGTTGAATTCGAGAGTCAGTTTTCCGTCCCAGTCCAGGTTGCCAATCTCGCGGGGTTTGAGCCGCACTAGCTGAGTCGAATCGCCGGCAATCTCAGGCACGCGGATGTTGACGTCGAAGGCGCGGGTGACCGAGGCATTGGCCTTGACGAAGACCTTTTCAAGCATAAGCCGCCGAGCCTCCGCCCAAACGGTTGTTGTGGAGGGCTGGCCAGCGCCAAGGACCACTTTTGCTCTGTAACTTCCTTCAGGCAGCGCAATGGAGAAGAAAAAGGGTTTATCGCTGGAGCAGGACTTTGGCGCAACCTCCGGAGCCGAATTCAAATCGAAGCCCGGCGTAGTTGCCGAATAAAGAGAGCTTGCGGTTAGCTCGATGGAACCGCGGTGGGCACGGCCGCAGACGAACGTCTGTGAATGACTGGCGAGCGCGCCGGCAAACAGAGCGAGAAGGAGAATGCGCCACATGAGGGCTCCATGAACAGGTGAGGACCGAGGCGATGATCCGGCATTTTCGAGGCAGACTTCGCCATGAACCGCCACGCAACGATTTATACATCTCCGCTACTCCCATTGGCAACTGTTGGCCTATTGAATCCTGAGACCCCTGCCATGCGCACAAGGCCGCTTCCGGAGCTGCCAGCGCGGCGCAAAACCCCTGTTGACAGATTCAGCAGACGGTGCGAACATATGACCATCAGTCAGACACGGTGAATCGTCATCTATGAATATCAGTCATTTATCGCTCCCAGCTGCTCTCTCCGATGCCCCCATAACTGGCAATGCGCCCCAGCGGGCAGGCATCGGGCGACGGGAACGCCGCGGCGCGGAGACCCGGCTAAAATTGTTTCGGTGCGCTCTTCAACTGATTGCGGAGCGCGGCTTCTCCAACGTCACCGTGGAGCAGATCACCGAAGCGGCGGACGTGGGCAAGGGAACCTTCTTCAACTATTTCGAGAGCAAAGATCATGTGCTGGGTGTGATGGCGGAGATTCAGCTTCGCAAGATGAGAGAAGCCTTGCTGCTCGGTGGGAACAGCAAGCGGGCCATACACTCAGTGCTTCACCATCTGATGTTGCGCCTAGTGGAAGAACCGGGACGCAGTCCCAGCCTGGCGCGCGCCTTCATCTCCTCCTTCCAGACCAGCGAGGGCGTTCGCAGCATCATTGGGAGCAATATGCGCGAGGGCCTCAAGATGATCGGGGAAGTTGTGGCCGCGGGGCAAGAGCGCCACGAGATCGACCCTCGGTTGAAGAAGGATAAGGTTGCGATCCAGCTTCTGCAAACGTGCATGGGAACCGTGCTGTTATGGTCGCTGCATGGGGAGCCGGCGCTTGAAGCAAGGATCGAAGACAGCTTTCAGCACTTCTGGAGATCGATTGCCAACTCCGGTCGAGAGCAGGAACCATGAAATTCATATTCCGCATTGGCGTTCTTCTGGGTCTGGCGGGCGCGATCGGCGGCTCGACCCCGGACGCGATCTGCGCGGCTCAGCAAGCGCAGCCGTATCGCCTGACGTTGCAGGATGCGATTCAGAAGGGGCTTCAGGCCAACCTTAGCGTGCTTGTCGCCGGTACGCGCGTCGACGAGGCCGAGGGCACGCGTGAGCGCCGCTTGTCGGCAGCGCTGCTGCCGCGGGTCAATGCGCAAACCTACGCAAACGTGCAAAACCGCGACCTGCGCGCCTTCGGAATTTCGGCTCCTGGTTTGCCTGAAGTTGTGGGACCATTCTCGAATTACGATTTCCGCATTTATGCGCAACAGAACATTGTCGATCTGGAGAGCTATCGCGGGTTGAAGGCGAGCGAGCGGGCGCTCGATGCGGGCAGGATGGATTTGCAGGACGCGCGCGACCTGATCGTTCGCTCGATTGCGAGCCTCTATTTGAATGCGCAGTCCGCCGCGGCGCGGGTGGAGTCCGCGCAATCGCGAGTGAAGGATTCGAGCACCCTGTTCAAGTTGGCCAAAGACAAGCACGACGCGGGAACGGCGACGGGCGTTGATGTGCTCCGCGCCGAGGTGCAGTTGGCCAACGACAGGCAGGCAAAGCTCGTGGCCGAGAACCAACTGAAGCAGTCGCTGCTAACTCTGGCGCGGAACATGGGCATGAGCCCAGACACGCCGCTGGAGCTCGCCGAGCCGCTCCGTTACCAGGAGCTGAGCCAGCCAGACTCCGAGTCGCTTGTGCCCGCGGCGCTGCTCTCTCGTGCCGACTATTTATCGCTCTCCAGCCAGCGCCAGAGCCTGGTGGAGCAGCAGCGCGCCAGCCAGGCCCGCTTCTATCCAAAGCTCAGCATCAATGGCAACTTTGGAGCGATTGGCCGCAGCATCGGCGGCGTGCAACCCACAGGCCTGGTTCAAGGCCAGATCGATTTCACGGTCTTTGATAGCGACCGCAACGGCGAGGCGCAGGAACTGGCCAGCCGCGTCAAGCGCATCGACGATCAGATTGCGGATCTGCGGCGAGGCATCGATGAGGATATCCGCGAGGCGCTGCTCAATTTGGACTCTGCGGCCGAGCAGGTGACTGTCGCCAGGGAAGGCCGGGATCTGGCGCAGCGGGAACTGGAACTCGCGCAGGATCGTTTTCAGTCGGGAACGGCCAACAATGTGGAGGTTGTGACCGCTCAAGACGAACTGGCCCGCGCCGAAGAGAACTATATCCTTGCCGTTTCCAGCCATGTGGATGCGAAGTTCGCGCTCGCCCGCGCCATGGGAGATACGGAGAAGAATATTGTGCAATTTGCAGGGAATCCATAAGCGGTCTTGCCGGCCGCTCTGCGCTCGATGTTACTGTTCGCGAGGTTCAATGCTATGAAGAGAGTTATTCCTGTGTGGATTCTGCTGGCCGCGGCGATTGCCGCCGGCATCTATTTCTACCCGCGTTTGACAAAGAAGCCGGCGTCAGTGAATCAACTCACGCTCTCCGGCAACATTGAAGCGCATGAGAGCCTGGTGAGTTTCAAGGTGCCGGGGCGCATCGTCGAGTTGCCTGTCGAGGAGGGCCAGCAAGTTGAGCAAGGCACTATGCTGGCGCGCTTGGAAGACGCCGACTCCAGGCAGAAGGTGCGGATTGACGAGGCGGGCGTGCGCGTGCGCGAGTCCGACCTTGCGCTTACGCTGGCCGGAACGCGCGAGCAGGAGGTAAGAGCTGCGCAGCAGTCCATGATCGATGCGCAGGCCGATCTCGAGCAGAAGAAGCTGGACAACGATCGCGCGCGTCAGCTCTTCGGCAAGGATGAGATCTCCGCGCAGGACCGCGACCAGGCGGCAACCGCGCTGAAACGCGCCGAGGCTATCTTCAAGGCCGCGCAGCAGCGTTACAACGAGGCGGTCGAAGGCAGCCGCAAGGAAGATATAGAGATTGCGCGCGCCAATCTGAACCAGGCCAATGCGAACCTTGGCTTGTCGCGAGTGAACCTGGATTATGCGGTTCTGCACGCGCCTTCCGCCGGAGTAATTACGGTGCGCCAGGCTGAACTGGGAGAAGTGGTCGCGCAGGGTTCTCCGGTGGTTACGCTCGCCGACCTGGATCATGTCTGGCTGCGCGCCTATATCGCCGAGACGGATCTGGGCAGTATCCACTGGGGCCAGGAGGCCACGGTCACTACCGATACCTATCCCGGCAAGCAATATCATGGGCGCATTTCGTTTATCTCGTCCAGCGCGGAGTTTACGCCGAAGAGCGTGCAGACTTATACGGAGAGGGTAACTCTTGTCTACAGGATCAAGATCGATATCGATAACCCCAATCGCGAATTGAAACCGGGCATGCCCGCGGATGCTCACCTCGAGCTGGCCGCGGCCCAGCCTGCGGGGACCGTGCCGGCAAATCAATGACCGATCGGCTTCAGTCCGCAATTGTGGCCGAGGGGCTCACGAAGAGCTTTCCAGGCGTGCGCGCCGTCGATGCGCTGAGCTTCGATGTGCGCGGCGGAGAGATATTCGGCCTGGTCGGTCCCGACGGGGCAGGGAAGACGACCGCCCTGCGAATGCTCGCGGGCATCATGCCTCCCGATGCGGGCAATGCCACGGTCGCCGGCTTCGACGTGGTCCGCGATCCCGAGGGCGCCAAACACGAACTGAGTTATATGCCGCAGCGTTTCGGGCTCTATGAAGACCTGACTGTGGATGAGAACATCCGCTTCTACGCGGACCTATTCGGAGTGCGAAAGACCGAGCGCGAAACTCGCTCCGCGCAACTGCTGCAAGCGGCGGGAATGAGCGAGTTTCGCAAGCGCCTTGCCGGCAAGCTTTCCGGCGGCATGAAGCAGAAGCTAGGTCTGGTTTGCGCGCTTATTCATCGCCCCAAGGTGATTCTGCTGGATGAACCGACGACCGGCGTCGATCCTGTTTCTCGCCGCGACTTTTGGCGCATCCTATACGAACTGTCCTCGGAGGGAGTGGCGATTCTGACCTCGACCGCTTACCTGGATGAAGCCGAGCGCTGCCATCGCGTGGCGCTGCTCGATCGGGGCAAGTTGCTGTTTTGCGATGAGCCGGCGAACCTCAAGACCAGGATGGGCAAGGGCGTTTTGTCGGTTACATCGGCGGAGCCGCGCGGGCTGCGGAGCGCACTCGAAGACGCGGATGGAATATCTAGCCTTGTGCTGACCGGCGATGGACTGCACGTGGTGGTGGACGATGCCACGCGCCGCGTTCCGGAGTTTGAAGCGCGGCTGAAGAGCGCGAATGTTCCCTACGATGCGATTCAGCAGGTGGCGCCAACCATCGAGGACCTTTTTGTGGATGCGGTCCAGAGCGGAGCGGCGCCCCATGCCTGAGCAAGTTACCTCAGTCGCAATGGAGGACCTGGTGAAGCGATTTGGCGGCTTTGTGGCCGTCGATCGGATCAATCTCGAAGTTAGCAAAGGCGAGGTCTTTGGGTTTCTCGGGCCGAACGGAGCGGGCAAATCCACCACGATTCGCATGCTTTGCGGGCTGCTCAAGCCTACCTCGGGCCGCGCGCTGGTTGCGGGATACGACGTAGCTCGCGAGCCAGAAGCGGTGCGGCAGAATATCGGCTATATGTCGCAGAAGTTCTCTCTCTATAACGATCTCAAGGTGATAGAAAACCTACGCCTCTTCGCCGGCCTCTATAGCGTGCCCTCGAAGGCGCTGCAAGAGCGGATTGAATGGGCGCTCGAGATGGCGAACCTCAAAGGCCAGGAGAATCTTATCACCGGCACGCTTCCAGGAGGCTGGAAGCAGCGGCTGGCGCTGGGCTGCGCGGTACTGCACAAGCCGCTTATCCTCTTTCTCGATGAGCCGACCTCGGGCGTCGATCCCATCTCGCGGCGCCAGTTCTGGGATCTGATTCACCAAATGGCGGAAGAGGGAGTTACTGTCTTTGTAACTACGCATTACATGGAAGAGGCTGAATACTGCAACCGCCTGGCGCTGATCTTTCGCGGCAAGATCGTAGCCCTGGGCACGCCCTCGGAGCTGAAGCGGGACTCGATGCGCGGCGAACTGCTGCTGATCGAGTGCGAGTCGCTGGGCAAGGCCGTTGAAGCGCTGCAATCGGCGCCGGAGGTGACGGATGCCGCGGTCTTTGGCAACGCACTGCACCTGGTTGTGGCGGATGCCGCCGCGGCTATGCCAAGGATCGACAAGTATCTTGCGGATAACGGAATCGTTGTGAGCCGGATCGAGAAGATACGCCCCAGCCTGGAAGATGTTTTTGTCTCTCTCACAGCGGCAGGCAATGTGGCGGAGGAGCGCAAACCATGAGTCTTACCCGCTTGATGGCCATAGCCAGGAAGGAAGTTATTCAGATACTTCGCGATTCGCGCAGCCTGATGATTGTCGTCATCATGCCGGTAACTCTGATGCTGCTCTTCGGCTACGGCATCAATCTGGATTTGAAGGGGCTGCCGATTTATGTGTACGACCGCGACGGCAGCCAGCAAAGCCAGGACCTGCTGAAGCGCTTTCAGGCCAGCGAATACTTTCATGTTGCGTGCGTGGTGAACAGTTATCCGGCAATTACACGGGCGCTCGACGACGGCCACGCCAAGATGGGGATTGTCATTCCGTGGGATTTTTCGTCACGGTTGCGCGAAGGCGGTCCCGTTCAGGTTCAATCGCTTGTCGATGCCACCGACGACAACACGGCCAACGTGCTGATCGGCTATGCGCAGGCGGTCGTCCAGGGCTATTCGGCGGAGATTCAAATCAACTGGCTTCGCGAGCGCGGTCAGGTGATCGAACCCGCAACGGTGAGCGTGGAGACTCGCACCTGGTACAACGAGGACCTGGAGAGCAGCGCGTTCATCGTGCCCGGCGTGCTTGCGCTGGTGATGTCGGTGATCGGCGCGTTTCTCACCTCGCTGACCATCGCGCGCGAGTGGGAGCGCGGATCGATGGAACAGTTGATTTCGACTCCCGTGAGCGCGATGGAGATCATGCTGGGCAAGCTGGCTCCCTATTTCGTACTCGGCATCTTCGATGTGATTGTCTGCGCGGCGATCGCCATCTACTGGTTTCACGTGCCGTTTCGCGGATCGTATCTCACGCTGCTGGCCAGTTCCGCCTTGTTCATGGTGGTCGTGCTTTCGCTGGGATTCTTTATCTCCGTAATTGCGAAGAGCCAGTTTGCCGCCAGCCAGATCGCGCTGCTGGTGACCTTTCTGCCCGCCTTTCTACTGTCCGGATTCTTGTTTTCAATCGATCAAATGCCCGTTGCGCTGCAGTGGATCACGCGCATTCTGCCGGCGCGCTATTACGTCTCGGTGCTGAAGAAGATATTTCTCAAGGGAACGCCCACGGCCATGCTCTACGCCGATCTGATACCGCTGGCTGTCTTTGCAGTCATGCTGGCGCTGCTGGCCACACGCGCATTTCACAAGCGGCTGGAGTAAAGGAGAGCAGCAATGTTTGGGCGCCTGAAGCAGATGCTGATCAAGGAATTCATCCAGGTGTTCCGCGACAAACGGACGCGCGTCATCCTCTTCGTTCCGCCCATCGTCCAGATGCTGATTTTCGGCTACGCGGCCACCTTCGATATTCATCATGTTCCCACGGTTGTGCTGGATCTGGATCACAGCCAGGAGAGCCGCGAGCTGATCTCGCGCTTCACGTCGAGCCCCTACTTCGACGTCCAGAGGCAACTGACGGACTCGCGCCAGCTTCGCGATCTCATCGATAGCGGACAAGCTACCGTGGGCCTGGAGATCGACGCCGGCTTTGCCGAGAAGCTGCGCAAGGGCGAGACCGCGCCGCTGCAGGTAATTGTGGATGCGACCAACTCGAACACGGCCCTGATCGCATCGAGTTACATTTCGCAGATCGCGCTCGGCTTTGCGCGCGACTATCAGCAGGACCGCATCTACCGGATTGCGCCGCAGTTGGTGGAAGAGATTCCATCGGTCGAGCTCGAACAACGGCCATGGTATAACCCGGGATTGAGCAGCCGCTGGTTCTTTGTGCCGGGAGTTATCGGCAGCCTGACGCTGGTGCTGGTGATTACGCTGACGGCGTTCGCGGTGGTTCGCGAGCGGGAGATCGGCACACTGGAGCAGATCATGGTCACGCCCATCCGTCCGGCCGAGTTCATTCTCGGCAAGACGCTGCCGTTCTTTCTGATCGGCCTCTTCGATGTTTCGCTGATTGCGGCGGTCGGGACACTCTGGTTCCAAATTCCATTCCGCGGTCACATCCTGGTATTGCTCACGGGATCGGTTCTGTTTCTTCTCTGCATGTTAGGCGTGGGCTTGCTGATCTCAACCGTTTCGTCCACGCAGCAGCAGGCCATGGTAACTGCGTTCTTCTTCATCATGCCGGCCATCAGCTTTTCCGGGTTCGGATTTCCCATCAGCACCATGCCGCAATGGATGCAATACTTCAGCTATCTGATCCCGCTGCGCTATTTTCTGATCGTTCTGCGCGGAACCTATCTGAAAGGCGTCGGGATGGAAATTCTCTGGCCGCAGATGGCCGCCATGGCGAGCATGGCAGTCAGCCTGCTCACGATCGCCATTCTCCGCTTCCACAAGGCGCTGGACTGAGGCGGCGCGGAAAGCGGGGGGGGGGGCGCTCACCGGCCAACCATGCCCCGGAGAGGCTAGAATTGAATGTTCCAGCGCCTTGGCTCCCATGGGTGATACTCTGCGCGTTCCATTGGTGATACCTTACCCTTTTGGCTGCGCTTTTTTGCGGGCTGGGATGGTGCTGAAAAGGCGAGCGGAATTGGGCGACAGATCCGCTCCGGCGCGGGGGGGAATCTTCCGGAGTGCGACGCCTTCTGGTGGTTTGGCTTTGAGAGATCGGGAGCAGGGTTTCTAATGATGGAATTCCATATTTCTCGGGAGGCGCGTGAACGCTACCAGTTCGCGGAGTCTCTCTTCTCCTATACCGGAAACGTCGTTTTTGCAAATCTAGGCGCGTGCCGCGAGTTCGCGCAGCGCATGAACCAGGTGCGCGAGGTTGAAAAGCATCCCGACCGGGCGGTCCATGCCGGGTCGCTCTACGCCGTGGGCCTGATCGACGAGGCCAGCCACGTACTGATTGCGCGCTACCGCGAGCGGTTCGACCCCGACGCGATGACCGGCGCCCTCGGCTGGTTCTCAGAGCGGGTGGGCGCTGAGGCGCTGGACAATCTGCTGCTGGCCTTCGTCGAGCATTTTCCGGGGATCAGCGTGAGCAGCGGCCTGGAGACGCCCCGGCAATGGCTGGCAGGCGAAACCGATGGAACCCCGCACCGGGCCGCCGCCCTGGAAGAGTTGACGCTGTTGTGGATCGCCAACCGCAATGAGGCTTTTCTGCCCTTCGAGGAACTCTTTGCGGACGCGCCCCTGGCCGAGAAGACCGTGTATCGCCAGGTGACCGAGCAGTTGCCGGAGTACTTTGCCACGCGCCCGCTGATCCCGCTGCCTGACGCCAAGCCCGTCAACCTGCTGGAGTTGCTGCGCGCGCCGGCTTTGAGATCGCCCCGCTCTCTCCGCGAGCAGCTTGAGATCATTCGCAGCCTTTGGAAGCCGCTGCTGGGCGAGAGCCTGGAGCGCCTTCTGGAGCTGGCCGGCGAGATTCTGCACGAGGAAGAGCTGGCCATCTGGATGCAGTTCCATCCTCCGGGGGCGCGGGGCGGCCGCCAGCAATGGCCCGCGGCCGCCGGACCTTCCGAGGTGCCGACATTCGGCGATTCGGCCCATGAATACGAGAAGTTCAGCGCCGACACGGCCTGGATGCCGGGCACGGTGCTGATCGCCAAGAGCACTTATGTGTGGTTGGCGCAGCTCAGCAGGCAGTACGGCCGCAGAATTGCCCGCCTGGATGAGATTCCCGACGAGGAACTTGCCACCCTGGCGCGGCGGGGGCTCAACTCGCTGTGGCTGATCGGGGTGTGGGAGCGCAGCCGCGCGTCGAAGACGATCAAGCTGCTATGCGGCAACCGCGACGCCGTGGCTTCAGCCTACTCGCTCTTTGACTACACGATCGCCGACGATCTGGGCGGCGAGGCAGCTTACACGAACCTCCGCGACCGGGCCTACCGGCTCGGCGTGAGGCTGGCCAGCGACATGGTGCCGAACCACATGGGCATCGACTCGCCCTGGGTGATCGAGCACCCGGATTGGTTCATGTCGCGGCGGGATGTGCCCTATCCAGCCTATAGCTTCAACGGCCCCGATCTCTCCCACGATGGGCGGGTGGAGATCAAGATCGAGGACCGCTATTACGAGCAGAGCGACGCGGCGGTCGTTTTCAGCCGGCGCGACCGGGCCAGCGGCGAGACGCGCTACATCTATCACGGCAACGACGGCACCAGCTTTCCGTGGAACGACACGGCGCAGCTCGACTACATGAAGGCGGCGGTGCGGGAACAGGTGATCCAGACCATTCTGCATGTGGCGCGGCTGTTCCCGGTGATTCGCTTCGACGCGGCGATGACGCTGGCCAAGCGGCACTTCCACAGGCTGTGGTTTCCAGGTCCGGGGGCCAGCGGCGCTATTCCGTCGCGAGCGGAATACGGCATGAGCCAAGCCGAATTCGACCGCCAGATGCCGCAGGAGTTCTGGCGTGAGGTGGTGGATCGCGTGGCCGCCGAAGTTCCCGGCACGCTGCTGCTGGCCGAGGCCTTCTGGCTCATGGAGGGCTACTTCGTTCGCACGCTGGGCATGCACCGCGTTTACAACAGCGCCTTCATGAACATGATGCGCGACGAGGAAAACGCCAAGTACCGCTCGGTCATCAAGAACACGCTGGAGTTCGATCCCGACATCATGAAGCGCTACGTGAACTTCATGAGCAATCCCGACGAGCGCACGGCCATCGACCAGTTTGGCAAGGGCGACAAGTGCTTCGGCGTGGCGGTGGTGATGGCCACCTTGCCCGGCCTGCCGATGTTCGGGCATGGCCAGATCGAGGGATTTACAGAGAAGTATGGGATGGAGTACCAGTGGCCGCGTTACGACGAGAATGCCGACCACTGGCTGGTGGAGCGCCACGAGCGGGAGATCGCTCCGCTCTTGCATCGGCGCTGGCTCTTCGCCGAAAGCAGCAACTTTCTGCTCTACGATTTCTTTGAGGCCTCGGGCTCGGTGGACGAGAACGTCTTCGCCTATTCGAACCGAAAGGGAGGGGAACGCGCCCTGGTGGTTTACAACAATCGCTATGGCACGGCGCACGGCACCATCGACCTTTCAGCGGCCTACGCCGACAAGGGCGCGGGCGAACTGCGCCAGCAGCGCTTGCGCGAAGGATTGGGACTGACGGGAGACTCCGCTTTCGTTCTCGCCTTCCGCGATTCGCTCACTGGGCTCGAATACCTGCGCCGGGCCTCCGACCTTGCCGAGCGAGGGCTGACCCTCAATCTGCACGCGTATCAGTGCCACGTCTTCATCGATTGGCGCGAGCTGCGCTCGACCTGGGAGCAGCCCTGGGACCGGCTCTGCGATCAGCTCCATGGGAGCGGCGTCGCCAACCTGGACGATGCGCTGGTGAATCTGGAGCTGCGGCCGGTGCATGAAGCGCTGCGCCAGCAACTCGATCCGGCCCTGGTGCGCCTGCTGGCCGGCGTTGCGGAGCACCCACACGCGCTGGCCTCCGGGCTCGCTGTCGCCGCGAAGGACAAGAAGATTCAGCAGGAGCGCAATGCGTTTTTCGAGCAGGCGTGGAAGCGCTGCGAGGCGTTTCTGCGCGCGGCGCAGACGGCCTATGCCTCGCGGCTCGGTCAACCGAGGCACGTTGCCCATCCGGCTACGCTGGCATCGCTGGCCCCGGTCTTCCGCGAGCGCCTGCGCGCCGCCATGCGCGTTCCGGCGCTTGAATCGCTCTTCCCGGCTCCGTGGACCGCGGCTGCCCGCCGTGTGCTGCCGAGTTCCAGTCCGCAGTTCACCGCGACCGCCATGTGGGGCCCGGTGCTCGGCTGGTGCGCGCTGGAATTGCTGGCGGAATCGATCGACGCGGAATCGCCGCAGCGGGTGGCGCTGGACCTGTTTGACCGGCTGCGGCTGCGTGAGCCGTTCGCCCAGGCCTTCGGCGCTCTCGGATTTGAGGGCGAGGAGGGCTGGCGCGTCGCAGCCCGCATCAAGGTTTTGCTGCTCAGTGCTTCCGGCGTCTTGAAGGCGGAGGCTGCAACAAGCGAAGCCGAGCCCGCGGTAGGTATGGAAGCGCCTGCCGCGGTTGCGCCTGGAGACGCGGCGGAAGCGGCTGTCGAAGCTGAACCGGCGATTCCTAGTGCTGTTTCGGGCGACGATATCCCGTTCGAGCCGGAAGCGGCGGGAGACGAAAGAGTGGCTCTTGCGCCGGAGTTGTGGCTCGATGCGGATGTGCGCTGGCTGACCGGCGTCCACGAAGCGGAAGGGCACGCCTACCTGGTTCGCGAGCCGTATGAGGAACTGCTCTGGTGGCTCCTCATGCCGTCTCTGCTTCACCTCGCAGGCGAGACTGCTCCCAGCCGCGCCGCTGTCGAGGAGGTGAGCAGAACCATTGAGGAGGCCCTGGCGACGGCCGAGGCCGCCGGCTATCGCATCGATGCGCTGCTTGGTCCGGTTGTTGGCGCGGAAGCCGGCTCGGTCGCTTCGCCGGAAGCCGAAGGCCAGACGATTGAACCGGAAGAGCCGCAGATCGAAGTGAACTGATTGAGGGAAATGCAGGAGATGTCATGCCGCTGTTGGGTACTGATTCAAAAGACACAGATCGGCGTCTCTGTTCACAAATGTGCGTTTGCGCGGCGGTTCTGACGCTTCCGCCAGGGATTGAGCACCCTGCTAATGTGGCAGACGTAATTCATTATCTCGCCTTCGTGGTGCTTTTTGGGGTTGTGGCATATCTTGGAACGTTCTGGGTGTTGTGGACAACTACGCGTATTCTTGTTTTTGGGTATGCCTCCTATAGAACTATGCATAGGGCCTCAACTGTGTTTGGAGTGGCGGCTGTGTTGTGCTTGCCCACAATAGGCTTTGCCTTTATTATTCCTCCCGGAAACATTCTCGGAGTGACCGTGGTTGGTTTAATGATAGCTTTCGCGGTCACCGCTTTCGTAATTGCCATCCGCATCTTACGGAAAGGTGATTCCTCATCCGGGGGCCGGTAACCCAAGTCTGGATGTAACTGAAACCGTGCGGCGGTTAGGCGGGTTGATTGAAAACTGAAACTGGATGCCGCAGATTCCGCAGGGACATTTTTCGGGGAGCCGGACAACCAGCCAGGGAGATCGATTCGATGCACATTGTCTTTGCCGCTTCCGAGTGTGTTCCGTTTGTCAAGACTGGCGGGTTGGCCGACGTGGTGGGCGCACTGGGGCCGAAGCTGGTGAAGCTGGGGCACGAAGTTACCGTCTACCTGCCGCTGTATGCGGCGGTGAAACCGCACATCGAAGGCGAGTGGAAGTACGCGGCGCGGTCGATCACCATTCCTTTCGAGCACTACAACCGGTTTGCGGGGATCGTGGACGGGGGCATGCGGGGCGGTGTGCGGTACTACTTTGTGGATTGCCCGGAGCTTTTCGACCGGCAGGGGCTTTATGGGACCAAGGCAGCGGATTATCCCGACAACTGGGAGCGCTTTGGGCTGTTTTGCCGCGCGGTGCTGGAGGCAACGAAGCTGCTGGGCGTGCCCCAGGTCTTCCATGTTCACGACTGGGAGGCGGCGCTGATTCCGGTTTACCTGCGCACGGTTTACCAGTCCGATCCGATGCTGAAGGGTGCCGGGGTGGTGCTGACCATTCATAATGCCGCCTACCAGGGGCTGTTTCCGCCGATTACCACGCAGCGGCTGCTGTTTCCGTGGGAGATATTCACCATGGACCTGGTGGAGCAGTTCGATCGCTTCAACTTTCTCAAAGGCGGGCTGGTTTACGCCGACATTCTGACCACGGTGAGCCGCAAGTATGCCGAGGAGATTCAGACGGCGGAGTTTGGAGAGAAGCTGGACGGCGTGCTGCGCGGGCGGGCGACGAACCTGCGCGGAATTCTGAACGGCGTGGACTATGCCAAGTGGAACCCGGCCAGTGACGACGGCCTCGCCGCACACTATTCGCTGGATGATCTGGCGGGTAAGCGGAAGTGCCGGGCCGATCTGCTGCGCGCCTTTGGACTGGAGAAGGTGCCGGAGAGCACGCCGGTGATAGGGATTGTTTCGCGGCTTGCGAAGCAGAAGGGTCTCGATTTGGTGGCGGAGATTGCGGACCAGTTGACGGATCGGAACCTGGCCGTGGTGGCGCTGGGGACGGGCGAGCCGGTTTATGAGAGGTTCTTCCGCGATTGGGCCTTCAGGAATCCGGGGCAGGCGGCCGTGAAGATCCGCTACGACGATGCGCTGGCGCACAAGATTGAGGCGGGAGCGGATATGTTTCTGATGCCTTCGCGGTATGAGCCTTGCGGGCTGAACCAGATTTACTCGCTCAAGTACGGAACGGTGCCGGTGGTGCGGGCGACCGGCGGGCTGGACGACACGATTCAGGAGTGGAATCCTAAGCTGGGCACGGGGACGGGCTTCAAATTCGAGAGATTGGACTCTCTGGACCTCCTTGAGGCGATCGACCGGGCGCTGGCTGCGTTTGAGGATAAGGAAGGCTGGAAGAAGCTGATGCGGAATGGCATGGCGCGCAACTATAGCTGGGAGCAGCCGGCGCGGGAGTACGCGGCGGTGTACGAAGAAGTGGCGCGGCGGCGGGCGTGAAAGCGGCGCGCCGGCGTCGGCGCATAGGCTACGGGCCGGATGTCAACGCGGGCAGCCGCAGGTTTCGCACCGCATAATGGGCGCCATAAAGCGTGAGATGGCCGCTGTCGGCATAGAGCAGCCGGTCACCGTCGCGGTAGGCGCAGCGGTCGGCGGCGGTGCACAGGGCCGGTTTCAGGTCGATCAGTTCCACGCCATCCTCGCTCGGGACCGCCTGGCGCAGCGCGGCGCCGGCGAGTGCGTCGACGGAGGCAACGGCGCTGGGAGCGAAGCCGGAATCGCCGGCATCCGCCCCTCCCAGCCATCCGGTCAGAATGCCGCGGGCGGGGATGCGAGCGGTTCGGACCCTATCGAGCGGGTCGAAGCCGAAGTTGGGGATGTCTTCCAGCACCACGACGGCTTTGCCCGCTGCCCTCAGCGTCTGAATCTGCGCCGTGAGCGACTGGAGGAAGAGCACGCGCACCGCATCGAGAGAGGGTATGGCGCTCGCGTGCGCGGGATCGGCGGTGAGCCAGCCTCGTTTCCAGGTGCGATCGAGGCAGCCGGCCCAGTCGCCGGCCAGTATCACGATGCGGATGCGGCCGTCGGACTGGAGCAGGCTGAGAACCTTGCGGTTGAAGCTCAAGCAGCGCGCGGCCTGGGCGGGAATCCATGGAATGTATCGCAGCGCGCCGCTCAACGGCAGGCAAGCGGCTTTGTTCAATTGGACCAGGCCATATCCCTGCTCGCCGGCCGCCGAACGCAGCCCCGGAGCAAGCGCCGCGGCGTGGCTGTCTCCCCAGAGCGCGACCGATGGTCGATGGTCCGCTGGATTGTCGCAGCGCGCCGACAGGTTGGGCTGGTCGTCGTCGGTGTCGATCAGGCAAGGGTCGGCGGAGAGGCCGGGGTTCGCGGCTTCCATCTGCGCCAGTTGCGGATAGCGCTGGGGTAGGCCGTGGCTGAGCCAGACGGCGGCGCAGACGGCGAGCAGCGCAGCGCTGGCCACTGCGTAGCAGAGCAGCAGCGGGCGCGGCGGCCGGGTCGATGCGCGGAAGGGCTGTTCGATGAAGTAAAACGAGAGAACCGCGGCCGCAAAGGCAACCGCAATGGCCACGATTGGAGCTGCCCTCGGCAGCCTGGCTCCGCAGAGAATGCTAAGAAAGGCCAGCAGCGGCCAATGCCACAGGTACCAGGAGTAGGAAACTCTGCCGGCAAAGACCATTGGCGGCAGGGAAAGCAGCCGGCGGTTGATCCAACTGGCGGGAACCGCGATGAGCATGGTTGTGCCCAGCACGGAAGGCAGCGCCGCCGCGCCCGGAAACAGCGAATGCGAATCGAGCAGAAACAGCGGCGCGACGATCAGAATCACCCCAGTCAAGCTCATTGCCAGAGAGAAGCGTGCGACGGCGGGATTGCGCGTGCCTCTCTGTTCGGCAACCGCTAGAGCCACACCCACGCCGAGTTCCCAGGCGCGCGCCGGGAGCAGATAGAAGGCCGCCTGGAAGGCCCTCTGCGAATGGCCGTCGAGCTGGTATTGGGCCAGCAGAAGCGAAAGCGCGGAAACGGCGAGAATCGCGGGCAGCGTCCAATTGCGCCGGATGCGCGCCACCAGGACCATCAGCAGAGGAATCACGGCGTAGAACTGTTCTTCCACGCCCAGCGACCAGGTCATCAACAGTGGAATCAGGTCGCTCTTGGTTTGGAAGTAGTTGGCGCTGTGCCAGAAGAGAAGATTGGAAACCGACAGCGTGGCGGCGAAGGCGGCGCGCGCGCATTTGGCAGCTTCGAGCGGCGACAGCAGGACCAAGGCCGCCAGCAGCGTGAAGGCCATCACGACGAAGAAGGCGGGCAGAATCCGCTTGGCGCGGCGCTGGTAGAAGCGCAGATAACTGAAGCTGCCGGCGCGCACTTCAGAGTAGATATGGCCGCCTATCAGGTAGCCGGAGATAACGAAAAAGATGTCTACGCCGGTGAATCCGCCGGTGATTCGAGGCACATTGGCGTGGCAAAGCACGACGCTCAGGATCGCCAGAGCCCGGAGGCCGTCGATGTCCGGGCGATAGGACCGAGCAGATTGATCGGGAGTGCTGGATGGGTTGGACCCGGCAGCGCGCACGCACGCTCCTCCGCTGAAGCAACGGTTTTGCAGTCGGAGGAATGCGCAGTTTCACAGGTGAGGCAGGGCGCCAACCAAGGCCGGAGCGAGTTCTGCGAGCATTCTATATCACGGCAGGCTCTGTTCGACTTTGTGCCGCTCTGTCGTGAAAACAGCGCCGGGACTACCTGTCTGGCGCGGGGAGTTGCAGGTTGCGGAGGGCGCGGCGCGCGCCGTCGGGCGAAAGGTGGCTGCTGTCGATGAGGAGCAGGCTCTCTCCATCGCGATATGCGCACTGCGTGGAAAACTCGCAGAGACTGGGCTTGGGGTCAAGGAGCGCCACGCCGGGAAGATGCGCGGCGGCCTCCTCCAGCACGGAAACGGAAGCAGCGATGTTCGCATCTCCGGCGGGAAGCGCGATGCCTGGGTCGGGGTTGCCTTGAATGCCCAGCCAGCGCGTCAGGGCGCGGCGCGCGGGAATGCGGGCGGTGCGGACTCTCAGCATGGGATCGAAGTCGAAGTTGGGCGTGTCTTCAAGGACGATGACCTGTTTGCCGGCGTCCTCAAGAGCGCGGATCGAGGCGGTCAGCGATTCCAGATAGAGCCGGCGCGTGGCCTCCGGCGTGGGAACCTGGGGTTCGCGGGCCAGGTCGGCGCTCAGCCAGCCGTCCATCCAGCTTCGATAGAGTGGCGCGGCCCAGGCGGCGGCCAGAATCACCACACGAATGCGGTGATCGCCCGCGATCAGACCGAGGACGGTGCGGTTGAAGCGCAGGCACTCAGCGGCCAGCAGCGGAAGCCGCGGAATGTAGTGGGTTGCGCCGGCGAGCGGCGTGCAGGAGTTCTTGCCCATCTCGACAAAGCCGTACCCCTGCGCGTTTGCCGCCGAGCGCAGGGCGGGAGCAAGGGCCGCGGCGTGGCTGTCTCCCCACAAGGCCACCGAGGGCCGCGCCGCCGAAGCGTCGTAGCACGCCGGAGTGAGGTTGGGCCGGTCGGTTTCGCCGGCCAGGCAGGGGTCGGCTTTGAGGGCCTCGCCGGCCGCTTCCATCTTGGCCAGAGCAGGGAACCGCCGCGGCAAGCCGTGCCCCAGCCAGATCGCGGCGCACGCCGCCAGCAGGACGAGGCTGACCGCGGCGTAGCGCATGAGCAGCGGGATGGGCGGCCGTGTGGAGCGGCGGAAGGGCTGCTCGATAAAGGAGTAAGAGAGCGCCGCCACGGCCAGGGCGGCGGCGACGGTCAGCAGCGAAGCGGCCCGCGGCGGAGTCCCGTCGTAGAGGATGCGCACGAGCGCCAGCAGCGGCCAATGCCACAGGTACCACGAGTAAGAGACCTTGCCGATGAAGACCAGCGGCCGCAGGGAAAGCAGGTGGCGGTTGATCCAACTCGTTGGGACGGCGATCAGCACAGCCGTGCCCAGGACCGAGGGCAAGGCAGCCGGGCCAGGAAAGGGAGTTGCCGGGGTGAGCAGGAAGACGGGAGCGAGCATCAAGGCCAGCCCGGTCAGGCTGGTTAGTTCGACCAAAGCACTTCTCTGGATAGTGGACTGCAATGGGTGCCCGACCCTCGCCGCGGGTCGCCGCGGCGACTTTTTGCGGCTAGGGTGGGACGACTCCGGGGTGGACGCTTCTGGGACGGACAGCGGCCGGCGCTTGCGATTCAACTCCGCCGCCGCCAAGGCCACGCCCGCGCCAAGCTCCCAGGCGCGCGCGGGGAGGGTATAGAACACCATCATCGGGTAGCGGCCCAACAGGCTCCAGGCAAAGACGAACGAAAGGGCGCAGGTGGCGAGCACCGCGGGCAATAGCCAGTTGCGGCGGATGCGCGCCAGCAAAACCATCAAGAGCGGAATCACGGCGTAGAACTGCTCTTCCACGCCCAGCGACCAGGTCATGAGCACGGGATTCAATTCGGTCTTGGCGGCGAAGTAGTTTGCGGTTGCCCAGAAGAGCACGTTGGAGGCCGAGAGCGTGGCCGCAAAGGCCGAACGCGCGGTCTGAGCGGCCTCCATCGGCGACAGCAGAACCAGAGCGGCCAGCAGAATGAAGGCCAGCACGGCGAAATAGGCGGGCAGAATGCGCTTGGCGCGCCGCCGGTAAAAGTTCAAATAGCTGAAGCAGCCGGCACGCAGTTCGGCGTAGATGTGGCCGCCGATCAGGTAGCCGGAGATGACGAAGAAAATATCGACGCCGGTAAAGCCGCCTGTGACGCCGGGCACGCCGGCGTGATAGAGCACGACGCCGAGAATCGCCAGCGCGCGCAGGCCATCGATGTCGGAGCGATAGGCGCGATCGGAACTGCTGGGCCGATCGAGGCCGCCGGATGGATTAGAGTTGGCAGCACGCACGCGCATTTCTCCGCTGAAGCAACGGTTTTGCAGCCGGAGAATTGCGCAGTCTTACAGGTGTGGCAGCGAGCCAGCGAAAGCGAGACGAATTTCTGCGATCATTCTAAATCAATGCCCCACAGCGCCGATTAAGTGACGGGGCGGGAAGGCCAAGAAGGATGAGGCATGTCAGCGAGGAATCGCTCAACCTGCAGGTTGGGATGGATGGAAGTGCTGCCAGATGATTTCGGCGGTCTTGCGGGTGACCACGGAGGCGAGGGATTCGGCGGTGGCTTGCTGCACGTCGCGGAGGCTGCCGAAGTGGGTGAGCAGGCGCTGGCGGGTTTGGGGGCCTACGCCGGGGATGGCCAGCAATTCGGAGTCGCGGTCGCGCATGGCGCGGCGCTGGCGATGGTAGCCGACGGCGAAGCGGTGGCTCTCGTCGCGGATGAGCTGGACGAGATGGAGGACGGGCGAGCGGCGGTCGAGGACGATGGGCTCCTGCTCGTGGCCGTATAGGTAAATGATCTCTTCGCGCTTGGCGATGGAGGCCAGCGGCGGCGTGGCGAGGCCTGCGGAGGCGAAGTCGAGCGATTCAAGGGCCTCGGCGGCGGCGTGGAGCTGGCCGAGGCCGCCATCGATGAGGATAAGCGAGGGCAGGGGCTTGGCTTCGTCGAGCAGGCGGCGGTAGCGGCGGTGGACGACCTCGCGCATGGAGGCGAAATCGTCTACGCCGAGAACGGTGATGACCTTGAACTTGCGATAGGACTGCTTGTTCATCTTGCCGTCCTCCCAGACGACCAGCGAGGCCACGGTTTCAGCGCCCTGAATGTGGGAGATGTCGAAGCACTCGATGCGGCGGGGCAGCTCGGGGAGCATGAGAGCGTCGGCGAGGGCGTCCTGAATGGCCCTGCGCGAAGGCTCAAGGACGCGGAAGCGCTGGATGTAAGACTGCTTGGCATTTTGGCCGGCGAGATCGACGAGCGATCGCTTCTCTCCGCGTTGCGGGACGGCGAGTTCGACGCGGTGACCGGCGCGCTCGGTGAGCAGGGCGGCGAGGGCCTCGCGGTCGTCGAAGTCCACGGGGACTAGGATGGATCGCGGGACGTAGCGCTGGTCGATATAGAGCTGTTTGAGCAGGGCGCTGAAGATTGCGCCGGCGTGGAAAGGCGCGTCTGTGGTTCCAGGGACCCCTTCGGAGCCCGCGATTTCTGGCAGGTCAGGCATGTCTTCCCAGAAGAACTCGCGGCGGTCGACGATCTTTCCGGCGCGGACGTGGAAGAGGTTGACGGCCAGCGAGCCGGCTTCGAAGTGAAAGCCGAAGACGTCGGCGTCGTCGTCCAGCTCGGCGGTGGCGGCGCGCTGCTTCTCCTGAAGCTGGAGGGCGGTGGAAAGCTGGTCGCGGAGTCGAGCGGCGGCCTCGAACTGCTCGGCCTGGGCGGCGGCCATCATGCGGGCGGTGAGCGCGCGCTCGAGTTCCCCGTGGCGGCCTTCGAGGAAGAGCTGCGCGTCGCGGACGGCCTCTTTGTAGAGCTCGGGCGTGGTGAGGCCCTCGACGCAGGGGCCGAGGCAGCGGTGAATGTAGTACTGGAGGCAGGCGCGCGGATGGTAGCGGGAGAGGTCGACCTTGCAACTGGGAATGAGGAAGCTGCGATGGATGAGCTCGACGACGCGCCAGGCCAGGCTGCCGGGAAAGTACGGGCCATAGTAGGCCGCGCCGTCCTTGAGCAGGCGGCGGGTGACAAAGACTTTGGGAAAGCGGTCGGCCAGGGTGAGCTTGACGTAGGGGTAACTCTTGTCGTCCTTGAGCAGGATATTGAAGCGCGGCCGGCGCTGCTTGATGAGGTTGGTCTCGAGCGCCAGGGCCTCGGACTCGTTGGCGACCAGAATGTATTCCAGATCGACGGCCTCGCGCATCAGCGAGCCGGTCTTGGCGTTGGCCTGCGAGGCCTCAAGCAGATAAGAGCGGACGCGGGAGCGCAGGTTATTGGCCTTGCCGACGTAGATCACCTCGCCCTCGACGTTCTTATAGAGGTAAACGCCGGGCTGGGTGGGGAGGCTGCGGATTTTCTCGTGGAGGTCCATAACAGGGGTTAGGGGTTAGGGATCAGAGGTCAGTGGAAAGCAAGTCATCTGGGCGCTAGAGGCGATGTTCATTCCGTCTCCTGCTGGCGGATGTGTTCGGCGCGGACTTCGGCGGCGGTGAACAGGCTAAGAAAGGGCGCGCCGGCCGCGGCGGCCTCGACGGCGGGGCGGCCGTTCGCTTCCTGGCGCTCGACGATGCAAACCACGGCGGCGACGACCATGCCGGCTTCGCGGGCCGCTTCGATGGCATTGATGGTGGAGGCGCCGGTGGTGCAGACGTCGTCCACAATGACCACGCGGGCGCCGGGGCGGCTGAAACCTTCGATGCGGCGGCCGGTGCCGTGGGCCTTTTCGGCCTTGCGAACCAGGAAGCCGTGCAGGACTTGCGGCTGTGGCTTGCCCTGCTGGACCGCCTCGATTGCGCGCCATCCGGTGGCGATTGCGACCGCCGAGACGATGGGATCTGCACCCATAGTCAGTCCACCGACAGCTTTGGCATCGATGTGGTGCTCTTCGAGCAACTCAAGGATTGCTTGCCCGATATAGTAACCTCCCTCAGCGTCCAGCGTGGTGATGCGGCAGTCAATGTAGTAGTCGCTTGTGGCACCGGAAGAGAGCTTGAAATGGCCGAGAGAATAGCTTTTTTGGGCCAGTAGTGAGAGCAGTTTTCGCGTGTTGGTCGAGGTGGTCATCGGATTTGATTGTAACCGTGCAGGCCCGCGGGCTCTCACATCTTGTCCAGGTGCCTGAAGCCGCCGGTGCCCAGGAACATGAAGGCAAAGAGCAGGAAGTTGTAGGAGGCGTGGACCAGGACGCTGGAGGCCAGGGAGCGGGTGAGCAAGCGCACCGCGCACAGCAGCAAGCTGATGGCGAACAGCAGGACAAATGGGCCGAGCGCATGGCCTTGCTGGTCGGCGTGCAGGGCGGCAAAGGGAAGGCTGGTGAAGATGGAGGCGGCGACCATGGCGAAGATGGACCACTGTGGATGGCCGTGCTCGCCGAGCGGAGGGGCGGGCTTGCCGGTGCCCTGTTCGATGGCCCAGTCCCAGGCCGTGGCGAGCGTTGGCAGCAGAAAGCCGCGAAAGAAGATCTCCTCAAAGAAGGGCGCAATGGTGACGCCGAAGGCGAGCATCAGCCATGCCGCACCTGGCGAGCGAAACATCTCATCGATGGGCGCCTTGGCCGGGCTGGGCAGCAGGATTTCGTCGAGGAAGGCGAGCACAAAGCAGAGGCCTCCTGCGCTAAACAGACGCCAGCGCAGGCGCAGGGCCGTCGCCCCGTTCCACTGGATGCCGGCAAAAAAGCTCTTGTGCCAGACCAGAGGAAGGACGAACAGGGCGGCGGCGAATGTGGCCAGGTAAAGAGCCGCCGTGCTGCCCAGCGTGTAATGAACATCGGATTTGGCCTGATCTAAGGTAGCGACTCCGAACAGATGAAGATGCACGCCGGCCAGCACCAGCATCGTACTGCACAGAAGCCCGATGCTGGCGAGCGCGACCAGAAGGGCGAGATGGCCGAGATGGGGGATGCGCGCCGGCGGAACGATTGCGGGCTGAGTGAAGGACTGGAAGAGGAGGCGCTCGGAGGGTTCGGCGGGAGTGAATTGATCCGAACCATGCGGTTCGGGATGCAGTTCCAGTTTGCCCGCACATTCGGGCCGGCTGGCATTTCCCGCAGGGGCTAAAGCCCGCGTTGATTCCACGTCGCTTACGGCACGACTAAAGTCGTGCCCTGACACATCAGGCGGCCTCGACTGCTTTTCTTCGCAGCCTGTAATGCCGGTACCGCTCAACGAACCGAGTTCTTCCGCGGGCTGTTCCGGACCTTGTTCGAAGCTGTCGTTCTCGCTCATGCGAGCCCCGTCTTCGTCTTGCGAGGTCCGTGCTCGGAGGAGGCCTTGACTTGAGCGGGGCGCTCCGCCTTTGCTCGCGTAGATGCAAGGTCTTCTTCGGCTGGGGTGGCTCGGCGGGCGCGCTTGGGTTTGACCGTCTTCGGGAATGAAGCAGGTTCCCAGGTCTCAGAGTCGAGACCTGGGGCACCCAAGGAAGCGGAAACCCAGGCACCCAGTTCGAGGGCGCTGGTCACCGCAGGTCCTTCGACTCGTTCGCCGACGCGGCCTCGCTCAGGATGACAGTCGTTTGGAGGGGTAAAGGCGGATTCATCGTCAGGTGCGAGCGGGGCAAGACGTCCGTTGGTCGAGGCGTAATAGCGGGTGAGGAACTGGCCGGTATAGGAGCCAGGCGTGGCGGCGATCTTTGCGGGGCGGCCCTGGCCTACGAGGCGGCCTCCGTCTTCGCCGCCTTCAGGGCCGAGATCGAGGATCCAGTCGGCGTTGCGGATCACGTCGAGGTTGTGTTCGATGATAATTACCGAGTTGCCGAGATCGACGAGGCGATGGAGGACTTCGAGCAGCTTGCGCACATCGTCGAAGTGGAGGCCCGTGGTAGGCTCGTCGAGCAGATAAAGAGTGCGGCCCGTCTGGCGCTTGCTCAGTTCGCGAGCCAGCTTCATGCGCTGCGCCTCGCCGCCGGAGAGCGTGGTGGCGCTTTGGCCGAGGTGGACGTAGCCCAAGCCCACATCGGCCAGGGTTTGCAGCTTCTGGCGCACCTGGGGCACATCGGCCAGCACCGGGAGCGCGTCTTCAATGGTGAGGTCGAGAATGTCGGCGATGGAGTGGCCGTGAAACTTGACGGCCAGGGTTTCCTGATTGTAGCGGCGGCCGTTGCAGACTTCGCACTGGACGTAAACGTCGGGCATGAAGTTCATCTCGATGCGGCGCTGGCCGTCGCCCTGGCAAGCCTCGCACCTTCCACCGGAGACGTTGAAGCTGAAGCGGCCTGCCTTGTAGCCGCGCTCGCGAGCCTCGGGCAGCATGGCGAACAGGTCGCGGATAGGCGAGAAGACCTGGGTATAGGTGGCTGGATTGGAGCGCGGCGTGCGACCGATGGGGGATTGGTCGATGCGGACGACCTTGTCGATCTGCTCCGCGCCACTGAGGGATTCGTGCGCGCCGGGCTCTTCGCGGGAACCGTAAATGCTCTGCGCCAGGGAGCGGTAGAGGATGTCGTTGATGAGCGTGCTTTTGCCGCTGCCGCTGACGCCGGTGACCACGGTCATGACTCCCAGCGGAATGCGGATGGTCACGTCCTGCAAGTTATGCTCGCGGGCGCCCATGACGGTGAGCCATTTGCCGGTAAGCGGGCGCGGGCGCGCGCGCTGCAGCATGGTGGCGGCGCCGGAGAGATAGCGGCCGGTGAGCGACTCGGGGCAGGCCATGATCTCAGCCGGCGTGCCCTGGGCGACAACGCAACCGCCCAGCCGGCCCGCGCCAGGACCGAGGTCGAGGACGTAGTCGGCGCGGCGGATGGTCTCTTCGTCGTGCTCGACCACCAGAACGGTGTTACCCAGGTCGCGCAACTTCTCGAGGGCTTGAATGAGCCGGTTGTTATCGCGCTGGTGAAGGCCGATCGAAGGCTCGTCGAGGACGTAGAGCACGCCGCGCAGCCGCGATCCGATCTGCGTGGCGAGGCGGATGCGCTGGCCTTCGCCGCCGGAGAGCGTGGCGGCGTTGCGATCCAGCGAAAGGTAGTTGAGGCCGACGGCGCAGAGAAACTCAAGGCGCTCGACGACCTCGCCGCGGATGCGCTCGGCAACCAGGGACTCGCGCGCCGTGAAGCTGAGGTTGATGGCGGCGGAAAGCGCGCGGTTGAGCGGCAGGGCAGTAAAGTCGGCGATGGAGAGGCCGCCGATCTTGACGGCCAGCGACTCCGGGCGCAGGCGCTTGCCGCGGCAAACGGGGCACGGCGTAGCCGACATGAAGTTCAGCATGTAGTCGCGATAGGTGTCGCTGCGGGCTTCTTCGATGGAGTCGCGCAGGAAGGCGAGAATGCCGTGGAAGCCGGTTCGGGGGACTTCGATCTTGGGCGGACCATAGACGAGGATGTGCTGCTGGCGCGGCGGCAGGTCCTCGAAGGGGAGCGTGAGGTCGATCTTGTAGCGGTCCGCGGCCACGTGAATGAGCTTGAGAAGGTATTGCGAAGAGGAGCCGGGACCAAGTCCGCCATCGAGCAGGGGCTTGGACCAGTCGGTGATGACCTTGGCGGGGTCGAGATCGTAGAGCGAGCCGAGGCCATGGCACTCGGGGCAGGCGCCAAAGGCGGAGTTGAAGCTGAAGCTGCGCGGCTCCAGTTTGGGCACGTCGAGGCCGCAATCGGGGCAGGCCATCGAGCAGGAGAACAACTGTTCCTCACTGCCGGCGACGGCCACAAGAACGAGGCCGTTGGCCAACTGCAAAGCCTTGGCTATGGCCAGGTCGAGGCGCTTTTCCACCGACGGCTTGCCGGGCGGGGGCGGAGGCGCGCCGGGCGCGGGTGGCTTGAGCAGGATGCGGTCGATGACGGCTTCAATGGTGTGGTTCTTGCGGCGGTCAAGCGGGACCGGCTCGGAGAGGTCGCAGAGTTCGCCGTCCACGCGGGCACGAAAGCCCTGCTTGTCCAACTGGTCGAACAATTCTTTGAATTCGCCCTTGCGGCCGCGCACGATAGGCGCCATGACGGTAACCCGCTCGCCCCACCCCAGCTCCAGAATGCGCTGGACGATCTGGTCGGCGGTCTGGCGGGAGATAGGCCGGCCGCAGTTGGGGCAGTGGGGCGTGCCCACCGAGGCGTAAAGCAGGCGCAGGTAGTCGTAGATTTCGGTGATGGTTCCGACGGTAGAGCGGGGACTGCGGCTGGTGGTCTTCTGCTCAATGGAGATGGCCGGGCTGAGGCCCTCGATGGAGTCCACGTCGGGCCGCTCGATCTGGTCGAGGAACTGGCGGGCATAGGCGGAGAGCGTCTCGACGTAGCGGCGCTGTCCCTCGGCATAGATCGTATCGAAGGCAAGCGAACTCTTGCCCGAGCCGGAGAGCCCGGTAACCACCGTGAGTGTATTGCGGGGAATGCGCACATTGATATCGCGCAAGTTGTGCTGGCGCGCCCCGCGCACCGAGATGTGAGTGATGGGCATGATGAGTTTCAGGCGCCTGGAATCGACAGCTTACGAATGCCAAAGAGCCGGACCCCACGACGGCCAGGCAGGTCCGCGAGGAACGGCTGAGCACTTGCGGGAATCTCCGGCCCGCACCACCGCAGCCTCTGCAACTATGATACATACCCTCTTCAACGGGAAGGCCGAGAGGCGGGCGCGGCAGGCGCCGATGCACTCAGGAGCCTACTTGCGGTTCTGGACGATCGAGCGCAACTGGGCGGCGATCGAGACGAGGCGCGCGCCGAGGGCAGGGTCGAAGGCGCTCTGCCCGGAGTAAAGCATCTCCAATTCACGGGCCAGGGCGGTACCCTCGGTGAGGCCAAAGGTCCCGAGCACGCCGGCCAGCTTGTGGGCGGCGGCGAAGGCGGCCTGTTGCTCTTCGCTCGAAAGCCGGTTGACGGCACAGGCGGCGGCGGCAGATTCCAGAAGATCGACCCGGTCTTCGATCAGCGGGAGGAACTTGGCCCACAGGCCATCGAGGGCTTGATTGAGTGCGTCCTGTTCATGGGGTTGCAAAGGTCGAAGCGCCTTTCACGGTGTGAGTATGCCCTTCAGTCCCAGCCGAGCACGCCGGCGATCTGCGTGGAGAGGGTGAGCGGGTCAAAGGGCTTGAAGAGTATCGCCTCGACGCCGAGGTCGGCAAAGCGGCGCTGATCGGTGCTCTGCACCTTGGCGGTAAGCAGCATCACCGGGATGTGAGCGGTGGCGGGATTGCCGCGCAGTTCGCGAAAGGTCGCCGGGCCATCCATTCCGGGCATCATGACGTCGAGAAGAATGGCGTCGGGCTGCTGTTCGATGGCGCGGGCGATGCCCTGCGCGCCCGAGCTGGCAAGGAAAACCTCCCAGCCGGCCACGGTCTCAAGGCTGAGGCCGGCAACCTCGCGAATGTCTTCTTCGTCGTCAATGATCAGGATGCGGTGGGACATAGGGAAACAACCTCCAATTTGCGGGTGGGCGAGCCGGCAATCCGTCCGTGGATACTCTGGAACGTTGGAAAGGCTCTGTCGATGCCCACGGTAGGGAACGCCTTCCAGCAATGAACTCCTCGAGCAACAAACAACTTAGTCTGACGGGCCGCAAAATGCCGCCCGATTCCTCTCCATTCAATCAAGATTTGCCGACAGGCGACTCCACCGGAGCGGCCTCTTCTATCGGACGTGAACTGCGTAACATCGTCAAGACCAGCGCTTCCAACTGCTGCGGTTGGACGCAGACCTTGGAAAGGAAGTGGGTAGGCCCAAGAATCATCTCGCGGCGTTCGGCCGGGGAAAGATCGTGCCCGGAGTATATAGCCAAGGGCAAGCGGGCGAGGCTCTCGTGCTGGCGCAGCCAGTCCACCAAGTTGAAGCCGTCGCCGTCGGGCAAGCCAATGTCCAGAACCAGCAAGTGGGGCTGGAAGGCGAGCCATACTTCCTGAGCCTGGTGGAAGGAATGGGCAAGCTCGACGGCGAAGAAGTCGGTGGAGAAGATATCTCCGATGATGCGTGCGAGATCGACATCGTCCTCGACGACCAGAATGCGGGCCTTTTCGCCGGGCCCGCGGAGAACACCGGCCAGTTCGCCCAGCAAGGCATCGTCATTGGGCGGCCTGGCCACGGGAGCCTCGGTATTGACGCCTGGGCTTTCCGGCTTTTGCCGGTTCTCAACGCTCAACAGAACGACGGGAGTGCGAGCCTCCGGGTCCAGGCGGCGCAGAAGAAGCAGAATCTCCCAGCCATTCATGCCGTCGGGAGAAGTATCGAGCAGGATGGCTCCGAGGCCCTGGTGGGCCGCGGCCAAGGTTTGTTGCACGGTGGCCGTCTCAACCACGCGGTAGCCGCGGCGGGTCAACTGAGCGGAGATCTGGGGCCGGATGGCCGCGTTTACCCCGGCCAGTAGGACCGTCCCTTGGCAGGGCTTGTGGTCGAACAAGGGATCCGTAGCCGCGACGGGAGCCGGCTGGTAGGGGAGAAAGACACGGAAAGTGGAGCCGCGAACGGAATTCCGCTCAGCCCAGATCCGCCCGGAGTGCTGCAGGACGATGGTGCGGCAGATAGCCAGGCCCAGTCCGCTGCCGCCTTTCTGACGGGAGTCCGCGGCATCCACCTGCTGGAAGCGGCCGAAGATGGCCTCGAGTTTATCGGCTGGAATACCACGGCCTTGGTCGATGACGGAGAGCGTGACGCCGGTGACGCCCGGACGCAGCGTGACGGAGATTGAAGAGCCGGGTGGAGAGAACTTGATGGCGTTGGAAAGCAGATTGGTGAGGATCTGGATGAGGCGGTCGGGGTCGGCGGCGATCTCAACCTGGGTGGCGTCGTGGATGAGTTGCACTCCGGCTGCATCGGCCACCGGTGCCATGCCGTCGATGGCCTGGCGGACAATGTCGGCCAGCTGTAGGGGGCGGAAGACGAGGGGTTCGCGGCCGCTCTGAATGCGTTCCAGATCGAGGACATCGTTGATGAGGCGGACCAGGCGATCCGAGTTGCTGAGAGCGATGCGGAGCAGGTTTGTGGCCTTGTCGTTGACCGGACCGAGGATACCGGAAGAGAGCAGCCCGAGGGCCCCGCGAATGGAGGTGAGAGGTGTGCGCAACTCGTGACTGACGGTGGAGATGAATTCGTCCTTGAGGCGATCGAGGGCAAATCGCTGGCTGATGTCGCGGAAGCTGAGCACGGCGCCGGAAAAGCGCCCGTGGTCGAGGATGGGGGTCAGCGCGTACTCGGCCGGGAAGGCGCTGCCGTCGGAGCGGAAGATGGAGTCTTCGCCCGTGTCGCCCAAGTGGTCTTCATTGCAGTTGCGGAGTGGACAATCCGCGCCACATTGCGAGCTGGACGGCGCGAAGCCGTGGAGCAGTTCATGCACCGTTTTGCCGGCAAGGCTGGGAGCTTCGGCGGCAAGCAGGCGGGCTGCGGCAGGGTTAGCAAAGCTGACCAGGCCACGAAGGTCGATGCCGCAGATGCCATCGGCGACGGAGTCGAGCAGAATCTCTTGGCGGCGGTATAGTTCCTCGGCTCGGCCGTGTTCGTGGGATCGCGCCCGCATCTGCCCCAGCGAGGCGGCCGCCGTCTCCACGGCGGCGAGGGACTCGCGATTTTCGCGAATGGCGGAGTGGCAATAGAATTCAAGAACTGCCACCACCTTGTTACCGACGCGCACAGGGACCGCCCAGCCGGAGACCATCCCGTGGCGCAAGGCCGATTGAGCGTGGGGGTCGAGGGGCATGGAATTGAGGTCGGCAATCCAAACCGGGTGGTCTTCCAGCCAGACTGCTCCAGGGAGGCTGCCGCTCCCGGCCAGGGTTAACTCAGCGCTCTCCTGTATGAGGGACTGCATGCGCTCGCCGGGTACGCCCCATGCGGAGCGGAACTCAAGCCGGTTGCCCAGATCGTTGACCTTCCATTCGAGGGCCGCGTCCCAGCCGTGCGAAACGCAGAGAGCCTCGAGAATGCGTATGATCGCGACTTCAGGGGAGGAGTCTTCGCCGACGATCTGGCTGACCGTCCGCTGCAGTGCCTGGCGATGCTCGCGCTGGACCATCAGGCGAAGAACGAGGGCCGCGGCTGCGGCGCCGGCAGCAAAGATCAGCAGCCCATCGTACCGGAGAGTGACAAACAGGCGGGGCGCAATCGCTCCCATTGCCAGGGCCAGCGCGAGCCCCGCCAGGGCCGGCTGAATGTAGGAAGAGCCGCCTTGAACCTTGCGAGCGGGTTGTTCTGCCGCAACAGTTGTTTGCTCTTGCATGTCGCCCCCAAGGCAACTATTGGACAAATCGGCACCTGTGCAGCGGCTTTCCAGCCATCGGCAGACCGTGAGCTTACAAGAATAACCCCTTGCTCTGCCCGCGAACCGACGAAGCACCGTGCGAGCGCTTTGTTAGTAGTATAAGCACTTGATTCCAAACTCTGTATGCAAATCGAAGCCGGGCTTCCCTGGATGGAGTACGAAAGTCGCGGGCCGGCAGCTCGCAGACAGGCGGTCCGCCAGGCCGAAAGATCTCCGGTTTGCCTGTGCGTCAACCATGGTTTTGACCAGGCTGGCCGTATACTTGCCTCATGCTGCGTCTATCGCTTGGTTCTCGTTTTTTTGGAACAGCCGCTGCGGCGGCGGGATTGGTTTGCGTCGTGACAACGCCCCCGGCTGCGCGCGCCTGGGGCAGTGAAGGGCACCGGATGATCAATCGGCTGGCGGCGAGTTCCCTGCCGGCCGGCGTTCCCGCTTTCCTGCGTTCCGAGGCGGCAGTGAACGAGATTGAGTATCTGGGCCCGGAGCCGGACCGCTGGCGATCGTCCGCGGAGCCGGAGTTGAGCGCGGCGCAGGCTCCGGAGCACTTCATCGACCTGGAGCCGGCCGACGCGCTGGGCCCCCTGCCGCGCCAGCGGCTGGACTTCGAAGCCAAGGTCTTTGCCGCCGGTGAGCGGCCGGAGAAGATCGGCTTGCAGCCCTGGGAGGCCACCGAGGTCTGGGAGCGGCTGAAGGCGGCCCTGCGCGAGTATCGAAGGCTGGCGGCCGCGGGGCAGGATACGCGCGGCGTGGAAGCTGCGGCGATCTTCTATGCCGGTTGGCTGGGCCACTACGTAGGCGACGGCTCGCAGCCGCTGCACACCACCATCCAATACAATGGCTGGGTTGGTGCGAATCCCAACGGCTATACCACCGGCCACCAGATTCACTGGCAGTTCGAGGGGCCGTTTGTGGCCGCGAATCTGCATGAGCCAGAAGTGCGCGCCAAGATGACGGAAGCCAAGGCCATCGATGGCGACCTCTTCACGAGTTACGTAGCCTATTTGCGGCACTCGAATTCCTACGTGGAGAAGGTCTACCAACTGGAAAAGGCCGGAGGCTTCGTGGGAGCGGGAACTGCTGAGTCGCGGGAGTTCACGGCGGAACGGCTGGCCGCCGGAGCCTCCATGCTGCGGGATATGATCTATTCGGCATGGCTGGAGAGCGCGAAGCCCGTGCCCGACCCTTACGCAGGCAAGTAGGCAGGGTTTAGTTGCCCGCCTCAGCCGCGGCCAGAGCCGGAACGCGCCGCAGCAGCAGGGTGAGAGCTGCCGTGAGCAGCGCGACCGCTGGGACGGCGATCAGCAGCCAGGCCAGCATGGCGTGGCCGGCCATGCCGCCCAGTTGCTCAAACAGATTGAGGGGCGAGGCGTGGAGCAGAGCGCTTGCCCTGGGGGCCCCGCCGCGGCCGGAGGCAAAGAGCCAGCCGCCCAGCCGCACAAAAGGCACAATAAGCACCAATTGCAAAGGCATGGCTACGTAATTCGCCGCTTGAATGGCGGGCAGATTGAGCTTCAGCGCAATGGCTAGCACGGCGCACACAGCCGTGGGAATGCCCACTACCGGAATGCAGCCGACGGCAAGCCCGAGCGCAAGAGTGAGGGCCAGGCGGCGGGGAGAGATGCCCTGGCGCAGCCAGAGGCCGGCGTGGCGCTTGATCGAGTCCAGGAATCTGTTGATCATTTCCCTCACCTTATTTATATAGACACGGAAACTCGAATAAATATGCGGTTAAATTTGTGCAATTGAACCAAAATTGGCAGCCGAGGCGAAAGATTCTCACGCTGGGAACGTGCGCGCGGGGCCTGGCGCGTCACTCCGCCTCAGGGTTCAGGCTCCAGAACGGCGGCTATTCGGGGTATAAGCCGCGCGAAAAGCCGGATCAGTTGGCGCTCGACCAGCCGGCCAGTCTGATTGACCTCCTCGTGGCTGAGGAAAGTCAAGCCCAGACCGGCGGCCAGGTTGGTGACGCAGGAGAGGCCGAGAACCTCGATGCCCATGTGGCGGGCGACGATGGTTTCAGGGACGGTGGACATGCCCACCAGCGTGGCGCCGAGAGCCCGGAAGGCGCGAATCTCGGCCGGCGTCTCGAAGCTGGGACCGCTGACGGCGATGTAAACGCCCTCTTCGAGCACGAATCCCTCTGCCGATGCGGCCTCCCTGGCCAGTGCGCGAAGGCGCTTCGAGTAGGCCTCGGTCATGTCCGTAAAGCGGAGGCCGGCATCGGGGCGGACGGCGAAACGCGCTTCGTTGGGGCCGGCGAGAGGGTTGAAGCCCATGAGGTTGATGTGATCGGCGAGGGCGACGAGCTGGCCTACCCGGTAGCCGTCTGCGATACCTCCGGCCGCGTTAGTGAAGATGACGGCGCGAACGCCGAGCAAGCCGAGAACGCGCACCGGGAAGGTAATCTCTCGCGGCGCGCAGCCCTCGTAGTAGTGGATGCGGCCTTGCAGGATGAGGACCGGCGCGCCGCCCAGCAGCCCAGCCACGATCCGCCCGGAGTGCCCCTCGACGGTGGACTGCGGAAAGTGGGGAATCTCGCCGTAAGGAATGATCACCGGTTCGGCGACCGCATCCGCCGCCTCGCCCAGTCCGGAGCCGAGGACGATGCCGATGCGGGGCGTGAGCGAGCCGAGCCTTTCCCGCACAAAGGCTGCGGCTTCAGAGACCTGGTCGAAGTAGGTCATGGTCATACCGGACAATGCTCCTTGCACATTCTACAGATGCGGACATTCTCAATGCCCGATCCTCTCCCGCGGCGCGATTCAGTTCTCCGCGCCAAGCGCGCCGCTTCTGCTCTATACTGGCTCCGTGACCTCACTTCTGGGCGACTGGAAACTCGATGCCGCGCTCGGCTCCTGCCTGCTGCTGGGGTTGCGCCACGGCTTCGACTACGATCACCTGGCGGCCATCTCCGACATCACGGCCGTGCAGCGCAGTTGGCGCAGCGGATTGCGGCTGGGCATGACCTATGCCCTTGGCCACGCCTTCACGGTGGCCGCCCTGGGTATCGCCGTGCTCGAACTGCACATGGGCCTGCCCCAGGGGCTCGACCACTGGACCGAGCGCCTTATCGGCCTCACTCTGATTGTGCTGGGCATCGGCGTGGTCGCCGGAATCCTGAGGAAAGACGCCCACGGCCACTCGCACAGCCGCATCGAAAGCCGGCTGGCGATCGCCATCAACGGCATCCTCTGGCTGGCCTGGCAGGTGCGCCGGTGCTGGAACCGGGAGGCCCCCAAGCCGGAGCGTTTTCAGTGGATGTACAACGGAAAGTCTGTCTTCCTCATCGGCATCCTGCACGGCGTCGGCGCTGAAACCCCCAGCCAGTTGGCTCTCTTCTTCCTCACCGCCAACCTGGGTGGAACCTCGCGCGGCATTCTGGGTCTGGCGGCCTTCTCTGTTGGCCTGGTGGCCATGAATGCGGTGATGACCGCCTCGATGGGCGGAGCCTTCCGCGCCAGCGGCCATCACCACCCGCGCTTTTACCACGCCATTGCCTGGACCGGCGCCGCCTACAGTTGCATTATCGGAGTCATCTTCCTCTTTGGGATCTCCGACCACCTGCCGCCGCTGGGATAGCGAAGCCGGCGCCAAACCCACCCTAGCCGAAAGAGCGAGAGCTGTGACAGCCGGCAGGGTCTTCCCAAAACTGGACCGGTCGAGCGCCGTGCCATTGATTGGGATCATTTCCCCATACCAGTGACCACTATCACGAATGAATAACGGCCCCGGCAGGTAAAACTATGGATAGACAAGGAGCAAGGTGCGGCAGCACGATCGCCATGCGTTTTGATCCGCCAACGGAGGAATTGTGCCAGCATTCACACCCCCGCCGCTGCCCAGCGACGACAAACGATGGAAGATCGTGAACGGCACCATGCGCAAGAATGGCTTTGCCCGCCACGCGCTGATTGAGACGCTTCACACCGTGCAGTCCGCGTTCGGCTACCTGGACGACGACGCGATCCGGTTTGTCGCCCACTCCCTGCGCGTGCCGTTGAGCCAGGCCTACGGGGTGGTGACCTTTTATCACTACTTCAGCCTGAAGCCACCGGGCAAGCACACTATGACGATCTGCGAGGGCACGGCCTGCTATATCAAGGGCGCAGACGACCTGATGGCGGCGGCCATCAAGCGCCTCGGCATTCAGCAGGGGCAGACCACCAAGGACGGCGGGATCAGCCTGATGAAGGCCCGCTGCGTGGGCGCGTGCAGCCGCGCGCCAGTGGTGCTGTGCGACGGCGAAGTGGCCGGCGAGGTGACCGCGGAGCAGATGCTCGAGCAGTTGGAAAGGTGGGCGGTGGAATGACAATCGAAGAGCTTGAGCAGATAGCGAAGACCGTCAGCCAGGAGAACGACAAGTACGATTTTGAAGTGAACGTCTGCATGGATCTAGCCTGCATGAGCCAGGGGGCGGGCCAGTTGCGGGAGGCTCTCGCCAAGGCCGCCGAGGCTTCCGGCAAGAGCGTGCTCGTCCGCCGCACCGGGTGCATGGGACCATGCTCCTCCGGGCCGCTGGTGCGCGTCGATCCCGAAGAGACCCTCTACCACCATGTGAATGCCGGCCACGCGGAGGCCATCGTCTCCAGCCTGGGCGGCCAGCCGGTGCCCGAGTTGCAGTGCGATCTAAACGAGCACTTCGACAAGCAGGTGCGGGTGGTGCTGGAGAATGCCGGCTACATCGATCCGGAGAAGATCGACGACTACATCGTCCGCGACGGTTACAAGGCGCTGTTGACGGCGCTGACCGAGATGACGCCCAACGGCGTAATCCACCGCATCACCGAGAGCGGGCTCCGGGGACGCGGCGGCGGCGGCTATCCCACCGGCCTGAAGTGGGGAACGGTAGCCAAGGCTGCGGGCGACCTGAAGTATGTGGTCTGCAACGGCGACGAGGGCGACCCCGGCGCGTTCATGGATCGCAGCGTGATGGAGGGCGACCCGCATCGCGTCATCGAAGGCATGGCCATTGCGGCCTACGCCGTGGGCGCGAGCAAGGGCTTTATCTACGTGCGGGCGGAGTATCCAGTGGCCGTCTCGCGGCTGACCACCGCGCTGCGCGACGCCCGGCGGCGCGGCCTGCTGGGCAACGGCATCTGCAACACGCCCTTCAACTTCGATGTGGAGATTCGCCTCGGCGCCGGAGCCTTTGTTTGCGGCGAGGAGACGGCGTTGATCGCCTCCATCGAGGGCCGGCGGGGAACCCCCAAGCCGCGGCCGCCATACCCGGCCGTGAGCGGCCTGTTCGGCAAGCCCACGCTCATCAACAACGTTGAGACCTTCGCCAACGTCGCGCCCATCGTTCGCAACGGCGGCAAGTGGTTTGCCAACATGGGCTCGGAGAGAAGCAAAGGCACCAAGGTCTTCGCGCTTACCGGCAAGATCGCCAACACCGGCCTGGTCGAGGTGCCCATGGGCATCAAGCTGCGCGAGATCATCGAGGTCATCGGCGGCGGCGTACCCGGCGGGCACACCTTCAAGGCGGTGCAGACCGGCGGCCCCTCGGGCGGCTGCATCCCCGCCGAGATGCTCGATGTCGGCGTCAGCTACGATGCCCTCGTCCGGCTCGGCTCCATCATGGGATCGGGCGGCATGATCGTCATGGACGACACCTCCTGCATGGTCAACGTGGCGCGCTTCTTCGTCGAGTTCTGCATGACCGAGTCCTGCGGCAAGTGCATTCCCTGCCGGGCGGGCACGGCCCAGATGCACACGCTGCTGACCCGATTCTGCACCGGCACGGGAACCATGGACGATCTGGACCTGCTGATGGGTCTGTGCGAGACCATCAAAGAGACCAGCCTGTGCGGACTGGGCATGACCGCGCCCAATCCCGTGCTCAGCACGCTCAAGTACTTCAGGAACGAGTACATCGAGCACATCGTGCACAAGCGCTGTCCGGCTGGGGTCTGCAAAATGGAAGCGCCCGTGGAGGTGGTGGCATGAATGAGAGCATGGGCGTCAAAACTCTGCAAATCGACGGCCAGGAGGTCAGCGCGCGCTCCGGCCAGACCATCCTGGAAGTGGCGCGGGAGAACGAAATCTACATCCCTACCCTCTGCCACATGGAGGGGCTGAGCGACGTGGGCGCCTGCCGCCTCTGCCTGGTGGAAATCAAGGGCACCGGCAAGCTGCAAGCGGCCTGCGTGACTGCCGTCTTTGAAGGCATGGACGTGAGCACCAACAGCGAGCGGCTCCAGAAGCATCGCCGGACGATTCTCGAGCTGCTCTTCGCCGAGCGCAACCACGTCTGCTCGGTGTGCGTGGCCAACGGCCACTGCGAACTGCAAACGCTGGGACAGGAGCAGGGCCTGACCCATGTGCGCCTGCCCTATCGCAACCCCGAGTTGACCGTCGATGCCTCGCTCGACCGCTTTACCGTGGACCACAATCGCTGCATCCTGTGCACCCGCTGCGTGCGGGTTTGCGCCGAGATTGAGGGCGCGCACGTGTGGGATGTGGCTAACCGCGGCATCGATTCCATCGTCATTACCGATCTGCACGACAACTGGGGAAGCTCCAGTTGCACCCGCTGCGGCAAATGCGTGCAGGTATGCCCCACCGGAGCCCTCTTCGACAAGAGCAAAGTAGGCTCCGATCACCCCAAGTATCCCGATTTCCTTCCTTACCTGAACCTGATGAGGGGAGCGCAATGAGTAAACTGAAATTGGCGACTGTCTGGCTGGACGGATGTTCCGGCTGCCACATGTCGTTTCTGGACATGGATGAACGGCTGATCGAGCTGGCTCAGCTTGTCGATGTGGTCTACAGCCCCATCGTAGATACCAAGGAGTTCCCCGACGAGGTGGATATCGCACTGGTCGAGGGCGCCGTAGCCTCGGTGGACGACGAGAAGAAGATCAAGAAGATTCGCGCCCATACCAAGCTCCTGATTGCCATGGGCGACTGCGCCATAACGGGGAATGTTCCCGCGATGCGCAATCCCATCGGCCCGGAAGCCATTCTGGATCGCGCCTACATCGAGAACGCCAGCGCGCAGCAGCAGATTCCCTGCGTCGTTGTGCCTCAGCTTCTCCGGGTGGTGCGTCCCATTCACGAGTTCGTCAAGGTGGACGTATTTCTGCCCGGCTGCCCGCCCTCGGCCGACACCTTCCACACGGCGCTGACCGCGCTGGTAACCGGTGAGCCGGTGGATATTTCAGCCCTCACCCGCTTTGGAGCCTGAGCCCATTGGAGCCCAAGTCATGACCCAGACCATCACCATCGATCCCGTTACCCGCCTTGAAGGCCACGGCAAGATCACCATCCAGCTCAACGGCAAGGGCGAAGTGGAGGACGCGCACTTTCACGTCACGCAGGTGCGCGGCTTTGAGCGCTTCAGCCAGGGCCGCCCGTTCTACGAGATGCCCAGCCTGATGGCGCGCATCTGCGGCATCTGCCCGGTCTCGCATCTGCTGGCCTCGGCCAAGGCCTGCGAGGCCATCATGTCGGTGCGCATTCCGCATCCCGCCGCGCAGCTCCGGCGCATGTTGAACATGGCCCAGCTGGTGCAGTCCCATGCGCTGAGCTTCTTCTATCTCGCCTCGCCCGACCTGCTGCTGGGCATGGAGTCCGACCCCGGTGCCCGCCACGTCTTCGGGGTGCTGGCCGCCAAGCCCGAACTGGGCCGCGCCGGCATAGCCCTGCGCCGCTTCGGGCAGCACATCATTGAACTGCTCTCCGGCAAGCGCATCCATACCGGCTGGGTTGTGCCCGGCGGCGTCACCGAGCCGCTGACTCTGGCCAAGCGCGATGAGATACTGTCGATGCTGCCCGAGGCCTACGCCAACCTGAGCATGGCGATCGCCGCCTACAAGCAGATCGCCGGCAGCTTCAAGCGGGAGATCGAGGTCTTCGCCAACTTCCCGTCGAACTACATGTGCCTGATTAACGAAGACGAGTCGATCGAGTTTACCGACGGCGCGCTGCGGGTGATCGATCCCCAGGGCAAGATACTCGACGACGGTGTTACCGCCGCCGGATTTAGCGAGATGATCGGCGAGGCGGTCGAGAATTACAGCTACACCAAGTTCACCTACCTGAAGCAGTTTGGCTATCCCGAGGGCAGCTATCGCGTCGGCCCACTGGCGCGGCTCAACATCGTCAAGTCCATGGGCACTCCGCAGGCCGATGAGGAGCTGGCGGAGTTCAAGCAACTGGCCGCGGGCCCGGTGGAAAGCTCGTTCTACTACCATCACGCGCGCCTGATCGAGGCGCTCTACGGCATTGAGAATATCGAGCGGATTCTCGCCGACCCGCGCATCCTCGACAAGCAGGTGCGCGCCACCGCCGGCGTGAACCGGCTGGAAGGCGCCGGCCAGATCGAGGCCCCGCGAGGCACGCTGAATCATCACTACAAGGTGGACGAGAACGGCCTCATCACCTGGGCCAACCTGGTGGTCGCCACTGGGCATAACAACAACGCCATGAACAAGGGCGTCGCCCAGGTAGCCAAGGCCTACGTCAAGGACGGCAAGTTTACCGAGGGTGCGCTTAACCGCGTCGAAGCCGTGATTCGTACCTTCGACCCATGCTTGAGCTGCTCCACGCACGCCTTCGGCCAGATGCCGCTGGTGCTCTCGCTGGTCTCTGCCGAAGGCGAGGTCGTCGACCGGCTGGTCCGCTAGCGGGGCCGCTCCGAAAGAATTACAAATTTGTGCCCCATCCTTTCCGCTTCTTTCTGCGGAAAGGGAGGGAAGCTACAATGCCGGGAGCCCCACCCTCGCAGCGTCTTTGTTTTTGCGGCTAGGGTGGGATACCACGGCGATAGGCACCCCATTCTAGCCTGTCATCCTGAGCGACCCTGGCCCTGAGCATCGCGAAGGGGAAGGGGAGTCGAAGGACCTGCGGTTGCTCTTGTAGGGATCTCCATGACTCAACTCCAACCCCGCTGCCTGATCCTCGCCTGCGGCAACCCGCTGCGCCGGGACGACGGCGTGGGGCCGTGGCTTGCCGAGTGGGCTGAGAAGCGATTCGGCGCGGAAGCCGACGTGCGCGTGCTCGCCCGCCAGCAGTGGGCTCCGGAGCTGGCCGAGGAGATCGCCCGCGCCCAGTCCGTCCTGTTCATCGATTGCTCGGTCGATTCCGCTCCCGGATCGGTCGCGCTTCTGCCGGTCGCGCCGGCCGCCGCCGTGCAGGGACTCGCCACCCATCATCTGGGCGCACCCGAGCTGCTGGCGCTGAGCCGCGACATCTACAGTTCCCAGCCCTCGAATGCGCTGCTCGTGACCATCGGCGCTGGATCGACGGAACTGGGCGAGGTTTTCAGCGACGCGGCGACCGCCGCTCTTCCCGCGGCCTGCCGCCTAATAGAAGAGACTGTCCTGCGCCTGCTACTGGGCAGTGCGCTTGACCTCGGCCACTCGGGGGTAAACGAAGAGCATTGTCAATCTACTTAGATACACATACTTAGCCTTGGATAGTTCATCTTGTTTATGAATAATTCTTCACAATGAGCCTGCGGGCGGCGACCGGCCGGCTCGAAGGCGCGGCACTCCATCTTCGAGGCCTCCTTGCCAATTTGCTAACACTGCGCGATTCTTTTTTAAGCGACCGCAACTTAACCGAAGAAATGCTGTCTGAATAGTTGAAAGCCGGTTGGGGCGAGAGAAGCCCAAACGCCGGCGGGTGCTGAGAACATTGAGTCCCAGGTCCGGATCGAAAAGGACGGGGCAGCACAAGGAGGATGTCATGAAGAGATTTGGCCTCGTTCTGTTCGCAATGGTTTTGGCTCTGCCGTTCGCGGCTACGGCAACGGCCCAAGTGGCTGTGGGTGTCGGAGTCGGCCCCGCGGTCGTTGCCGCTCCCGATGTTTACGGTCCTCCGGTCTGCGAGTGGGGCTATTACGCCTACTATCCATATGCCTGCGCCCCTTACGGCTACTACGGGCCTAACTGGTTCTACGGTGGCTTCTTCATCGGCGCCGGACCGTGGTACGGCTGGGGCTGGCGGCACGGCTGGTACGGCGGCCATGGGTGGGGCGGATACGGCTACCGTGGCGGCTACGGCTTTCGCGGCGGGTATGCGGCTCGCGGATATGCCGGCGGAGCGCGCGGTTATGCAGGCCCGAGAGGCGGAGGAGCGGCTCGCGGATTCAGTGGCGGCGCACGCGGCGGCTTTAGCGGCGGCGGTCATGCCGGCGGCGGCTTCAGTGGCGGCCACGGTGGTGGCGGCGGCCATGGCGGTGGCGGACACCGGTAAATAACGCAAGTCTCCGCAGCTTACCCCGATCCTGCGGATTCCCCAGACAGGCCCGTTCGCCTCGGCGAACGGGCCTTGCGTTTTTGTGCGGCTTGTTTAGGGGTCGATTCCGGATTGAACGGATCTCTCTCGCAGAGCAGCCGACTTGCACCGGCCGAGACCGCGGCGCCGGCCAGTCAGCTTGCCAGCCGCCTGCCCCCCTGCAGCCGGATCGACACATGGACCAGGCTGAGCGCGGCGGGCGTGACGCCGGGAATGCGGCTGGCCTGGCCGATGGTGACCGGGCGGACCCGCTCCAGGACTTCGCGCATCTCGCGCGACAGGCCGCTGATGGCGCGGTAATCGATCCACTCTGGAATGGCGACGGCCTCGGCGGCCTTCAGCTTCTCGATCGATTTCCTTTGCTGGTCCAGGTAGCCGGCGAACTTGATCTCGGTCTCGACGGCGCGGGCCTCATTGCGCAGAACCGCCCTCCGTGCTCTCGCGTCCCGGCCTGGATTCTGGCCGGCCAGCACGGCGGAGGACTCGGCAAGCAGCGGCTCCTGAGCCAGGGCTTCGCGCATTGCGCCCATCACCGGCTCGATGGTCACCTCAGGCCGCTTGAGCAGTTGCGCCCAGGTCAACCCGGCGGTGGCCGTCAGCTCGCCAAGGTCTGCGGCGGCCAGCCGATCTCCATCCACCTTATCCACAGTAAGCAACCGCTCCAGCGCGGCCATGCGTGCCTGCTTCTGTTCGTACTCCGCCCAGGCCTCATCGCCGATCAGGCCCAGCCGCCGCCCATACGGGGTCAGCCGGCGGTCGGCGTTGTCGATGCGCAGGTGGAGGCGGAACTCGGCCCGCGAGGTGAACATCCGGTAAGGCTCGTTGATGCCCTTCGAGATCAGGTCGTCAATCAGGATGCCGGTGTAGCCTTCGCTCCGGTCCAGGGTGAATGGCGGCTCGCCCTTGAGCCAGAGCGCGGCATTGATTCCGGCCATGATCCCCTGGCAGGCCGCCTCCTCGTAGCCGCTGGTTCCGTTGATCTGGCCGGCCAGGTACAGGCCCTCCATGCTTTTGACGCGCAGGGTACGGTCGAGCTCGGTGGCGTCCACGCTGTCGTACTCAATGGCATAGCCGGGGCGCAGCATCTCCGCCTGATCGAGGCCGGGGATGGAGCGCACGATCTGCCACTGCACCTCCATGGGCAGCGAGGTGGACATGCCGTTCACGTAGACCTCGTGAGTGTTGAGGCCCTCGGGCTCCAGGAAGAACTGGTGCTGAGTTTTATCGGGGAACTTGACGATCTTGTCTTCGATGGAGGGGCAATAGCGCGGCCCGATGCCCTTGATCTGCCCTGAGTACATGGCCGATCGATGCACGTTTTCGCGAATGATGCGCAGTGTCTCCGGGGTGGTGAAGGCGATGTGGCAGCTCACCTGCGGCTGCACGATTCTCTTTGTCCGGAAGCTGAACGGCGTGGGGTCTTCGTCGCCCGGCTGCTCCTGAAAGGCATCCCAGCGGATGGTGCGGCCGTCGAGGCGCGGCGGCGTTCCCGTCTTGAGGCGGCAAGTCCGAAGCCCTAAAGCCCGGAGGGCCTCGCCCAGCAGGACCGAAGCCGGCTCGCCGCTGCGGCCGGCCGGATATCTCTCCTCGCCGCAGTGGATGAGCCCATTCAGAAACGTCCCGGTGGTGATGATGGTGGCCCCGGCCAGCAAGCGGCGGCCGTCGCGTAGCTTGAGGCCCAGCACCCGGCGGCGGGGGCGCGCGGGTAGGGGCAGCTCATCGGGCGCCTCCGAAGGCATCCGATCCCAGGTTCCAGTATCGGGACTTGGGGCACTCAGATTTCCATCCTCTTCCTCAGTTTTCTGACCCCTGACCTCCGATCCCTGGCCCCTGATCTCTGACCCCTGATCTCTGACCCCTGATCCCTGACCCCTGATCTCTGATCCCTGATCCCTGTCGTCCAACACCAGGTTCACCACCTCGGCCTGACGGATGTGCAGGCCCGGCTGCGACTCCAATACCTCGCGCATCTTCACGCGGTAGAGCTGCTTGTCGCATTGGGCGCGCGGACTCCACACTGCTGGGCCGCGCGACGAGTTGAGGAGGCGAAACTGAATGCCCACGGCATCGGCTACCTCGCCCATGATGCCGCCCAGGGCATCCACCTCGCGCACCAGGTGGCCCTTGGCCACGCCGCCCACGGCCGGGTTGCAACTCATCTGCGCAATCAGGTCAAGGTTCATGGTGATCAGCGCGGTTTTCAGCCCCATGCGCGCCGCCGCCATCGCCGCCTCGCACCCGGCGTGACCGGCGCCGACCACGGCCACATCGTATTGTTCGGTAAAAGCCATCCATCTCCCGCAAGAGCATAGACGAGCCCGCAAAACCAGCGACAAGGCTATTCTACGGATTCCACTCCTCGCGCGCAGAATCGCAGCGCTCCACAAGACGAGAAGCTCCTATATAATCGTGCCGTCTCCCAAACCGTAAAGAAAGGCGAGGGCTATCGAGCGAGATGAATACCTGTTCGTGCGGCCAGTTGGTAGATGAAAGGAGCACGCAGTGCCCCCGGTGCGCGGCACTTCAAGTTCTCGGCCTTGAAACGGAGACGACAGAGACCGAGATCAGAAGCGCCTATCGCCTGCTCGTCAAGACCTGGCAGCCGGACCGCTTCCAGGACGACCAGAAGCTGAAGGAGGCCGCGGAGGAAAAGCTGAAGGAGATCAACTCCGCGTTCGAGATTCTTACTTCGACCTCCATTCAGCGCGGCATGCCGGACCGGCCGCAGCATGAGGCCCCCTACAGAGCGTTCCAGCAGGCGCCGATAGCGGAGCCCGCCGGAAAGAAGGCCGCGCCAACCGTTGCACAACCTATTCCGGCGGAGGCCGCCGCAACCATTGCAGCGTCTGGAGCTGTTGCAGCGCCTGCCGCAACCCCGAGTGCGATTCCTCCCGCTCCTTCCGCGCAGGATTTGCAGAAGGTCAAGTTGTTCTATAGGCGGACCAGATTGCTCTTTGGGATTGCAGCAGTTGTCTTCCTGCTATTGACGGGCAGATCGATCCGAACGGTCTTAAGGACCTATGACGCCGCGCCGCAAGCCACGCAGCCCGCACCGCAAGCCGCGCAGCCCGCACCGCAAGCCGCTGCGCCCGCGCCCCAGAATGCGGAAAGTTCCGAGGCAGAGAAGACTCGCGCCGCATACCGTTTGACGCTGCCAGCTCCCCGGAATCCGGTTATCCGCCCTCCGGAAAAGACTGGCGCTGTAACCCATCCGGCGCCGTCCGCGCTCCGCCACGTGCTTTTGCCGTATCTCACGGTTGGTTCCACCAAAGCCGAAGTGCTGGCTCAGCAGGGAACTCCGACGGCATCCTCTGAAGACAAGCTTGTCTACGGCAAGTCGGAGCTGTATCTCAAGGACGGCGTTGTGACCGGCTGGCGAATCGATCTTTCTTCCCCGATTCGAGTCAAGCTATGGCCTGAAGTTCCCGTCGACCCAGGCCTGAGCTTCTTTTCGTACGGCTCGTCGAAAGACTCCGTGCTGGTGGTCCAAGGAACCCCGACGGCGTTTACCGAAGACAAGTTCGAATACGGCGGCTCCGTAGTGTATTTCCGCAATAACCGGGTTTATAGCTGGAGGAACGACCCCGCGTCGATCCAACTGCGGGCGCGATAGCCGCCCGCATGCCGGGTCCGGCTTCCAGAAGCATCCGGCTGATGCGCCCCTGCGTCTAATCGATATGGACTGGAGAAGAACAGTGCCGAATCGATGGGGCTTGGCGATGCTGCTGGCGGCGGGATGCGCGCTGGCGTCCGCCGGGCAGAGCAAGGACAGCTTCACGCCCATGCCGCTGGACTCGGGCTTCGGGCCGATGGACATCACCGAGCCGGCGGTGAAGCCCGAGGAGATCATCCGCCAGTTTGCCGCCAAGGAGAGCGAGTTCCAGCAGGCGCTCAACCATTACACCTATCGCCGCGTGGCCCGCGTGCAGACTATCGACGACGACAACAAGGTGGATGGCGAGTACTACCAGGTGGACGATGTGATCTTCGACCCTTCGGGCAATCGCACCGAGAAGGTGGTCTACGCGCCGGAGAACACCTTGCAGCGGGTCTCCATGTCTCCCTCAGACCTTCAGGACATCCAGCGCGGCTACCCGTTCGTGCTGACCGCCGAGGAGATCGGCCAGTACGACGTGAAGTACGTGGGCCGGCAAAAGGTGGACGAGGTGGACTGCTACGTCTTCGACGTGGGCCCCAAGGTCATTGAAAAGAAGCATCGCTACCTGCTGGGCCGCATCTGGGTGGACGCTACCGACCTGCAGATCGTGGTGACCAACGGCAGAATGGTTCCCGACGACACGCGCAAGGGGAACGAAGACCTGCATCCACCCTTCATGACCTGGCGGCAGCAGGTCGACGGCCACTACTGGTTCCCGGTGTACACCAAGGGCGAGGGGATTCTGCACTTCAGCGGAGGCCCCGGCTACATGGCCCAGGACGTGCACATGCGCGACACCATCAAGTACACCGACTACAAGCAGTTCGGCTCGACGACCAAGATCATCTATGAGGGGCAGGAGGTTGCACAACCCCAGAACCAGCCGCCCGCGCCGCCGAAAAAATAGAGAGTGGGGCGCTGGCTACAGATTTGGCGAAGCAGAGGTGCGAGGAGACGGAGAAGCGGCGTAGGTAAATGGTCCTGCCTCAGTTTGGCTGGGCGCTGGCGAGAGTACCTAGCAGGGTTTTCGCCGGTTGCGATCCGAAACCCGCAGCTTCATCGAACCAGTAGCGGGCGAGATCCAGATTTCTAGGCAGGCCGTTCGTTCCGTTCAGGTAGTCGCGTCCGAGGGCAAAGCGTATATCCATTTCACGGCGGTCGCGAACGGTGCGATAGAGATCAAGCGCCTCCCGATATGCATCGTTATTGGTCTGTGCGACTTTCTCCAGGGCAAAGGCACGCCGAAGTTGGACATCCGGATCATCCTTTGGCATGGCGGCGATTTCTGCGAGTGTCGGGTTGCGTAGCGGGTCGTCCGGTGAGTAGTAAGCACCATCGCTTGCGCGCGTTTGCACCAGCGAGGCATACTCCGCGTCGGCGGCCTGGTGTTGCTGCGGCGTCATGCGGGATTCCATAGCTTCAAGCACGGCACTCTCATCGGTCTGTTTGTCCGAGGCGAGGCGCGTCCAGGTTACGTCGTCATAGCCGGTTTGATTGGGCACCGTGCCCTCCGCAATTGCTTGGGCCAGGAACTTTTGTGCGGGATCAATATTGTATGCGGCGGCGCGTTTGCAGAATCGGAGCCACATGGCTGAGTTTCTCGGCAGATCTTCTCGGCCAATTTTATAGTCGACCGCGATCTTGTACTCTTCCTGGCCCAGCGATTCCTGAGCAATGAGGCGTGCCCACTCGAGATTCAGCGCCCGTCCTCTTGAGTCGTTGCCTGCCGTGTACTTCCCATCGAGGACAAAGTTGCCAAGCTCCATCTGAGCGCGGCGGACCTCGGGATGGCCGGTCTGCCCGAGCAGGTAAAGGTACATTTTCTCGGCTCTTTCGGTTTGCTGAGGTGTGTCCTTGCGATAAGTTTCAGCAAGTTCAAAGAGGTAGAGCGGCTGCAAGCGGGCTTCGGCGTCGAGATCGATGGCGGACTTGAGTCCGGGGTCGGTTGCAACGACCTGGAACCAGTGCTCGGCCTGTGCGAGGTCTTCCTGCACTCCATAGCCTTGCCGGTACGCCAGACCGAGTTCATAGGCTGCGCCAATGTCGCCGTTTCTTGCGAGGGCCTGGTTGATTGCCGCTATCTTCTCGGGCGTGTTGGCCGCAGGATCATGGTTGGCGGCCGTAACGGCGAGAGTGTCTCCAGAGCCGCGCACGCACAGAGCATGCCTATATTCGTAGCCGTAGGGCCAACCAGTAGGATCGTCGTTGGATTGGCCCGAGTTGAAGTTGAAGTAATAGGCATATCCACCCGGACGCCCACGGTCATCCAGCGACGTGTTGCTGCTCCATTCGTACGCTGTCAGATGCAGATACCCCTTCACGTGCCACGTTGTCGGTGAGACCTCATGCGCTCCCAATCCAGGGGAAAAAGAGCTCCTGTCGTAGATGCCTTGCAACTCGGCTATATTTGCCAGCCGCCAGTCGGAGTAACCGGCGGTGCGGAGGTTGCGGCAATACCTCGCAGCATCCTTCCAGCTGAGGTCTTTGCCGCTATCTTTCGCGGCCCACATGAGTCCCGTCGATGGATCGTTCCAATACCCGACGGCCTGAGTTACTAGGGCGAGCTTTCGGCCCTCCTGCTCTTGCGCCTGCTTGAGGGCCCCATCCACTTCCGCTTGCGTTGGCATTTGCGACTGATTCGCCGGCAATGCCGGTTCCGCAGAAGATTGCGTACCGGCGACTTGCGCGACGGCGGGAATTGGCTGGAGAAGAGAGAGCGTCGCAAGAGCGGCAGCGAATCCAATCGCGATGGAGAGTCGTGTCATCATCTCTCTACGATAGGTGAAGCCATAGATGGAATATTACTTGGTTGTGACACTTTCTGAAGTGTCACAGTCCCGTCTAGCTCGGTTGTAAACAGCGGATTCGGGTGCCGTCAACAACCAAATCGGAATAGAGCCACCAGACTTATCGAGGTGTGCCCGAACGACCCGCCAACCGGCAGTTACTGGTTGATCAACGTTCGCGCACGCCTTGGGCGCCCTATTCGCTGCTCCCTATTCCCTCAATAGAACAAATACTTCCGCCACCGGTCGTCGGCGCGCCCCAACATGCGCATGATTTGGCGACTGGTGTGCAGCGAGAAGGGGCGCGGCTCGCGCAGCAGAATCATGTCGTCGATTTCGTGCAACATGCGGTTGCCCTTGTGGCGATTGCAGTCGTGGCAGCAGGCGACAAGGTTTTCCCAGGTGGAGTTGCCGCCGCGGGAGCGGGGCACCACATGGTCCAGCGTCAGGTCGTTGGAGGGCATCGTCTCGCCGCAGTACTGGCAGGTGTTGCGGTCGCGGAGCAGGATGTTCTTGCGCGAGAGGGCGCGGGTCTGGTAGGGGATGCGGCGGTACTCCAAGAGGCGGATGACCGAGGGCATGGCGATGCGGCTGCGCTGGGCATGAAGGGTGAGGCCGTGCTCCTCCTCGGTGCGTGCAACGCCCTTGAGCACCAGCACCAGGGCGCGGCGCGCTCCGCAGATGTTGATGGGCTCATAGGAAGCGTTGAGCACCAGCACGGGCATCTGCAACAGGTGGATGGGCTGCGCGACGTACTGACCTGCGGCGTGGTCGCCGGCCAGCGCTGCGGCCTTGGCGATGGACTTCTGCTTGCGGGCATGAATCATGGCTTTTCCCAGCGACATCTCTTTTCCCCTCGTCAAAAAGATGGTTGGTCTTGCGATGAAAAAATGCTTGCCGGCCGCACGGTTGCGGCAGGCGAAATCATGAGTGCATCCGGCTCGTCGTCTGCGTCCTCGAAGAAGGAAAAAGCGCCACGGCCGAATTCGCTCCTGCGGCGCGCTCTGGCCAGCGTGGCCACCCACACCGAGGCTGCGCCGGCCCGGACCAGCGCCAGTGCGGCGGCGCGGGCGGTTGCGCCGGTGGTAAGAATGTCGTCGATGAGCAGAATGTGCCTTGAATCGACAGCGGCTGGATCGGAGACCGAAAAGGCGGCGCGCACATTCAAACGCCGCTGGCGGGGAGTGAGGCCGGCCTGGCTTTCGGTGGCGCGCAGGCGCATCAGCGTGCTCGGCGCCAGCGTGAGCCGCCACTCCGGGTGGGTCTTGCGTAACGTTTCAAGGGCGTAGACGGCCAGCGAGCGGGCCTGATTGAAGCCTCGCTCGGCGTACTTGGTCCGGTGCAGCGGGACCGGAATCACCAGCATCTCGGCCGGTGCCTCGGCTGCCAGTTGGGCGATGGCTTGGGCCAGCATTCGGCCCAGCCCGCGGGCCGCCGGATGAAGCCGGCCATACTTGAGCGCCTGGATGGCCTCCCTCATGCGGCCCTCGTAAACCCCGAAAGCCACCGCCCGCACAAAAGGCGGCGGCGCAAGCCGGCAGGCCCGGCACAGCGCGGCGGGCGTTGGACTGGAGGCCTGCGCCGGCGCGGCCAAGGTATCGCCGCAGCGCGCGCACAGAGGTCCGCTCTGGACGGGAAACTCAGTCCAGCACACATCGCAAATTGGCACGTAGGAGAACTGCGGCAGAGGCGAGCCGCAGAGAGCGCAGAAGGCGGGAAAGAGGGCGCAACCCAAGGCGTCCATGGGACTTCGGAGCACACGGGCCACTGCGCGCCAGCGGGAAGTCTCCGATGGTGGAACGTCGAACGTCAGTGAACCGGAGTCCCTGCGGAAGACGCACCTCACTTGGGGTCAACGCGGCTGATCGCGCGCCGCCTTGCCGACAGTATACCCGGACCCGGCGGGAGATTCCAGGGGATTTGGCGATGACCTATGCCAGTTTTCACTGGTCAACGGTCAGAAGTGCGCTTCCGCTCCGAACCCTCCGCCGGCTTGGTTCTTGTACGGACTAAAGCAGATTGCGATCTTCCGCGGCCAGGATTTCGCGATTTTCGCGTGCGGCTTCCTCGTTTGCCGCGTTCGATGCTTTGAGGTTGGCCTGAACATCGCGGGCCGCGTCCTTCGCTTTGCCCCAAGCGTTTTGAACCTTGCCCTTGACCTGTTGTACGGCGCCTTCGACCTGGGTTGCAGTGTCGCCGGTCAAGTTTCCGATATGCCGCTTGGCGCTTCCCGCCACGTCGTTGATCGTGCCTTTCACTCTGTCCTTGTCCATTTTTTCACGCTCCCGATCTTCAGTTGCTTACGAATCCCAGCCGGGCCGCAGTATCGAAAGGGACACAAGAAGTGCCCAGCGCGGGCTTTTTGCTTAATAATGACGCCGATCTCATGGTGCCTGCTTCCCGCGTGGACAATGAAATGAATGAAGCTCGTCCATCGGTCGCGCACTCAGATATCGCCTTAGTTCCGCTCTCTTGCCGACCTGTTAGCATCTTTCGTATGGGCCTCAGCAACCTTAGCCGGCGGCACTCTAAGATGGGGGTTGCGTGAGCGTGTCTGTTCCCTCGGGTGCGCTTTTGCCCGAGAGGCAATCCGTGAGGGCTGACCATTTGCCGTCTCTCGATGGATTGCGAGCCATATCGATTGCCCTTGTTCTGCTTGGTCATCTCAGCGGAACGCGAGGTTTTGGGAGACTGAATTTGGGCGTTGGGGACTACGCCCACCTGGGAGTGGTCGTCTTTTTTGTGATCTCAGGTTTCTTGATAACCCGCTTGATGCTTTCAGAACGTAGAAAGAATGGGCGCGTATCCCTCAGGCTCTTTTATGCTCGGAGAACGCTGCGTCTGTTTCCGGCTTCGTATGCATTCATCGCGTGCGTCTGCCTGCTGTGGTGGGCGGGAGTTGTGCATTTGCAGGCCACTGATATCTGGCACGCAGTCACGTACACGGTGAATTTTCTGCCGGGAAGATCATGGCAGATTGGACATCTATGGTCACTTTCCGTCGAAGAGCAGTTTTACCTGATTTGGCCTTGCACCTTTGTTGTATTGGGGCCACGGCGGGCGGGTTGGGTCGCCGCCGGGGTGATTCTGTTTGGGCCTGTCGCGCGCTCTGGCGCCTGGCTGTTTCTGAGAGGAACCCCGTATCGCGATCTGGAAATGTTCCCTATGGTCGCAGACAGTCTTGCCATGGGTTGTCTCTTGGCAAAGGTCGGCGGCTGGCTCGAAGGGAAAAACTGGTATCTGCAGTTGTTCCGGCCAGTCTGTTCGGCCGGACTGGTGACGTTGATTCTGCTCATCAATCGCTACATGGGCTACACGGTGGTCGGGGTTTTCGGTACGTCGGTCGTCAACCTGAGTCTGGCTATTCTCATTCACCGCAGCGTCTATTGTTCCCGCGACTGGATTGGACAGGTCCTCAACTGGAAGCCGATTGCGTTTGTGGGTGTTCTCAGCTATTCGCTCTATCTCTGGCAGCAACTGTTTCTCAACCGGAATTCCTGCGCTTGGGTGAACGCGTTCCCGCAGAATCTGGCCTTTACAGTCGCGGCTGCGCTGGGATCTTATTTCCTGCTTGAAAAGCCCGTGCTCAGGTTGCGCCGCCGCTTGCGCGCGTAAGAGACCGTGGTGGAGATTGCTTCACGTCCCAGCCACGGGAATTCATCCGAGTGGTCAATTGTCATGCTTTTGCCCGGCAGCGGCGCTTTGATCGTCATTCACGGAGGCGCGGTGCTCGCGTCTGGCGCTCGGTCCAGTTCGTCTTTATCTTTTCGTAGGTGGCCTGCATTTCGTCCAGTTCCAGATCGCTCAGCCTCTCGATATCGATCAGTTGATTCCGGGCGCTATCCATGGCGCGGATCAACTCATTGAGCTTCAGATTGATGGCTCGCGAATCGCGATTCTGGGTGCTTTGGATCAGGAAGACCATCAGAAACGTTGCAATGCCCGTTCCCGTGCCGATGATTTGCGCCCATGTCTGGGAGAAATGAAATACAGGTCCGGCGGCGGCCCATACCGCGACCACCAGGCCCGCGCCCGCAAACGCCCACGTCGAACCCAGCCAGCCGCTGGCCACCGCCGCGAATCGGCCGAAGTGGTCGTGAACGTTTCGGTCCTTGACCGCGCCTGGGACCGCGATTGGCCCCTCGATTGCCGGTTTCTTCATCCGCCTCGCCTCCGTGACTTCGCTGTTCGTTGAGCATACGCCCGCGCCGCGGAGCCGGTCTGTCGCAAATGGAGCAGACGAACCGCACTCAACGGCTTCTGCGGCAACTGCGATACACTTCAAGTTTTGGAGGAGTCCCACTTGAGGCACATGTTCAGGCTGCTCGCCGTGCTTACCGCGGTTGCGTTCCTTGCGCCGCATCCAGCCGGGGCGCAGGCGAGCCCACCATCCGAACAGCAGAGCGGGATGCAGCCATCGCAGAGCGGTATGGCCAACGCCGGTCCGCAGAAGGCGGAGTTCGACAGCCAGCACCGTCCCATCACTGCGGGCGGCTTTGTGAAGACCGGCCCCATCGTCTTCCAGGACGTTGCCCAGGCCGCCGGGCTTACGCGCTGGCATCACACCGCGGGCACACTGGCGAAGCGCATCATCCTGGAGGCCAAAGGCCCGGGCGTCTGCCTTCTCGACTACGACAACGACGGCTGGCTGGATATCTATCTCGTGAACGGCTCGACCTACGATGCGCTCGATGGCAAGGCCGCCGCGCCGCAAGCCGCTCTCTTCCACAACAACCACGATGGCACCTTCACCGATGTAACCAAAGCGGCCGGCGTAACCAACGACCGGTGGGGATACGGGTGTGCGGTTGGCGATTACGACAACGACGGCTGGCCCGACCTTTACGTGACCAACTACGGCAAGAACCGCCTGTATCACAACAATCGCGACGGCACCTTTACGGATGTGGGCGAGGCGGCCGGCGTGACGATCGGCACTTGGTCGACCGGCGCAACCTTCGGCGACTACGATGGCGACGGACGATTGGACCTCTTCGTCGCCGGTTATGCCCGCATCGACCTGGCCAACCCTCCCATTACCGGCTCCAAGACGGCCGGCTCCGCTTTCTGCCAATATCGCGGCGTGCCGGTGATGTGCGGCCCGCGCGGCTTGAAGGGCGAGCAGGATCACCTCTTCCACAACAATGGGGACGGCACATTTACCGATGTCAGCAAGAAGCTGGGAGTCGACGATCCCAACGGATACTACGGCCTTGGAGCTTTGTTTGTGGACGTGAACGGGGATGGAAAGCCTGATCTGCTGGTGGCCAACGATTCCACGCCGAATTATCTGTACATGAACAAAGGCGATGGGACCTTCGAGGATCAGAGTTACGAAAGCGGATACGCGCTCAACAAGGACGGCCGCGAGGTCGCCAATATGGGCATCGCGGCCGGAGACTACGAGAACAACGGCCACCTGTCCATAGTGAATACCACCTTCGGCGACGACTATGTCCTCCTCTTCCAAAACGATGGAAAGGGGAATTTCACCGATGTCAGCTATGAGGCGGGTCTGGCATCGGCTTCGATACCCTTTGTCAAGTTTGCCGACGGATTCCTCGACTATGACAACGACGGGTGGAAGGATTTGCTCATTGTGAATGGGCATGTGTATCCGGAGGTGGATCGGCATCCGGGGTGGGGAACCAGCTACGCCGAGCGCCCGCTGCTCTACCACAATCTGAAGAACGGTAAGTTCGAGCTGGTTCCCGCCGTCGAAGGGACCGGGCTTGCCGTGGTCAGCGTAGGCCGCGGCGCCGCCTTCGGCGACATCTTCAACGACGGCAAGATCGATGTGGTCATCAACAACATGGACGGCGTTCCGGTGCTGCTTCGCAACGTGAATCCGGACCACCACCATTGGGTCGAAATGCGGCTCATCGGCGGCCCCAGGAGCCCGCGCGATGCGGTCGGCGCGACGGTCTATCTGAATGCGAACGGGATGCGCATGCGCGACGACGTGCTCAGCGGCGGCAGCTATCTCTCATCCAACGATATGCGCGTCCACTTCGGCTTGGGCGATGCCAAAGACGCCGGGACCGCTGAGATTCACTGGCCTTCCGGCGCGAAAGAGATGGTGAAACTGCCCGCGGCGGACCGGATTTACACCATCACCGAGGGCCGGGGGATAACCGGCGCGCTGTGCGGCGGCAAGGAGTGCACAATGGGACTGGAGCCCAGAGCGGAGCACCCGGCCGAGGCGAAGAAGCCATAATCGGTTGAAGCGATCGCTGGGGAAGCAAAGAAGTGTGCTCCAGCGATCGTTGCCCTAAAAAACGCCTGCCAAATAGGCTTCCGAACGGCGAGGCTTCGTTGCTCTGACGCCGCACTCGGCCAGCATCGCCGGGGAAATGGTCATGGCTGGGCAGTGCGAGTGGGCCAGCACCTTGTAGACCACGCCGTGGCGGGTAATCGCGGCAAAGGCCGATGCGCCCTGGGCGCCCATCACGATCAGGTCGGCCTGCTGGGCCCTGCACTGGTAAAGCAGTTCCTCGGTCGGATCGCCGGGCACGACGATGGCCTGCACGGCAATCTGGTCGTGCAGCTCGGGCGGGACCATCGTGAGCATTTCGGTCTCGATATCCTCGATGGAGCGTTCGGCAAGAACCTCGGCGCGCTCCTGGGGCCGGATCACGTGCTGCAGGATCAGGCGTGCGTTGTGCTGCGCCGCCAGCTCTGCGGCAAAGCCGGCCACCACGGGACTGGCCTCCTGCAAGCTTATTGCGCACAGGACCGCGCGGGTGGCAAAGTTGCGATACGCGCCGTCGACCACCTCGGGACCGACGATGCAAACCGGAACTTTGGCGGTGCGCAGGACGGCCTCGGCTACCGAGCCCACCAACAGCTTGCCGACGGGTCCCGGAGAGTGTGTGCCCATCACCACGCGGTCAACCTGACGTTCGCGCAGGAAGGAGAGTATCTGGTCGGCGGGTAGGCCGGGACGAACGACGATTTCGCATCGGACGCCGGCCTCGCGGACGCGCTCGGCCAAAGGCTCAAGACTCTTCAATTCGGAGTGGGCGGCGGCGGCGTAGTCGTAATAGCGGAGGCCGGAGGTATCCGATTCGGATACGACCAGCGTGTCATAGGCGTGAAAGACGATGAGATCGGCGCCAAACTCAGCGGCTTGCGCAAGAGCAAAGGCGAAGGTCTTCTCGTTGGCGGGGATCTCGGAGGCGAAGAGAATGGTGGAGGGTTTACTCCAACCTGGCTTGATGACGGCTGCCATGGGAACCTCCTGTTGCTGCGGCAAAAAAGGATAACAAATCTGCCATCGGTTTGCGGTGCCCGACGGCACACCCTGGTGTGACGCTGAATCGCGCCGGAAAGTCATCAGGTGCGGTTTCCGGCGTGCCGAAAACCATCTTGCTATTGTTAAAGATGCAGGTAACCGGGGAATCGTGGTTCAGTATGGATGAATTCTCCTCCGTTTTCCACAATTTGTCCAGTGGCAAAAATGCGCCAGTCGATCAAGCGAGATAATGTGATTCAAATCACATCCCGCGCAACCCCGAGCCTGTTCTTCTAAAGCGGAATCGCGGCGCTCAAGAGCGGTTTCTTTCAATTCATGGGGCTCTGCCGCAAGCTTCCAACGTGGTTTCCTCCCGCGGGGAAATTATCTTATCGGCAGAGTCTTGGATTTCTTTAATAATTGGATAAATCGCTCCATCCCCGGCGCTGGTCCCGTTTTCAGGGCCGGCCAGCCGCGATTCCGCTGGAGGTTGCATGCAGCCGATGCACACGATTCCCGCCCGCGGCGGGCTGAACTTCGACGAGACGCCCTTCCTGGCCATCTGGGAGATCACGCAGTCCTGCGACCTGGCCTGCAAGCACTGCCGCGCCGCCGCCCAGCCCATCGCCCACCCCGACGAACTGACCAACGCCGAAGGCAAGGCGCTGATCGACCAGATCGCCGCGATGCATGTGCCCATCTTTGTGTTTACCGGCGGCGACCCACTGAAGCGCAAGGACGTATTCGAGCTGATCCGCTATGCGGCGGACAAGGGTGTGCAGGTAGCGCTCACCCCCAGCGCCACGCCGCTGCTGACGCGCGAGGCGATCTTCAAGCTCAAAGAGGCGGGCCTCGTCCGGCTGGGCATCTCGCTGGACGGCTCGACCCCCGAGATTCACGATGCCTTCCGCGGCCTTCCCGGCGCCTGGGCGCGGACCATCCAGGCCATCGAATGGGCCAACGAGGCGGGCATTCCCATCCAGGTGCACTCCACCATCAGCCGCCATAACGCACACGATCTGGACAACTTGTGCGCTCTCTTCGAGCGGCTGGCCATCGTCATGTGGAACGTCTTTTTCCTGGTTCCCGTGGGCCGGGGGCAGTTGAGCGACCTGCTTAGCGGCGAGGAGTTCGAACAGGTCTTCGGCAAGATCTACGAGCTGAGCCACCGGGTAAACTTCCAGATCAAGACTACTGAGGCCATGCACTACCGGCGCTACCTCTTGCAGCACAACCTGGAAGAGCGGCGCATCGGGCACGGCCATCCGCACAGCGCGGCCGCCGCGCAAGCTTACGAGCCCGGCGCGCCCACCGCCGACGCCCAAACCCGCACCGCGAGCTGGGCCACGCGGCGGGTGAACGACGGCAAGGGCTTCCTGTTTGTCTCCCATGTGGGCAACGTCTACCCCAGCGGATTTCTGCCCATCCACGCCGGCAATGTGAGGCAGACGCCGCTGAGCGAAATCTACCGCAACGCGCCTATCTTCAAGTCGTTGCGCGACACGAGCAAGCTGGAAGGCAAGTGCGGCGCCTGCGAGTACAAGGAGATCTGCGGCGGCTCGCGCGCCCGCGCCTACGCCGTCACGGGCGACCCGCTGGCGCAGGAACCCTGCTGCATCTACCAGCCCAAGCACTGGGACGCACAGTTGGAGAGCGAGGCCGCTGCCTTCGCGAAGTCGTAGCTGGCCGGCAAGCCTATATTCTGACCGGCAAAGAGAATTCGATCCTGTTCGCGAGCGGCGCGCCGGCGCAGTTTCCCGCCGAACCTGTATCCTGATTGCGTTCCATCTTTTCATTGAAGGGGAAGGGATACGGATTGGCGCAGCGAATGAATTGGGTAAACGAGGGAAGGCGGTTCGGCTCGAAATTCGGCGCGGGGCCCGCGGCGAAGATCGGCTCTGCCCTGCGCAAGCACTGGCGTCTGGCCGGCGTCGCCGCCCTGCTGCTTGGCTCAGCCGCCGGCGTGGCGCTGTTGTCAGCCTCCCACGGCGCGCGTCCGGCGGCAGTCGTCGTTCCTTATCCCCACGAGCTTGCCCAGGTCAGCTTTGCCGTAGCTGGCGATGTGATTCCGCACGAGCAGGTGCGCGCCGCCGCAGCCGCGGCCGGGGACGGCGCCCAGGGCTGGGCCGCACTCTTCAGCGACGTTAGCGACGTCTTCGAAAAGGCCGACTTCGGTTTCGTCAACCTCGAAACCCCGGTCGCCCCCGCGCACTCCCATGGTTCCAAACCGTTTATGTTCGACGCTCCGGTCGCCCTGCTGGATGGGTTGAAGGCCAGTGGAATCAAGATCGTTTCCTTTGCCAATAACCACGTCATGGATCAGGGCTGGGCGGGATTCGCCGAGACTCGCGAGCATCTGCGCGAGCAAGGGCTGCTCTTCGTTGGCTCCGGCGACACCGCTCAGCAGGCCTGGCAGCCGGTCGTCGTCGAGGCTAGCGGCATCAAGGTTGGCTGGCTGGGCATGACGCGCTGGCTCAACGGCAACCGCAACCCCGAGAAGGACGACCTGCCGCATGTGAACTTTTTCCCCTATCCCAATGAATCCGGCGGCGCGCCCGGCATGGACGAGGTCGGTGTTATTGAGGCCATCAAGCAGGCCCGCGCCCAGTGCGACCTGCTGGTGGTGTCGATCCACTGGGGCATCGAGTACGCGCCCGCGCCGCGCCCCGAAGACGTTGAGGCGGCCCACAAGATGCTCGAGGCCGGCGCCTCGGTGATCGTCGGCCACCACCCGCATGTGCTGGAACCAGTGGAGACATACACAACCCAGGACGGCCGCGATACGGTCATCTTCTATTCGCTGGGAAACTTCCTGTCGAACCAGTCGCGCACGTACGTCGACGGCCTGATGCCGGACAAGAACGGCGACCCGCGCGACGAGATGATAGGCCTCTTCTCCGCCGTCCGCAAGGACTACGGACCGGCGGGCGTGCGCGTCGAGCTGGGCCACGTCGGCATTCTGCCCGTCTGGGGCGAAAACAACCGCAACGAGCTGGCCAGCGGCCGCACCAAAACCGCCGTGATCCGCCCCATCCTGATCGACCGCGAAATACCGCGCCTGCAAGCCCGCCTCGATGAGCTGAATAAGATCGCCGAGCTGAACAAGACTACCGAGGCGAACAAGACCGCCGAATCGAGCAAGGCGAACCCGCCCGCCGCGCCCCTCACCGCCGATCAGCGGAAGGAGTTCATCGCAGTGACCAAGCGCCTCAAGCTGCTCACCGACCGCCGCGTCCTGATCCTCGGCCGTGTCGGCGACGAGTACGTGACCGATCCGCCTAAGCTTTCCGCAAAGCCGTAGGCCGCTGCCCCACCCGCAGAGATGAGCGCCCAATCAATCTTGTCATCCTGAGCGACCCTGACCCTGAGCTTGTCGAAGGGGAAGGGGAGTCGAAGGACCTGCGGTTGGTTTCGGCGAGAGGTCGGGGTGACAAGTGCTTCAGTTTGAAGCTTGACCGGCCATCATGCCGGTCAGTACCCGTTAGCCACCAGCCATTCCTCGGTTAACTCGAAGGACGGCTTCTTCTGCGCCTGCATCTGGGCGTGAGCCAGCTTCACCATCACATCGGCCTCCACGTTCATTGGTGCGCCAACGGCAAGCGTGTGCAGATTCGTCCGCCAGTAGGTCAGCGGCAGAATCGCAATGGTAATAGCCTCGCCGTCGAAATCCGCAATGGTCAGGCTGATGCCCTCAATGGTCACCGATCCCTTGTGCACCATCCATGGGCGCACATTCTCCGGCACGCGCACTTTGAGCGTCCAGTCGGTGGTCTTCCTGTCGAAGCGCTCGCTCGACTCCGGAATCACCGGGTCGAGAGCCGTCATCGTGCCCGTTCCGTCCACGTGCCCCTGCACAATGTGCCCGCCCAGCGGACTGCCGGCGGCGGTGGGCAGCTCCAGATTGACCTTCGCGCCGGGAGCCAGCGACCCCAGCGAGGTGCGGTCGAGCGTCTCCTGGGCGAGGTCGGCATGAAAAAACTGTGGGTCCACATCGAGCGCCGTCAGGCAGACGCCGGAAACCCCCAGCGAGTCGCCCTCGCGCAGACGCCCGGCCAGCCCCGGCGCCTCGACGGTAATACGCCGCACCCCGCCCCGGCTCTCCAGGCTGACCAGCGTGCCGGTCTGTTCGATGATGCCGGTGAACATGCTTCCATTCTAAGGGAACAGGGATCAGAGAACAGTGGTAAGCTGCTGCCATGTTCCGTAAGTCGATCCAGTTCGCATTGCTTTTATCTTTGTCGCTAGGCGGTTTTGGTCAACAGGCGAAGCATGGTTTTTACAGCCGAGCAGCCCTTCCTCTGTGGGAGGAGATTGCAGGCTCCCCCACTCCCATTGTCGTCGCCTCCCCTGATCGTCGTTCGCGGGTCCTCGCCAGGTGGCAAGGTGCCGGATGCAAAGACAAAGACGAATGTGTGGTCCTGGATTTAGAAGGGGCATTGGGCAAACTTCATTTGGATATTGGACCAGGTGTGGGTTCTGAGGTTCTATGGGCGCCCGACTCCAAGGCATTCTTTGTCACCACCAGCAATGCTGGAGCGAACGGAGATTATCACTTGTTCGTAGTAGGAACTTTTGAAGGCAAGATGCAGGGCAGGGATATTACCGAAAGAATCTATCGGGAGTTTGGGCATCCGTTTCGCTGCGGATGGGAGGAATCTCCCAATGTGGCGGGAATTGGCTGGGTTGGCAAGACGCACCACCTTTGGGTGGCCGCCGAGGTCGTCAATCACAGCAATTGTGACAGTTTTGGTACCTTCAAGGCGTATGAAGTCGATCCAGCAGCAATGGCCGTTGTGCAAACGCTCGATCAGATTGAAGCAAAGCGTGAGCTAGGTCCCTTGCTGGGTAAGGAGTTGATGCTTGCCCCGGATCAATGCGTACGCAAACCAGGATCCTGCTACGTGAGCACAAATCATCCGGAGCTTCTCCCGAAGCAACGCTAGGGCAGGACCACGTCCCCAACGCTGATCAGCCACCGGCAACTGACCCTTGACCCCTGATCTCTGACCCCTGATCCCTGTCTTCCGGCCAGGGATTCCTCAGCAGCGAGCACAGTCCCAGATCGTTCTCATAGCGCTCGACCTCGACCTCGGCCATATGACTGGCATGCGCCATCCCACGGAAGGCGGGGACGGCGTCGGAACCCATGATTTGCGGCGAGACGAAGAGGTGAATGCGGTCTACGAGGCCGCCGGCCAGGAGAGCCGTATTCAGCCGCGTTCCGGTCTCCGTCAGCAGCGTCAGAATGCCTTCTTCGCCCAGCATATCCAACACCTTATCCAGCGGAACGCGGCCAGCTTCGGCGGGCAAGACCTCGACGCGCACGCCGCGCCCGCGCAGCTCGGCGATGCGGGCCTGGTCGTTGGAGACGGTGAAGATCGCGAGATCCTCGTTGGCCGTCTTCACCATCTTGGAGTCGAGCGGCATGCGCAGGGCCGAGTCCAGCACCACGCGCAAGAGCGGCCTGCGCCGCCGCAATCCGCTGCGGTCGGTGAGCATGGGGTCGTCCGCAAGCACCGTATCTACGCCGGTCAGCGCCGCATCCGCCTGCCAGCGCAGCGGCTGCACGGCTAGCCGCGCGGCTTCGCAGGTGATCCAGTAAGGCGCGACGACATGATGCACTCCCGGCGGCGGCGCAATGCGGCCATCCAGCGTCATGGCCACCTTCATCAATACGAGGGGACGCCGGTGCTGGCTCCAGCGGGCGAAGCCCTCGTTCAGCCGCCGCGCTTCGGCCTGGCAGACGCCAAGCGCTACCTCGATTCCAGCGGCGCGCAGGCGGTCCATGCCGTGACCGGCGACGGCGGGGTTGGGATCGATGGTGGCGGCAACCACGCGACCCAAGCCAGCCGCAATCAGCGCGTCGGTGCAGGGGCCGGTGCGGCCGGTGTGGTTGCAGGGCTCGAGAGTCACGTAGGCCGTGCCGCCGCGCAGGCGCTCGCCGGCGTGCTGAGCGGCAACCCGGAGGGCGGCCACCTCGGCGTGGTCGACGGGGTCGTACTCGTGCCATCCTTCGCCGGCTACCTGACCGGCGCGGTCCAGAATCACGCAGCCCACGGCCGGGTTGGGTGAGGAGACAGCGATGCCGCGCCGGGCCAGCTCCAGGGCCCGCTGCATCCACTGGCGGTCGAGTTCGGGACGAAGGGTCATGGGAGGAGGAACACTCCAGTGTAAATGGGAGCAGCTTGAGGGCACGAGGAACTTTCCGGGCGGGGCTGCGTATCAGATGACGGCGGCTGGCCGGCTGCGTGTTTTCGCGGCTGTGCGGGCAGGCAGAGGGACGGAGGATAGAGTTCGCATGGGCGAAGGAGCGAGTTTGGACGGGATGGTGGCGCGGGCGCCACAGCAGTGGGCCAGGCTGACCGGATTTTTCTACCTGGTGAACACGGTCACCTCGCTCAGCTCTTTTTCGGGCAAGCTGAGCGGGGCGGTTCTGACCTGGAGCAACTGGACGGCAACTGCGGCCTATGTGACGGTGGTGATTCTGCTCTATCTTCTGTTGCGGCCGGGCAGCCGTGGGCTCTCAGCTGTAGCGGCGATCTTCGGCCTCCTGGGCTGCGCCGACGAGGCGCTCGGGAAGTACAACCCCTTTCCGGTCCACGTGAACAGCCTCGTCTTCTTCGGGTTCTATTGCACGCTGCTGGGAGTACTGATTCTCCGGTCGCAGTTCATGCCGCGGTTCCTGGGTGGACTGCTGTTGCTGGCCGGGGCAGGCTGGCTGACGTTTTTTTCGGCGAATTTGTCGAAGATGTGCTCCCCATACAACTACATTGCAGGCGGGGTGGGAGAGATTCCGCTCATGCTGTGGCTGCTGATTGCGGGCGTGAACGGGGAGCGGTGGCGAAGGCAGGCGGGGCAAGTGCGATGAGCGAAGGATCGGCCCCTGTTAGCAAACCGGAACCCTCCAGTGCATTCGAGACGCGCCCGATGCGGACAAGGTTTAGCGACAACGGCGTTTATTAGGACTAACGCAATGCAGCACGGTATTCTCGCTCCAAGGCCCTGAAAGAGCTTCTCGATACCACTACAATCATGCAGCCGCTAAATTCCCGATAGGAGTCGCTCTATGAGATTCCGCAGAATACAATCTGTTCACTTCGTTCTTCCCTTTTTGCTGGTAGCCATGCTGCATTCTCAGGGGAAGATCGATTCATCCCGTCATACGGTCCAAATGGTTCCCGTGGAGAAAGGTGTCAGCCTGGAGGTGCTCGATTGGGGAGGTACAGGGCGGCCTCTTGTTCTGCTAACGGGCCTGGGAGACACCGCTCACATATTCGATGAGTTCTCCCCGAAGCTTACCCCCAGCTATCACGTCTATGGCATCACTCGCCGTGGCCGAGGCGCTTCCAGTGCGCCGGAACCCAACGCTACGAACTATACCGCCGACAGGCTGGGTGAAGATGTGCTGGCCGTGATCGATGCACTGCATCTCAACAAACCCGTAATCGCGGGGCACTCCATTTCCGGCGAGGAGCTAAGCTACATCGGATCGCATCATCCCGAAAAGGTCGCCGGACTCATCTACATGGAAGCCGGTTATTCCTACGCTCTCTACGATCAGGCTAACGGCCAATTGGAACTGGATTCCATTGAGCTACGCAACCAGCTACGCCAGTTCATCGAGGGTTATTCCATGGAGCCGGTGAAAGATTACGACAGCCTGATCGCCAATCTGCAGCTGGTAGAGAGGGAGGTCAAAGAGCAACAGCAAGATGCGGGAAACCTTCCCCCCACCCCGGTGAGCCTGAGGATGACTCCGGATCTCTTCGCCATCATGGAAGGCCGGGAACGTTTCACCACCATTCACGCACCTGCCCTGGTGATTTTCGCCGACGGAGGCAATCTCGGTCCCGTATCCGGAGATGATCCTCAATCCCGTGCCCTGACCTTGAGACAGGCGCTCATGAAACGCAACAAAGAGGCGCAGATCGCAGCCTTCGAGCGGCAAGTCCCTTCCGCTCATGTGGTGCGAATCCCGCGTGCGACTCACTATGTCTTCCGCTCCAATGAGGCCGATGTCCTGCGCGAAGTGAGCACTTTCATTGCCACACTGCCGCCACCGAACTAGAGTGTTGATGCCGACGGCGCATGGGGTGTTTCGTTCGGTACAATCCGCGTTAAGATACCCTCAAATGGGCCTTTCGTACACCCGATCATCCTTCAGCCAGATCGGTACCGGGAAAGCCAGCTTGTGTGTTGTTGGGCAATGTTATCCCAGCAGCAGATCGAGGGAGGTACATATAGGAATAGTGTCTGAACTCTTGGACTCTTGACTCCAAATGTAAGCGTCCTGAGTTCCCCTCTTGACTTGAGAGAGATTCCATCTCTTGAAGTGTCCACTTCTTTTTGGTGGACACTTCAAGAGTGTGTCTAGGCGGCTTGGCAGGATTGGGTCTGTAGTGA
>Ga0187863_10000101_pt1 | contig 75592 bp, 70 predicted proteins | sample June2016WEW_11_1_FD_132975 | JGI IMG/M metagenome (GOLD analysis project Ga0187863, IMG submission 132975) | Peatland microbial communities from SPRUCE experiment site at the Marcell Experimental Forest, Minnesota, USA - June2016WEW_11_10 | ecosystem: Environmental > Terrestrial > Soil >...
CCGGCACGGCACGCACCAGCGGGTATTTGCGCGACAAGACGCTCGCCCAGTGGATCGCGCTCAACCGCCTCGCCGAGGTGCGACTGACCGTCAACAAGTTAGCTCAGAGCAGCAGCTCGACCAATGGCGATAAGGCCGAGCTGCAGTTCGCGAGCCGCACCTGGCACTACGACACGAGGTATTACGACACTCAATTCCAGAGCACCAAGCGGATCGTGGTGCGCGTCTGGGCGGGCGATGCGAAAACCAAGGGCAATCCGCTCGCGGAGGCCACGGGCTTCTATGGTAGCGGCTTGAGCACCGCCGGCAACTCGAACTCCATCGACTGGACCCAGGGCAACACCGCAGCGACGGCGAACTGCCAGCCGGCGGGCTCCGCGCCCTCGGGCGCGAGCGGAGGGGTGGTCACTTCGGGAACCGGCACGGCCAACTGCACCAACACCAATGCGAACGGCATGATCAGCCAGCCCGGCAATCTGCCGACGACCCCTACGCCGGCCCCGAGCCCGACGCCATGACGCCGATCTTTTCTTCCCGGCGCTCGAGCGGCTTTACTCTCATCGAGATTCTGGTCGCGCTGCTGATCCTGGGGATCATGACCGCGCTCGGCTACGAGACCTATCGAGCCGCTCGCATCTCAGCGGAGCACACCGAGGAGGCCCTCAAGCGTTCGCGCGAGATCGAGTTCGGCATGCGCATGTTGGTCATGGACTTCGCGCAGATCGTGCCGCGGCCGGTCCGCGATCCGCTCGGCCAGACCCGCATACCGGCGCTGCACGGATTTCCGGGCAACGGCACCACCGCAGGCGCGTCCGGCTCGGTCTTCGGCGGCGGCGCGCCGCTGGGTGCCGGCAGCACCATGCATTTTAACTCCGACCCCGGATTCCAATCGAGCTTCTCCGATTCGAGCAACAACACCATCGCGCTCGCGGAACTGACTCGCGCCGGGTGGTCGAACACGGCGGGGCAACAGCGCGGTACGCTGCAGCGCGTCTCCTACGCCCTGGTCAACGACGTGCTCAAGCGCAGCTATACGACGGCCCTGGATACCGTGCAGGGCACGAAGCCGCTGGTTCAGGACCTTTTCAGCGGCGTGAAAACGGTGCAACTGCGCTATCTCGATGTCAATCAAAACTGGCAGAACCAGTGGCCGGCGGCGAGTTTCTCCTCGGCCGATTCGCTGTGGACGCGGCCCTCGGCGGTCGAGATCACCATCGAGTTCAAGGATTGGGGAACCGTGCGCCGTCTGATCGAGGTGGCCGGATGAACCGGCGCCGCACGCCGCTGCGCACGCCGTTCTACGGGCCCACCCGCCAGCGCGGCGTGGCGCTCATCATCGCGCTGATCCTGGTCGCGCTCGCCACCATTCTCGCCACCAAATTGAGTTTCGACGGATGGCTCGAGCGGCGGCGCACCATCGGCATCATCGCGACCGAGCAAGCCTATCTGTTCGGCACCGGCGCGGAGGCGCTGGCGGCCGAAGCCCTCAATGCCATCGGGCAAACCGGCGCTACGTCGCCAACCGGCTCCAGCGCGACCACCGCTGCCCCAATCGTGCCCGGTCAGAGCGCCCAGCAGGTGAATCTCACCCAGCCCTGGGCGCAGCCCACGCAGCCCCTGCCCATCACCTCGCCGGACGACCCGGAGGCGGAACCGATCGGCATCCTGCAGGCGGCCATTCAGGACATGCAGGGGCGGTTCAATCTCAACAATCTTGCCCACATGACCCAGGTCAACGGACAGTGGGTCGAGGATCCGGTGCCGCTCGCACAGTTCCAACGACTGCTCGCATCCGTCGGCCTCGAGCCCAAATGGGCCGGCATCGCGCGCGATTGGATCGATCCGGACGATCAGGCCGGGCAACCGGACGGCGCGGAGGACAGCGTCTACACCATGCAAAACCCGCCGTATCGGACCGGCAACTGGCCGATGATGAGTCCCGCGGAACTCATGAACTTGCCCGGTTTCGGCGCGGATCGCTATCGCAAGATCGCTCCCTACGTCACCGCCCTGCCTTCGGCCACGGTCAAGATCAATGTGTGCACGGCGCCGGCCGTGGTGATCGAGAGCTTGGCCGACAGCCTGAGCGGCGAGTACACCGATGAAGTGCTCGCGAACGGCCGCAAGAGCGGCTGTTTTCCGGACGTGGCGACGCTCACGGCCGTTCTCGGCAAGAATGCGGGTCAAACCGCGAGTCAATTCGCGGACACGAGCCAGTATTTCCGTCTCACTACCCGGGTCACGCTTGGCACTACGGAGTTCACCTTGTACAGTCTTTTGTGGCGAGGCACCGGCGGCAAGGTAACCCCTCTTCTGCGCTCATTCGGAACACTCTAGAACGACATGCCTCAAACGCTTCTTCTACGCTTACCCGCGCCCGGTCAGGAAGAGACCGAGTGGCTGAGCCTCGATGAGGCCGGATCGACGATCACGGCAAAGCAACGCGGGCCTTTGAGCCTCGCGGCGGTGCTTGCGCGCACGGCGAAGGTCGTTGCCCTCGCGCCCGCGACCCAGGTGCTCTTGGCCGAGCCCGATCTGCCGCCCGGGAGCGGCGTGAAGCTTGCCCGCGCCGTCCCCTTCGCCCTGGAGGAGCAGCTCACCGAGGACATCGATGAGTTGTGTTTCGCCATCGGGCACCGACAATCGAGCGGCCGTACGCCGGTCGCGGTGGTCTCGCGCAGCGTGCTTCAGGGCTGGTTGGCCCAGCTGACCGCGGCGGGCATCGAGCCGAACGCAATCTACGCCGATATTTCTCTGGTGCCCGACAATCCTGGACAGACCATCCTGTGGCTGGAGAAATCGCGCTTGGCCGTACGCCGCCCGGGCAGCTTGCCCATCGCGGTGGAGCTCACGCCGGTGGCGGAGGCGCTGGTGGTCGCCGGGGTCATCCCCGATCCACTCGCAGAGCCGCCCGAAGCAGCACTCGAGCCCAGGCCGCTCGAAAGCGCCGTTCTGTACGTCACCCGGGAGGACTGGGCGCTGGTCCGTGATGATTTCGAAGCCCTGGCGGATAAGTTCGCCTCGCTGAAAGTTCAGATCCTCACCGAGGGACCGTTGCCCTGGCTCGCGAGACATCTCGCCGCCGCTGATTCCGTCAATCTCCTGCAGGGCGAATTCGCCCGCACCACCGACTATGGCGCCCGTTGGCATCGTTGGCGCACAGCCGCGCTGCTTGCAGGCGGATTGCTGCTGGCCCACGTCGCCGCCGCCGGCCTCAAGATTCATCAGGCAAATCACGAAACCAAAGCCCTGGACGGTGAGATCGCGCAGATTTTCTCGCAGACGATGCCCACGGAAACGTTGCAGGATCCGAGGCGCCAGATGGAGGCGCGGCTCGATCGCATCCGGCACTCCGGACCCGGCCCGGAGTATTTTCTGCGCACGCTCGAGGCGCTCAGCGGCGCCGTCGCCACCACGCCGAAGACGACGATCGATGCGCTCAGCTACCGCGAGCAATCGCTCGACATGAAGGTCTCGGGACCGAGCCTTGCGGCGCTCTCGCAGCTGACGCAGCTGGTCGCCAAGCAAGGGCTCCTGGCAGAGATTCAGTCCTCGAAGCCGGTCGACACCGGCGTCGAGGCGCAGATGCAGATTCACTCGCCGGGCACGAAGAGCCACCGATGAATACCTACCTGGTCAAGTTGAAAACCTGGTATGCGAGCCTGCAGGAACGCGAACGGCGCATGGTGCTCATCGGATCCGTGGCGCTGGCATTTTTGATTCTGGTGGGAGGAATTTTGTTGCCGCTCCAGTCCGCCGTGTCCGCCGCCGAAAAGCGCGCCGAAACCCGGCGCGAAGATCTGGCGTGGATGCACGTGAACGCTCCGGAGCTTGCTTCCGGGGGCGCGGCTCTGGTCAACGATACCAACGAGGCGCCGGTCGTGGTCGTGGACCGGGTCGGCCGCGAAGCCGGACTTGGCACGGCGCTGCGCGGCACGCAGCCGAGCGGCACCGGAGTGCGCGTACAGCTCGAGGCGGCGCCCTTCGATACGCTGGTGACCTGGATCGCGACGCTCGAGCAGCGCTACGGCCTGTCGATCGACTCCATCACCGTCGATCGCGCGGCCCGCCCCGGAGTGGTGAATGCCAACATCACCTTCGCCGCGACGCGGCGCTAAGGCGCAATCGCCGGCCGCGCGGCCGGCCCAATCCCGCTCCCTCTGGCCCCGCCTCGCCCTGATCGGCGTGCTCGCAGTGATTGTCGTCGTCGTCTGTGTGCTGCCCGCCTCCATGATCACGCGGTTTCTTCCGCCGAGCGTGCAGGCCGAGGATTTCTCTGGCAGCGTCTGGCACGGTTCGGCCGGCCGCATCACCGTGAACGGGCGACCCGGCGGAGCGCTGGAATGGGAAGTTCATCCGCTGGCGCTCCTGCGGACGCACCTCGTGGTCGATCTTCACTGGGTCAAGGGCGGCTTCGTCCTGGACGGCTCGGCGGACTGCACCCGCGCACGACTCGCGGCATCGGGCGTCACGGGGGGCGGTCCCGTGCAGGATCTCCAGGACTTCGGTCTGGCCGCGGGCTGGCGCGGAACCGCGGGGGTGCGCATCACGGATCTGACTGCGGATCTTTCCGGGGCCGGGGCCCTGCTCACGTCGGCTACCGGAGACATCACGGTTTCCGACGTATCGTCCCAGCAGTTTGCCTCCGGCGCGAATCTTGGCGGTTACGATCTGCGCTTCAACGCGGCGCGCGAGCGCGATCCCACTCCCGCTTCCGGCGGCGCCGACTTAAGTGCCGCGTTGAACGATACCGGCGGACCGCTCGCCGTGAACGCCACCCTGCAACTCTCGATGAAGACGCGCAGCGGTATTTTTTCGGGCACCGTCAAGGAGCGCCAGGACATGCCGCCGGCGCTGCGCAGTCAGTTGGACAACCTTGCACAACTTCATGCCCGGGATGCCCAGGGCCGTTTGCCCGTCGACCTGGAATTCACGTTTTGACGGATGTGAACCGCGTCACTGCTTTGCTCAGCGGTACGTCTATCGTTGGCTCACCACCCCGAAACGAGGTTCGTTGAATGCTGTTGCTCGCCGCCATCGCGCATCTGGTACCCATCCGGGCGCTCGAGCCCGATCAAGGCCCGAGCCATGTCAATCCGGTTTTGGGGCATCTAGGTTTGACAATAATCGCCCTGGTCTACGTCCTCGTCGTCATGTGGCAGAACTGAGGGTGACACCCCGGCCGCAATTGCCATCAACGAATCACTCTATATCGCAGAGTACTTGACGATACAGCAGCGACGTCATAGATTCGCGGCATCCCCGGCCAAGATCCCGCAGGCACTGATGCAATCCGAAATTCCAATCCCGATCGAAAGGCACGCACTCGGCACGCTCACCTATATTCGCAGATCCATCGAGATGTCCGGCTCCCTGGCAGTGCCGGGAATGGCCGGGGTGGTCATGGGCAGCATCGGTTTACTCGCCGCGCTGGTCGCATCGACTCCTCAATGGGCACCGCTCTGGCCGTCGATCTGGATGTTCGCCGGTGCCACGGCGTTCCTGGTCGGCGGAGCACTCATGGCGCGCGAGACCGCCCTATCCGGGCATGCGCGGTATCTCGGTCCGGTACGCAAATTTTTGCTCTGCCTGTGCCCGACGCTTTTCGCGGGCGTATTGCTCACCGCGGTGTTGTGGCATGCGGGCATGATCGACCTTCTGCCGGGCACGTGGCTCCTCTTGTATGGTTGCGCGGTGCTCTCCGCAAGCACGGTGACCATCCCGAGCACGATGCGGCTCATCGCCATCATGGGCGCGCTCTTCGTGGTGCTCGGCTCGCTCGCCTTCCTGTTGCCCGTGCAAACGCATACGTTCATTCTGGGCATCGGCTTTGGAGCGCTGCACGTCGTGTTTGGCATTCTCGTCGGACGCCGCGGCCGTGCCTACTAGAGCGGTAACGGCAAAGCGCCAAGAAGCGCAGCATGGCCCCAGCCCGGCCAAGGGCTCGGGGAGACCGATGCCGGCTGCCTGCGCCACGGCCGCGAACGGTCAGTCGGGCTTTGACCGGCTGATCTATGAGCGCGTGCGGCTCGGAATCATGAGCGCGCTCGCCACCAATGAGGAACTCACCTTCAACGAGCTCAAGTCGCTGTTCAACGCGAGCGACGGCAATCTGGGGGCGCACGCGCGCAAGCTCGAGGAAGCGGGCTACGTCGCCTGCACCAAGTCCTTCGAGGCTCGACGCCCGAAGTCGATCTACAAAATCACGGCGGCCGGCCGCAAGGCGCTGTTGCGCTATCTCGAACACATCGAGGCCGTGATCAAGGCGACGCGGCGCGTCTGAACCCCTAGCATCATGCACGTCGCCATCATCATGGACGGAAACGGCCGTTGGGCCACCGAGCGCGGTCTGCCGCGCAGCGCGGGGCACGTCGAAGGCGCCAGAGCTGTGCGCAAGGTGGTCGAGGTCGCGGCGAGCTCGCAAGTCGACACCCTCACCATCTATGCTTTTTCCGCCGCCAACTGGGCCCGGCCCTCGACCGAGGTGGCGGCGCTGATGCGGCTATTCGGACAATACCTCTTTACCGAGACGCGCCGCTGTGTGGAACAATCCATCCGCCTCAACGTGATCGGACGCCGCGACCGGTTGAACGACAGCTTGCTGCGCTCCATCGACCAGAGCGAGCGCTTGAGCGCGGCCGGCACCGGCATGCACCTGCGCATCGCCGTCGATTATTCATCTCAGTACAGCATCGTCGAGGCGGCCCGGCGCGCCTCACGCGATGGCGATTTCACCTCGGAGGGCTTCAAGCGTTTGCTGCACGAGGTCGATCATTGCGCGTACCCCGCGGGTGATGTGGATTTGCTGATCCGCACCGGTTCCGAGCAGCGCTTGAGTGATTTTCTCCTGTGGGAATGCGCCTACGCCGAACTCTACTTCGCCAACTGCCTATGGCCTGACTTCGATGAGCGGCGATTCCGCCAGGCTCTGGAGGCGTTCGCCGGACGCGAACGGCGCTTCGGCGCGTTGGGCGGCGACAAGCGCTGAGATTCTCGACGCGCTAGAATCGGTCGATGACGAACGATACCCAGCGCGCACCGCAATGCGCGAGAATGCCTTTATTCGCCGCAACAGTGGCGCTTTCCTTGGTGCTGGGCGGCGCAGCCTCCGGGACTTCCGATCCGGGCGGCGATGCCCATCTCGAGACCACACTCGACAACGGCATGCGCGTGGTGATCGTGCGCAATTCGCTCGCCCCCGTCGTCACCGTGGAGATGAACTTCATGGTCGGCGGCAACGAGACTCCGGCGGGTTTCCCGGGTATGGCTCACGCCGAGGAGCACATGGCGTTTCGCGGCTGCGCCGGCATGAGCGCGGATCAAACGGCAGCGATTTACGCCGAGCTCGGCGGCCAAAATAACGCGGATACGCAACAGAACATCACTCAGTATTTCGCCACCGTGCCCGCGTCGGATCTGGATATCGCGCTCAAGGCACAGGCTGCCTGTTTGCAGGGAGTCGACGATTCGCCCGCCGAGTGGGCCGAGGAACGCGGTGCCATCGAACAGGAGGTCGCCCGCGATTTGTCCAATCCCACCTATAAGTTCATCAACCGGTTGAACCAGGACATGTTTGCCGGCACCCCTTACGCTCATGATCCGCTCGGTACGAAGGCGTCGTTCGACGCCACCACAGGCGAGATGCTGCAATCGTTCCATCGCACCTGGTATGCGCCGGGAAACGCCATTCTGATCATCGTGGGCGATGTCGATCCCTCCGACGCCATGGCGAAAGTGCGACAGATGTTCGGGGGCATTCCCAATCACGCCGTTCCGGCCCATCCTGCGGTGAACTTGAAGCCCGTGAAGTCCGAGACTTTCACGCTGGATAGTAATCTTCCCTATGTGCTCGGTTTTATCGCGTACCGATTTCCGGGAACGAGCTCGAAGGATTTCGCCGCCGCTCAAATTCTCGCGGACGTATTGAACAGCCAGCGGGCGGATCTGTATGGATTGGTGCCGGCCGGCAAGGCGCTGGCCGCGGAGTTTGGAGTAGCCGAGCCGTATGCCCAGGCGAGCGTCGGTTACGGGGTGGTCGCTCTGCCGGCGGGAGCCGACGCCGAGAGCGCCATCAAGGAAATGCGCGGCATCCTGGCGCGCTACGCCGAGACGGGAGTTCCGGAGGAACTGGTCGAGGCGGCGAAACGACATGAATTGGCGGACGACGAGTTCGAGCGCACGTCGATCCCAGGGCTCGCCAACGTGTGGTCGAACGCGCTCGCTGCCGAGGGCCGGGCGACGCCCGACGAGGACATCGAAGCTGTCAAACGGGTCACCGCCGCAGACGTGAATCGGGCGGCGAAAGCCTATCTCACCGATCAAAATTCGATCACCGCCGTGCTGAAGCCGGTGCCCACGGGTCAGCCGGTCGCGACCAAGGGCTTCGGTGGGGCGGAACAGGTGACCTCCGCTCCGTCAAAGCCGGTGCAGTTGCCGCCCTGGGCGGCTGCGGACTTGGCGCAGCTCAAGATTCCGGGCGATTACATCGAAGTTTCCGACATGAGACTTGCGAATGGCATCCGACTCATCGTCAAGACCGATCGGACCAGCCCGACCGTGTCGATATTGGGCGCCGTGCAGCATGATTTCGGTCTTCAGACACCGAGCGGGCAGGATGGCATTTCCGACGTGCTCAGTGCGCTTTTCTCGTACGGCAGCGAAACCCGCGACCGCCTGGTGTTCCACAAGGCGCTCGACGACATCGCCGCGAATGAAACGGCGGGGTATGAGTTCTCGTTGAGCGTGCTCACCGCCAATTTCTCGCGGGGCGTCGAGTTGCTTGCCGACAACGAGTTGCATCCGGCGCTCCCGGAGAAGGCGTTCGCCGTGGTCAAGCGGCAGACCGCCGAGTTCCTCGCCGGCAACATGAAGAGTCCGGAGTACCGCACCCTGCGTGCGCTCGATGTGGCGCTGCTGCCTGCCGGCGATCCGGTTTTGCGTCAAGCGACTCCGGCGACGGTCGCGAACGTCACCCTGGATGGAGTGCGCTCTTTTTACGCTGCCACCGTACGACCGGATCTGACCACGATCGTGGTGATCGGCGATGTGTCCGCGCAGGACGCAAAATCTGTCGTCGAGAAATGGTTCGGGGATTGGCGCGCAAACGGGCCTAAGCCGGCCACCACGCTTGCGCAGGTCGCCCCCAACGCGCCGTCATCGGTCTCCGTCGCGGACCCACAGGCGGTGCAGGATTCGGTATTCCTCGCCGAGCAGCTGAATCTGGACCGCTTTGCCGCGGATTACTATCCTCTGCAGCTGGGTAATCACGTGCTTGGGGGCGGTTTCTACGCGACGCGTCTCTATCACGATCTGCGCCAGGTTGCGGGGTACGTCTACACCGTCGACGTGCGCCTCGACGCCTCCAAAACCCGCGCGAACTACGCCGTCACCTATGGCTGCGAACCGAGGAATGTGTCCAAGGCCCGGGGACTGATCGAGCGCGATCTCGACCAGATGCGCACGCACGACGTGTCCGAGGAGGAGCTGCATCAGGCGAAGGCACTGATCCTCCGGCAGATACTGCTGAACGAGTCGAGCGAGGAAGCCGTGGCGCACGGGCTGCTCGGACGAGCCGAGATCGATTTGCCGCTCGATGAGCCGATCATCGCCTCGAAGAAGTATTACGCGATCACCGCGCCGGAGATTCGCGCTGCGTTTGAAAAGCACATACGCACCGGTGACTTGGTCCAGGTGGTGCGGGGTCCGGCGCCGCATTGAAGGGAGCGCCAACATCTGACAGGTAGATGAGCGTTCATCCACTGCACAAACAAGCTGCGGCAGCTGAATATCCCTTCAGCGAGGAGAATTTTCTATGACCATCAGCGACACCAAGAATCGGACCGATGCGGACGCAACCGGCGTCGAAGGCACCGGGTCCTCCGACGAAGCGATCGGGCGCCCTGGGAATTGGCGCGAGGGGCGCTACCAACAGCGAGGCGCGCCCATCGATCAGTCCGTGAACAAGCCCTCCGAGACGACCGCGGAGCCGCACGATACAGTCGGAACCCAAACTCCGCCGGCCACCGGAAGGGAAAATGCTGCAAGCCGGCAACCTCCCAAGGGACAAGCACCGGTCACCCGAAAAGACTACGAATGACGCAAGAGTAGCTATGTCGCCGGCGCTGCGCCCCCCGCCCGGCCGACGCACAGCGCTCAATCGGTCGACGAAAGATGCGTTGCTACGAAGCGTCCAATCTCCTTGAACACAGCCTCGACCTGGCGAGGCGTCGGTACACCACCTTGGGTATACGCGCAGATCACCACGGGTTCGTCGCGCATCGACCAGGCCATCGCGACATCGCCAAACGCGTCCTTGCCGTTGTTGCCGGTCTTGGCGCCGACCCGCCAGCCTTTCGGCAGACCGGCGCGCAAGCTGTCGTTTCCCGTCTTGCAGCCCCCAGTCGAGCCTGACCGCGGTCGACCTTATCTAGAACGCAGGCGGCGAGTGATGCCTTGAAGGTACTGCACATGACGAAGCGCTCATGAGCCCTCCAGGCGATTTTCGCACCGGTCCTGAGATTTTCCGCGTAAAGACCGATGTGTCCACCGCTGCCTCGTTCATAGTCCGTGACTGCAGTGATCGGAGCTTCTTGCGCCGGTGAGGGTGAAGCGAGCAGCGCCAGCGCGGCGCGCAAAACGTCTCTTCTGTCCACCGTCAATCGCTCGTATCCACCGGCGCACAATTCGTGCGTCCCTGCATCAGGCAATCCTGCAGGTCCGACATGGCTTTGAGCTTGTACACCAGCAGAAGACCGCCGAGCACCAACACCACGCAAACGATCAGCCCGACGATGGCCGCGCGGTGCGAATGCGCATCCTGCCGGCGGTGCGATTCCAGTTCCGACTCGTTTTCACTCACGCGAACGAAACTAGACGTTCCGGCAGCGCGGGTCAACCGAGGCTAACCTTCCGGGTCCCAGTCGCGCCACGCGCCGATCAACGGGAAATACAAACCCACGCGCACAGGCTCAGGTCCGAGCCTGCGCGCGAGAGCCGCATAGCGCTCGAGCTGGGGCCGGTAGCGCTCGACTTCGCGCTCCAGGAATTCCTTCAGGCCGCCCCCCGCGTGCCGGCTGGTCTTGTAATCGATGACCCAGCGCACGCCTTCCTCGTCCACGAAGCTTCGGTCAAAGACGGCGCGCACGATCTCGCCGCGCCAGTGACCCGACACCGCATGTTCTCGAAAATCGTCCCGATAGCCGTGCTTCAGGATCCAGCGCCCGCGCGGATCGCCGTACACGGCAATCAACGCCGCCACGACCCGTTCGGTTGCCTCCCGCAGGCGCTCCTGCGGGACTCCATTGAGTGCCAGCCAGCGCGTGAAGTGCGGCGCTCGCGCGCGTATGGCAGAGTCATCATGGGTCTCAATGTTCATTGACTGAAGCTCTGCATGGACGAGGGAGCCCACGCGCCGGGCAGTCTCGCCGACCCAATCGAATATCGGGGTTTCCTCGCGCATATCCGTGATCGACAGCACGGGCGCGATTCCCGGGAGCCCGCCGGGGGTTCTCTGTTGTTCCGGGGACCAATCGGCGGGGACCCGCTGCAGGGGTCCACCGCGCAGCGCCGGCGGCGCGTCGATGGCCGTGGCCGGACTCCCGGCATCGATGATGAACTGCTCGGACACGGCCGACCACAATACCGCCAACAAGCTCCCGGGATGCGGCGCACGTACGTCGGGTGGCTCGTCCGGATTCTCGCCGGGGGCGGCGTCGGGGTCCTCGCGCAATCCAACCTCCGCATATAAATGCAGCTCCGACTTTGCACGGGTGCAGGCTACGTACAACAGGCGTTGCGATTCGAGCGCGGCGGCATCTCTGGCCTGCGCCCGGAGGAATTCGAACAATCGATTGAGGCCGCTACCCACGGGCGGCCGCGCCGCCATCACCATGCCATCCCGCTGCGTGCGCGCGAACTGGTGAGCCAAGAGCAACTGACTGCCACTTTGCCTCGCATGTCGATTGAGTGCGGGCACGACCACCAGGTCGAACTCGAGGCCCTTGGCTTTATGGATGGTCATGATCTCGACGGGACACTCCGCACCGCCATCCGCATAGAGATCTGCAAACCGCCGCACCAGATCGGCGGAATCCGGAAGGCCCTGTTCGCCGAGATCGCGCAGGCGCGCGAACACGGTACCTACGTGGGCAAGCCCGCGTTCGTCCGCGGCGCAGGCCGCCCCCCCGAGCGCCAGCCAGGTGCGCTCGATCCACCTTGGCAGCTCCGTATGATTGCGGACTCGAAATGCATCCTCGAGTACGCCCCTGAGGCGTCTGCAACGCTCGGCACCATCGGCACTCAACTGGTCGAGCACGGCGGCGTCGCAGAGCGCATCCCACACGATCGGCCCGGCGCGCGCGATCAGCAGCAGATCCTGCAGGGTGATTCCGGCCCAGGGCGCGCGCAGGACGGCGAGCCAGGCGGTCCGGTCCCCGAGATGGCTGAGCGCACAGATCAGCATGACGAGATCCCGCACCACGGCACGGTCTTGCAAAGGCTCGATGTCGACGGCCCGGAATGCGATGCCGCGGACTCGCAGCGCGAGCGCGATGTCTCGGGCATGGCTGCGCGCACGCACCAAGATGGCGATTCGCCACTCGGGGCGCTCGGTTCTGCGCACCTCTACCAACTCGGCAACCGCCTTCGCTTCAGCGGCGGCGCTCATGAACCCGCACAAGGTAACCGCACGCACATTGTCGGGCGCTGCGACCTCGGAGGTGCTCGGCCGGAATGCAATGGCGCCGCGTTGCCGGTCATCGCTGCGCGGCATGATCCGCTCGAAGCAACCGTTGATCCATTGCACCAGAGCCGGGCTCGAGCGGAAATTGCTGGACAGACGCCGCAGGTCGAACTTCATTTCCCCGATGCCGATTTCGGCGAGCTCCAGGAAAGCCCGCACCTCCGCCTGACGGAAGCCGTAGATCGACTGCATCGGATCACCGACGCAGAAGACGCTGCGTCCGTCGCCGTGCTGCCAGCCGGACGTCAACATGCGCACCAGTTCGAGCTGTGCGCCCGAGGTATCCTGAAACTCGTCGAGCAGCAGATGCTGCAATCGATAGTCGAGCCGCAGGCCGAGGTCCGTCGGCGATTCGTCGGACCCGAGCGAGCGCAGCGCGGCGAGCGATACGGCCGGAAAGTCCACGGCCCCGCGCTCGCGAAACACATTCTCCAGCTCCGCGGCGGCCAGCACCAGTACTTGCGCCACATCGCGCACGCGCATCCAATCGTCGTCGCCGTACCGGGGCTCAGGCAACCCTTGAACGCCCTCGAGCGCACGCGCCGCACCGGGACGTCGGTCGAACTGAGCCAGTAAATCGTTCATGGGCTTCAATTCGGCACAATCCGGCGGAAACCCCTGCGTCTTATTGAAGCGTTTACGCAACCCGCCATCCCGGGTGAGGAACAATTCGGCAAAACTTCGCCAGCGCGCCAAGTCCGACGCCTCCGCGCAAAGCGGACCGCTCCGCTCAAGCCAAACCGACCACTCCGGCCGCTCCGGACCCAGCCGCCTCGCGGCATCCCGCATCAACGGCGGCAGGCTCGCCATCGCCTCGCCTCCCAGGCACTCCAGCGCAGCTTGCAGTCTGCGGGTGACCAGCAGTGCGAGGTCCTCGTCGAAGTGGGTTCTCACGCGATCGAGCTGTGCCGCATCGAGCGTGCTCGCCGCCCCCAAGTGGCCGGCCAACAGCGCCAGCCAGCGATCCCGGCCTGCAAGCATCTCTGCGATCAGCCCGACCAGTTGACGCCAGCGCTGATCGCCCACGGCGAGTGTGCGCTCGACTGCCGCGCCAAATGCGTCCGACTCTTCGTGCGCGAGGGCACGCCTGGCCGCCTCCTCGTACGATGGACGGGCATCGTCGAGCAAATTGAGCCGCCCGCCGGCGCCGGAGGCGATGGGCAATTGCGTGGCCAGCCACGCGTTGAAGGAATCGATGGTTTCGATACGCAGGCGCGAGGGCTGGCGCTCGACGTCGATCCGCAGCGACTGCAGATGATCCCGGGCGGCGACCGCCAATGTCCAGGTGTCCGCGTTAAACCCAGGCGGACATTCCGGCAGCGCGGCGTTGCCGAGCGCGCCGATTACACGCCGCCGCATCTCTTCGGCGGCCATCCGTGTGAAGGTCAACGCCAGGATGCGCTCCGGAGCATCGGCAATTGCGAGGAGCCGCAGGTAGCGCTGCGTCAACAAGGTGGTCTTGCCGCTGCCGGCTGGCGCCTGCACCAGCACCGAGCCCCGGTGGTTGACGGCATCTGCACGCGCGTCCGAGTCTCTTGGGGCAACGCGGTTCACGCATCCTCCACAGGCTCGTCGAGCGCGTCGGAAAGATCCAGCGTCGAGGGGACTCTGCACAATCCGTGCAAATGACAGGTGCGGCAGGCCGTCGGTAGCGGATCGACCACCGCGCGCCCATCGCGAAACTCACTTGCCAGCCTGTCGATCCTCTCCGACCAACGTTCCATCAGCTCCTCGAGGCTTCCCATCCCTTCGAGGCGACTGGCGCGCTTTCCCGGAAAGACCCCGCCGCGCTCCGCTTCCGCGATGAAAGTGCATTCGGCCGCGTTGATCTTGCCGTAAGCCACCGCCACCAGCGCCCGTCGGTGCAAGAGCGCATAGATGGGCAGCTGCGGGTTGTCGGGACGCTCACCCTGCCAGTCCCGGCTGGCCGCTCCGGTCTTGTAGTCGATCAACAGCCGCGAGCCGTCGGGCAGCTGGTCGATTCGGTCGATGCGTACGGAGAAGTCGAGCCCGGCATGCCGTACGGTTTCGCTTCCAGCCTCCAGCCGCTCGACCTCGAAGGGATCGCGCTGACCCTCGAGCTCGAGCCAACGCCCGATCAGCGTCAGCAATCGTTCCTGTTCCCGCTCACGCCAGCGCTCACCGGGGTTGCGGCGCGCGCACAGCCTGGCGATGGCGCGTCGGGCGCCCTGCGCGATCAGACTCGCAAGTTCCTGCGGACGCGCCAGGAACTCGGCGAGGCCGGCCGAGCCCCCGAGCTGCAACCAAATCTCGTGCAGCGATTCGTGCACGAGCTCGCCGCGCTCGCGCTCGTTGAAGCCCGGCACAGGGATTTCCAGCGCTTCGGCGCGAAGACGGGTCTCGGCGAGCCCACGAAAGGCGCATCGGGACTGCGCTTTGAGCGTCGATACCCCGCGCGTTTTCTCACCCTCGCCGAACGCCGGTGCCCAATCGTCGTTCAGGCGCTCGATGATCGGGGCGCGCTCGAGCTGTGCTCGCCAGTGCGGGTGGGAGCGCGCGGGCGCCACGCCAGCGACCACCGTACCGGGGGGCACCGCGAGGAACGTGTCGAGCAGTGGACTCGGCGCCGCGCGGCGTCCATCCTCCGTGTCGGCGCAGCTGAAGGCACAGCGGCTCGTGCGTGCGAGCCAGCGCCTCTGCAGATCTTCGGCGAATCGCAGCTGTGACTCCATCGACGCGGCGACCACTCCGTATTCCCGCTGCAAGCGGACCGGCAACAACGGCAGCGGTTCCAGCGGCGGCGGCCAACGCGTTTCGTCGCACGAGGCCGCCCAAAGCCCGTCGTACGCGAGCCACGGGTCCATCCATTGACCGCTCACCCAGATGGGCGGAACTCCGGTCTGCACCTGGAACTGAGTGTCCCGCGCGGCGCGCCGAAGAATGCTCTCCGCAGAGGTCCGCGACTGACTGCCGAAACTGACATCCCCCTGCGCGAGCGTCGCCAACAGCTCGCGAAATCGCTCGGCGGACTGATACTCGCTGCTCGACCACCGATGCCGGAAACTCCAGGGACCGCTCTCGAAGGAGGCGATCCAGACCGACAGCCATCGGCTCATGGGGTGGCTGCCCTTTAGCTCGCCGAGAGTTTGCAAGGCCCTCGTGATGCGCAACAGCGCCGGCGCCGGTCGCAGCTCTTCGACGCGCCCGACCTTCTCCGCCAGCCCCAGCCATTCGCTCAGCGACGCCTCGGCGGAAGCGCACGAGCGCACTGCAACGTCGAGGCACGCGGCAGCGCTTGCCTCGGACGAGGATTCGCTCAGCTCGGGCGCTCGCAACAGTGCGCTGAATTGGGCGAACGGGATCCGTCCGCTCGCCGCCGACAGCAGCTCCAGCGCCGATCGAACCGGTGCGAAGTCGGCAAGCGGCGTACCGCCGGCGACGGCATACGGAGCTGCCGCGCCAACCTCAGGCAGCGAGAACCGATGCAACGCCAACGCGGCATCGAAGGCGTCCACGAGTTCCGAGCGTCGCTGAGCGAGATCCGGCACGCAAATCCACGCACGAAAATCGTCGCGCATCGCGAGGTGCCCGCGCGCCCACTCCGCAATGGTCGCAAGCTCCGCTGCTGGGGACTCCACGCAAAGCATTTGCGGCACATGAATCTGTGGGCCGCCCGCCGCGCGAAGCGGCGCCAAAGGTGCGCCGGCATGGCGCTCGAGCCAGGCTCGCGCAACCGGACGCCACAGAGGACTCTCGATCCAAGCGACCTCCGCCGCGCTTTCGGCGTCGGGTATCGCATCCGTGTTTCCCCGCCCACCGACACCGCCGAGCAACTCGTCCGCGCCGAGACACTTGAGCTCACGGCAGCGATGCGCAAATCGAGCGCTCCACTCCACGAACATGGCGGCTTCCTCCCCTCCATCGGCGGCGATGGCGCTCATGGGGATGCCATACTCATGGGTGGCGCGGCGCGCCCTTCTCGCGGCGCGTGCCGCCCCCGACGGCTCGAGAAACCGCCCGGCGTCGCTGCCCAGGACCACATCGCGCCACAACTCCCGCTCCTCCACGTCGCCGAGGCAGCGCGGCAGGGCCGAGTCGGTAAGCTGCCGTCGAACGTATCGCTCCTTCAGCCAACCCCCAAAATCCCGTATCCGCGGAGTGCTCCAAATCTGGCGCCCCGAGACCAGGTGCGAGCGCTCCACCGCGTCCACCAGCGCCGCGGCAAGCTCGGTATTGGGCACGAGAACGGTCAATCCGGACTCGACGGCCTGGAGCAGTCGAGTTAGCAAGCAACCACCCGCTTCACACCCGACCTCGGCCGGTCGGATCCGGGGCGGCGCAGACCGGTACGGGCACCGAAATCGGCACCAGTACGGCCTCCAAAAGTGCCCGCGTATAGGGGTGCACCGGCGCCGCGAACAGTGCTTCGCACGATGCCGTCTCGATCAGGTTACCGTCGTGGATCACCGCGACTCGGTGACTGATGTGCCGGACCACCGCGAGGTTATGGCTGATGAACAGCATCGCGGTGCCGAATTCGCTCTGCAGGTCGGACAAGAGATTTACGATCTGCCCCTGAATCGATACATCGAGCGAGCTCACCGGTTCGTCGCATATCAGAAGCTTCGGATGGAGCATCATCGCCCGCGCGATCGCGACGCGCTGGCACTGCCCGCCGCTCAATTCGTGGGGGTAGCGGCCCAGCATCGATTCCGCGAGGCCGACGCGCTCGAGCATCCGTCCCATCCGCATATGACGATCGCCCGCCGTCAGATCGCGTTCGAAGATGAGCAGCGGCTCCGCCAGTGTCCCAGCCACGGTCATCCGCGGATTGAGACTTGTCAGCGGATCCTGGAAGACGATTTGCAACTCGCGGCGCTGGCTGCGAAGCGTCGCGGCATCGCAGCGCAAAAGATCCATCCCACGCCAGAACACCTGCCCGCGCGAGGCCCGAATCAACCGAAGGACCGCCCGGGCCAAGGTGGATTTACCGGATCCGGATTCACCGACCAGACCGAGCGTTTCTCCCGCATAAATCTGGAAACTCACCTCACCGAGCGCGCGAACGCCGCGATAGTCCACGCCGAGGCCGCGCACGTCGAGCAGCGGCTCGCTCATGTCAACGGATGATGACATGCAACCTCTGCACCTGAGTGCACGGCGACGAGCGCCGGACGCTCATGGGTGCAGCGCTCCGTCGAGCGCGGACAGCGGGGTGCAAACGCGCAGCCGCGTTCAGGCTCGGCGGCGCCGGGTGCCTGTCCGGCGAGAAATGGCATTCGCTCGGTTCGCGCCCGGTGAAAATCGGGCACGCATTGCATCAGCAATGCGGAGTACGGATGCCGTGCTCCGCGCAGCAGCTCGGCGGCCGGAGCGCTCTCCACGACCCTGCCCGCATACATGACGGCGATGCGATCCGCGAGGCTTGCGACGACCGCGAGATCATGGCTGATGAGCACGATGGAGATCCCCGTCTGCGTGCGCAGCTCCCGCAAAAGCTCGAGGATCCGCGCCTGCACGGTCACATCGAGCGCGCTCGTCGGCTCGTCGGCGATGACGAGTGCGGGCTCGCACAGCAAGCTCATGCCGATCATGACCCGTTGGCGCATGCCCCCGGAAAGCTCATGGGGATATTGCTTCAGACGCCGCCGCGGATCCGGAATGTGCACCCGATCGAGCGCACTCAATGCTGCACGTTCCGCGTCCCGCCACGACAGGCCGCGGTGATGGACCAAAATCTCGGCGAGTTGCATGCCGATCTTGAGGTGCGGCGTGAGCGAGGTCATGGGATCCTGAAACACCATGGCGAGCTTCGAGCCGCGAATCCGGTTGAGCTGATCCGGCGGCAGCCCCAGAATTTCTCCATCCTGGAACAGCGCGCTGCCGCTCACCTGCGCGCCGCTCGGCAACAGACCCATCACGGCCATGAAAAGCTGAGTCTTTCCCGAGCCGGACTCGCCGACGACCCCGAGGCATTCGTGCGCGCCCACCGAGAGCGAGACGCCGCGCACCGCGGCCGCCGTGCCGCCGAAGATCGGGTAGTCGACCCGTAGCGCGCGGGTACTCAGCGTCGCGAGCGGTTCGCGGTCCTCCGTCATCGGCGTGTTCCCGCATCGAACGCGTCGCGCAGGCGATCCCCGAAGACGTTCAGACAAACCAGCAGCAGCGTCAGGAAGACCCCCGGCCCGAGCAATATCCACGGTGCCGCTTCCATCTCTCCGGCGCCTTCTGCGATCAAGGTGCCGAGACTCGCGCGAGGTTCCTGGATTCCGAGGCCGAGAAAACTCAGAAAGCTCTCGAGCAGGATGATCTGCGGGATGGTCAGCGTCGCATACACGATCACCGGTCCGATGACGTTCGGCAGCACGTGCCTGCAGATGATGCGGGCGGTTCCGGCGCCCGAGGCGATCGCGGCCTCGATGTATTCCTGGCGCCTGATGCTCAAGGCCTGGCCGCGCACGATCCGCGCGAGCGTCAACCAGCCGACCGCGCCGATCGACACGAACAGCAGATACTCGTTCCGGCCGAACACCACGGTCAGGAAAATCACGAAGAAAATGAGCGGCAGCCCGCCGAGAATCTCCACGAGCCGCATCATCACGTCATCGGTGCGACCACCGACGTACCCCGCGATCGCCCCGTACATCAGTCCCAGGCTGAGGCTGACGGCGCTCGCCACCAGCCCCACGATCATGGAGACTCGAGCACCCGCAAGCGTGCGCACGTATAGATCGCGGCCCAGGCGGTCGGTGCCGAACCAATGGGCATGTGCGATGCCCGGATCGGCGGCGATGAACGACCAATCGAGCGTTTCAACCCGGTTTGGGTTCAGCCACGGGCCAATCACTGCCAGCGCCACCAGCGCCAGGATGATGCCGAGCGATATGCGTGCGCCGGGATTCGCCAGCAGGCGCCGTCGGGCCATTCCCCAAAGCGTCTCGGTCACCGTTCGAACCGGACGCGCGGATCGAGCCACGCATAGAGAAGATCGACCACCAACCCCATGCCGATGAGCACGACGGAGTATAGGATCACCATGCCGAGCACCAACGTGTAATCGCGGTTGAGCGCTCCCTGGACCAGATAGCGTCCCACCCCGGGAAGTCCCGCGATCGACTCGACCACCAACGACCCGGTCATGATCGACGCAACGGCCGGTGCAAGATAACCCGCTACGGGAATGAGCGCCGGACGCAGCGCATGACGAAGGATCACGGTGTGCAAGGGCAACCCCATCGAAAACGCGGTGCGTATGAACGGACGTTGCAACACGTCCAGCAAGCTCGCGCGAGTCATGCGCGCGACATAGGCCAGCGGCGGCAACGTCAACGCCACGATCGGCAAAATCAAATGCCGGATCGAGCCGGGTTCCCATCCCGCAACCGGCAGCCAGCGCACGTAGATGCCGAACAGCAAGCCGAGCAGCGGCAGCACGACGAACGACGGCACGGCGATACCCACGACGGCGAGCGTCATGACGGTGTAATCGGCCGGCCGATCATGGCGGAGCGCCGCGAGGATTCCGACGAGCATCCCGAGCGACAGCGCAAGAATCAAAGCCGCGCTGCCGATTTCCGCAGTCACAGGCAATCCCTGGCCGATGAGTTCGGTGACCGTGAAGTCCTTGTACCGGAACGACGGGCCGAAATCCCCGTGCAAAAGCGAGCCCAGGTAACGCGTATATTGCACCCACAGCGGCTGATCGAGGCCGTACGCGCTCTGCAGGTTCGCCAGGATCTCCGGCGGCAGTGATTTCTCCTGGTCGAAGGGACCGCCCGGAGCGATCCGGACAAGCAAGAACGACAGCGTCACGATGATGAACAGCGTCGGGATCGCGCCCCCCAAGCGCTTTAGGAAATAGCGGAGCATCGACACGAGTCTATCGACTGACCGCAAGGTGGACAAGTAAACGGCGGCCCCCTAAAATACGAAGTTCACCCGGCTCGAGGTTTCATGGAATCCACACGCCCCATCCGTGCGCTCATTCGCGGCCTTGACGCGCTGACGGTGCTCAACTCTCGCGACGGCGCGACCGTGTCGGAGGTGGCGCAGGACATCCGCCTGCCCCGCACCACGGTGTATCGGATTCTCGAGACCCTGTGCGGTGCCGGGTTCTTGTTCCGCGATGCCGGCGATGATCGATACCGCTTGATGGTCACGGTTCGCGCACTCTCCGGCGGTTTCGACGATGACGCGTGGGTCACCCAGATAGCGAAGCCGTTGATCGGCGACCTCGGCCGCGAAATCGTATGGCCGGTCTCGATGTCGACCCTGCTCGGAACCTCGATGATCGTGCGCGAGTCCAGTTCGAGCGCTCTTCTCGACGAACGCCACTCCGCGGGGTATCGGATGCCGATGCTGTCCACGGCCGCCGGAAGGGTGTATTTGAGCTTCTGTCCCCCGCCCCAGCGCGACACGCTGATCGACATCTTCGCAAGATCGGGCAAGGAGGAGGACCGCCTGGCCCGCGCGCCGCGCACGGATCTCACCCGGATCCTGTCGGATACCCGGGCCGGCGGATATTCTTCCACTTCCCGCGCCCGGCGGCCGGTCGAGGAAATCAGCGTCAGCGTTCCGGTCCTCTCGGAGGAACGCATCCTCGCCTGCCTTACCGTTCGATTCGCGGCCAACGCCCTGCCGCAGAGGGCGGGCGTCGAGCGGTTTCTGCCCAAGCTCAGGCAATGCGCGTCGCGGATCAGTCATTCATTCGTTGAACAACAAGCCGAAGCGCAACGCAAAGGCGCGCCCGAACGGGCTGCTTAAGGAGTTTCGAAATGCAAAAGATCATGGTGTGTATCAAGCGCGTCGTCGACTATAACGTGCGCGTCCGGGTAAAACCCGACGGAAGCGGTGTGATGCTCGACGGCGTCAAGATGAGCGTCAACCCCTTCGATGAGATCGCGCTCGAAGAGGCGTTGCGCATCAAGGAGCGCGTGGGCAACGTCGAGGTACTGGCCGTGAGCATCGGCGTCTCCGATACGCAGCAACAGCTTCGAACCGCCCTCGCCATGGGAGCGGACCGCGCGATCCTGGTTCAAAGCGATGTCGCGGTCGAGCCGTTGACGGCGGCGCAGACGTTCCTTGCGGTCGCAAAAAAGGAAAACCCGGATTTGATCTTCCTCGGCAAGCAGGCGATCGACGACGACGCAAACCAGACAGGCCAGATGCTGGCCGCGATCTGGGAGCGGCCGCAGGCGACCTATGCATCGAAGGTGGAGATTGACGGTGCGAAAGCGCGGGTAACCCGCGAAGTGGATGCCGGTCTCGAGACGATCGAGGTCGATCTGCCGGCGGTGATCACCGTGGACCTGCGGCTCAACGAACCGCGCTACGTGAAGCTGCCCGACATCATGAAGGCGAAGAAAAAGCCGCTCGATGTGACGACGCTCGATGCGCTCGGCATCAGCGCCGGACAGCTGATCAAGGCGGTGAAAACCGATCCGCCGCCCCAACGGCAGAAAGGAATCATGGTGAAGGACGTGGCGGAGCTGGTCGACGTACTCAAGAAAAAGGGTTTGATCTAATGAGCAAGATACTGATCGTCGGTGAACACGACGGCAAGACACTGAATCCCGCCACGGCCAAGTGCGTCACCTGCGCAAAGGCCATTTCCGGCGCCGAAATCACTATCGCGCTGCTCGGCGCCGACACCGCGGCAGTTGCGGCGCAGGCTGCTGAAATCGCCGGCGTCAAATCGGTCGTTCGCGTCGACCGGCCGGAGAATGCGCATCCGCTCGCGGCCACCTTCGCGCCTCAGATCGTCGCGCTGGGTCAAGACTACAGCCACCTTTTCGGCCCCTCCACCAGCTTTGGCAAAGACCTGATGCCGCGCGTCGCGGCACTGCTCGGTGTCCCGCAAGTGAGCGATTTGATGGCGGTGGAAAGCGCACATCGCTTTCGTCGGCCAATCTACGCGGGCAACGCCATCGTGACGGTGGAAGCCGACCCGGCGCGCAAGCTGGTCGCCACGGTACGCGTCGCCTCGTTCGAGGCCGCCGGCACGGGGGGCTCCGCGTCGACCGAGTCCAAGACGCTGGAGGTCACTCTCCCCACCCATACGCGCTACGTCGGTGCGAAATCTGGATCGACCGACCGCCCGGATCTGCAGACGGCTAAGAAGGTCGTGTCGGGCGGCCGCGCCTTGGGCAGCGCCGAGAACTTCAAGCTCTTGTTCAGCTTCGCCGACAAGATCGGCGCCGCGGTCGGTGCATCGCGCGCAGCCGTCGACGCCGGCTACGCTCCCAACGAAATGCAGGTGGGTCAGACCGGCAAGATCATCTCGCCGGAAATGTACATAGCCATCGGCATTTCAGGCGCCATCCAGCACCTCACCGGCATCAAGGATGCCCGCACCATCGTCGCGATCAACAAAGACGGCGAAGCCCCGATCTTCGAGGTCGCCGACGTAGGCCTGGTCGGAGACCTATTCCAAATCGTCCCCGAATTGGAACGCCTGGTAGGCTAATCCCCCCCAGCCCACGTGAGCCTCCCTCGCGCCGGCTGGGCCTTCGCCCCTGCCCCGGGCCCCTTCTTGCTCGCTTGAGTAGTCAGCGGCCCTGAGCCCGGCTGCGTGGCCACACCCAGTGCCAGTGTGATGGTGCAGCCACCACCTCTTCTTTCTAACTGTCATCGCGAACACATCTCAGGACAGGCCGCCCGTTAGCACAGAGGTCGGAGCGGACGGGCATTTCCCGGAGCGTGGAAAACATGGATGTTTTCCCCGCAGCCTCCAGGGACGGATTCACGGCGGTCCGGAAATGCCCGTCCGCTCCGGCCTTAGTACAAAAGCGCCGTCTTACCCTGAGCGGGTGATCGAATGCACAGCCGAATCAATCGCCTCCACCACCCTCCCCACATGCCCCCTACCAAACGGCATCGGCGGCCGAAGCTTCAAAATATCAGCCTCCGGCCCTTCGTAGCCGATCAGTACGCGGGCCCGTGATGCCAGCGTGTTGATGATCCGCTTCGCGCACTGACGCGCCGAGAGCCCACCGACCGCGTTCACCTGCATACCGTACAACAAGCCGGCGCCGCGCAACTCGCCGAGGGCGGCATGCTGCGCAGAGAGCGCCTGCAGTTGTTCCCGGAAGTAGGCCCCGGTGCTCGCAGCGTTCTCCATCAGCGCCTCGCGCTCGAGCACCTCGAGGACCGCCAACGCCGCCGCGGCCGCCACGGCGCTGCCGCCGAAGGTCGAAAAGAAGCCGAATTCGGCCTGAAAGGCTTCGATCAGATCGCGGTTTGCGATAACGACGCCCATGGGGTAGCCGTTGGCCACGGGCTTGCCCATGGTCACGATGTCGGGGTCGAGGCCCCGGCGCTCGAAGCCCCAGAAATGCGAGCCAGCCCTGCCCATGCCATATTGCACTTCGTCCGCGACGATGAGGCCGCCAGCGGCGCGAATTCTTTCCGACACCGCGGCACCCCAGGCGGCCGGCGGGTCGTAAACCCCGGAACTGGTCAACGCCGTGTCGAGGTAGAACGCAGCAGGCTCGAATCCACGTTCCGCCAAGGTCCGCACCGCAGCATCCACGTCGGCACGAGCCGCCGCGACCTGCGCGGCACCCGACGCCTCGTGGGTCTGAAGTCCGGGCGGCGGCGACGCGATCGTCACAACGTGCGGTTCGCGCGCCTGTCCGACGCCCGGCGTGAGCGCAGCGACGGCGTGGGTGATGCCGTGATACGCGTTCTGCATGACCAGCGCGCCGGTGTGGCCGGTCGCGAATTGGGCCATCCGCCACGCCACGTCATTCGCTTCGCTCCCCGAGTTCACGAAGATGCACGCATTGAGACGCGCCGGAAACTTGGCGATCAACCGCTCTGCGTATTCGAGGATTCCGGAGTGCAGATAGCGCGTGTGCGTGGCAAGGACTGCGGCCTGACTCTGCAGCGCGCGCACCACGGCGGGGTGGGCGTGCCCGACGTGGGGCACATTGTTGTACACGTCGAGGTAGGCGTGGCCTTGCGGATCGAACAGCCAGACGCCCGAGCCGCGCACCAGGTGCAGCGGCTTCTCGTAGAACAGCTCCGCGCCCTTGCCCAGCAGTCGATGTCGCCGCGCAAGCTCGGCCGACGCGTCCGGTCCCGCCCAGGACTCGCTGCGCGTGCCGGCGGCTCCGTGCCACTCCCGGGCCAACGAGACCCTGCCAATCTCCAGAAGAGCACGCAGGGACCGGGCGGCGGTCAAGGTGGAACGATCGAGCACGCGAGCTCCCGCGGGATCGTGACGGCTCCGCCAGGCGTGCACCAGGATGGTCACAGCGTGGCGCCCGGCGATCAGGTCGTACAGGATCTCGATCTCGGCGCCGTCGAGCGGCTGCCTGAGAGCGTAGGCCTCGAGCACGGAGGAAGCCGCTGCCAGCGGCGCGAGACCTTCGGTGAGCAATTCAGACATCGTCACCGCGGGCTCGAGAATCCGCGGCGCGTGGATCATGTCGCCGAAATCCAGGATGCCGCTGACGGTCCGGGCCGCCGGGTCGACCAAGAGATTCTGCCCGTGGCAATCGCCATGAATTGCCTGGCTGCGCAGGCCGCCGAGCGCCGGCATGCGATCCCGAAATGCACCCACGACGCTCTCGATGTCGCTGCGCACCGATGGCGAGTCGATGTATTGCAAGTGCTCGGCGAGTTCAGGAAGCCGGCGTACGTCCCAGGCCAGCCGCTGCCCGAGCGCGGGATGAAAAAATCCTTGCAGGGCGCGATCCAGTCGCGCGAGCGTATCGCCCACATTCTCGAGGAGGCGGCGCTGCGCCGGGACTTCCGCGAGCACCCGGCCGGGAAGGAATCCGATGAGGCAGGTGGTGTACTTGATGCCGTCCTGGCCGATGACGCTCCCGGTCTCCTCGCCGAACGTGCTCGGGAAAACCCTCGGAACCGGCAGCGAAGGGTCCTGCTCGGCGAGATGCCGCAGCACACTCAATTGACACTCGATGGTCTCGGGCCCCGCCTCGCGATCGATGATCTTGAGAACGTAACCGGGGCCGTCCGGGGTGCTCAGGTGGAAATTGCAATCACGCTCGCCGGGCAGCGCCCGCACCGAGCCCAGCAGCCCGTAGGTGTCTCGCAGGATGCGCTCGGCTTGCGCAGCCGAGAAGACCGGCGGCGAAGTCCGAAGAGCCAGCAAGTCCGTTCGCGTACCGCTACAGCTGCTTCAGCACGTAATCCGCCGACGACACCTTGAATTCGCCCGGCGCTTCCACATCGACGTGCGTCGCGACGCCGTCCTTGACGACGAGGGCAAACCGCTGACCGCGTATTCCCATCCCGAAACCCGTGGCGTTCAGTTCGAGACCGAGTGCCTTCGCGTATTCGGCGTTGCCGTCGGCCAGCATCAGGATCTTCTCGCCGACGCCGCCGGATTTGCCCCAGGCGTTCATGACGAACACGTCGTTCACCGCCGTGCAGGCGATGGTATCCACGCCCTTGGCCTTGATCTGATCGGCCAGCTCGACGAAGCCGGGCAAATGCTTGGCATCGCACGTCGGAGTAAATGCCCCGGGAACCGAGAACAGCACCACGGTTTTGCCCTTGAATAACTCGTCCGTCGTCAGCTTCTGAGGACCGTCCTTGGTCATGCGCGTGAATTTGCCTTCGGGCATCTTGTCGCCAGTTTTGATGGTCATCGGATTCTCCTAACTGTTTACCGCTCTCAGCCGCCGGCCCCGCCGAGCGTGGCCGCATACAGCGTCCACAGCTTCAACACACGCGGGCTGATGTTCGGGACATCCTTGAGCTTCGCGAACGCCTTCTTGGCCTCCGCATTGTTCTTGAGCTGCACCTCCGACAGGCCAAGATAGGCGTAGGCCTCGTCCAAGTGCTTGATCTGGCCCTTCTGCAGCCCCTGATTGATGGCATCGGCCGCCTTCTGATAATCGCCGAAGCCGTAATAGACTTCGCCGAGCTTCACCGAGAGCTCGCCGGCGGCGCTCTTGCTCGCCTCGGTCTCCTCCTGCGGAAGACCCTTCTTGTCCGAGTCGGCGCGCGTCTTCAGGGCCGTCAACAAGCGGTTGGTACGTTCCTTGTGCTCATCCTTGATGACGCCGCTCGACGTCGCCTTGTCGAGCACCGCGCCCGCCTCGCCCGGTAGAGCGGCATCGCCCAGAAGCTGCGCCATCTCGATGTAGTCGGTGTCGGCATTCATCGCGCCGGTGTTGTACATGACGCGATAGATCATCAGCGTGTTGTGGTCGTCGCGCTCATCCTGCCGCTCGATGCGCAGCAAGGTGTTCCAGTAGGTGGTCTTGTTGTTCAGCTTGATGAGATCGACCAATACCGCGTCCATCGCCGGCGTATCGCCCGCATCCGAGGCGCATTGCAGCTTGAACAGATAGAGATTCTCCTTCGGCGTCTCACCGGCCTTGCGTGCGGCAGCGACGGCCTTGTCGGCCCAGATAGCGGAGTTCTTGCAGTCCTTCAACAGATAGTAGCTCTGCGCAATGACGAGGAGATTGTCGTTGGTCGCCGTGCCGTTATCGACCATGGTTTTGCCGTAGTCGATGGTCTTTTGATATTGCTGGGTGCTCGCCGCAATGCCGAACAGAGTGCGCGTCATGCTGGTGGTCTCTTCGGGAGTCGCATCCCCGGTCGCCAGCGCCTTCTCGAACTCGCCTTGCGCCGCCTTCAAATTATTGAGCTTGATATCGGCAAAACCCTTGAAGTTATAGATGGTCTTTTTGTCGAATGCGTTGAGGCCCGGCTTCGTCTCGGCATCCTCGAGATTCTTGAGCGCTTCCTGCCATTGTTGCGCCTGCAGGGCTTTTTGTGCGGCGGTCATTTCCTTGGCAATCACTCGGCTGATTTCCTGCTTCTTGGCCTCAGCCGCCCCGGACACGTTGGGACTCAGCACGAAACACGCGGCCGCCATCAGCGCGGCCAGAGCGAGGCCGTGCAAGCCTCGTACCGGGTCAATCGAGGTGGGTCCGGACTTTGCGTTATTGTTCATCGAATGAATCATGATCACACCTTCACAACTTGCGATTTCAGATTTGTGTTTCGCGCGGGCCGTCAAACAAACGGCGCGTGAACCCGCAGTAGGTCGGGTTGACGCGCCGTAACACCCGCTGGGACCTTATTCAAAAATAGTCGTTATTGACGAATCCGATCTTCTTCAGACCTCGATGCTGCAAGTCGGCCAGCGTCTGCGCGACGATTTCGTATTTCGCAAACTTGTCGACGGTGATGTGCACCTCGGGCTGCGGATCCTTGGTGGCCTCGGACGAGATGTAGCCTTGCATCGTGGCGCGATCCACCGGCGACTTGTTCCACAGCAGCGTGCCGTCGAAATCGATCGACAGATCGATGACTTCCGGCGGCGGCGGCGGCGTCATGTTCGGCGGCGGCGGCAACGGATTGTCGATCTTGACCGCGTGAGTCTGCGAGGGAATCGTGATGATGAAGATAATGAGGAGCACCAACATGACGTCGATCAGCGGCGTCATGTTGATATCCGAATAGGAATTGCCCTCGTTACCGCCTACTGCCATCGCCATCGTGATCTCTCCTGGATACCCTTGGTCTACGTTCCCGGACCGAAATGATCCGGGGTCGTGATGAACGCCACCTTGCGGATGCCGATCTGCTGGGTCGCGACCAGCACCTGTCCCACGAACTGATAGCGCACATTGGCGTCGCCGCGGATGTGTATCTCGGGTTGCGGCTCTTCGCGGGCCGCCACTCGAAGCCTTGCCTTCAAGTCTTCGACGCTGCCCACTTTCTGCGTGTTCCAGAAGATGTCGCCATCCTTGGAGACCGCGATGGTGATGTTCTCCGGCTTGGTCTGAGTCGGCAGATTGGTCGCCTTCGGCAGCTGCACGGGCACCTGCTGGATGATGACTCGAATCGTGATGATGAAGATGATGAGCAGCACCAACATCACGTCCACGAGCGGCGTGACGTTGATGTCGGACATCGCTTCCGCTTCTTCATTCCCACCGACATTCATCGCCATGGCGAGTTACCTCAGCGAGCCGCGACCGGCGCGGGCTTGACGGCCGGGGCGGGTCCCCTGTCCATGCCGAGACCCATCTTCGCGCCCGCGATCAAGTACGCGTGCAACTCGTGCGTGAAGTGGCTGACGCGCTCCTGCACCTGCTTGTTGCGGCGGAGGAGGATGTTGTATCCCAACACGGCCGGCACCGCGACGAACAGACCGAGGGCGGTCATGATCAAGGCTTCGCCGACGGGTCCCGCCACCTTGTCGATGGACGCCTGTCCCGCGACGCCGATGGCGATCAACGCGTTGTAGATGCCGATGACGGTGCCGAGCAAGCCGATGAACGGCGCGGTGGCGCCGACCGAGGCGAGGACCGGCAGACCCGCTTGCATGCGGCTGACGACCATATCGGCAGTGCGCTGCAGCGACTCGGTGATCCACTCACTCGTGCCAATGGCGCCTGACAGGCGCGTCTTGTTGGTCTCGTGATACTCGAAAGCCTGCTTGCCGGTCTCCGCCAGAGCGCGGAACGGATTCGAGGTGCCCTTCAGCTTGGAGATGGCATCCGTGAGGCTGGAAGACGCCCAGAATTCCTTCTCGGCCGCGATCGCCTGCAGGCGCGTCTTTCGTTGGTCGAAGAACTTGGTGATCCCGATGAACCACGTCAGGAGCGACATGATCAACAGAACGACGAGAATCGATCGCGATACGATGTTGCCATTCTGGATCAGGGCACCAAGGCCATATGGGTTTTCAATAGCTGTCTCTTGCATTGACCGATTCCCTCTACATTTTGATTGAGCGTCGTAACAGTTCTAAGAGTCGTAACAGTTCTAACAAGCGAGTTTAAAGTTGATCGTTGATTGCCTCTGATTTATTTCGTCAGCTTCCACACAATGGGGAGCGATACCGTGGTCTCGACCGGCTTGCCGTCCTCGGTGGCGGGCTTCATGTGCTGACCGTGCACGCCCTTCAGACAGGCCTCATCGAGCCGCGGGAAGCCGCTGGTCTGCTGGATGGTTTCGTTGGTGATGCGGCCGTCTGCGGCCACCGTCATTGTCACGATACATCGGCCCTCTTCACCGGCGCGCTTCGACGCATCGGGATAATAGTCCTCGCCGATATGCAGCGGGTGCTTCGGATCCTGACCGATCGGGGTGTGTGCATGCTGCACGGGCGCGGCGACGGGCGCCGGCGCTCGCTGAACCTGCGTCGTCTGCGAGATCGCGTTCGTCTGCTGCTGCGGTGCCTGGATGTCGACGAACTCCGGCGGCGGAACGAACGGCTTGATCTCTTCCAATTTCGGCGGCGGGGGTGGCGGCTTGTCGACTTCTTTGGGCTTGTCGATCTGGGCGATTTCCACGGGGGGGGTGATTTTCTGTATCAGCTTGCCGGCCAACCCCGTGTAGAACGCCCAGCCGACGAAAATATGCAGAATAATGACGGCGATGAGGGCAATGCCCCTCGTGCCCGAAAATAACGATGGCTGCTCGTATGTATACATAAGTCTGTTTCGACCCTGCCCCTAGCTAAATTCCGATGCACATGCGCTCAGCGCCGACGTTGCCATGTGCAGCTTAAACGCGCGAGCCGCTTGCCGCTGCCCTTATTTAAGCGGCTTCCCTTCAAGTCTTACGGCAAGTAAAGAGACTGACACATCTGCCGCCCGCACTGCAAGCAGGACTTGCAGTGCGGGCGGCGCTCATTCCAAGTCCGTCACGGCACCCAACGATGCGCTGCTCACGTGCTTGGCATATTTCGCCAAGGCGCCGCGTCGCGCATAGGGCTTGGGCGGCTTCCAACTCTTGCGGCGGCGCCTCAATTCCGCCGCACTCACATGCAGGCTGATTTCTCGACGCTCTGCATCAATCGTGATCTCGTCACCATTCTTCACCAACGCCATCGGCCCTCCAAGCGCAGCCTCCGGGGACACGTGCCCCACCACGAATCCATGGCTCCCGCCCGAGAAGCGTCCATCCGTGATCAATGCGACCTCGCTTCCAAGCCCCTTGCCGATGATGGCTCCGGTCGGACTTAACATTTCACGCATACCGGGACCGCCTTTGGGACCTTCGTAGCGGATCACCACGACATCGCCCGATTTAACTTTTCCACCGAGAATTCCCTGCAGCGAATCCTCCTCCGAGTCGAATACCCGTGCGCTGCCCGTGAACTTCAGCCCTTCCTTGCCGGTAATTTTTGCAATCGCACCCTGCGGCGCCAGATTCCCGTACAGCACGACGAGATGACTGTCCTTCTTGATGGGGTCGGCGAGCGGATGCACGATTTGCTGCCCAGCATCATAGGGAGCCACGTCGGCCAGATTCTGCGCGAGCGTCGCTCCGGTCACCGTCAGGCAGTCGCCATGCAAAAGGCCGGCATCGAGCAACGTCTTCATCAGCGGCAGAATGCCACCGATCGCCACCAGCTCGGACATCGAATACCGACCGCTCGGCCGCAGGTCGGCGAGCACCGGCACACGGCGTCCGATGCGAGTAAAATCATCGAGGTCCAATTTGACATTAGCCGACGAGGCGATCGCCAGCAGGTGCAGTACGGCGTTGGTCGACCCGCCGAGCGCGATGCTCACCGTGATGGCATTCTCGAACGCCTTGCGCGTCATGATCTGACGCGGTCGGATGCCGCGCTTGATGAGTTCCACCACGGCCGCCCCGGCGCGCGTGCAATCCGCCCTCTTTTGGTCCGATATGGCATCCTGCGCGGAACTGCCGGGCAGACTCATGCCCAGCGCTTCGATCGCGGAAGCCATGGTGTTTGCCGTATACATTCCCGCGCACGATCCCGGACCGGGAATTGCGGTGCGCTCGATGTATTTAAGTTGGGTCTCCGACACCGTACCCTTCGCATAGCCGCCGATCGCCTCGAACACCGAGACGACATCGCGCCGTTCGGCACCGGGACGGATCGTGCCGCCGTAAACGAAGATGGCCGGGCGATCGAGCCGCGCCAGCGCCATGAGGCATCCCGGCATGTTCTTGTCGCACCCTCCGAATGCCACCACCCCGTCGAAGCCCTGCGCGCCGACCACCGTCTCGATCGAATCGGCGATTATTTCCCGGGACACCAGCGAGTACCGCATCCCGGGTGTTCCCATGGAGATGCCGTCGGAGACGGTAATGGTGCTGAATGTCACCGCCTTGGCGCCCTGCCCTTCGACGCCCTGCGCCGCGAGACGCGCCAGCCCGTCGATGTGCATGTTGCAGGGGGTCAGATTGCTCCAAGTGGATGCGATTCCGACCTGCGGCTTGTCGAAATCCGCTTCGCCGAATCCGACGGCGTGCAGCATGGCGCGCGCCGCCGCCTGCTTGATGCCGTCGACCACCAGTCGCGAATAGCGGCGAGGATCGAGAGAACCGCGCTTGCCTGCGGCTCGGGCGGCCATGGTCTTCTTTTTCATCGTTTCACCGTACCGTAGCGTTGCAACAAATAGCGATAGACGCCGCGAACGGCGTGGGCCTCGGCGCCGACCCCGCGGCCCGGACGCTCCTTGGGATTCCAGGCGTACAAGTCGAGGTGCAGCCAATGGGCCGTCGCGGTCACGAAGCGCTTGAGGAACAAGGCGCCGAATATAGCTCCGGCGAACCCCGACGCGGCGACGTTATTGAGGTCGGCGATCTTGCTGCCGAGCTCATCGTCGTAGCCCATCCAGAGCGGCATCGGCCACAATGGGTCGTGCTCGGCGGCGGCGGCGAGCAAGAGATCCGCCACCACCCGCTCGTCGGTGCCGAATAGAGCCGGAAGCTCAGGTCCCAGGGCGACGCGCGCGGCGCCCGTCAAGGTGGCAAAGTCGATGATCAGATCCGGCTGATCGGCGTCGGCCAGCGCCAGTGCGTCGCACAGCACGAGCCGCCCCTCGGCGTCCGTGTTACCGACCTCGACGGTAAGTCCCTTGCGCGTTGCCAGCACGTCGCCGGGACGATACGCGTTGCCGCTGATGGCGTTTTCGACCGCCGGGACGAGAATGCGCAGCTGCGCTCGAATGCCGGCGCCCATCAGCATGTGGGCCAACGCCAGCGCGACGGCTGCCCCGCCCATATCCTTCTTCATGAGCGCCATTCCCGAGCCCGGCTTGATATCGAGCCCGCCCGAGTCGAAGCACACGCCTTTTCCGATCAGCACGAGCCGCGGCAGACCGTCGGACTCTTGGGCGCCGGGCGGCGTCCATCGGATTTCGGCGAGGCGGGGTGCCTGCGCACTTGCGCGCCCCACCGCGTGAATGGCCGGGAAGTTGCCGGCGAGCAGCGCCTCGCCCGCCCATTCGCGAAACTCCGCCCCATGGCGCTCGGCCAGCGCGCGCGCGGCGGCCGCGAGCTCCGCCGGGCCGAGATCCGAGGCCGGTGTATTGATCAAGTCGCGCGCCAGGGTAAGTGCCTCGTTTGCCGAGGCGACGTAGCCGATGTCCGCGTTGGAGGGAGGATCGAGCACGGCCGCGCGCTCCGCTCGGCCCGCACGATAGCGCTCGAAGCGATAGGCCCCATACGCGAAGCCCAGGGCGATCTGAGTGGCTTCCGCATCGCCGAAGGATTGAGCCAGACGATAGCGGCCCGCCGGCAAGCGCTCGGCGAAACCGGCGGCATGCCACAGCGACAGCGCGCCCTGCCGCTTGCCCAGGCCACCGACGGCCATGCCGAGTCCGCCGCTTGCATCCGGCACCAGTACCACGCGGTGTTTCTCGCCCTTGAAATATTGCGCGCAGAGCCAGCTCGCGGTTTGCGCGCTCTGAGCTTTGCGCCAAGCGTCCACTTCCTCCTCGTGCAGGAGCCAAAGAGGAACGGAGGCGCGCGTCTCGACGGTCATGTGCTCATCCTTACGATCGCCGCCGCGGCGACGGCCGCGGCGGATCGTGAGTCATTCAAGTAACCGCGGTGATGGCCGCGACTGATCTTGCATGATAAGAGATTCTGTGTTGCTATTTACGGCTACTTTCACGGAGCACCCCATGCGCTTGTATTCGCAAAAAGATGTAGACAAAAAGGCCCTGCGCGGCGCGCGCATCGCTGTTCTCGGTTATGGAAGTCAGGGGCGCGCGCACGCGCTCAATCTGCGCGACAGCGGTTATGACGTGGTCGTCGGCGTACGCAAGGGCGACAGCTGGAACAAGGCCAAGAAAGACGGATTGCAGGTGCTGGATCCCGCGGCAGCCGTAAAGGGCGCGCGCCTCGTCGCCATGCTGGTTCCCGACATGACGCAGAAGGCGTTGTATCAGGAGCTCAAGACTCTGATCGAGCCGGGCGCGACGCTGCTGTTCGCGCACGGCTTCAACGTGCACTTCAAGCAGATCAAGCCGCGCAAGGATCTGAACGTCGTGCTGATCGCGCCCAAGGGGCCGGGCGATCTGGTGCGCCGTCAATATCAACAGGGGCGCGGCGTGCCGTGCCTGATCGCAGTTGCGCAAAACGCCACGAAGAACGCGAAGGCCATTGCGCTCGCCTATGCCGACGGCATCGGCGGCACGCGCGGCGGCGTCCTCGAAACCACCTTCGCCGAGGAGACCGAGACGGATCTGTTCGGTGAGCAGGCGGTGCTCTGCGGCGGAGCCACGGAACTCGTGGTGAAGGGCTACGAGACCCTGGTCGAGGCCGGTTATCAGCCTGCCGTCGCCTACTACGAGTGCCTGCACGAGCTCAAGCTGATCGTCGATCTGTTGCATGAGGGCGGCATCACGAAGATGCACCGATTCATCAGCGAGACCGCCAAGTACGGTGACCTGACGCGCGGGCCGCGCATCGTGAACAAGGCCACCAAGAAGGAGATGAAGAAGATCCTCGGCGAGATCCAACAGGGAAAATTCGCACGCCAGTGGATTGCGGAGACGAAAAGCGGCCGCCGCAAATACTCGAAGCTGCTGAAGGCGGATCTCGGCCACTCGATCGAAAAGGTCGGAGCCCAGCTGCGCGCACGCATGCCCTGGCTGGAATCCGGCAAAGCCTGATTTCCGCGAAGGTCCGGTAGGCCTCGAGCATCTTCAGGAGTTGCGCCATGGCGGCGAGCACGCTGTTCGACAAGGTCTGGAAAGCGCATGAAGTGGTGCCGGAAACGGCGGCCGCTCCCGCGGTGCTGTACATCGACCTGCACCTCGTGCACGAGGTCACCTCGCCTCAGGCGTTCAGCGTACTGCGGTCGTTGAAGCTGCCTGTTCGGCGGCTCGACCGCACGCTCGCCACCATGGATCATTCCACCCCGACCACGACGGACCAGGTTTTCGGCAATGTGCCGATCAAGGTGGACGCGGCCGCCCGGCAGGTTCGACAGCTCGAACACAACGCGGCGGAATTTGGGGTCGAGCTGTTCGGCATGCGCGACGCGCGGCGCGGGATCGTTCACGTCATCAGTCCCGAGCTCGGCGCCAGCCGGCCGGGCATGACCATCGTCTGCGGCGACAGCCATACCAGCACCCATGGGGCGTTCGGCGCCCTCGCCTTCGGCATCGGCAGCACCGAGGTCGGTCACGTGTTGGCGACCCAATGCCTGCTGCAACGCAAACCCAAATCCTTTGCCATCAACGTCGAAGGCAGGCTGCCGCCGGGGGTCACCGCCAAGGATCTGATTCTCGCCATCATCGGCAAGGTGGGCATGTCCGGCGGTACGGGCCATGTGTTCGAGTATCGCGGTTCCACCATTCGCCGCCTGTCGATGGACGAGCGCATGACGATCTGCAATATGTCCATCGAGGCCGGCGCACGCGCGGGCATGGTCGCGCCGGACGAGGTGACGTTCGCGTATCTGCAGGGTCGGCCACGCGCTCCACAAGGCACGCAGTGGGACGAAAGCCTCGCGCGCTGGAAGACTCTCGTGAGCGATCCGGGCGCAACGTTCGACTTGTCGGTCGACATCGATGCAGCGGCGCTCGAGCCCATGATCACCTACGGCACCAATCCTGGCATGGTGGTGCCGATCGGCGGCGCCATCCCCCACTCGTCGGGCGATGCCATACTCGATAAGGCGCTCGACTATATGGGGTTCAAGGGTGGCGATGCGATGCTCGGCAAGCCGGTGAACACCGTGTTCATCGGCAGCTGCACGAACGGACGCCTGGAGGACCTCGAGGCCGCGGCCGGCGTGCTCAGAGGACGCAAGGTGGCGTCGGGCGTCCACCTGCTGATCGTGCCGGGTTCGCAGACGGTCAAGCGCGACGCCGAAGCGGCGGGATACGCCGATGTGTTTCGCGCGGCAGGCGCCGACTGGCGCGAGTCGGGTTGCTCCATGTGCCTCGGCATGAACGGCGACACGGTCGGAGCGGGCCAGTACTCGTTGAGCACCAGCAACCGCAACTTCGAGGGGCGACAGGGTGTCGGCGCTCGAACCCTGCTCGCAAGCCCGCTCACCGCCGCGGCAAGCGCTGTGCGAGGACGCATCACCGATCCGCGGGAGTTCTTGTAATGGAACCGCTCAAAATAGTTCGTTCGCGGACCGTGGTCGTCCCGCTCGCGAACGTGGACACCGATCAGATCATCCCCGCCAGATTCCTGACCACGACCACCAGGGAAGGATTGGGACAGCGGCTGTTCGCCGATTGGCGCTACCTTCCCGACGGCTCGCCGAATCCGGGCTTCATCCTGAATCAAACGTCCGCCAACGGCTGTCACGTACTCGTCGCCGGCCGTAACTTCGGCTGCGGCTCATCGCGTGAGCATGCACCTTGGGCGTTGGTCGACTATGGCATTCGGGCCGTGATCAGCACGGAGATCGCGGACATCTTCCGCAGCAATGCCTTGAAAAACGGTCTTCTTCCGGTGATCGTCGACGAGACCACCGCGACGTGGCTGATCCAGCATCCGGGTGCCGAGGTGATCATCGATCTGGACAAGGCAACGCTGACCCTGCCGACGGGCGTCTCGGTGAGCTTTCCGATCGAAGCGTTCGCGCGCCATTGCCTGCTGAACGGAGTCGACGAACTCGGCTATCTGCAGAGCAACCTCGCCGCCGTCGAGCGCTACGAGGCTTCGCTCCCGGCCGGCGCCTGACGACTCGAAGGAAGCACAGATGCAAGCTCTGATCGCGGTACTGGGCGGCGACGGCATCGGGCCGGAAGTGACCGCGGAGGCGGTGCGTGCGCTGTCGCGCGTCGCGGAGCGGCACGGCCACTCGTTTCGATTCGAATCCGCGCTCATCGGAGGCGCCGCCATCGACGCCACCGGTGAGGCGTTGCCGGCGGCCACTCTGGCGGCGTGCCGGCGCGCCGATGCCATCCTGTTGGGAGCGGTGGGCGGTCCGAAGTGGTCCGCGCCCGACACCGAGGTGCGGCCCGAGCAGGGACTTCTACAGCTGCGCAAGCAGCTTGGACTGTTCGCGAACCTGCGCCCCGTGGTCCCCCATCCGGCGGTGCTCGAGTCCTCACCCATCAAATCCGAGGTTCTGCAGGGCGTCGACATCATGGTGGTGCGCGAACTCACCGGGGGAATCTATTTCGGGGACAAGCAGCGCACCGCCACCGAGGCATTCGACGTCTGTCGCTACAGCGTCACGGAGATCGAGCGCGTGGTGCGCGTCGCGGCCAGGCTCGCGCGCGGCCGGCGCCGCAAGCTGACTTCCGTCGACAAGGCGAACGTGCTGGAGACATCGCGGCTATGGCGCTCCGTGGTCGATCGGATCATGCCTGCCGAGTTCTCCGATGTGGCTTACGAGCACATGCTGGTCGACTCCGCAGCCATGCATCTCATCAAGCGCCCGCGCGACTTCGACGTGATGGTGATGGAGAACATGTTCGGCGACATACTCACCGACGAGGCGTCGATGCTGGCCGGCTCCATGGGGCTTCTGCCCTCCGCATCGCTCGGCGCGGCAGCACGCGGTGGTTTGTTCGAGCCGATTCACGGCTCGGCACCCGACATCGCCGGGCGCGGCATCGCGAATCCTTATGCAGCCGTATTGAGCGCCGCGCTGCTGCTCCGGTACTCGCTCGAGCTCGAGGCCGAGGCGCGACTGGTGGAAGCGGCCGTCTCCGGGGCGGTGACCGCCGGCGTGCTGACCGCGGATCTCGCCGCTCCGGGTGCGCCCTCCGTTACGACGCGTGCCGCCGCAGATGCGGTGCTGGCTGCACTGTAGCGGCGCGCTCCAGACCGGCCGAGAGATCGGCGACAAGGTCGCCGGCATCCTCGATTCCCACCGACACCCGCAACAGTCCCTCGCCAATACCGGCGCGCTCACGCGCCGCTTCATCCATTCCGGCGTGCGTCATGCTGGAGGGGTGCGCAATCAGGCTCTCGACGCCGCCGAGCGATTCAGCCAGCGTGAAGCAGGTCAAGCCCTCGAGGAGCGCGCCGACCGCGGCCTCGCCGCCGGTGAGATCGAAACTCAGCATGGCACCGAAGCCCGATTGTTGGCGGCGCGCGAGCGCATGGCCCGGGTGATCGGATAGTCCGGGATAGTACACGCGTGAGACCGCGGCGTGATTGCGCAGCAATTCGACCACGGCGGCGGTGTTCTCCTCGTGAGCGCGCATCCGCGCGTGCAGCGTTCGCACACCGCGCAGGCACAGGAAGCTGTCGAACGGCGCGCCCGTCACGCCGATGACGTTCGCCCACCAGCCAAAGCTTTCCGCCAGTTCCTGGGTCGAGGCGATGACCGCTCCGCCGACGACATCGCTGTGGCCATTCAAGTATTTGGTGGTCGAGTGCATCACCACATCGGCGCCGAGGGCGAGCGGCTGCTGCCACACGGGCGAGAGGAACGTGTTGTCGGCCACCACCAATGCGCCGTGAACGTGCGCCGCGTCGGCCACCGCGCGTATGTCGACGATCCTGAGCAGTGGGTTGCTCGGCGTCTCGATCCAGACCAGCTGCGGCTTGGCCGCAAGAGCGGTTGCCATCGCCGCCGGATCGGTTTGATCGACGAAGTCGACCGCGAGCTTTCCCTGTTCCTTGAGCGCCGCCAGCAACCGGTAGGTACCTCCGTAGCAGTCATGCGGCGCGAGCACGCGCGCGCCCTGGGGCAGCGTCGCGAGGATCAAGGTGATCGCGGCGAGCCCGGTACAGGTCACCACCGCGCCCACTCCCCCTTCCAGGTCCGCCAGCGCCTGCGCGAGCTGATCGCGGGTCGGATTGCCGGAGCGCGTGTAATCGTACTTGCGCGGTTTGCGAAAGCCCTCGAAGGCAAAGTTGCTCGACAGATAGATCGGCGGCACCACGGAGCCGTGCTGGGTGTCCGATTCGAGCCCCGCCCGCACCGAGCGGGTGGCCGTGGGCTTTCGTGGTTTCTGTTTGCTCGTCATAACAGCGGCTCCGAAACGGCTCGTTTGATGATCGGGGTCAGCGCCGCACCCTCCTTCAGGAATGCGTCATGACCAAAAATGGAATTGATTTCGATGAGCTGGCGCGGCCCGTTGAGCCGCGCCGCGAGACCCTGCATGTCGGCGAACGGAACCAGCTGATCCTCGCGCACTGCGATCAGCGTCGCGGGTGTGCGAACCAGCGTCGCATCCATCCGGTGCAGATCGATCGACTCGCTCAACGAGAGGAAGGTCTCGGCACGATATTTCTGAACATAATCGTCGCCCCGCGCAAACAGGTATTCCTCGATTGGGAAGCGAAAGCGCTGTTCCTGCCGCACCGGCGCGCCGCCGAAACGCAGCTCGAACTCCACGGCGCTGCGATAGGTCGCCATGGCGAGCGCGCGCGCGAGCTTCAGTCCTGAGGGCCCGTCGCCGCGCGCGATGGCTTCGCGCACGATCTGACGCTGGACGCTGCGCCAGGCGGTGGACAGCACCTGCGCCTTGTCAGCGGCGCTCAGCACGACGATCCGTTCCACGAGCGCCGCATGACGCTCGGCGAAGCACAGCGCGACCATGCCGCCATAGGATGCGCCGACGATGGCGTGCAGCCGCTCGATGCCGGCGTGCCGAACGATGCGCTCCAAGGCACACGCTTGATCGAAGGAGCTCAATGGCGGAAATTTCGCGTTGGGCTCGGGCGCTGAGCTTCCGCCGCGTCCGCCGAGATAATCGATGCCCAGAACCCGGAACTCCCGCGTGTCGATGCCGTGACCCGGACCGACGAGATCGGGCCACCAGCCCTCCCGACCGGCGACGATGCGGTGCGCGGAGATGCCGCCCAGGACCGCGATGACCGGCGCGTGCTCCGGACCCGTCAGCCGATACGCAATATGCGCCCTGGGGAGCTCGTCGCCGTAATGCAACGCCCAGGGGCGAGGCAGGTCCAACACCTCATCGCAGACTGCAGTGCCCGGGACGGCGGCATCGGATGGATTTCTCGGTTGATCGTCGGGCACTTGGCTTCGCTCTCCTCATAGGTTGACATAACCCCTGGGGAGCGGCAGCGCTCTTTGGCCGTTGCGGCTGCTCGGAATAGAGCCGTTCAACACGCCGCCCATCTATCGGAGCCGCCCTTGTATTCGCTCGGGCTCCGCAGGAGTTGGCACCGTTCCTCGCAATCTCGTGAGAGACCCCTCGGTGGTTGCCCCGGCTTCTAAGGGCCTTTCCCTCAGCCGGTCTAGATAAGCTCGCGAATGTTATGCACACCGCCCTCTTCAGTCAAGCATTTTCCTGGTTGCACGCCCTCATCCAATGCGCTAATGTATTAATGTGTTAATACATTGGCAAACGGCATGAAAACCAACCGTCCGGTGACTTTGCGTCAGGAACAGCAGCACGAGCGTGCCTTGTTCACGGCGATCCTTGCGCTGAAAAGCGTCGAGGAGTGCCGCAGCTTCTTCCGCGATCTGTGCACCCCTACCGAGCTCCAGGCGATGGCCGATCGGTGGGCCGTGGTCGAACTGCTCGAGCGTGGCATGCCGTACCGCGACATCCATCGGCAGACCGGCGTGAGCGTCACGACCATCGGGCGCGTCGCCCGCTATCTCATGGCGGGAAACGGCGGCTATCGTGCCGTGACCGATCGGCTGAAGATCAACGCATGAGCGCGCAGGATCGGGACATCGCCGGCGAGCGCCTGAAGATCGCCGTGCAGAAAAGCGGCAGACTTACCGACTCCTCGCTCGATCTGTTGTCGCGCTGCGGCCTGAAATACAGCCGCGGAAAGGATCAGCTCATGTGCTACGGCGAGAACATGCCGTTGGACGTGCTGTTCGTGCGCGACGACGACATCCCGGATCTCGTGCAGGAGGATGTCTGCGATCTCGGCGTCGTGGGTTTGAACGTGGTCGAGGAAAAGCGCTTGAGCTTCGGCGCGCGTGGCATCGCACCGTTGTTCGAGACCGTTCGAACCCTGGACTTCGGACGCTGCAAGCTCTGCATCGCGGTACCCGACGGGTTCGACTATCGCGGCACCGCCTCGCTCCAGGGCAAGCGCATCGCCACCACCTATCCGCACATTCTGGCGCGCTTCCTCGCCGAACGCGGCGTCCAGGCGGAGGTCGTGGTGCTGTCCGGATCGGTCGAGATCGCGCCCCGCCTGGGCCGTGCTGATGTGATCTGCGATCTGGTCTCGACGGGATCCACGCTGGCCGCGAATCATCTGCGCCAGGCCGAGGTCGTGCTCGAGAGTCAGGCGGTGCTCATCCGCACACCTGTGCCGATCCCTGAGCAGAAGCAGGATTGGACGCGTCGCCTGTACATGCGGATCGACGGCGTCGAACAGGTCAGGGGCAGCAAGTACATCATGCTGCATGCCTCGCGTTCGGCACTGCCCGCGATCGCAAAACTTCTGCCCGGAAGCGAGGCGCCGACGGTGATCCCGCTCGAAGGGTTGGGAGACCGGGTGGCGGTGCATGCGGTATGTCGCGAGAACGTCTTCTGGGAGACCCTGGAGCAGCTGAAGGGCGCCGGCGCGAGCTCCGTGTTGGTGCTGCCCGTCGAGAAGATGCTCGCCTAAACGGCGGGGTCGGCCATGCGTACATTGCATTGGAATTCATTGTCGAGCGACGAGCGCCGTCAAGTGCTCGAGCGGCCGGCGCAACGCGATGCGGCGCGCACGATGAGCGACGTGCGCGCGATCGTCGAGGCCGTGCGCCGGGGCGGCGATGCGGCATTGCGCGAGCTGACACGCCGGTTCGACGGCGTCGAAGTCGAGTCTCTCGAGGTGTCGGAGCGTGAATTCGTGGACGCCGAGCGCGCGCTCGATGCCACCCAGCACGCGGCGATCGACACGGCGATCGGGACGGTACGCAAGTTCCACGAAGCACAGCGCCCCTCAGCGCTGCGGGTCGAGACCGCGCCCGGCGTCATCTGCGAGCGCATCCATGTTCCGGTACGCGCGGTCGGCCTGTACGTTCCTGCAGGCTCCGCACCGCTCCCCTCGACCGCCATCATGCTGGCCGTGCCGGCCGCCATAGCCGGCTGCCCGGAGCGCGTGCTCTGCACCGCTCCGAACCGCGAAGGCAGGGCTGACTCCGCTGTGCTCACCGCCGCACGACGAGCGGGAATCGAGCGGATATTCAAGGTGGGCGGCGCGCAGGCGATCGCGGCCATGGCCTACGGCACCGCGTCCATCCCCAAATGCGACAAGCTGTTCGGCCCCGGCAATGCCTGGGTCGCGGCGGCGAAGTCGCTCGTGGCCGGCGATCCGGCCGGCGCCGCGGCGGACCTGCCCGCGGGCGTTTCGGAGGTCATGGTGATTGCGGACGGGAATGCCCGGGCGGAATTCGTGGCCGCCGATCTTCTGGCTCAGGCCGAGCACGGCCCGGATGCGCAGGCGCTGCTGGTCACGACCTCGGCAGCGCTCGCCGAGCAAGTTGAGCAGGCCGTGAGGCGGCAGGTGCGCGCGCTGTCGCGCCAACGCATCCTGGAATGCTCGGTGGGCGAGATCCGGCTGCTGATCGTCGACTCGCTGGATATTGCGCTCGGTCTCGCGAACGACTATGCCCCCGAGCATCTGCTGCTGGAGGTTCACGAGCCCCGCACCTGGCTTGCCAGGGTGCGCTGCGCAGGTGCCGTGTTCCTCGGAAGCTGGTCGCCGGAAACCCTGGGCGATTATTGCAGCGGGCCGAATCACACCTTGCCGACCTACGGGTATGCAAGGGCTCACAGCGGTCTCTCGGTCGAGGATTTCCAGAAGCGCATCACCGTGCAGGAACTCTCAGCGTCGGGACTCGAGGGCCTCGCCGACACGGCGCGGGTGCTGGCAAGGCTCGAGGGGCTCGATGCGCACGCCGCCGCCATCGATGTCCGCATCGCCGCGCTCGCGGACGCTCGCACATGAGCTCGTTGCTCGCGCTCGCCCGGCCGGACATCGTCGGCATCAAGGCCTATTCGCATGCGGCGTGGCTCCCGTCGATGACGCGACTGCATGCGAATGAGGCGCCATGGCGGCCGGCGGGGGATGCCACGGCCGCGGGGCTCAATCGATATCCGGAACCGCAACCGGTCAGGCTGGTCGAGCGGCTCGCGCAGGTGTACGGCGTGCCGGCCCGCTCGCTCCTCGTCGCCCGCGGGAGCGATGAGGCCATCGATGTGCTGTCGCGGATCTTCCTGCGTGCGGGCGCCGATTCGATCTTGCAATGCGCACCCTCGTTCGGCATGTACCAGGTGGCCGCGCACATCCAGGGCGCCGGCGTCATCGATGTTGCGCTGGACCGCGACCGCGACTTCGAGCTCGATGCGGATCGGTTGCTCGGCGCGTGGCGGCCGAACGTCAAGCTGGTGTATCTGTGCTCGCCCAACAACCCCACCGGCAACTCGTTCGCGCTCGATGCAATGGAGAGGGTGTGCGCAGCGCTCGACGGCAAGGCCGTCGTGGTGATCGACGAAGCCTATATCGAGTGGTCAGCTCGCGCGAGCCTCACGGCGTGGCTCGAGCGGTTTTCCACCATCGCCATTCTGCGGACCTTGTCAAAGGCGCACGCGCTCGCCGGCGCGCGTATCGGCGCGCTCATCGCGCGGCCGGAATTGATCGAATTGGCGAGGCGCATCATCCCGCCCTACTCGCTCGCGCAGCCGACCATCGAGGCCGCGCTCGCGGCGCTCGCTCCGGCCGAGGTTGCCGCCACGCAGAGCCGGGTGCAGGCGCTGCTCGAGGAGCGCGAGTACCTGCGCGAGCGCCTGCGCGGCGTTGCGGCCGTGACGAGAGTGTGGCCGAGCGACGCCAATTTCCTGTTGATCGACAGCAGCAATCCCGATGCGTTCCTGCGCGCGAGCATGGCCGGGGGGACGATCGTGCGCGACATGCGCTCGAACCCCGCGCTGCCGAATTCGTTCAGAATCACGGTGGGCACCCGCGCCCAGAACGACGCGTTGCTATCGAGCTTGGAGGCGGCATGAGTGGCGAGAGAGTCCTGTTCGTGGATCGTGACGGCACCCTGATCGAGGAGCCGCCCGACGAGAAAATCGACCGGCTCGACAAGATCAAGCTGTTGCCGGGGGTGATTCCCGCGCTGATCGAACTTCGGCACGCGGGACTCAAGCTCGTCATGGTCACCAATCAGGACGGACTCGGCACGCCGAGCCTGCCAACGGAGGATTTCGACATAGCGCATCGTTTCGTGCTCGACCTGTTCGCCTCGCAGGGCATCGATTTCGACGCCGTGTTCGTGTGTCCGCACTACCCGCATGAGGACTGCGCCTGCCGCAAGCCCAGGCTCGGCATGGTGCAGGAATACGTTCGAACCCACCCGATCGACACCGCGCGCAGCTTCATGGTCGGCGACCGCGACACCGACCTCGAGTTCGCGGACAAACTCGGCATCACGGGATTGCGCGTACTCGTCAACGGGCGCGCCGAGGCGACCTGGCCGTCGATTGCGGCGCGCATCCTGGGCGCCGCGCGTCGCGCCAAGATCGAGCGCCGCACCAAGGAGACCCGGGTGAGCGTCGAGGTGGATCTGTCGCGCGAGGGGCCGAGCCACATTGCCACGGGCCTGGGGTTCTTCGACCACATGCTCGAACAGATCGCCAAGCACGGGGGCTTCGCGCTGGATCTGGACTGCAAAGGCGACCTGCACATCGACGAGCATCACACGGTGGAGGATTGCGCGCTCGCGCTCGGCTCGGCGTTGCGCGAGGCGCTGGGGGACAAGCAGGGCATCGCGCGCTACGGCTTCCTGTTGCCGATGGACGAGGCGTTGGCCGAGATCGCGATGGATCTTTCCGGGCGGCCGTATTTCGTCTGGGAAGGCCGCTTCGACCGTGAGCGCGTCGGCGAGCTGCCAACCGAGCTCGTGCCGCATTTCTTCCGATCGCTGGCGGAAACGCTGGGCGCATCGCTCCACATCCGCGTGCGCGGCGAAAATGCCCACCACATGATCGAAGCGTGCTTCAAGGGCGTCGGCCGAAGCCTCCGGCAGGCGATCCGACGCGAGGGCGTCGAGCTGCCCAGCACCAAGGGTGTGCTGTGAGATCGACCGGGACCGCGGGCCTCGAGCCGCGCATCCCATGAGCATCGTCATCGTCGCGAACGGCGGCGCGAACATCGCTTCGCTGCAATTCGCGTTGCAACGACTTGGCTCATCGTCGGAAGTCTCCGCGGACGCCGCGCGCATCCGCGCGGCGAGCCACGTGATCCTGCCGGGCGTCGGAGCCGCGGCGGATGCGATGACGCGCTTGCGGGCCAGCGGGCTGGACGCCCTGATTCCGACCCTCACCCAGCCGGTACTCGGGATCTGTCTGGGCATGCAGCTTTTGCACGAAGCATCGGCCGAGGGGAAAACCCGCTGCCTCGGCATCATCCCCGGGGCTGCGGCGCGGTTCATGGACGCGCCGGGCCGGCCGGTCCCCCACATGGGTTGGAACACTCTCACGCCGGCGGGCAGCTGCCCGCTGCTCGCCGACATCGGCGGCACGGACTACGCCTATTTCGTGCACAGCTACGCGCTGCCGGTGAACGAGGCCACGGTCGCGACCTGCCACTACGGCGTGAGCTTCTCGGCCTGCGTGGCGTGGCGCAATTTTTTCGGCGCGCAATTTCATCCCGAGCGCTCGGCGCAAGTGGGCGCGCGCCTCCTGAAGAATTTCCTGGCAATCGGCCCCGCCACGGCGGTCCGGGACGCACCATGCGGCTGATCCCCGCCATCGATCTGCGCGGCGGACGCTGCGTGCGCCTTCTCAAAGGTGACTTCGCAGCGGAGACGCGCTATGAAGCCGAACCCCTGGAGCTGCTCGCGCGATATCGGGGATATGGCGCCGATTGGCTGCACGTCGTCGACTTGGACGGTGCTCGCGACGGCAACGGCGGCAACCGCCCGGTCATCGCGACGCTCGCCGCAGCGTCCGGCATCCAGCTGCAAGTGGGCGGCGGTCTGCGCAACGTCGCCGCGGTGCAGGAGATGCTCGACCTGGGCGCGGCGCGGGCAGTCGTCGGCAGCGCCGCATTGACTGAACCGGACGAGGTGCGGCGCTGGCTCCGGCATTTCGGCAGCGGTCGCATCGCGCTCGCCTTCGATGTGCGGCTCGATGACGCAGGCACGCCTTGCATCGCCACGCACGGGTGGCTGCGCCAGTCCGCCCTGCCGTTGTGGCGTGCCGTCGCCGACTTCATCGATGCGGGCCTCACCCACGTGCTCTGCACCGACGTGAGCCGGGACGGCGCACTCGGCGGCCCGAACGTGGACCTGTATGCGGAAGCGGTACGGCGTCATCCGGGGGTGGCATGGCAGGCATCCGGCGGCATCCGTCATGCTGCCGACCTGCACGCGCTGGCCGATTGCGGCGCTGCGGCTGCGATCAGCGGCAAGGCGCTGCTCGAGGAACGTATCCCGATCGAGGAGCTCCGACCATTCTTGCCAAACGCATAATTCCCTGTCTCGACGTGCGCGACGGGCGGGTGGTCAAGGGAGTGCGCTTTCGAGACCACCGGATCGTCGGCGAGATCATGGATCTTGCCGCACGTTACCGGGACGAAGGCGCGGATGAGCTCGTGTTCTACGACATCACCGCGAGCCCGCAAGGGCGATCGGTGGACCGCTCCTGGATCAGCCGGGTCGCGCGCATCCTCGACATCCCCTTCTGCGTCGCCGGAGGCATCCGCACGCTGACGGATGCCGAGGAGGTGCTGTCCTGCGGGGCGGAGAAAATCTCCATCAACTCTCCTGCGCTTGCCGATCCCGAATTGATCGATGCGCTCAGCGAGCGCTTCGGCGCACAATGCGTCGTCGTGGGCATCGACAGCCAGACCACGGGTAACCACTACCGGGTACAGAAGCTCACGGGCGAGGCGACATCGAGCCGCGACACCTCACGAGACACCTTGGACTGGGTGCTCGAGGTCCAGCGGCGCGGCGCAGGCGAGATCGTGTTGAATTGCATGTCCAGCGACGGGGTTCGCCAGGGTTACGATGTGGGCCAGCTGCGCGCAGTGCGCGCACTCTGCCGAGTACCGCTGGTGGCCTCGGGCGGAGCCGGGACGATGCGGCATTTCTCGGAGGTATTCCGCGACGCGGGCGTCGACGCCGCGCTTGCGGCAAGCGTATTTCATTCCGGCGAAATGGCGATTCCCGAGCTCAAGCTCCAACTGCGCGCGGACGGCATCGAGGTGAGAGTATGAACGACATCGATCAGCTCGACTGGGCCAAGGGCGACGGGCTGGTACCGGCCATCGTGCAGGATGCCGGCGGCGGCGCCGTGCTCATGCTCGGATACATGAACCGCGAGGCGCTCGCGGCGACGCGGGCCAGCGGCCGCGTGACGTTCTGGAGCCGCAGCAAAGGCAGACTCTGGACCAAGGGCGAGACGTCGGGTAATTATCTGCAGGTACGCTCCATCGCCGCCGATTGCGACGGCGACACTCTGCTGGTACTCGCCCGGCCCGCCGGGCCCGCGTGCCATCTCGGCACGCGCACGTGTTTCGGGGCAAATCCGCCCCGTGCGGGCGTCGAACCGCTGGCTTTCCTGGACACTTTGGAGCGGTTGGTCGCGGAGCGCATTGCGCACCCTCCCCCGAACAGCTACACGGCCAAACTCCTCGCGGAAGGGCCGCGGCGCGTGGCGCAGAAGGTGGGTGAGGAAGGTGTCGAGCTCGCGCTCGCTGCCGTCGCGCAAGGCGACGCGGAGATCATCGGCGAGGCGGCCGACCTCTTCTACCACGTGATCGTGCTGCTGCAATCGAAGCATCTGTCGCTCGGCGCGGTCGTTGCCGAACTTGAGGCGCGGCATCGCGCGCGGTAGATTTGCGGGGATCATGCAGATAATCGTTCGGAAGGAATTGCGCTTGCTCCTCGTGCTCGTCGACGGTGTTCAGGAGTGCGCCTATCCGGTCACGTTGGGCAGGAATTGGGCGGCGGACAAGAGCGTCGAGGGCGATGAGGCAACGCCACTCGGAGAGTTCTACATTTGCGCGAAGAATCCGCGCAGCAAGTTCTCATCGTCGATGTGCATCAGCTACCCGAACGCCGAGGACGCCGAGCGTGGCCTCTCGGCAAATCTGATCACACCGGCCGAACACGCCGCCATTCTCGAAGCGATTTGCCGCCAAGCCCTGCCGCCTCAGCACACCCGGTTGGGCGGGGAGATCTACATTCACGGCGAGGATCCCCGTCCGCCGGAAGCGGACGCCGGCCGCGGTCCACGGGGTACCCGGGGCTGCATCGGCTTGCAGAATTTGGCGATGCGAGAGCTGTTCGAGCGTACCGCCCTCGGTACGCCGGTGATCATCACACCCTAGGGCGGGAAACCTCGATGTCCGTCACGGCACAACTCGCCGGCCGCGCGTGAGGCCGTATAGGCCGATCGCCAGCCACACGATATTGAGCCACGCGGACGGCCAAGCCCCGTTCCAGCCGCTGTTGATGATGAAGCCGACGGCGCCGACGATATTCATCCATTGATACGCCGCCGAACGAGGCTTGAGCCTGCCGCTGGTCACGAGCCCGTAGGCTCCCAAAATGAGGAGTGCCCCCAGCCAGCCCGCGCACTCGATGAACGTCTTCAATTGCAATCTCGTCTCCGCCCCGTCCTATCCGGCAGCAACCGGAGCTGCTCTCCCCACGAGTCGCCGGCGCATTTGGCCGCGAATCAGCACGAGGCTCACACAGGCCTGCAGCGTCATGCTGGCCACCGACACGTACCAAAGTTGCACGAGTTGAAAACCGGGTTGCACCATGAGCCAGAGCGCGGGGACGGCGAAGCTCAGGATGCGCGTCGCGGAACTGACCACCGCTGGCACGGTGTTGCCGAGTCCTTGAAACACGGCCGAGCAGGTGAACACGAGCCCGGAAGCGATGAAATTCCATGACACCACTTTTAAAAATTGCGTGGCTACGGCAACCGCACCGGGCTGAACGGTGAAGGCATGCACCACCGATTGCGCACCCAATTGGCAAAATAGCGTCAGCCCTCCCATGATCATCGCGGCGAACAGCGCCGCGCGCACAAACGTCTCGCGCACGCGATCGAATTTACCGGCGGCGAAATTTTGACCCACGATCGGCGCGGCGGCAAATGCCACGGCCATGGCCGGCAGGAACAGGCTCTGATTGATGCGCATGCCGATGCCGAAGCCCGCCTGCGCATCCTGACCGAATCGGCGGATGATCCAGTAGATGAGCGCCATGTACAGAAACATCAGTGCGAACTCCCCTCCGGCCGGAAGGCCGATGCGCAGCAGCCGGCTCCAGACCGTGAATTCGGGACGCCAGCGCGAGGAGTCAAATCGAACGTAGTGCTCGAGCCGGTGGAAATAGAGCCCGAGCAGCGCCACGCCGACGGCCGCTGACAGCGAACTCGCGAGCCCCGCGCCCGCGACACCCAGCGGACGGCCCGTGACCCACCCCGCGATGAGCACCGGCGCGAGGATGGCATTCAAGATCACGGTGATGACCTGCACGATCATGGTCGGCTTCACGATTCCGGTTCCGCGCAATGCCGACCCCATCGACACCAGCGCGAACTGCAATGCGAGGTTCGGCAGGAACCAACGCACGTACTCGACCCCCGCGCGCATCGTCGCCTCGTCTGCACCCAATGTGTGCATGTACGGTCCCGCCGCCGCATAACCAATGAAGAGTGTGAGGGCCGCGCAAAAGGCCGACAGCGAGAGGCTCTGATTGAACACGAGGTTCGCATCCTCGCGATCCTTGCGTCCCACCGCATGCGAAATCAGAGCCACCGTCCCGACCGCCAGCACCTGGGTCAGCGCCAGCACGATGAACATCATGTTGCCGCCCGCACCCACCCCTGCGAGCGCGGCGTCTCCCAGATGAGCGACGAAGTACAGATCGATCAAAAAATAGAGGGTTTGAAACAGCATCCCTGCGGCGATCGGTGCCGCCATCTGCAAGATGTGCTTGCCAACCGAATGTTCCGTCAGATCCTTCACGGCACCGTTCTTATACCATACCCCGGAGACTTACTCGGACGTGCGCGCAAGTGCTACGCTGTGCGCCGAGACAAACGAGGATATCCGCACGGTGGCCGTACTACCGACTTTTGACATGATGCTGTTCGGGGGAACCGGCGACCTCGTCACCCGCAAGCTTCTGCCGGCGCTGTATCGGCGCTACGCGGCGGGCCAGGTGTCCGAAGAATCGCGCATCGTCGGCATCGCGCGCGGTCCGCTGTCCCGGGCCGAATACGCGGCACAGGCGCAAGCGGCCTGCCGCGAGTTCCTCGGCAAAGAATTCGACTTGAGCCGCTGGGAGCGCTTCGCCCGCCTGCTCGGCTACGTGAGGATCAATGCCGCCGCCGAGGCGGACTATGCCCAGTTGACCCGGTTCCTCGAGGGCCGCGACGACATCGTGCGCGTGTTCTTCTTCTCGACAGCCTCGAACCTCTTCTCCGTGATGTGCGACAACCTTGCGAAGGCGCGGGTGGTCACAGCGCAGTCCAGAGTGGTGCTCGAGAAGCCACTCGGTCACGACACGGCTTCCGCCGATTTGATCAACGCACAGGTCGGCGCAGCATTCACCGAGCGGCAGATTTACCGCATCGATCATTACCTGGGCAAGGAGGCCGTGCAGAATTTGATGGCGCTGCGGTTCGGCAACGCCCTGTTCGAGCCGCTCTGGCGGCGCGGTCTCATCAAGCACGTGCAGATCACGGTCGCCGAGGAACTCGGCGTCGAGCGACGCGGCAACTTCTACGACCAGACCGGTGCGCTGCGCGACATGGTGCAAAATCATTTGCTCCAGCTGCTTTGCATCATGGCCATGGAGCCTCCCGCCTCGAACGATCCGGATGCGGTACGCGATGAAAAGCTCAAGGTCCTGCGCGCGCTGCGGCCGCTGCGCGATCGCGACGTGCTCACCAAGACCGTGCGCGGACAATACAAGGCGGGCGCCGTGCGCGGTGTGCCGGTACCGGGCTATCTCGAGGAAGCGGACATCGCGCCGGACAGCACCACCGAGACCTTTGCGGCCCTGAAGGTGGAGATCGACACCTGGCGCTGGGCGGGCGTGCCCTTCTACCTTCGAACCGGCAAGCGGCTGCAGGACCGCATCACCGAGCTGGTGGTGACGTTCGATGACGTGCCTCATCCGATATTCGACAAGCCCGCCTCGCACTCGGCGAACGAGCTGGTGATCCGGCTGCAGCCCGACGAGAGCATCATGCTGACCGTGCTCGCCAAGAATCCCGGCGAGGGAATGCGGCTCAAACCGGTGAGCCTCGCGCTGGACCTCGGCGAGACCTTCAAGACCCGGAGCCTCGATGCCTACGAGCGATTGCTGATGGATACGGTGAAAGGCAATCTCACGCTGTTCATGCGCCGCGACGAACTCGATGCAGCCTGGCGCTGGGTCGATCCCATCCGGGCCGGATGGGAGCAGTACGACGAGCCGCCGAAGCCCTATATCGCGGGAAGCTGGGGACCCGCCTCTTCCAGCGCCCTGATCAGCCGCGACGGATTCTCCTGGCATGACGAACTCTGACACCCGGCTCAAACGCTTCTCGAGCATGGCGGATCTCGCACAGGCCCTCGCCTTGGATGTCGCTCAAACGCTCGCCCGCGCAATCGCCGCGCGCGGCGCAGCGAGCCTCATCGTTTCGGGCGGCAAGACGCCGGTCAAACTCTTCGAGCAGCTTCGCGCCCAGCCGATCGAGTGGCGCCGGGTATCCGTGGCGCTCGCCGATGAGCGCTGGGTGGATCCAGGCGATCCCGGCAGCAATGAAAGGATGGTGCGCGAGGTGCTGCTTAAGGACCGGGCGGCGGAGGCACGTTTCGCCGGTCTCAAGAACGCCGCGCCCTCTCCGGACTTGGGCGCGGTCTCGGCCTGGGAAACCTTCGCCCGCATTCCGCGGCCGTTCGATCTGACCCTGCTCGGGATGGGCGACGACGGCCACACCGCCTCCTTGTTCCCCGGTTCGCCGAATCTGTCCATTGCATTGACTCCCACGGCGGCCGCCGGTTGCGTAGGCATGAGGGCGCCCTCGGCGCCGCAGGCGCGGCTGAGCTTGAACCTGAGCGCTCTGCTCGATTCACGGCGCATGCTGATCGTGCTCGAGGGCGAGGGGAAGCTCTCCACCTACGAGGCGGCGAACGGCAACGGTCCGATCGAGGAGATGCCGGTGCGGGCGGTGTTGCGCCAGAGCCGGGTGCCGGTCGAGGTGATCTGGGCACCATGAAGGAGAAGCTTGGCGACCGTCGGACGGACCTCGACAAGGAGGCCATCAAGAGTTCATTCCTGGACGACCTCTTCTACATGCAGGGCAAATTTCCCGCCCTGGCAACCAAGAACGACTACTACATGGCGCTCGCCTATGCGGTCAGGGACCGCATGTTGCACCGCTGGATCAGCACTGCCGCCGCGTACACCAAGCACGGGTCGCGCACCGTCGCGTATCTCTCGGCCGAATTTCTGATGGGGCCGCATCTCGGCAATAATCTGTTGAATCTCGGCATTCTCGAGCCGGTGCGCCAGTGCATGAAGGAGCTCGGCCTCGATTTCGACGAGCTGTTGCAACAGGAAGAGGAGCCCGGACTCGGCAGCGGCGGCCTCGGACGTCTGGCGGCATGCTTCATCGACTCGCTCGCCACGCTCGAGATCCCCGCCTTGGGCTATGGCATACGTTACGAATTCGGCATCTTTCATCAAGAGATCGTCGACGGCTGGCAGATCGAGAGGACGGACAAGTGGCTGCGCTCGGGCAACCCCTGGGAATTGATACGTCCGGAGTGGGCGGTGAGCGTGAAGTTCGGCGGCTACACGGAGAAGTACGTCGACGAGCATGAACGCCTGCGCGTGCGCTGGGTACCACACAAGATCGTGCACGGCGTCCCCTATGACACGCTCATCCTGGGATATCGCACCAATACGGCGAATACCCTGCGGCTGTGGCGTGCCGAAGCGCCCGAGTCGTTCGATTTCGCCATATTCAACAGCGGCGACTACTACGGAGCGGTGAACCAGAAGGTCACCTCCGAAAACCTGAGCAAGGTGCTCTACCCGAACGACGAGCAGCTGCGCGGCAAGGAATTGCGGCTCGAGCAGCAATATTTCTTCGTATCCTGCTCGATCCAGGACATGTTCCGGATCCTGCGCACCCAGCAGCTGCCCGTGAACAGGTTCCACGAGAAATTCGCCGTGCAGTTGAACGACACGCATCCGGCCATCGCTATCGCGGAACTCATGCGCATGTTCATCGACGAGCATGCGCTCAACTGGGACGAGGCCTGGAGCATCACATGCAAGACCTTCGCCTATACCAACCACACGCTGCTGCCCGAAGCGCTGGAGCGCTGGTCGCTCGAGGTTTTTGGCCGCGTGCTGCCGCGTCATCTCGAAATCATCTACGACATCAACGCCCACTTCCTCCAGGAGGTGCGCATGCGATTTCTTGGAGATGACGAGCGGATCCGCCGCATGTCGATCATCGAGGAGAGCGGCGAGCGCTACGTACGCATGGCGCACCTCGCGTGCGTCGGGAGCCATGCGATCAACGGCGTTGCGGAACTGCACACCGAGCTTCTCAAACGGGACGTCCTGAAGGATTTCAACGAGCTCTGGCCCGGGAAATTCAGCAACAAGACGAACGGCGTCACACCGCGGCGCTGGATGGCTCTCTCCAATCCACGCCTGTCGAGCCTCATCACCGAGCACATCGGCGACGGCTGGATCAAGGATCTCTCCGAGCTCGAACGCCTCGAGCCGCTCGCCGAGGATGCCGGCTTTCGCGCACGCTGGCGCGAGATCAAGCATGAGAACAAGCGCAACTTCGCCGCCTTGGCCGCGGAGCGCACCGGGATTCTCATCGATCCCGGCTCCATGTTCGACGTCCTGGTGAAACGTATTCACGAGTACAAACGTCAGCATTTGAAGGTGCTGCACATCGTCTCGATGTATCTCGCCATGAAATCGAATCCGGCCCTTGCGGTCGAGCCGCGCACGTTCATTTTCGGCGGCAAGGCGGCTCCCGGCTACCACCTCGCGAAGCTCATGATCAAGCTGATCACCGCGGTGGGCGACGTGATCAATCGCGATCCGGACGTGCGCGACCGGCTGCGGGTGCTGTTCCTGCCCAACTTCAACGTCACCAACGGGCAACGCGTCTATCCGGCCGCCGACCTATCGGAACAGATTTCGACCGCCGGCAAGGAAGCCTCCGGCACCGGCAACATGAAATTCTGCATGAACGGAGCGCTCACGATCGGCACCTTGGACGGCGCCAATATCGAGCTGCGCGAGGAGATCGGCACGGACAATTTCTTTCTGTTCGGATTGAGCGCGCAGCAGGTGCTCACCTTGAAGTCCGAAGGCTATCGGCCCATGGACTACTACGCCGCCGATGCGCACCTCAAGGAGGTCGTCGATCTGATCCGCGGCGGCTTCTTCTCCCGCGGCGACACGGACCTGTTCCGGCCGTTGATGGACAATCTGATGTACTACGATCCGTACATGCTGTTCGCCGACTTCGCCTCCTATGTGGATTGTCAGGCGAAGGTGTCGGAGGTCTATGGCGACGCCGAGCGCTGGACGCGGATGTCCATTCTCAACACCGCGCGGAGCGGCAAATTCTCATCGGATCGGACGATCCGCGAATATTGCTCGGGTATCTGGCGAACACGGCCGATGCCGATTCACCTGCTCACGCAGAGCGAAGCAGGAAGCGCATAGTCCGGCGCAGCGGCTCCGCTGCACCCCACAGCAGCTGATCGCCCACGGTGAAGGCGGATAGGTACTCGCCCCCCATCTCCATCTTGCGCAGGCGTCCGATGGGAATGTCGAGCGTGCCTGAGACGGCTGCGGGCGCGAGGCACCGTATCGAGGGCTCGCGCTGATTCGGAACCACCTTCACCCACGAATTGCCTGCCGCGATGATGGCTTCGATGTCGGCGAGCGGGATATCGCGCTTCAACTTGATCGTGAGGGCCTGCGAGTGACAGCGCATGGCGCTCACGCGCACGCAGATGCCCTCGACCGGCACTGGGGAGCCTTCAGTGCCCATGATCTTGTTCGATTCGGCGCCTGCCTTCCATTCCTCGCGGCTGCGTCCATCGCCGAGATCCTTGTCGATCCACGGAATGAGGCTCGCGGCCAGCGGCGCGCCGAACTGAGTCTTCGGGAAATCCGCCGCGCCGATAGCGCCCGTGACGGCCCGGTCGATGTCGAGAATCGCCGATGCCGGATCCGCCAGGAGTTTCGCGGCGGAGCGGTGCAGGGCGCCCATTTGCTCGAGAAGCTCGCGCATGTTTTGCGCGCCCGCGCCCGAGGCCGATTGATAGGTCATGGCGCTGATCCATTCGACCAACCCTTGACGCATGAGTCCACACACCGCCATGAGCATCAGCGAGACGGTGCAGTTGCCACCGATAAAATCCTTGATGCCGGCGTCGCGGGCCGCCTCCATCACCCAAAGATTGACCGGATCGAGCACGATCACCGACGCGTCGGCCATTCTCAACGTGGACGCGGCGTCGATCCAATAGCCCTGCCATCCGGACTCGCGCAGCCGCGAATGAATGGCCTGGGTGTAATCGCCGCCCTGGGTGCTGATGAGCATCGGCAGCCGCTTGAGCGCGGCGAGGTCATTGGCGTCCTGAACCGTCGATCGGACCTTCCGCCCGATGTCCGGTGCGGCACTGCCCGCCTGCGAAGTGCTGAAAAAAACCGGATCCACGAGATCGAAATCCCGCTCCGCGCGCATGCGCTCGAGCAGCACGGATCCCACCATGCCCCGCCAACCGATGATTCCCACGTCCATCATGATTCGAGCACGAACTCCTTGGCAGGCGGCCGACGATTGTAATTCGAGCCCATCACGTGCCCGTAGGCGCCGCAGTTCGCGATCAGCAGCACGTCGCCCTCCACGGTGGGCGGCAGCCAGCGATCGGTCCCGAGCTGATCGGCGCTCTCGCAGATGGGACCCACGACGGTCACCTTATCAGTTAGCGGCTCGCCGAGCCGGGTCAGATTGCGGATATCGTGATGCGCTCCATAGAGGGCGGGACGGATGAGCGAATTCATCCCGGTCGAGATGCCGACGTAGCGTACGTCGCCCTTGTTCTTCAATTGAGTCACCGTGGCGACCAGCACGCCCGCTCTGGCAACCAGAAATCGCCCGGGTTCCATCCAAAATTCGATGCGCGGAAACCGGTGCCGCAGAGCCGCCACCCCTGAGTCCAGCGCCGCGAGATCGATACCGAGCTGCCCGGCCTGTTCTGGAACGCCGATGCCGCCGCCCAAATCCACCACCGCCACATCCGGAAATCGTACCGCAAGCTCGGCGAGCAGCGTACCCGTTTCGGTCCAATTGGCGACATCCAAGATGCCGCTGCCGGTGTGGGCGTGCAGGCCGACGACGCGCACGCGGTGAGCCCGGGCCAAGGCGGCAAGTTCGTCCGCTTCGCCCGGGAGGACTCCGAACTTCGAGTGCACGCCCGCGGTGCGCACGTGGTGATGATGTCCACGGCCGAAGCCGGGATCGATGCGCACGAAGATGTCCCGTCCGCGGAACAGCTCGGGCCACGCCTTCAGCGGATAGAGATTGTCCAACGTGACGTGCACGCCCTTCTGGAACCCGTATTCGTATTCCGAGCGCGGCGCAAAATTGGGGGTGAACAGCACGCGCTGCGCAGAGAGTGCGGGGACCTCCGCGAATGCGTGCTCGAGCTCGCCCTGGGAGACGCATTCGAGGGTGAGACCCGCGGCGTAGATGCGCCTGAGGATGGCGGAATGCCAGTTGGCCTTCATCGAATAGGCCCAGCGCCCCACCGATTTGACCGTGTGCACCGCGGCAATCGCGGCATCGATGCTGGCCATGTCGTATACGAAGGCCGAGGATTCCCGCGCGCCGATGTCGAGCAACCGGCGGCTCTTGGCGGAATCTTCCCACCAACTTGCCGCGGCCGGCGCGCCGGTATCCTTCGGAGCGAACAATTGCAGCCACGTGGGACCGAGCACCTTGTCCGAGCCGATGCTCTGGATCAACCGCTCGTGCAGCTGATGCACCAGCCGGTCGCCCTGCGCTTCGTCGATCACGAACGTGAAGTTCAGATCGTTCGCCGCCTGGCTCACCAGGTAAATCTTGTGGTCCTGAAACAGCTCGAACGCAGAGCCGAGCTCGTGAAGGATGCCGCGAATATTGTGACCGAGCAGACTCAAGGACGCGCAAGGCCCGAGTATCTCGACGCGGCACAGCTCGCCGAGCGCCGCCGAGAGCTTCGCCAGCGCGGCCGGGTCGAGCGTGTTGGCGGTCGGGTCCAAGGACACGGTGACATTGGTCTCCGACGTGGAGATCAGATCCACCGATATGCCCTGATCCTTGAACACCTGGAACGCGTCGGCGAGAAATCCGACCTGATGCCACATGCCGGGGCTGTCCATGGACACGAGCGTGATGCCCTTTTTGATGGCGATCGCCTTGACCTGAGCCGCAGTGCCGGCAACATCCGCCCGAATCACGGTGCCTTGCAACTCGGGAGCCTGGGTGGCATAGACGTGCAGCGGAATCTTGTACTGCCGTACCGGCAAAATGCAGCGCGGATGCAGCACCTTCGCCCCGTTGCTCGCGATTTCCTGGGCCTCGTCGTAGTGCAATGCGCGCAGCAGCCGCGCCGTCGGGACCGCTCTCGGATTGGCGCTGAACATCCCCGGGACATCGGTCCAGATTTCGAGGCGCGCCGCGGCGAGCTTGGCCGCGAAATACGAGCCCGAGGTGTCCGACCCGCCGCGGCCGAGCAGCACCGTCTCTCCCGCATCGTTCGAGGCGATGAAGCCCTGGGTGATCACGACTCGATCGAGCGAAGCCCAAGCGGCCTGCAGTTCCTCGTCGGGCGCAAAGTCGCAGGTCGCGGACAAGAGGCTGGCCTTCGCGTTCGTTCCGTGGCGGCGTTCGGCATGCAGCACCGTGCGCGCATCCACCCAGGACGTCGCGATTCCTTGCGCGTTCAGGAATGCATCGCCCAAGCACGTAGCCAGGAGCTCGCCCATTGCCATGACCTGCGCGCGCATCCGATCGTCCAAGCTGCGGGTCTGTCCGATGTTCGCGGCCACGCGCCCGAGTTCCGCGAGAAAGCGCTCGAAGCGCTCGTTGGGAACGACCGCGAGCCGCTCTGCCAGGTCGCGGTGGATGATCTCGATTCGATGCAGCGCTTCGCTGTGCTCACCCGCAACCGCGGCCGAGAGCAGAGCCTCCAGGCGGTCGGTAATTCCGGAAACGGCGGAATGAACGACGACGGGCCGCAAACCTTCGTTCATCCGCTGTCGCAGGACGCCGGCGATATTGTGCCAATTCGAAGCCGACGACACGCTGGTGCCGCCGAATTTAAGCACCACCCAGGAAGGCGCGCGCAAGGGAATCAATCGTCTTCGAAGATGTCGCGCAGCTCTTTTTCCAACTGCCGCTCAGCCAAGACGTCCTCGACTCGGCTCCAAGCAGCCTTGCCGCGTTTGCCCGTCGGCACCGCCTTGGGCCGGCGTTCCGTGCGCTCCATCACCGGGTCGAAGTCGTGTGATTCCTCAGCCTCGCCGAGGAACTCATCGTCGATGTCGAAATGTTCGTCTTCGCGTTCGCTCATTGGTCGAGAAAAGCCCTTGAAATCAATGGGATCGATATGCCCTACGTCGTGAAGCTGCGCACTATAGCGGATTTTGCATCGCATTCAACTAGCGTATGACCGTCCCGGACGTGTCGGGGCGCCCCGGACGTTTTCAAGGCGCCCGCAGGGGCCCGCGTGCCAGGCGCCTGCTGCACCGCATCCGGACTAGGTGCCGGTTCGGGCCGATTCGGTCTCGACTGGGAGGGCTCCGCAGGCGATGGCGCGGTTCACCGCCGACAGAATGGCCAGGAGCGAAGCGGTGATGATGTTGGGGTGCATCCCGGCCCCGAACAGCGTGCGCCGCGAGCGCGTGGTGATTTCGATGTAGGACACGGCCGTCGCCGCGCTGCCCTGTCCGCGCGAATGCTCCTCATAGGCAAGCACGTCGAACGGTAGAGCGATCGCCGCCACCATCGCATCGATGGGGCCCGATCCCTGACCGAGTCGCGTCTCGACCCGGCCGTCTCGTTCCACCAGCAGCGACAGCCGCTCGCTGTCGGCGCCGTCGGTGGAAGCGGCGAGCTGGTGGGACCGATAGACGAACGGGGCCCTGGCGGCCAGATACTCCCGGGTAAATAAGTCCCATAACTCCTGGGAAGTCAATTCTTTACCGGTGATATCTGCAGCCGCTTGTACTACTTGACTGAACTCGATCTGCAGCCGGCGCGGCATCACCAATTGAAAGTCTCTTTCCAGAAGATAGGCGACGCCGCCTTTGCCCGACTGACTGTTGACCCGGATGATCGAGTCGTAAGAGCGGCCGAGATCGCTGGGGTCGATGGGCAGGTATGGGACGTCCCAAAGCTCTCCCTCCGTGCGCGCCGCCAAACCCTTTTTGATGGCGTCTTGATGGGAGCCGGAAAATGCCGTGAATACCAGATCTCCCACATAGGGATGCCGCGGATGGATGGGCAACTGGTTACAGCCCTCCGCACATCGGGCCGCTTCGTTTATGTTTGAAAAATCCAACCTAGGATCAATGCCTTGCGTATATAAGTTAAGGGCAAGTGTCACCACATCGACGTTGCCGGTCCGTTCGCCGTTACCGAACAGGGTGCCTTCGACACGCTGCGCGCCGGCCAGGACGGCCAGCTCGGCGGCAGCGACCCCTGTGCCGCGATCATTGTGCGGATGAATGCTCACCACGATGCTGTCGCGTTTGGCGATATGCCGTCCGAACCACTCGATCTGGTCCGCATAGACATTGGGAGTCGCCATCTCGACGGTGGCCGGCAAATTCAAGATGGACCTGCGTTGCGGCGTGGGTTCCCACACGGCATTGACGGCGTCACAGATCTCGACCGCGAAGTCGAGCTCGGTTCCGGTGAAGCTTTCGGGGCTGTACTGAAATACCCATTCCGTACCGCCATGGCGTTCCGCGTGCTCGCGCACGCAGGTCGCACCCCGAACCGCGATATCGATGATGCCCGCCCGATCGGTGCGGAACACGACGCGCCGCTGCGCCACGGAGGTGGAGTTGTATACGTGCACGATGGCGCGGCGGGCGCCTCTCAAGGACTCGTAAGTCCTCGCGATCAGCTCCGGGCGTGCCTGCGTCAGCACCTGGATGGTCACGTCGTCCGGTATCAGCCGCTTCTCGATGAGCTCGCGTACGAAATCAAAATCGGTCTGCGAGGCGGCCGGAAACCCCACCTCGATCTCCTTGAAACCGATGCGGATCAGCAGGTCGAACATGCGCCACTTGCGGGCCGCATCCATCGGCTCGATCAGCGCCTGATTGCCGTCCCGCAGGTCGACGCTGCACCAGGCGGGTGGCGCCGAGATGACCGCGTTCGGCCAGCTACGGTCCTTGAGGTCGATGGGGGCGAATGGGCGATACTTGGTCGATGGCGTGCGTTGCATGGGCGATCTCTGCTATGTCAGGTCTCGAAAGCTCGTGGCGAAACCCGCAATTTAAGCGGAAGTTTGGCATCGAGGGGCTGGTTTTCGGTCTTGTCAGCGCCGACCGATGGCGCAAGTGGGTGGCGCCTAGCGGCGCAGCAGCAGTTCAAGCGAGCAGAGGCGAATGGCCGGATGCATTTAGTGGTCGAATCTAGCATTGGGCCGGGCGCTTTCGCAAGTCGGCCAACGGGGAAGCCGCCGACAGTGCCGCATATTAACATTGAGACCCCTACCAGCCAGGCCGCTTAGCGTGAACTCTCCGTCGACCGCGCCGCTCAACCAGACGCCTCCCTTGGTGGAGTACAACCTGTTCACCACCGATGCCGCGCTGCAGGCGGCCGTCGTCCGGGAAGGCGCCGGCGCCTACGTGGAGCAACTCGCACGCGACGGCGCGGCACTGGGCACGGCCGCGAATTTCGAGCATGCGCGGCTCGCCAACCGTCATCCGCCGGTGCTGCAAAACTTCAATGCGCAGGGCGAGCGCATCAACGCCGTCGAGTTCCACCCGTCATGGCACGCCTTGATGGAGGGGATTGCGGCGCGCGGCCACCACAGTGGCCCCTGGGCACGCGGCGCCGGCGCCGGCGCGCACGTCGCTCGCGCTGCCGGCTATCTGATGCAGGCGCAAATCGAGTCCGGCACGCTCTGCCCCACCACCATGACCTACGGCGCGATCGCGGCGCTGCGCCGGGACGCGGGGCTCGCCGCGCAGTGGCTGCCGCGGCTCACTTCCCGCCGCTACGATGCGCGCGACATCCCGATCGCGTCGAAGCACGGCGGCTTGATCGGCATGGGCATGACCGAGAAACAAGGCGGGTCGGACGTTCGCTCCAATACGACACGCGCGGATCGGAGCGCCGATGGCTGCCACCGGCTCAACGGCCACAAATGGTTCTTCTCCGCGCCGCAATGCGACGCGCACCTCGTGCTCGCGCAGACCGATCGCGGCCTGTCGTGCTTCTTCATGCCGCGCCGTCTGCCTGACGGCACGCTGAACGGCATCTACATCCAGCGATTGAAGGACAAGGTCGGCAACCGATCCAATGCGTCCGCGGAGGTCGAGTTCCGCGATGCGTGGGCCTCGTTGCTGGGCGAGAGCGGACGCGGCGTGCCGACCATCCTCGAAATGGGCACCTACACACGGCTCGATTGCGTGATCGGCTCGGCCGGCCTGATGCGTCAGGCCGTCGTCCAGGCCGTGCATCACGCACGGCATCGGAGCGCCTTCGGCGCCCGCTTGATCGACCAACCTCTGATGCGCAGCGTGCTCGCCGATCTCGTGCTCGAGTCCGAGGCCGCTACGGCGCTCGCGCTGCGGCTGGCGAGAGCCTTCGAAAGCGACTCGCCGAGCGAAACGACGCTGCGTCGCGCATTGACCTCGGCCGCAAAGTTCTGGGTATGCAAGCGCGGTTGTGAACTCGCGGCAGAGGCCATGGAGGTGCTCGGCGGCAATGGTTACACGGAAGAGCTGTCGCTGGCGCGCATCCTGCGCGAGATGCCGGTGAATTCCATCTGGGAGGGTTCGGGCAACATCATGTGCCTGGATGTCCTCAGGGCGTTCACCAAATCGGCCGCGACCGGCGAAGTGGTGTTGCGGGAGCTGTCGATGGTGCGTGGGCAGGACCGCCATTTCGACCGGGCGTTCGAACGGTTCGCTGCAGTCCTGTCGAGCGGCACGCTGGTCGAGGCCCAAGCGCGGAGTTTTACCCAGTCGTTCGTCACCTTGATGCAGGCGGCACTTTTGCTTTGCGCCGCGGCGACGGAAGTCTCGGTCGGGGCGCGCGCCGCCGCGGAATCGTTCTGCGCGACGCGTTTGAATCGCGAGCTCGGGTGGGGAGCGGTCTTCGGTGCTGCCGATGCGCTGGTGGACTCGGGCGCCCTGCTCGACCGCACGTTCCCGGAGTAGCGGCTCAACCGCCGCCGTACGAGCGGTTCTTCCAGCGCGCGCCCGTTCCGCGCCAATGCTCGAGCGCCGACCCCACGGTCGCGGCCATGTAGAACACCGCAATCAGCGGCAGCGTGATCACCCACAGCGGTGTGCGCCCATAGCGGCGCAGTGTCGGCAGGTAGCTGATCGCGGCGAGGGTGCATGCCGCGATTGCGCAAGCGCGCTGCCAGCCATGCCCGAACACGGCGAGCGCGACCGGGACCAGCCAGACCAGCGTCAGCGCGAGCACCGTGAGCACGAGCATCGGTGCGGAGTAACGCAACTGAGTGAATGCCGTGCGCGAAATCATCCGCCAGATATCCGCGAAACGAGGGTACGGGCGGATCGAAACAGCCAAGCGCGAATGGCCCAGAAAAATCGCGCTCCCGCTACTCTTCACCGCCTTCGCCAAGGTCACGTCATCGATCAGCGCGCCCTTGATGGCGTCGATCCCGCCGATCCGCTCCAATGCCTCGCGCCGAACGAGCACAGTCCCGCCCGCAGCTGCGGCGACCTTGGAACGCGGGTCATTGACCCGGACGAACGGATACAGCATCTGGAAGAAGTACACGAAAGCCGGCACCAGCGTCCGCTCCGCGAGGCTCGCGCAATTCAATCGCACCATCTCGCTGACCAGATCCGTGGACGCCAGGCCTGCGGCGGGGGCCTGGAGTTTCGCCACCAGGGATGACAGGTGCCGGGGGTCATGCACGATATCCGCGTCCGTCAGAAGCACGAGCGGCGCCCTGCCGGCGGCCACGCCCTGACTGACCGCCCACATTTTGCCCGACCACCCCGGCGGCTTCGGCCCGCCGTCCACGATGGTGAGGTTTGCAGCCGCACCGGCCCGCTGCGCCGTTTCGTCGGTGGAGTTGTCATCGACCAGGAAGATGCGGAACGGTCCGGGATAGTCCTGGGCCAGTAGCGAGGCAATGACGGGCGCGATGGTGTCGGCTTCATCGCGCGCCGGAACGACTACATCGACCGGCGAGCCAGCAGTACAAGAAGCGGGCGCAAGCTCCGGGCGAGACAGCCAGTACCTGCCATGAGCTAAAAACAAATACATCCATACGGCCAGGCAGAGAACGCTGAGAACCGTCATCGGGGTCATTGCGCTGCGCAGGGGAAATGTACAGCCAGCAAAATCGAGCAATTAATAATATTATAAATCATTAACTTACAATTGTTTTTTAGTAATGAAATGAGCTATTGGCAGACCCTCACGGGAGTCCTCGTCACGAAACCCAGCCGCTCAACTGATTGCGGATCACCGAGACTAAAACCTCCGCGTGCCGGTCATCGTCGTTGAGCGCGGGCACCAAGCTCAAACGCTCACCGCCGAATTGCACGAACTTGTCGGCGTACTCGAGGGCCACTTCCTGCAGCGTTTCCAGACAATCGACCGCGAAGGACGGTGAGACCACGGTCAGCTTGCGGATGCCGCGCGTGGCGAGATCCTTCAACGTGTCCTGCGTGTAAGGCTGCAGCCACGCCACCGTCCCGAATCTCGACTGGTAGCAATGCGACCAGTCGCTTTCCTTGAGCCCCAGCCGCGAGGCAATCAACCGACTGGTCGCCTCGGCCTGTGAGCGGTAGGGATCGCCCCGCCGCACATAGGCGACGGGTATGCCGTGGTACGAGAACACCAGGTGTGCGCGCTCCCCGGCATCCGCCCAGTGCCGCTCGATCCGCTCGGCCAGAGCCTCGATATAACCCGGATCGGCGTAGTAGTCGTTGACGAAGCGCGTTTCCGGCAGCCACCGCCACCGCCTCAAAGCGCGAACGGTGCGGTCGAATACGGAACCGGTGGTCGACGAACAATATTGAGGATAAAGCGGCACCAGCAACAAGCGTTTGACGTTTTGTTCGGCCAGGGCTCGAATCGCCGAGCCGATGCTCGGCTCGCCATAAGTCATGGCAAGCTCCACCCGCACCCCATCGCCCAGCCTCTCGGCCAGCCGGCGCTCGATCTTGATCTTCAGGCGCGCGCTGTATACCGCCAGCGGCGAGCCCTCCTTCATCCAGATCTGCCGGTAGTTGCGGGCGCTCTTGATCGGTCGCAACGGCAGCACGATCCCGTAGAGTACCGGCAGCCAGATCCAACGAGCGGTATTGATGACCCGGCGGTCGCCGAGGAACTCGCGCAGATACCGTTGCACTGAGAAATAGGTCGGTGAATCGGGCGTGCCCAGGTTCACCAGCAGCACACCGATCCGGTCCGGCGTCGCGGCTGCCGCCTGCGCCACGGCGCGGTAATAAGCCATTTCATTTCCTCGAGGGATCGCGGTCCCATCCAACGCGCCCAGTATACTGCGCGCGTGATCAATCCCTGCGCCACACCATGATCTGGTTGAGTCCCGACGAGAGCGAGGCACTGCGCCTCAGTTTGAGCGTCGCGATCCGAAGCGTCGCGATCAGTGTACCCGCCGCCTTGGGTGTCGCCTGGATACTGACGCGGCGCCGCTTCCTGGGGCATACGCTGCTCGATGCCATGGTGCACCTGCCGCTGGTCCTGCCGCCCGTCGCCGTGGGCTATGTATTGCTGCTGCTGTTCGGCGCGCGCGGACCCATCGGGGGATGGCTGAAGAGCGTATTCGGCATTCAACTGATTTTCACCCGCAACGGTGCCGCGCTCGCCACGGCGGTCATGTCCTTTCCATTGATGGTGCGGGCGATACGAATCTCCCTCGAGAGCATCGACCGCGGCCTCGAGGATGCAGCGCGTACACTCGGCGCCGGCGCCGTCGACCGCTTCGCCACCATCACGCTGCCGCTGATGCTACCGGGTCTGCTGGCCGGAGCCATCACGGCGTTCTCGGCCGCGCTCGGCGAATTCGGCGCCGTAATCACCTTCGTATCGAACATACCCGGCGAAACCCGCACGCTGCCGCTGGCGCTCTACTCGGCGCTGCAGGAGCCGGGCGCAGAACATGCAGCGGCCCGGCTCGCCGTGCTGTCGGTGACGCTCGGGCTCGCCGGCCTGCTGGTCTCCGAATGGTTTGCGCGCCGCGTGCGCCGCATGCTGGGCCGTTGATGCTCACCGTCAGCTCCACCAAGCAATGTGGGACTTTTCAGCTCGACGTGAGTTTCGACGCGCCGACTCCCGGCGTGGTCGCGCTGTTCGGCCCTTCCGGATGCGGCAAGACGACCACCGTCAACATCCTCGCCGGGCTGATGCGGCCCGACCGCGGGCGCGTGACGCTGGATGACACCGTGTTCTACGACACCGATTTACGTGTCGACGTGCCCGCCGAGAAGCGCCGCATCGGATACGTCTTTCAGGATGCGCGCCTGTTTCCGCATCTGAACGTCGCCGGCAACTTGAGGTTCGCCGAACGGCGCGCCGCACGATCCGGCCGCATCGGATTCGACCAGGTGGTCGGCATGCTCGAATTGCAGCCGCTCATGACACGCCGCGTTCATCAATTGTCCGGCGGCGAGAAACAACGCGTCGCCATCGGCCGCGCGCTGCTCACGCAGCCGCGGCTGCTGCTGCTCGACGAGCCGCTCGCCTCGCTCGATCGGGATCGACGGGAGGAAGTCTTGCCCTATCTGGAGACGCTCCGGGACCGGCTGGCCATCCCCATGGTTTACGTCAGCCATCGATTCGACGAGGTGCTTAGGCTTGCGACGCACATCGTGCTCATGCAATCCGGAAGCGTCGCGGCTCAAGGAGGAATCGGGACGATCAGTCTCGACCGGCGGCTGCGCGCCATGATCGATCCCGACGCGGTGGGCGCCGTCGTCGATGGTACGGTCGTCGGCCGCGAGTCATCCGGCGGATTGCTGAGGGTGCGCATCGGCTCGGGAGAGCTGCAGGTAAATGCCGCGAGCCCTCCCGGTACGACACTGCGTGTCCAGCTCCTGGCCCGCGACATCATCGTGGCGACGCAGAAACCCGAGTTCCTCAGCGTGCGCAATCAATTGAAAGGCATCGTCACGGCAATCGAGGACGACGGTGCATCGGATCTGATCTCGATCGACGTCGGCAGCGGACGTGAGGGCGGTGGCGGCGGCCCGTCGATTCTCGCGCGAATCACCAAGGCAGCGACTCGCGAACTGGCGCTCGCCCCGGCAAAGCCGGTTTGGGCCCTGGTGAAATCGGTCGCCCTGCGCGGCGTTACTTCAGCCGGGTCCCCACATGAATGATTCCGACGATGTGGTCGCTCGGTTTGAGTCCGAGTGCCGTCTTCACGTCCGGATCGTACGCCGCCGCACCTGTCTTCCACATGACGCCATACCCCAGCGCATGCGCCGCCAGAAACAGATTCTCGACGGCCGCGCCCGCCGCGACGATCTGTTCGATCTCGGGAACCTTCGGATGCTCACGCACGCAGCAGCCCACGACGATGAGTGTCGGCGAGCGCAGGATCTTTTCGCGATCGGCCAGGACTTGGCTCTCGGTCAACGCCGGGGCCACCCGGCGTTTGGCCTCCGCAGCGGTGGCGGCAAACCGCTCCCGGTCCGGGCCCTCCAACACGATCAGATTCCACGGTTTCAGGCGGCCGTGATCGGGGGCGCGCCCCGCGGCATTCAGGATCAGTTCGAGGTGCGCGGGCGTCGGGCCCGGTGCGCTCAAGCGCGACGCCGAAGACCTGGTATCTATTGCTTCGATTAAATCCATCTATTCCTTAGATCCCTTAAAAAATGAGGCGGGACGAACGCGGCAATCGGCTATGATTCGCTGATCGGCGAGTTCGCTCCGGTTGGGATGTCTCGTCGAGAAGTATACCCATTGTATTCAAGGAGCCCTCATGAAGCGTATCGTTTTGGCCGCGCTTGCCGCGTTCATCTGCACCGCGGCTTTCGCAGCGCCGGTCACCTATGTGCTCGACCCCAAGCATACCTATCCGAGCTTTGCGGCCGACCACTTCGGCGGCCTTTCAGTTTGGCGCGGGAAGTTCACCGACACCACGGGCAAAGTCGTCTACGACAAGGACGCCAAGTCGGGCACGATCGACGTGACTGTCAATGTGAGCTCCGTCGACTTCGGCCTCGCGAAGTTGGATGAACACGCCAAGTCCCCCGAACTTTTCGATGCGGCCAAATTTCCCACGGCGACCTATTCGGGAAAGTTCACCAAGTTCGGCGCCTCTGGTCCGACAGAAGCCGAGGGCACGTTCACGCTGCACGGCGTGAGCAAGCCGTTGACGCTGAAGATCGACTCCTTCCTTTGCATGCAAAGTCCCATGACCCACAAGGAAGTCTGCGGAGCGGACGCGACAGCCTCGTTCGACCGGGCCGACTACGGAATCGATTACGGTAAGGCGTACGGTTTCAAGATGTGGGTGAAACTCGAGATTCAGGTCGAGGGAAGCCCCGCCGGTTGATCGAAGTGAGCCCGGCGCTCCATCAGGAGCGCCGGACCTTGCGCAGGGGGAAATGATCAAGGCTGCCTCCACCGGTCAAGCGCCGCCACCGTCCGACGACTGGCCTGCGATTTGCGCCTGGCGAAAGCAAGCGCGGGAGGCGCTGCTTCAGCACCGCGCCGAGATCGCCGCGCAGCAGCGCCGGCAGATGGCCGAGCAAGCCTGCGCTCGGCTGATGCAGGCCGTCGACATCGAATCCTTCGCAGTGCTGGGCTTCTGCTGGCCGATCAGAGGCGAGCTCGACCCGCGCAGCATCGCTGAACGCCACGCCGCGCGGGGTGGCAGGGTCGCGCTCCCGGTCGTGGTGGCACCCTCGGCGCCGTTGGAATTCTGGCGCTGGTATCCGGGAATGCCGATGCAGACCGGCGTCTGGAACATCCCGATTCCGAAGGCGCGCGAACTCCTCCTACCCGACGCCGTGATCGCACCGTTGGTGGGATTCGACCGCTCAGGATACCGCCTGGGTTATGGAGGAGGCTATTTTGACCGCACCCTGGCGGCTGCCTCACCGCGGCCTTACGCGATCGGCCTCGGCTACGCCGATTCGGAATTGCCGACCATCTACCCTCAATCCCACGATATCCGCATGAATCTCATCGTTACCGAGAAAGAGGTGCTGATCCCGTAAAGCCGTGCTCGGCGGCAGCTTCGGCGAGGGCATGCCAGAAGCTACGGGTCAGGCTTCGAAACATGAGCAGCTCGAATACGGGTGCCTGATCCGATTCGTCCGGCAGGCGCCATAACGTCACTCCGATATGCGCGGCGACCGTCGAGGCGACTTGGCCCGCCTGGAATGCACGCGCATGAACGTCGATCGGAATCAATTTGGCCAGCGTGTCGCGGACGCACGCACCCGACAGCCGGATCAAGGTGTAGCCGTCGCTTTGGTCCGATACCGAGGCCACTCCGTCCAGCTCGCCCGATAGCCTCGCGGCAAAATCGTGGCCGTCTTGCTCGGTCAGCGCGAGCCACGCTCCAGGTCCCGTGCCGGCGAACGCCACGCCGAGCGCAGCCGATCGATGGGGTCCCTGCGGCAGTTCGATCCCGAAGCGCTCTCGGACGCGTTGAGTCAGCGCACCCGATGCGCCTCTCCTGGCGAGGATCGTCGCCAGTCCGACTCCGTCGCGGATCACCGCCAACACGGGAGAGTCAGACATGCAGGCGTCCTCCTTCCGGGTCGAAGAACAGCGGCGAGACCACCTCGACCTCGGCGTCGCCGCCTCGAATCGGGCAGAACGCGCGTAGGCGCTCGCCATGGCGCTCCGGTCCGCGCTTCAAGAATCCCAATCCGATCCACTGTCCCAGCATGGGCGAATAGGCCACCGAGGTGAGGTAGCCTTGATCGTTCTCCAGGCTGGGAGCCGCGCCCGGCGCGAGAAAATGTGCGCCACCATACAATCGCTCGGAGCGGTCGCACGGCTTGATCCCGACCAGCGACGGGCGCTCGGGATCGGTGAGGCCCGGTCGTTCCGCCAAAACCCGTCCGATGAAGTCCTTTTTCTTGGACATCATGCGCCCGAGCCCCAGATCCGCGGCGGTCGTGGTGCCGTTCAATTCATTGCCGGCCACATGACCTTTTTCGATGCGCATCACGCCGAGCGCCTCGGTGCCATACGGCGTCACACCGAACGACTCCCCCGCGCTCATGATGGCGCGGACGACCGCATCGCCGCAGCGGGCCGGGACCGCAAGCTCGTACGCCAGCTCGCCGGAGAAGGAGATGCGGAACAGCCTGGCGCGCAGCTTGGCCCAGGAAAATTCCGCGCAGGCGAGATAGGGAAATGCCCGGTCCGATACGTCGAACGCATCGCCCAACAGCCGTTCGAGCAGCTCCCGGGACTTCGGCCCCGCGATGGCGTACTGGGCCCATTGCTCGGTGACGGAGACCATTTGTACGTCGAGCTCCGGCCACAGGATCTGACGGGCGTGCTCCAAGTGCTGCATGACCCCGCCGGCATTCGCCGTGGTCGTCGACATCACGTAACGATCCTTCGCGAGCTGCGCCGTGGTGCCGTCGTCCATCACCAAGCCGTCCTCGCGCAGCATCAGGCCGTAGCGCGATTTGCCGACCGGCAGCGTCGAGAACATATTGATATAGACGCGGTCGAGGAAAGCGCCCGCATCGGATCCTTGAATGTCGATCTTTCCGAGTGTCGACACGTCGCACACGCCGACGCTCGAGCGCACGGCGCGTACCTCCCGCGTGACCGTCTCCTGCCAGCTCGACTCCCCGGGCGCTGCGAACCATTGAGCACGCAGCCACTGGCCGGCCTCCACGAAGGTCGCGCCGCGCTCTTGTGCCCAGTCGTGCCCGGCGGTGTACCGCGTCGGACGGAAATGCCGGCCGCGGTGCGAGCCCGCGAGCGCGCCGATCGCCACCGGCGTGTACGGCGGCCGCGCCGTGGTCGTGCCCACGCTCGCAATGGACCGCTCGGTGAGCGCAGCCATGATGGCGAGACCGTTGACGTTCGACGTCTTGCCCTGATCGGTTGCCATCCCGAGCGTGGTATAGCGCTTCAAGTGTTCGACCGAGCGGAAACCTTCGCGCGCGGCAAGTTCCACGTCCTCGCGGGTCACGTCGTGTTGAAAATCGACGAAAGCCTTGCCGACGGAGTCCTCGACGAACCAGAGCGCACTCGAGCGGACCCGATCGTCCGAGCACCTCCATGAGGGCACACCTTTCGCATCGAATCCGGCCGCGGCGGCGGCATGACTGGCCGCCTGCGCGCCCTGTTTGAGCGAGTCGGCGAGCCCGAACGATCCGGCGCAAGCGCCTGCCGTGCTCATTCCGCGCGGTAGATCACCGGGCACGAAGGCCGAGATGGCCTGCGACCATTGGGGCTTGCCTCCCAGATGGGTGGACAGCGCCAGGCTCGGATTCCAGCCACCGGATACCGCCAGCAGATCGACGGCGTATCGCGCGATCCGTCCGTCCGGTCCGCGCACCGAGATGCGCGAGAGCCGCTGCCAGCCTTCAGTCCCGACGACTTGCGAGTTCAACAAGACCTGCACGTGGCCACGCTCCGCGGCCTTGAGCAGCCCGGGATCGACCTCGTATCGCGAGTCGATCACCGCCTCCACGGCGACCCCCGCCTGCACGAGATCCGCGGCGGTTCTCCAGCCGTCATCGCAGGAGGTGAAAATCGCGGCGCGGCGTCCGGGTGCAACGCCGAATCGATTGACGTACGTGCGGACGGCAGCGCCCAACATGACGCCCGGCCGGTCGTTGCCGCCGAACACGATGGGCCGTTCCACGCTGCCCGCGGCAAGCACGCTCTGCCGCGCAATGATTTTCCACAGTCGCTGGCGGGGACGATGCGCGGTCGGGACCGCAAGGTGATCGCAGACACGCTCCAGCGCACCGTAGGTGCGCGCACCCGTCAAGCCACTGTCGTAGGTACCGAAAACCGTGGTGCGCGGCATGATTCGCACGCCGGGCATCGAGCGCAGCTCCGTTTCGACGCGCCATACCCAATCACGACCGCTAAATTCGTCGACGACATGCCGGTCGCCATTCAACCGGCCTCCCAGCACGAAATCCTCATCGCACAGGATGACCCTCGCACCCGAGCGCCCGGCGACGAGCGCAGCGGCCAGACCCGCCGGACCACCGCCGATGACCAGCACGTCGCAAAACGCGTGAGCCTTGTCGTACGTGTCGGGATCGGCTTCGTGGCTGGCGCGCCCCAGACCCGCCGCCCGCCGAATCACCGGCTCATAGAGCTTTTCCCAGAACGCGGCCGGCCACATGAACGTCTTGTAGTAAAAGCCGGCGACGAAGATCGGCGACAAAAGCGAATTGACCGATCCCATGTCGAACTTAAGATTCGGCCATGAGTTCTGGCTGTGAGCCGTGAGTCCGTCGAAGAGCTCCGCAACGGTCGCGCGAGTATTGGCCTCGCGCCGCGCACCGCTGCGCAACTCGACCAATGCGTTCGGCTCTTCGGATCCCGCCGCGACGATGCCGCGCGGGCGGTGGTACTTGAACGAGCGGCCGACCAGCCGCACTCCCCCCGCGAGCAGCGCGGAGGCCAGCGTATCGCCGGCAAACCCGAAGTGTCGACGCCCGTCGAACTCGAACCCCAGCGGTCGCGCACGATCGACGATTCCGTGATGCGGCAGCCGATAGGGCTGTGAGGCCGTGCGATTGCGGGCGCTGCTCATGATCGGCTCGCCGGCGGATCGAGCGCGCCGCCGGGCGCCACCGCAAGGATCTCGTGGGTGCGGGTATTGCGCGTCACCTTGAGCCAGCTGCGGCAGCCGAAGACGTGATACCAGAGCTCATCGTGCGCACCTGCCGGATTCACCCGCAGATACACTTCCTCGAAAAATCGGCCGCCCGCGCCGGGTGCCGCGGCATCCGGCCGTTTGAATCCCGCATCCCCACGATACGAGAATTCGCTCAAATCACGTTCACCGCAAAAAGGACATTGAATGCGCATCGATCTACCGAAGCCTTGTGAATGACAATTGGAAGTTCGTCTTGGGGTCAGTGCAGATTAGGCTGGGGGCCGACGCCTCTCTCGTCGATGAGATGGCCCATCGCGAATCGATCGAGACGATAGGCCCGCGCCACCTCGTGAGGCTCATCGCGCGCCAGAAGATGGGCAAAACAGAAGCCTGAGGCGGGCGTCGCCTTGAATCCGCCGTAGCACCATCCGGCGTTCAGATACAGACCCGGTACCGGGGTATGGTCGATGATCGGCGAGCCGTCCATCGACATGTCCATGATACCTCCCCAGGAGCGCAACACGCGGACACGTCCGAGCGCCGGCATCAACGCCATCCCGCCCTCGCAGACATCCTCCACCGTCGGCAGGTTTCCGCGCTGGGCGTACGAGTTGTACCCGTCGAGGTCCCCGCCGAACACGAGACTGCCCTTGTCGGATTGACTGATGTAGAAATGTCCGGCGCCGAACGTCAGCACGCCTGGAATGAAGGGCTTGATCGCCTCGGACACGAACGCCTGCAGCACATGGCTTTCGATCGGCAGCTTCAGATCCGCCATCGCAGCCACGCGCGACGTGTTGCCCGCCACGGCCAGGCCGACCTTCTGCGCGCGAATGGAGCCGCGCGTGGTCTCGACGCCGGTGACGCGGCCGGCCTCCCGGATGAGCCCCGTCACCTCGCAGTTTTGAATGATATCGACGCCGCGCCCCGAGGCTGCGCGCGCATACCCCCAGACGACGGCGTCGTGCCGCGCCGTTCCACCCCGGCGCTGCAGCAGTCCGCCTTGAATCGGAAAGCGCGCATTGTCGAAATCGAGAAAAGGCAGCATCCGGCGCACGCCCGCCGCATCGAGCAGCTCGGCATCCACGCCGTGCAGCATCATGCCATTACCGCGGCGCGCGTAGGCATCGCGCTGCGCGTCGGAGTGATAGAGGTTGAGCACGCCGCGCTGGCTAACCATGGCGTTGTAGTTGAGGTCTTGCTCGAGCCCCTCCCACAACTTCATGGACAATTCGTAGAAAGGGTTGTTGCCGGGCAGAAGATAGTTCGAGCGGATGATGGTGGTGTTTCGGCCGGCGTTGCCGGAACCGATCCAGCCCTTCTCCACCACGGCGATGTTCGAGAGCCCGTGCACCTTGGAAAGATAGTGGGCGGTGGCCAGGCCGTGCCCTCCGCCGCCCACGACGATGATGTCGTATGCGGGTTTGGGAGCGGCGTCGCGCCATGCGGGCGTCCAGCCGCGATGATCGGTGAAGGCTTGGCGAACCAGGTTGAAGATCGAATAGCGCATCGACGGTACAATCCAAAGTCAGGGCTCAACGCCCGCGGGAGATTCTACGTCGAATCACAGCGGGCGCGCACGATCGACGTAGGGGAACCACCACGGCTTGCGCTCGATGGCGTGCGCGATCTCGACGCGCTTCCGATCGGCGCCGAGCGCATGACGAATGCCGCCATGGCGCAGGCCGCTGAACGGCCCCAAATCGCCGACCGAGGGATCGTTGATCCGGAATGTGGCGTCGGCGATCGCCTGCACCGAGCGGCCGGCCGCTTCGGCATCTGCCGTGTAGATCGATGCGACGGAGGGCGAGATGCGCGGGCGCGGGCTGAACTCCGTCCAGATGCGCAATGCCTCGGCGAGATCCGTCACCGGCGTGACGGTGATCACCGGTCCGAGAAGCTGTTCCCGCATGGGAACGCCGCCGGCCGCCACGTCCGTCATGATGGTGGGTTGAAAAAAGTGTCCCGGCAGTCCCGACGGCCGGAAGCACCGCCCGCCCAAGATGAGCTTCGCGCCTGCGCGCAGGGTCCGACCCACCTGATCTTCGAGCTTGCGGGCCGCATCGAGCGAAATCAACGGCCCGAGATCGGTCGATGGTTTGTCGGGATCGTCCACATCGAGAAAACCCACGCATTGATGCAGCCGATCCACGAATTCCCGCGCCAGGGAGCGCTCGACGTACAGATGTCCGCCCGCCATGCGACCTTGCCCCCCGCACACGAGGCGCGTCCATGCAACGGCCGGTACGGTCAGATCGAGATCCGCATCCCGGCATACGATTTGCGCATCGACCGAGCCGGCCTCCAGATCGAGGCGCTTGCCGCGAGCCGTCGCCCCGATCTGCAGCCCCGAAGCACTCGATCCCGTGAATGCGACCTCTCCGATGCCCGGATGCACGACCAGCGCCCGTCCCACGGCCGGCCCGCCCGTCACGACGGCTACTGCCCCGTCCGGCAACCCCTCGAACGTGCGCGCGAGCGCGAGACAGGTCAATGGGTTTTGCACCGGCGGCTTGCAAACCACGCTGTGGCCGGCGGCAAGCGCGCGAGCGACGCCGGCGGCCATCACCGGCAGCGGCAGATCGAAGGGTATCAATACGGCGGCGACGCCCGGAGCATCGTCCAAGTCCGGGCTGCACTCCGGCAATGCCACTGCATCGGCCGCGAAGAAATCGAAACAGGCCGCCGCGGCACGCACGCAGTCCAGAGATTCGCATCGCGCGAGGCCGCTTTCGCGCGTCGATAGCTCGACCAGTCCCTGCGCCTCGGCGCGGATGCGGCCGGCGATCTCCTTCAACAGGGCTGCACGCCGCACGGCCGGCGTCGCTCGCCACGACCCCGCCGCGCTTTGGGCGGCGGCGACGGCTCGTTCGACAGCGTCGATTCCGGACTCGGGGACCTCGCCCAAGGGAACCAGCGTCGCCGGATTGGTAATCATCTGAAACATGGTGCGGCACCCCCGTCGCCGCGCAAACGCACGTATGATGCCTGACCGTGACCCGCTTCGATCAACTATGTCACCGTGCAGCCGAGGCCGGCCTCGCGGTGCGCGGCGCGTTCCACCCGAAACCCGGCGAGCTCGATGGCGGGTTCTCGCCGTCCTTGACCGTGGTGCTGCTCGGATTCACCGGTGGTCTGCAATGGGATCACTTTGCTCGCGCTCCCGAGGCGCAGGATGGATTGCCGCATCCGCTCGACCGCTGGTCGCGGCGCGCGATCGGATCGCTCGCGCGCGAATTCGACGCGGTCGACGTCTATCCGAGCGGAACCCCCGCGGCTCCACTGCCCTTTCAGCGCCTGGCGCTGCGCTGCGAGCCGGTGCATCAGAGCCCGATCGGTCTGCTGATCCACCCACGGTGGGGTTTGTGGCATGCCTACCGCGGAGCGCTTCTGTTGCCGCTCCTGATGGAGCTGCCGCCGCCCGCATCGGGCGTGCATCCGTGCGCAAGTTGCCAGACGCAGCCGTGCCTCACGTCGTGCCCGGTCGATGCCTTCCGCCCGGGCGCATTCGAGCTCGGTGCGTGCGTCGAGCACGTGCTCAGCGATGCAGGGCGGGAATGCCGAGAGCATGGTTGCCTTGCGCGGCGCGCGTGCCCCGTGGGCAGCGAATTTCGCTACGGTGACGATCAGGCGAGGTTTCACATGCGGGCGTTCTTGCAACGCTAGAACCCGGCAGTTCCACCGCCGTCCGGTTCCACCGCC
>Ga0187863_10000103_pt1 | contig 74522 bp, 59 predicted proteins | sample June2016WEW_11_1_FD_132975 | JGI IMG/M metagenome (GOLD analysis project Ga0187863, IMG submission 132975) | Peatland microbial communities from SPRUCE experiment site at the Marcell Experimental Forest, Minnesota, USA - June2016WEW_11_10 | ecosystem: Environmental > Terrestrial > Soil >...
CCAACGCGCGCCGCGCTCATCCTGCTCGCGATCGAAAGCGCGGTCGTCTCGCTATGGGCCTCGAGCCACTCGCACTTGTGTGGTAGCGCGCCATCCCGAATCCCTAAGTACCAACTTATGAATGGACAGAGCCCCGCGCAGGACGGCCTCGCGCTCTTCAGAGGTCGGCGGGTGTGTGCTCCAGTGCTTGATCGCGTGTCGCAGTCGTTCGGCACGTTCGACAAGGTCGCGAACGTCCTTGGCCGGATCGATGCCGCCGAGGCAGCGGAGGGCGAGGTCGACGGCGTATCGGGCGCGGTCGACGCCCGGGCTGTGCGCGGGAAGAGGGAACGGCCGCGCGGCGGCCTCGGGGGTTCCAGCTTCTTGTGTGGTCATGGACTGGCCTCAACCAAAGGCAAGGGGGTTGGATTTCAAAATTCGTACGAACAAAGCATCCATTCGTGAGGCAAAGTTCGTCCACTCGCCGGTGCGTCGCAGTCGGAGATGGGACGAGGAGTCGCGCTGACCGTTGGCCAAAGAGGCGTCGTGCCCCGCTCGTATCGCCGCGCCACCCACGGAGCATCGACGTCGCCTGAAAATTCCGCACAACTTGAATTACGCGTCGGACGCAACGAGGTCCCTGGGAGAACGGGTCCGTATCGCCCAGGCCTTGGGTACCCGTCCAGCCCTCGGGGGTGGTGGGCGGTCCGGGGTTCACGGTTGCTGGAGGAGTCCAACTGCGAGACCGCGTGGCCATCTATGTGAGCGCGGAAGCAAGCGGTTTTCGGTCCCCCGGATCCCCATTATGTATAAGGCGGCGGGGTGCGCGGTGGCGGCGAACCGATCAAGAGGTGCGCCTTCACAGATGGTGCGCGACGCGCACGCGCCGAACGCCCGATACCGATTCGACCCCTTCGATGATTTTTGCCACCCCGAGTGTGTCGGCAAACTGCACGTCGAACGTCACGACGATGCGCTTTTTTCCGTCATCGAGCCGCCGCTCGTATTCGACCTCAGAGACCGTCGCGCCCAGCTCCGTGAGCACGGATACGACGCGACCGATGCCCGGCTCGTCCTCTCCGAGGACCACCGACACACGCCGTCGCATCAAGTGATCGTTCTTGTCTTCGAGCCGCCGAAGGACTGTGAGCGCCACAATGCCCATCGCAGTGACGGCGATACTCACGACAAACATGCCCGCGCCCGCACACATGCCGATGGCGGTGACCAGCCATAGACCTGCCGCCGTGGTGAGGCCTTGCACCGTGATCCCCGTGCGCAGGATGGCGCCACCCGCGAGGAATCCGACCGCCGAAACCACCGACGCGGCGATGCGCTCCGTGTCGACTTCGACGAGGTCGTCCTTGCCGTAGTGCTGCCAGTACACGAACTGTGCCGACAGGACGGTAAATGTGGCCGCAGCCATCGCGACAATGAGATGCGTGCGCAGGCCAACGGGCCGACGATGCCGGTCACGCTCGTAGCCGATGACCCCGCCGAGCACGGCGCCCAACGCGATGCGTTCGATCAGCACGACGTTTCCGATCATCGATGTCTCGGTCCCGCCAACGATTGCCACCGCCCGTGACGCACATCGTCCGCTCGGACCATGAAAATGACCTCCTCCGCAACGTTGGTCGCATGGTCGGCAATGCGCTCCAGGTACTTGGCCACCCGTATCACGCGCAGTCCGGCCAGCACCTCGCCCGGGTGCTCGGACATGTGCGCAGTCATCGCAGACATGATGGCGGCACAACCCTGGTCGACGCCATCGTCGCAGCGGAGGACTGGGTCGGCGACCTCGTCGTCCCACCGCACGAACGCGTCAAGCGCGTCATGCAGCATGTTCAGCGCGGCGGCCGCCATCGAGGTGAGTTCACCGTCGACGAGCTGGTGCGCACCGCCGTCCCGCTTCACGGTGCGCTCGCCGATGTTGACCGCCTCGTCGCCGATGCGCTCGAGATCCGTGATGAGCCGTAGCGCGGTCGCCAGGAAGCGCAGATCGTTGGCGACAGGCTGTCTCAGCGCGAGGATCCGCAAGATGAGCGCATGAATCTCAACCTCATCGCGATCGATCTGGGCGTCGAGAGACTCCAAGGTCCCTGGGAGCTCGGGATCTCCTCGCCGAAAAGCCTCGAACGCCAGCCCGACGATTCGTTCACACCGAGCGCCCATCGCGAGCAGGTGGGCTCGCAGCTCGCGAAGCTCGGTCTCGAAGTCCCGGCTGGTGTGCGTGGACGTTATCCTTTGCACTTCAGAGCAAACACAATGACACAAACCGGCGTCAGCAACGACGCGCACTCTCGTTCGAATGCGTGAGCCCCGATCGATACGCTTGACCCGGGTCCACCTCAACCGTACCGAGGGACCCCTCGGGGCCTATCCCAAGCGTCGTGAGAGGGCGACGACACCTCACCATCTGCCGGTTGCGGCACCGAAAGGGCTGCTCGGCGCTCCACCAAGGGCCGGACGCACCGTGTCAGGGCAAACAGGCTACGCGGAATCTCCGACGCGGGCCCGGCCCTCGAGCCACTCGGGCCACCGCTTGAACACCTCGACGGCGACGTCGCCGGCACATCCTTGCACGGACGGATTTTCAGAGGATGCCGTGACAAAAAGCGAGGCCGGCAGGGCCGGGCGCAGGGGGGGGACGCGCCTCGTCCCCGCCGGCCTCGTCCCACACTGTAAGGCTCGTCCGAGAGGTGTCAAAGCCCGCTCCCGTTCGAGCGGCCCCGCTTGACGAGGCGACCACCGGCGTCGCGAATGGGCCCGATCTCGTGGCGCGTGAAATAACCGGCGAAGCGGAAAACGGCGCTTCTTCGGTGTTTGTGAGTTGACGAGGAAACCGCGAAGGCGCTTTCTACGCAGCTCAGGAGACCGAAACCATGGCCAAAGCGACGACGGCAGCGAAGAAACCCCTTTCGAAGAGCGCAATCCTGCAAGCCGTGACGGAGGCGGGCGGCGAGGAAATCTCGCGCAAGCAGGTCAAGCAGGTGATCGAGACGCTCGTTGAAGTGGGGCACAGGGAGCTCAAGAAAACCGGCATCTTCGTTCTGCCCGGATTCGCCAAGTTCGTGGTGGTCAAGAAGCCCGCCCGACCTGCGCGGGAAGGCATCAACCCGTTCACGAAAGAGAAGCAGAAGTTCGCCGCGAAGCCCGCCAGCAAGGGCGTTCGCGCCAGGCCCGTAAAGGCCATCAAAGACGCGGTCGTCTGACCCGACTCGCGAAGTGGATTCCCTCAGGCTCGTTCACTATGACGGCGCTGTTGACCAGCGGGCCTCGGGTGCCGCCTTCGGGTGCCCAGGGGTAACGGTGCGCCCCGGACTGTGCATCCGCCCGAAGAAACGTCGCTTCGTCCGGGGCCATCGCGTTTTCTCGACAGGCCCCCGCATCCACGGCTCGCAGCGGATCGTCGCTGCGCCGACCACGACCTCCACCGGTTCGCGGCCGGCTCGACCCGACTGTGCCTCGCCCAGCACCTTACGGAGTCGTTCAATAGCCGTACGGATTCGGAATATCGAACGCAGCGGTGACTGTGTATGTCTGCGCGTGGACCGAATCGCCGATGGCGTTGAACGAAACCCCCAGAGCGATGCGAGTGCCGTCGCTTATCGGGCTCTTGAACGGCCCGAAGAACACCTCGGGCGCGACGAACACGGTCTCGGCGGGACTATGCGCGGTGCCGGGCGGCAGCGCCGCCGTCCCGCCAAGGTACGTCGTGCTGTTCGTCTCGATCTGGGCGTAGACCGGGAATGAGAAACGCCGAGGCGTAAGCAGCACAGCTACCAGCCCGGTCCCGAGAATTTGGCGGGTCGAGTCGCCGTGCACGACAGGCAGTAGGGTCGTGACGTTGAGCTCGAAGATCAAGCGGTGGAAGAAGCGCTGCGCCGCATAGGCAAACGGCCCAACATAGAAATCTCCGCTGCTCAAGTCGCGACGTCCGATCGGGAAGGTTGTCATGACGCCGACCGAGACCATGTCGTCGTGTTCGAGCGACCCGGCCGCCAACCATTGAACCAGCAACTGGGCGTCTTCGAACCCGGTGGTTTGCCCCCCGAAGCCGATCTGGAACGGGACGGTCGCTACCAGACCCAGATGCGGGGAGGCGATGTATGCCAGCTCGGCGGACGGCACCTCGCCGCTTCCCGCGTGGCCGCGAAAGTAGCTGCTGAAGACCTGCACCTGCTGTTCGAGCTGAGGCGGAGCGCCCACGATCGGAAAGGGAAAGAAGAGCTCCTCCCACTTGGTCGGCTGGTCTTCTTGCGCTGAAGCCGCTGACTCTGCGATCGCGAGCGCGATGACGACCACAACTGCCGCGAAGATCGCATTCCCATGCCGATGAAACAGGACACGCCTTCGCATGAAGGCCTCTTGCTTGGTGGAGGCTCACTTGTATCGCATTTCGATCTCGAATAGCGTTCACGAACGCACCATCGCTCCGCCCCGGGTCTCGTCCGCCCGGAGGCCGGGGCGGCGGCACATTGAGGAGATCCGGTGAGCGCAGACGTCGCAGACAAGCCCTTGGGCGAGGCGGCCGAGGATGCGGTCGCCTGGGTCGCGACGATCCAACGGACGGCCCTGACCGCGTCACCGCCGTGAGGTCGCTCGTGCACCTCGCCTGCGACGGGCGCGGAGCCGCAGCAAACGCGCTCGTGCGGGTCCTTGTCGGCTCAGTGTTCCTCTCGGAGGGGATTCAAAAGTTCCTCTTTCCGAGGCGCTCGGTATCGGGCGGTTCGCGAAGATCGGCATCCCGATACCCCAACTCAGCGCGCCTTTCGTCGGTGGGGTCGAGATCGTCTCCGGCGCGCTGCTTCTGCTGGGGCTACTCACGCGTTTGGCCGCGAGCCTGCTTCTCGCCGACATTTGCGTCGCCATCGCGACAACGAAGCTGCCGATGCTCGTCGCGAAGGGATTTTGGGCCACGGCGCACGAGGGCGCGCGGCACGTGAAGGACCTCGCACTTGCGTTCCTTCGCCTCGGAACGATCGCGTTCGGCGGTCCCGCGGCGCACATCGCGATGATGGAAGAAGAGTTCGTGCGGCGCCGCGCTTGGCTGACGCGCGCGCAGTTCCTCGACATCGTCGGGGCGGCGGGCCTGATCCCAGGCCCAAGTTCGACCGAGGTCGCCATCTATATCGGCTACCGCCGCGCGGGGTGGCGAGGGCTGCTGGCCGGGGGCTTCTGCTTCATCCTTCCGGCCGCGCTCATGGTCACGGTGATCGCATGGGCGTACGTCCGCTTCGGACGGCTCGCCGCGGTGGGCGGCGTGCTCTACGGCATCAAAGCGGTCGTCATTGCGATCATCGCCCAGGCGCTTGTCGCCCTCGGGCGGAGCGCGGTCAAGTCGGCATGGCTCGTCGCCCTCGGCGTCGGAGCGTCCGTCGCGAACGCGCTCGGCGCTTCGCCCGTCGTCGTGCTCTTCGCGGCAGGCGTCCTGAGCGCCGCCGCGCGCCTGCGCCCTCATGCGGGGATGGCCCCGCTGATCTGGCCCGGTCCGCTCGGGGCATGCGCGGTCGCGGCCACCCCGGCCGGCCTCGCGAAGATGTTTCTCGTGTTTCTGAAGATCGGCGCGGTCGTCTTCGGCAGCGGCTACGTTCTCCTCGCGTTTCTCCGCGCCGATCTCGTCGAGGGAACGCGCTGGCTTACGGAGCCGCAGCTCGTAGACGCCGTCGCTGTGGGACAGTTCACGCCGGGTCCGGTCTTCACGACCGCGACGTTCATCGGGTACGTCGTCGCGGGCGTCCCCGGCGCGCTCGTCGCGACGATCGGCATCTTTCTCCCATCGTTTTTGCTGGTCGCCGTCAGCGGGCCGCTCATCCCGCGCATCCGCCAATCGCGCATCGCCGGGGCGTTCCTCGACGGCGTCAACGTGGCGGCACTCGCACTCATGGCCGTCGTAGGCGTAGAGCTCGGGAAGGCTGCGATCATCGACGTGCCATCGGCCCTCCTCGCGGTCCTCAGCGCGGGCGCCCTCTTTCGGTGGCGCGTGAACTCCGCCTGGATCGTCCTCGGTGGAGGTCTGCTCGGAACGGTCGTCCATGGGGTCCGATAGACGGGCCGGGAACACTGCGTCCGGCCCCTTCTAGCTGGCGATCTCCGCACGGTTTGCAACCAGTGGATCGCCGCCGCCCTCCGGGAGCGAGCCTCTCTTGCAGATCGCGAATATCGCGGGGTATACGGTCAGTTCGAGCATGAAGGACGTCACGAGCCCACCGATCATCGGCGCCGCGATCCGCTTCATCACGTCTGCGCCAGTGCCGGTGTTCCAGAGGACCGGCACGAGTCCGATGACCATCGTGGAGACCGTCATCAGCTTGGGTCGAAGGCGCTTTGCGGCGCCTTCGACGATTGCCTCGCGCAGGTCGACAAGAGTCGTCAGCCGGCATTCACGGACGCGGCGGTCGTACGCGAGCTTCAGATAGAGGAGCATGACCACCCCCGTCTCCGCGTCGAGTCCGGCGAGCGCGATGATCCCGACCCACACCGCGACGCTCATGTTGTAGTGGAGTACGACGAGGAGCCAGAACGCGCCCACCAACGAAAACGGCACGGCGAGCATCACGATGGCGGTCTCGATGATCGACTGGGTGTTGAAGTAAAGCAGTAGGAATACGATTCCGAGGGTCAGCGGGATGACCCACTTGAGCCGCTCCTTGGCCCTCTCGAAGTATTTGAACTGGCCAACCCATTCGAGGCGGGTGCCGGATGTGAGCTTGGCGTCGCGGGCAACCGCGAGCTTGGCTTCGGCGACGTAGTCGGCGATCGGTCGATCGGTGTCGACGAAGACAAAGCCTACGATCTTGCCGCCCTCGCTGCGGATCATCAGCGGACCGAGAACGCTCTTGATGGCCGCGACCTGGGAAAGGGGGATCTGGGCCCCCGAGGGCGTGGCGACCAGCATTCGGCCGAGAAGGAGCGGGTCATCCCGGTATTCGCGCGCGTAGCGGACGTTGATGGGATAACGCGCGCGCCCGGCGACGACGGCCGAGACGTTTTCGCCGCCGATCGACTGCGAGACGACCATGTTGATCTCTTGGACGCTGAGTCCATGGCGGGCGGCTTCTTCGCGGTTGACCTCCACATCCATGTAGAAGCCGCCGGTCGTTCGCTCGGCAAAAGCGCTGCGCGTGCCCGGGACCTTCGCCACCGCGTGCTCGACGCTGATCGCGGTCTGCTCGATCGCATCAAGCTCGTCACCGAAGACTTGAATGCCCAGCGGGCTCCGGACCCCCGTAGCGAGCATCTCGGTTCGTGTCTGGATGGGCATCCACCACACGTTGGCCATCCCGGGGAAGTGAAGCTGCTCGTCCATCTGTTTGAGGAGACCGTCCCACGTCAAACCGGGCCGCCACTGGTCGCGCGGCTTCAGCACGACGGTGACCTCGGCCATGCCGAGCGGTGCCGGGTCGGTCGCGCTCTCGGCCCTTCCTTCCTTGCCGAAGACGCTCACCACCTCCGGGAAACCCTTCAGCGTTCGGTCCATCGCTTGCAGCACTACGGTAGCCTCGCTTTCACTCATGCCGGGTGGCGCGGTCGGCATGTAGAGAATCACACCCTCGTTGAGGGGCGGCATGAACTCGTTGCCAAGCCGGAACACGGCTGGAGCCGTAAGGGCCATGATCGAGATCGCGAGGCAGACGACCCACCACCGGTGCTCGACCACGAAGCGGACCACGGGGCCGTAGGCGGCCGTCAGCCACCGGTTGATGGGGTTCGCGTCCTCATCGTGCACCTGGCCCCGAAGGAGCAGGACCGCGAGGGCTGGGGTCAGCGTGACAGCGAGGATCGAGGCGAAGCCGATCGAATACGTCTTGGTGAACGCGAGAGGCTTGAAGAGCCTGCCTTCGGTCGCCTCGAGCGTAAACACGGGCAGGAACGACACCGTGATGACAAGAAGCGACAAGAAGATCGAAGGCCCGACCTCCTGCATCGCGTGGATGATGGCTTGGGTTCGTGCGCGCTGTTGCTCAGGGCTCGGGCGGCGTTTGCCTCGATAGGGCGTTTCCGAGGGGTGCGCCTGCGCGGCGGCGCCTCCCCGCTCCGCTTCGGCCAGTTTCTTGTGGATGTTGTCGATGATGACAATCGACGCATCCACCGTGGCGCCGATCGCGACGGCGATTCCGCCGAGCGACATGATGTTCGCCGTTACGTGCTGCGCCGCCATCGGAATGAAAGCAAGCAGCACGCCGACGGGCAGCGTCACGATCGGGATGAGGGCGCTCTGCACGTGGAGCAAGAAGACGAAGATCACCACGCTGACGACGATCATCTCCTCGATGAGGGTGTGGCGCAGGGTACGGACCGAGTCTTCGATGAGCTGCGATCGGTCGTAGGTCGGCACGATCCGCACACCCTCCGGCAAGTTCGGTTCGATCTGCTTCAGGCGCTCCTTGACCGCATCGATGACTGTGAGGGCGTTTTCGCCGTAGCGCATGATGACGACTCCGCCGGGCGCTTCGCCCTCGCCATTGAGCTCGGTCAACCCGCGCCGAATGTCGGGACCGATGCTGACCGTCGCCACGTCCTTCACGCGGATCGGAGTTCCTTCCACCACCCGTACCGGCGCCGTGCCGAGGTCGTCGGGCGACTTCACGGAACCACGGCCGCGAATGATCTGCTCGTGGCCGCCCATTTCGATGACGCGTCCGCCGACCTCCTGGTTGGCCGCGCGTACGGCGCGCACGACGTCGTCCATGGTCACGCCGTGCCCGAGCAGCTTGTTTGGGTCTACGTTCACCTGGTACTGCTTGACGAAGCCGCCGACGCTCGCAACTTCGGCGACGCCAGGGACGCTGCCGAGCACGAAACGCAGGTTCCAGTCTTGGATCGAGCGAAGCTCGGCCAGATCGTGCTTGCCGCTCGTATCCACGAGCGCGTACTCGAACACCCAGCCGACCCCGGTTGCGTCGGGGCCGAGCACGGGATTCACTCCTTGCGGCAATTTGTCGCGGACGGAGCTCAAGTACTCGATCACGCGACTGCGCGCCCAATAGATGTCGGTCCCTTCGTCGAAAATGACGTTGACGAACGACATCCCGAACATCGATTGTCCCCGTACGGCCTGCACTCTGGGCGCGGAGATGAGCGCGCTCGAGATCGGGTACGTGATCTGGTCCTCGACAAGATCCGGGCTTTGCCCCATCCACTCCGTGAAGACGATCACCTGCACGTCTGACAAATCAGGAATCGCGTCAAGGGGCGCGCGCCGCAGAGAGCCCCATCCCCATGCCGTCAGAGCGGCAACGAAGAGGAGTGTGAGGAAAGGGCGGTTCGCACTCGCGGCGATGAGCCACGCGATGAAGCCGGTCTTGGTCGGTTCCGGCGTCGCTCCTGTCACGCTCACGGCGTGCTCCTGCGTGGTGCGAGATCCATGCCGCACGTGGGGCACTTGCCGGGCGTCACACTGTGCACCTCGAGGTGCATGGGGCACGTGTAGTCCGCAGCGGCGGGCTCTTGTGGCGCGGCAGGCCTCATCGGGGTGGACCCTGGCCGCGGTCGAGGGGCACTCGGCATGGGCTTCGGCGGGGTCGCGCCCGCCGAGGGTGCTTTCACGCTTTCGGGCGCCGACGGCGAGGCATCCGAAGCCTCGCTTGTCCTGTCCCAGTACTTCGCCGCGGTCGTGATCCGGGCCTCCGCGGCGATCAGGAAGACCCCGCTCGTCGCGACGGCCTCACCCGGGGTCAGCCCCTCGAGCACCTCGTCCAAGCCATTCGATTCGGCGCCGATCTGCACCTCCGTGGGCCGGAAGCGGCCGTTTCCGAGATCCACGAAGACGAGCCGCCGGGGTCCGGTAAAGACGACGGCCGACGTCGGAACCTGAACCCGGACGCCCAGATCGGAGGACAGCTCGACGCTCGCGTACATGCCCGGTCGGAGATCGAGCTCCTTGTTCGCGATCTCGAGCCGAACGCGGCCTGTTCTCGTCGCCGGATCCAGGTAGGGAGCCAGAACCGCGACCTTCGCGTCGTATGCGCGCCCCGGTAGGTAATCGAGTGTGATGCGGGCCTGCTGTCCCACGCGCACGTGGGCAAGGTCCGACTCGTAAATGTCGGCTTCGACCCAAACGTTGCTGAGCCCAGCAATCCGGTAGAGCTTCATCCCGGCGTCCACCGAGGCGCCTTCCACGACGTTTTTCTCGATGACAAACCCGCTCGCGGGCGAGGGGATGGCGAGGTCTTCGGAGGGCTTGCCATTCTGCGCGATGGCATCCATCTGGGCGTCGCCAAGCCCGAGCAGGTGCAACCGCTGCCGAGATGCCCTGGCAAGCACCTCTTGGCGACGCGGATCCGGCTCGCCGGCGATTGTCGTCGCAGCCCCTTGAACGCCAAGCAAGAAGTCCTGCTCGGCGTTGTAGAGATCGGGGCTGTACATCGTGAACAAGGTTTGACCGCGTGCGACGCGCCGGCCGGTCTGGCTCACGTAAAGCTTGGTGATCCAGCCGTGGACCTTGAGGTTGACGTCAACGAGTGCGGACTCGTCGTACGTCACGTGTCCGACGGCTCGGAACGAATCACTCATCGGAGCGAAGACGACCGGCTCGGTGCGCACGCCGATCAGCTGACGGCGAGCTCCATCGATTCTCACCACGCCTTGTTGCTGCTGCTCTTGGGTGACGGGCACGAGATTCATGGCGCAGATCGGGCATGAGCCGGGCCCGGCTTGCCTGACCGACGAGTGCATCGAGCACGTGTAGTGATCGATCGCGCCCGGCGAGGCAATCGGCGCGTCCGTGCCTCCGGCGGTCGCCTGAGTTGCATTGCCGTCTCCGCCGCCAGGCGTGAGCCCCGCGGTGCCGACCGTCATTTGAAAGGTCTGCGACGTGGCGCCCGAGTCGCCGCGCACGCTCACCCTGAGTGCCCAGCTGCTCGCCATCGGTAGATCGAACCGAGCCCGAACCATTCCGGGGCCCACGGAGGTGACCTGGGCTCCTCCTTTCATCTCCGCCATCGCGCCCATCGCAGGCATGTCGTAGACGACTTCGACGGAGGCGTGCTCAACCGGTTTGCCCTTGCCATCCCGGATGGCGAGGACCAGTTCTTGGTCCTTCTCTCGAGGCGGATCTGGCGCAAGCCTGGCTTCGATGACGAAGGGGCCCGCCCGCGCGGTCACCGGGGCCCCTTCGGAGAAGCCCAGCGATTTGACTGTGAACCAGTCGACCAGAGTGGCCCGAAAGACGAAAAGTGCGACAGCGCCGAGGGCGAGGATCATGACGCTCGGAACGAGCGAACGTCGCGCCCGAAGATGGATGGGCGCGTTCACGGCGCCACCTCACTTCCGCCCGTCCCTGGAATTCGACCGAGCGCGCGGTCGAGTTCGGCGCTGCGACGGTCGCAGTCCGCCCGGGCCATTTGCAGGTCGAGCTCCACGCTCCGCAGGTTCTTCTCGGCGTCCACCACCGCGACGAAGGGCGTTTGCGACGCCGTAAAGGCCGCAAGCGCGGCATCGACCTCATCGCGGGCCACCGGCACGAGGCGCTGTTCGTACAAGTGAAGCACGTGCTCCGATTCCTCGAGTTGCTTCAACGCCACGACGACCTGTGTGCGTGCCGCGTCGCTCAACCGCGACGCGTCCGCTTCGAACTGCGCGCGCATCGCATTGGCCTCGTCCACCTGGCCCGCGCGGCGAGCGACCTGCACCGGCAGGTTGAAGTTGAGGCCGACCGTCCAGCGCTGCTCGGGCGCGTCCCAAAACGAGCTGTAAGCGGTGGAGAGGGTGACGTCAGGAAGGAATTCGCGGCGGGCGCGATCGGCTCGCACCTGCTCTGCGCGGGCGCGCTCGCGCATGCCGAGGATGTCGGGACGGCGTTCGACGGCTTCGCGCTGAAAACGCTCGCGGTCGACCGGATCTCGTAAGGCGGGTGCCGGAAGGTCACTTGGCGGCGGCGGCAGCGGAAGCTCCGGAGCGCGATGCAACAGCTCGTTCATTTGCGCCAAGGTGACGTCGCGTTGCGACGCGAGGATCACAGTGTCGTGCTCCATGTGCGCCAGTTCGAATTCGGCCTGTAGCGGATCGTGCGCAGACCCGCGGCCGGTCTCGTACTGGACTGCTGCGGCCGCCCGCATCGACCGCATCAAGTCGACGTGGTGTGCGTTGATCTCGATGGATCGCGCGCTCACGAAGTACTGGTCGAAGAGGAGCGACGCCGTGAGGGCGAGGTCCCGCTCGGCTGACTCGAAGTCGCTTCTTGCGGCGTCGGCCTCCGCGCTCGCGAGCGCCTCATCGAGCGCGAGCTTGCCCGGCCATAGAAGCTTCTGACTGACCATTGCATCCCAGGACATCCTCGTCTTGGACCCGATCGACAGCGGGGCGACGCTCACCGTCATCGTCGGATCGTCGAACACGCCCGATTGGCGAACGCGGGCGACGGCTGCGCGCCAACCTTGCCGCGCCGACTCGATCGAGCGGTTCCGAGCCAGCACGGCGCGCACAAACGCGGCGCGGTCCAGCACGAGGCCTATCAGGGCGCGGTCGTCTTCCGAATGCCGCCGCTCGTCGGCAGCACCGGTGCGGTCGAAGGCCGAGCGGACGGACTCGGCGGACTCCAGCCGGGTCGAGGCGCAGCCCATGACAACCATCCAAGGCACAACCCAGAGGGTCCGCCGAACTGCACGCAGGTTCATGACTTTCCTTCCGCGGCGTCTGCGAGCCGCATGGGCTCGACGCGCTCACTGCCATTCAATCCAGAACCACTTGCCACCTGGACGCCCGCATGACGCTGCCGAGCGGGCGAGCGGTGATTCACGATTCAGGGCCGTTCCGCGGCGCGATTGCGCTTCAGGAATCACACGCGGGCGCGCGAACACGGAACGAGGGAAAAGGACCTCGTCCACATGTTTCGACTGTTGTCCGATGTCCACGACGCGCGCAAACGCGAGCCCCGCGTATCGTCGGGGCCCCAGTGCCGAGGACCTGACTGCGCACCGTGGAGCCGGCGGCAGACGGGAAGCCCGACGGCCGCTATCGGACGTGTTCGCACAAGCAGAGACGGCCGATTGAGGGTTCGCCTCGGTTGCTCGTAGGTACGGTGGCGGTCGGCAGACGCGGCGCGACCCGACCGTCGGGGGTAGCCGTGCACCGAGCGGGCTCGGATCGAACTCGAGCGCCGCAACGGGCGTTGCCGCTTCCGGTGGGCATCAGGCCCCGGCGAATCAGGTCAGATAAACCATCAGCCGTGCCCGCATTTCGCCGGGCGCCCGTGGGGGCCCTCGCCATGCGCGAAACGCCTGGCCGCACGAAATGCGCTCGTCACCGGATGTGCGTTCCACCCACGGGCGGGCCCCCATGATCGCCAAAATCGGCGCGGGTCGAACGGTAGGCCGCTCCGCCCTTTGACTCTCCGGCATCGCCGGAAGGACCACGAGCGCGCAGCAATCATAACGGTGAACGCGAAAGGCCCTTGTGGGGCATTCGGTGCGCCCGCTGTCGGGAGCCTGGGCGCAGGGATCGGAAAGCGAGAGCCCAAGCGCTTCGCAGTAGAAATAGTGGCCACCTGAGTGCGCAATGCCGCACAGCAAAACGGCCGCCAAAGCCAGACGCCAGAGTGCGAAAGGCTTACTCGCCCGCCGTCTGCCCTCCTGCCACCGTGGCGTTCGCCTTCGGTTCACCGTGACGCTCGTACCATCCGCCGCCGTACGGGGCAAGGAAGGCCCCGCTGCAAACGGGCGCCCCGGTTCACGAACCGGGCCGTGGCACCGAACCGTCAACGTGCGAGCCGGAGACGCTCGGCACCTTCGCGAAATACGGATCGAGCGCTTCCTCGAGCGTCGTTGTCCCCTTCTCAACGCGGTGCCCCGGCTCGACGCCGAGCAGCCCCTTCAGTGCGCCCTCGTACATCTCCTGCATAAGGTTCGCCATCGACTCGCCCATGCCGCTCTTCTGGATCGCCGCCGAGGCGGCAGACACGGGCAGGTTGAGCAGCTGGATATCCTTGCCGAGCTTCTTCGACAGGTACGCGGCCTGGTCCACCGCGCCGTATTCGTGAGTGCCGAGCACGTAGACGACCTGCGTTGCGGCGGGCGGGGACAGCAGCGTGCGCACGGCCGCGGCGGCGATGTCACGCGTGGCGATGGTGGCAACCTTGTGCTCGGGCGGGAAGAAGTTGGGAAGGATGCTCTGGTGCTGCGCTGCCGGCAGCATATAGAGCAGGTTCTCGGTGAACGAGCCCGCGCGCAGGAAGGTCGAGATCGCGCGGGTCTTCTTCAGCGCCTCTTCCAGGACGTGAAGCCCGACGATGGGACCGGTGCCGGACGGTCTCTCCGCCCCCCACGACGACAGCAAGACCACGTGACGGACGCCGCTCTCGGCGACCGCGGCCGCCTCAACACGCGCTACGCGATCCTGCAGAGCGCGCACGTCCGGCGCGTCGTTCGCCGGCGGCGGCAGCAACAGGAAGGCCCCGTCGGCTCCGCGCAGGGCGCGTGTCAGGAAGCTGACGTCGCTCAGCTCGCCGGGGAGTAGCTCGGCGCCCTGGCCGGCAAGGGCCTTGGCCTTTTCGACGCTGCGCACGATGGCGCGGACTTGGTGGCCCGCGGCCAAGAGCTCGCGAGCGACGACCGAACCAACGTGACCGGTGGCACCTGCGACGACGAATAGGGACATGGCGACTCCTCAGGCGGGTTCGATAGGTTGCGGGAACGTTGTCCACGTTCGATGTCGGCACGGGCAGGATAGTTCCGCCAGCGAGTCGAGGCGCCGCCGGGCGCGGGGTCCGGAGCCCCGCCCGGGGCGCCGGTCACTCGGCGATGGCTGGCGCGCCCGATTCGGCATGCTCCGCGGCTGCGCCCCTCTCGCCCGCCGCGGCCCGCTCGTGGGAGTGATCCTTGGCGAGCAGAACATACACGGAAGGCACCACGAACAGCGTGAACAGCGTGCCAATCGACATGCCGCCCACGAGCACGATGCCGATCGAGTTCCTGGCGACCGCACCGGCGCCGGTGACGAGCGTGAGCGGGAAGTGGCCGGCTACGGTGGCCACCGTGGTCATCAGGATCGGGCGTAGGCGCGTGGTGGCCGCCGCGCGAACCGCGGCGACCTTGCTCATGCCGGCCTCCTGCTGAACGTTCGCGAACTCGACGATGAGGATGGCGTTCTTCGAGATGAGCCCGACGAGTGTGACCAGGCCCACCTCGGAGTAAATGTTCAGCGTGGTCGTCCATCCATCGGTCAGCCTGAAGCCCATCCCAGGTGGCCCCGAGAATTTCAGGAAGGTGAAGATGAGCGCGCCGAACATGGCGAGCGGGACGGACCCGGCGAGGATGACGAGCGGGTCCCGGAACGAGTTGAACTGCGCGGCGAGGACGAGGAAAATGAGCACTACGGCGAGCCCCATGGCGGGCAAGAACTTGCCACCCTCTTGCCGCAGTTGCCGCGACTCGCCCGTGTAGTCGACGCGGTAGCCGGGCGGCAGGATCCTTGCCGCTGCGTCCTCGAGCAGGTGCAGTCCACCCTCCAGCCCACGCGGTGCGAGGCCCGAGATTTTGACGGCGTTGAGCTGCTGGAAGCGGTTGAGCGATCGAGGCTCGACGCCCTGGCGCATCCTCGCAACCGCGGACAAGGGCATGAGCTGACCGCCCGGGCCCGAGATGTAGATCTTCTCGAGCTGGTCGGCGGTGAGGCGGCCGGCACGCTCGATCTGCGCGATGACCTTGTAGGCCCTGCCGTCGATGTCGAAGCGGTTGACGAAGTTGCCGCCCACCATCGATGCCAGATCGGTGCCCACCTGCTGCAGCGTCAACCCCATCGACGAGATCTTGTCGCGGTCGAGGACGATCTCGTCGCTCTCTTCGTCGATCTTCACGTCCACGATCGGTGGGAACGCGAACAGACCGCTCTTGACGGCCTCCTGCACCAGCTGGCCCGCGTAGCGCACCATCTCGTCGTGACCGGCGGTGGACGCGATCACGAACTCGACGGGGAACGTGCCCGGGCTGGGCAAAGCCGCCGGCAGGAATGCGGGCGACCGCAGCCCCGCGATAGCCGTCAGCCTGCTGTTTAGCTCCACCTGGATGGGGAAGATGTTGCGCTTTCGCTCGTCCCACGGCTTGGCGAGCATGCCGCCGAAGCCGCTACCGGGGAACGTGATCTGGAAGCTCTGCTCGAACTCGGGCTCGCTTGCGAAGATGTGCTGCACCTGGGTGACGTACGGATCGAGCTGTTCGAGGGTCGCGTTGGCCGGCACGTCGAGCGCGCCGAAGACAACGCCCTGGTCCTCGTTCGGGGCGAGTTCGGTGGGCGACAGCAGGTAGAGCGGCACCACCATCAGCGACACGACGATCCAGACGACGTAGACGGCGGGGCGGGCGCCGAGCGTCGCGCCGAGCGCGCGATCGTACGTCCGTCGGACGAAGTCGAAGCCAGCGTCGATACGTCGCGTCAGCCAGCCATGGCTCGCGTAGGGCTGGAGCAACTTCGACGACATCATCGGCGAGAGCGTCAGTGCGACGACGCCCGAGATGAACACCGCGCCGGCCAGCGTGAACGCGAACTCGCGGAACAGCGCGCCGGTCAACCCACCCTGGAAGCCAATGGGCGCGTAAACCGCCGCCAGCGTGATCGTCATGGCGATAATGGGCCCCACGAGCTCCCGCGCGCCCACAAGCGCGGCGTCGAGCGCGCTCTTGCCGTCGCGCATGTTCCGCTCGACGTTCTCGACGACGACGATCGCGTCGTCCACCACGAGCCCCACGGCCAGCACGATGGCCAGCAGCGTGAGCAGGTTCACCGTGAAGCCGAGCACCTGCATGAGGAACACAGCGCCGATGAGCGACACCGGGATCGCGACCAGGGGCACCAACACGCTGCGGAGCGACCCGAGAAACAAGAAAATCACGACGATGACGATGAGCACCGTCTCGACCAGGGTGTGGACGACGTCGTGGATGGCGCTGTCGATGTAGGTGGTGGAGTCGAAGGCAATAATCGCGTTCATGCCGGTGGGAAGCTCGGCGCGGACGATGTCCATCTCCTTGCGAACGCGGGCGATCACGTCGACCGAGTTGGCGTTGGGCAGCACCCAGACGCCCATGAAGACGGCCTTCTTGCCCGAGAGCCGGACGTCGGTGTCGTAGGAGTCCGCGCCCAGGATTACGTCGGCGATGTCCTCGAGACGGACGAGCGTGTCGCCTTCGCGCCGGATCACGAGCTTGCGGAACTCGTCCACCGACTTCAGGTCGGTCGAGGCGGTGAGGTTGATTTGGACGAGCGCCCCCTTCGTCTGCCCGACGGCGGCCAGGTAGTTGTTGGCCGAGAGCGCCTGCCGCACCTGCGACGGGCTCACGTTCAGGGCCGCCATCTTGTCCGGCTTGAGCCAGGCGCGGATGGCGAAGGTCTGCCCGCCGAGGATCTCGGCGCGCTGCACGCCTTCGATGGCCGACAGCCGCGGCTGGACGACCCGGATGAGGTAGTCGGTCACCTGGTTCTGCTCGAGGATGGTCGAGCCGAAGCTCAGGTACATCGCCGCGATCTGGGCGTCCGATGGTTCGATGTTGATGGCTGGGATCTCGGCCTCGGGGGGCAGGTCGGCGCGCACCTGGTTCACGCGGGCGCTGATGTCGGCCAGAGCGTTGGCCGCATTGAAGTTCAGCTTCAGGCGCACGCTGATCGTCGACAGCCCCTGGACGCTCTGCGACTCGATGTAATCGATGCCGTCGGCCGCGGCGATCGCCCGCTCGACCGGGGTGGTGATGAACCCGCGGACGAGTTCTGCGTTGGCCCCGACGTACACCGTGCGCACGCTCACCGTGGCGCTCTCGAGCTTGGGATATTGCCGCACGTTGAGCGTACGGATGGCCTGAAGCCCCGCGATGATGACGATGAGGTTGACGACGATCGCCAGCACGGGCCGGCGAATGAAGATGTCGGTGAACTTCACGGCCTCACCGGTTCGCCGGATGGGGGTCGAGCGAGGCGCTCGGCTTGACGTCGTTGTTGACGACGATGCGCGAGCCGTTGTGCAGCTTGAAGGCCCCGGCCGCGACGACCGTGGTGCCTGCCGTCACGCCGTCGAGCACCGAGACGAAGTCGCCGCGCGCCTGGCCGACTTTGACGAACTGCTGACGCGCGACGTCCACCGGCTTGCCGTCGGCCGCCGGCACGATCTGGCCCTTGTCGTCCTTCTTGTCTTCCACGACAAAGACCGAGTCGCCGTAAGCGGCGTGCACGAGGGCCGTGGCCGGAATGGTGACCTGTGCGGGCTGCTTGGGCAGGACCACCGTGACGTTCGCGAACATCCCAGGCCGCAGCTTCTCCTGCTGGTTGGGGACGCTTGCCCGGAGCTTGATGGATCGCGTGCTTGGGTCGACCTCCGGGTCGATGGCGCGGATGACGCCGTCGCTCGGGGCTGTGTCCGCGCCCTCGATGGCCACGCGAACGGGCATGCCCTCCTTCACCTCGGACAGCGCCTGCTGGGGCAGCGAGAAGTCGACGTACACCGAGTCGATGGCCTCGAGCACCGTGATCGGGGTCCCGGCGTTCAGATACTGCCCGAGGTTGACCGCCCGGATGCCGAGGCGCCCGGCGAACGGAGCCCGCACCGTCTTGCGGTCGATCTGCGCCTCCAGCGCGGTCACGTCCTTGGTCGACGTCTTGTAGGCGTAGTCGTCGTTGTCGAGCTGCGACGGGGCGATCGCGCCGGACCCCACGAGCGCGCGCGTGCGGCCGGCGTTGATCGAGGCGAGGTCGCGCCGGGACGCCGTGGAGGCGAGCTGGGCGCGCTCGACGCTGCTATCGAGCTGCAGCAGCACCTGGCCTTGCCGAACGACGTCGCCGGATTCGAAGAGGATCCGCTGAACGATGCCCGGCGCGTCGTTGCTGAGAGCGACGCCGCGTACCGGCGCGATGCTCCCGACCGACGTGAGCGTTCCTTCCCAGACCTTGCTCTCGGCAACCGCCGAGCCCACCGTCTCGGGTGGGGGTCCCGCCTTTTGCGCCTGTTTGCCGAAGCGGATGAGCGAGGCAATCTGCGCGTACTTTATGCTGGCGAGCGCGACGACGAGCAGGACGACGGAGCCGATGGCGATGAGGTAGCGCACCCGGCTGTGATGCTCTAGCTTGGCACGCGGTTGCCCCAGCGCGCGACGTTCTTCTCGGACCTCACGGTCGCTGTGGTACACCCAAGAGTCGGCATTGTTTCGTGGGCCACGCGGCACGAAGGATCGAGCCGTGACCCGGATGAGCTTTGCACGGAAAGCGAGCCGATTTGTCGAGCCGTTCGGGCCGCACGATCGCCCTCGAGATCGGCGGTCACGAAGACGGCAATAAAGGCACGAGGAGGAGCCGAGACGCGCCGAGGTACGGCGGCGAGCGAGCGACCGATCCTGACGTTTGCGGACGCAGACGCCTGGTCCAAATGGCTGGCCTCGCATCACGCATCATCGAGCGACATATGGTTTGCAGATCGCGAAGAAGGATTCGAAGTCGGCGTCGGTCCGCTACGCGCGGGCTTTGGAGGCGGCGCTCGCGTGGGGTGGATCGACGGGCAGAAAGACAAGCTCGACGATGCGTGGTGGCTCCAGAAAGGTCACGCCGCGCAGCCGGAAGAGTATCTGGTCGAAGATCCATCGCGAGAAGGCTGCGGCTCTCATCGAGGCGGGCCGCATGAAGCCGTCCGCGCTCGCGGAGGTGGAGCGCGCGAAACGCGACCGCGAGAAGCTCGCATCCGTGACGACACTGCGCAGAGCACACCCGCGAGGCCGGGCACCTCGTCCGGATCTCGAACCCCGCCCCCCCACGGCGATTCGCAAGGGTGGAGTGGCCCTGGACGGGCGTTCGCGCCTAAACTGCTCGGCCGGCTATGCACGAGTCCGTGGCTATTGTTCACGATTGGCTCACGACCATGAGGGGGGGTGAGCGCGTCCTCGAGGTGCTTTGCGGAGTGTTCCCGCAGGCGCATATCTTTACTCTCACGCGGAACGCCGCGGGGCTGTCGCCGGCACTCGCCAAGCGGAGGGCCACGACCTCACCGATCGATCGCGTGGCGAACGCCCCCTTTGTCAGCGGGCGTTTCCGCGCGCTTTTGCCGCTCTTTCCGCTCGCTGTGGAGTCTTTCAATCTGGCCCCGTACGGCTTGGTCGTTTCGAGCAGCCATTGCGTCGCGATGGGCGCCATCGCACGGCCAACGGCCGTGCACGTCGCGTACCTCCATTCGACGATCCGTTACGTGCGGGAGGCGCAGCCAGCCTACGAGGCTCGTGTGCCGGCGGGGAGTCTCGGGCGCGCCGCGTTTCGAAGTACGGCACATTACTTGCGTCGCTGGGAGGCGGTGGCGGCAGCGCGCCCCCACGTCTTGATTGCCAACAGCGCGTACACGCGCGACCGGATCCAGCGCTACTACCAGCGCGATGCGCTCGTGATCGAGCCGCCGATCGATACGTGCCGTTTCGAGCGCGCCGCGGCGCATGCCGCTCCCCTCGACCCCGAGGCACCGTTTCTTTTGGTGTCGGCGCTCGTTCCAAGCAAGCGGGTGGATCTGGCTTTGGCCGCATTTCAGGGACGTGCGGAGCGGCTCGTCGTGGTCGGTGACGGGCCCGAGCGTGCACGGCTGGAACGGCTCGCAGGTCCAAATGTGACGCTGCTGGCGCGCGTGGACGAGGCCACGCTCGACGCGCTTTGCGCGAGCTCGCGAGCCCTTTTGCATACGGGGGTCGACGACTTCGGCATGGTGATGGCCGAGGCGCTCTCCGCGGGTAAGCCGGTGATCGCCTGTGCCGAAGGCGGAGCGCTCGAGATCGTTCGTGACGGAGAGACGGGTCTGCTCATCGAGACGCCGACGGTGGCGGCGGTCCAGCAAGCGCTGGACCGGTTCGCGCGTCTTCAGCACTCGTTCGATCCAGCCCGGCTCCAAGCTTTCGCGAAGCGCTTTGACCGTGGGCACTTCGAACGAAGATTCGCCGAAGCCGTCGAGGACGCGCGGCGCACACGACGAAACGCGCAGAAGAACCATGGTGCCAACGGGAGCGGAGTCATGGGTGTTACGGCCTTTGCTCGGACGGCACGCGTGGCAGAGGTGACCACGCCGGACAAGCAGACTGCGCCGGATGACGCGATCGCGGTGGGCCGCGCGATCGAGCCCGACGATCGGAACGCGCCGGACCCCGCGACCGACCTGTTGACGACGCAGCGCCGCGTGGACAGACACCCCTGGGCTGGCCGGGCCGTGAAGCGGTTCGTGGACGTCACGGTGGCAGCCTCCGGGCTCGTGCTCACCGCGCCGTTCATGGCCGCGATGGCGACTCTCATCCGACTCGAATCGCCCGGGCCTGCGCTCTTTTATCAGCGTCGTACGGGGCTCCACCAACGCCCCTTTACCCTGGTCAAACTGCGCACGATGGATGGTCCGGGCCGGGTGACCCGGGTGGGTGGCGTGTTGCGGCCCCTGGGCCTCGACGAGCTGCCTCAATTGTGGAACGTGCTCAAAGGGCAGATGAGCCTCATCGGCCCGCGCCCCGAGATGCCCGAGCGTGTCGCGCGCATCGAACGGGACCTGCCCGGCTTCCGTACTCGCCACTTGATGCGACCCGGCATCACGGGATGGGCCCAGGTGAACGGCCTGCGCGGGGACAAGTCGCCCATCGCCGAGCGGCTGCGGTTGGATATCCAGTACCTCCGTGAATGGAGCCTTGCGCTGGACGCTCGGATTCTCGCACGCACAGGCTCGGCGGTCCTGCGCGACACGCTTCGGGAGCTTCGAGGCTGAACGCCGGATGGCACCGGGTCGCATGCTGGACGGAGCGATCCGAAACCTCTCGCTCAAGGCCTTTTCCATCGGCCTCGAACGGGCGTGCCGACTCGTCGTCGTGGTTGCCGTGGCGCCTGTCCTCGGCGAGGCCGCATTTGGCCGGTTTGTCTTCGCTTCGACGGTAACGGCCCTGCTCGCGCTCGGCACGGACCTCGGGCTCGGCGTATGGACGACGCGCGCGCTGGCGCGGTGCCGGGTCGACAGCGAGTCGCAGGTCCTGCTAGGCCGGGGAATCGTCCAGGTCGGGCTGGCCATCCGAAGCCTCGCTGCGCTCCCGTACGCCGTCGCCGTCTTGGCTGTGGCCATGTTCGCAGCGCGCGGAGAGGCTCGCGCCGCGATAACCGTGCTTGGCGTCGCAGCCCTCGTCAACGCATTTGTCGACCATTTCGGCGCGATTTTCCGCGGTTACGAACGCTTCGGGGACGAAGCGCGGGTCAACGCATTCCGGGCGCTCTTGTTTGGCGTCGCCGGATTGGCCACCCTCACGGTGGCTCGATCGCTCATCGGCTTGTGCACCAGCATTGCTGCGGCGAATCTCGGAGGGGGCATCTACGGAGCGGTTATCTTGCGACGGCTGTACCCGTTCGCGACAGAGGCGCGGATCGAGCGCCCGAAGCTCGATCGGGTGCTGGCCAAAGTCGCGCTGACCCAGGCGTTGCCGCTCTGGTTTGCAGGGCTTTGCTCGATGCTCTATTTCAAAATCGACACTCTGTTCTTGCGCTCGATGGCCGGGGACGCCGAACTCGGACTCTACGGTGCCGCGTTCAAGATCTTCGAGGGGGCGATGATCCTGCCGTCGGTACTTCTATCGGTCACGTTTCCGCAGCTCGCGCGCGCACACGGCCATCCCCCGATCCAGCGCCGCCTCGAGCGGCAGATCGGCCTCTTGCTGCTCGGATTCGGTCTCTTGGCCGGAGCGACGTGTTTCGTCGGCGGGACGCCTCTCATCCGCGGGGTCTTCGGCACGGGCTTTGGCCGAGCCGTGCCTTCGCTGCGCGTGCTCGCCTTGGGGATGCCGCTGCTCTTTCTGAACTACGGCCTCACGCACTTCTTGGTGGCACGGGACATGGGTACGATGACCCAGCGTTTTGCTCTGGCGATGCTCGGACTCAACCTCGTCCTCGACCTCGCCCTCATTCCACGGGCCCATGGGCCCGGCGCGGCGTGGGCGACCGTCCTCACGGAGCTTGCACTGACGGGGTGCTGCCTCGGCGCGCTTCGGCTGACGTTTGCGTCGCAGTCCGTGCTGCCGTCCATCCCAACAGCACCCAGAATAGGCCAAAAAGCGGTGTGAATTCCAAAAAATAGTCGAGCCAACCGTGCACGAAGAAAGCTCCGGCCGCCACGCCGGAGGCGAGGCCCGAAAGGCAGTTCGCCGACAGGTTGGCACGCACCCGCCGCACAAGGGCCAAGCCCATCAGGGCAAGCGCCGCCACACCGGCGAGCCCCAGGTCGGCGAGTGTTTCAAAGTAGAGGCTGTTGGCGTGGATGTTCGTGTCCGCGTCGGACTGGCCGTTCGGGGCCGGCGACAGCACAGCGCCGTAGCGGCGCCGGAAGTTGTCGGGGCCAATGCCCAGCAGCGGTCGCTGCCGCCAAAGGGTGACGGCGGCTCGCCACAGCACCCTCCGCGGTAGAGACGGATCGGGGCTTGCAACGTTGACCGACGCTCCGGCAGGCTGTGCCTCGTCGTCGGTCGCCACCTCGGTCGCTTCGGCCGTCACGTCGACCTGTTGCTCGGGCATCGGATTGCCCCGTTCGCTGAACCAGGTCACGTCATCCTGGAGGAGGTCCCAGCGCAGCCGGTAGGTCCCCTCCGTGGTGGGCGCTCGCGCTTGACCGACGATTTCGATCACGCCGCCCGGTGGCACATCCGCGGGCAGTTCGGTGCGCATCCCCTCGAAATCCTCGGGCGACATGGCGCCATCGGGTCGTACCCAGTGGTAAGCGAGGTGGAAGGCGTGGGCCCCTGCCCGCGTCCAGCCGAGCGTGCCCCGATTGGTGACCGTGACCGGAACGGAGAAGACCTTCCCCAAGGAGACCGCATGCGGCGCGGTACCGACCCTGTAATCGGCGCGAAACCAGGTGTCGTCGTGCCACCAGCGAAGCCGTTGACCGAGCAGCGAGCCGGAGCCTGTGGTCACGAGTGGAATCGCCGACAACAGCGCGATGACGGTCAGAGCGCCGGTGGCGGCGCGCGGGATCGCAACCCCGGATCTCCAGCCGAGGCCGCCCATGGCCGCAGCGACTACCGCGGCGCCGGCGAGCGCGGACCGCGTCGCGCTGGCAAGAATGGCCCCGGCAAGCAGAGCGCTTCCCAGCACGACGAAGACCGCACCCCCCCACGCACGGCGTTCGGAGCGCGGTCGATTGCCTAGAAACGGCGCGACGACGAGCAGGGGCACCGCCGCCTCCCAGTACATGGCCCCGATCGTCGGGTACGCAAACACGCCGCTCGCGCGCGCCAAGCCAAAGGTCGTGAAGTGCCCAGCGCGAAATGGCTCCCAGAGCGACGCACTGGCCGGCACAAGGGACTCGACCACGGCGGTGGTCGCCGACAGCAAGGCACCCGACAGCAGCGCGAGAATCAGAACCCGGCCGGTATCCGCACGGCGAGCCAGAACTCGGACGGCGAAAAACGCGAGCACGCCGCTCAATGTCCGCAGCGCGAACTTGAGCGCCGCGGTCCGGTAAGAGGGCGCCACGAGAGCGGACGCAAAGTTGACCGTCGCCCAGACGATCGCCGCCTGGACCATGGTGTCCGTCCGGAGCGCCGCCATGGCCTTGGACACGATCGCGCGATGGCCGATCCCATCGGATGCCAACGCGACGGTCCACGCTGCGAGCATGGCGTAGAGCACGAGCTCGACCGTCGTGATCTGCAGGGGCCCAAGACGAAAGAGCGGCGCCTCGAACGGAAGGACGAGGGCCAGAGCGATCAGCAGGCTGCGAGCCAGGCGGATCAAAAAGGGATCGCGCGCGCTCGTCGTTTGTTCGGCCAGCATGGACGTACAACTTTCTAGACGTCGGACGTGCGTCTGTCTGCGGTCCCGTCCCTGCGGATTGTGCTAGCTACTCGTTGCGGCGTGAGACTATCCATCGAAGTCACGACGTGCAATGCCACGCGCACGGGGGTCGGCTACTACACGGAGCACCTCGTCGACGCGCTGCTCCAGACACGCCGTGCGGGCGACGAGGTGGTGCTCTTGTCGAACCGCGAGCCGGCGCCCGAGCTGGCGACGCGCTGGGCGCCGTACCTTCACGTTCGCGGCATCGGGGTACGCGCGCTGTGGATCCAAACCGACGCTCCGCGCCTCTTGGCCGAGACGGGCGTCGACGTCGGAGTCTTTCCCAACTACGCCGTGCCGTTCGCGTCGCCCTGCCCCAGCATCTTGATCGTGCACGACCTGGCGATCTTGCGCATGCCGGAGCACTTCACGATGCGCAAGCGTCTCCTGATGGCCGCGACATTGAGGCAGTCGGTCGCCGCCTCGTCGGTCATCGGAACGGTTTCCGAGACGTCGGCGCGCGATATCGTCGGTCTGCTCGGCGTCCGTCGCGAGCGCATCGCACTGCTGCCCGGGGCAGCGCATCCGTCGTGTCGCCCCGCAAGCCTCGACGTCGTGGCCGCCGTCCGCGCCCGGTACGGGCTGACGCGGCCGTACGTGCTCACGGTGGGGACCCTCGAACCGCGCAAGGACCTGATCACCATTTTGCGCGCTTTCGATCGCCTGGGGCCCGAAGCGCAGGGCCACGACCTCGTCGTCGCGGGCGGGCGCGGCTGGAAAGATCGCACGCTCGTACGCACACTCGAGGCTCGCACAGCCGGTCGACGCGTCCATTGGCTCGGCTACGTGACCGAGCCGGACCTCGTTGCGCTCTACACGGGCGCCGATCTCTTCGTCTTCGCCGCCCGGCTCGAGGGCTTCGGGCTGCCCATCCTGGAGGCCATGGCGTGTGGGACGGGGGTGATCGCTTCCGATGTCGCGGCCTTGCGCGAAGTCGGCGGTGACGTCCCGCGCTTCGTTCCGCCCGGCGACGATGCGGCGTTCTCGCGGGCCATCTCCGAGCTTCTCAACGACCCCGACGGCCTGACGCGCATGCGCGCCGCCGGCCCCCTTCGCGCACAGCATTTCTCCTGGATGCGCACCGCCCATGCCCTCTGGGCACGAGCCCGGCGGATCGCCCCGGAGCGGGTTCGACCGCGTTCGAATGGCTCCCCAAGCACGGGAGCCGGCAAGACGGCCATTCCCCCGCCGCTGGTTCCGGTGCCGCCCGGATTCAGCGCAGCCGAGTGGGGACTGCTCGCGACCGTCGTGTACGCCGACATCTTCGACTCGCCGCTGCCCGTTCATCAGGCATTAACGGCGTCGCTCGGCACTCGGCTCGACGAGGTCGAGGTGCGTCGAACCTCGACGGGCCGAGCCCTCACGGCACTGCTCACGTTCGATTCGAGGGGTTACCTCGTCTTGAAAGGCCGCGAGCACCTCGTGGATGCGATGCCCGAGAGAGAGGCGCTGACCCGGACGCTTCTCGAGCGCAACCGTGCGGCCTTGTCATCGCTCGCCGCGTTGCCCTTCGTTCGGGCTCTCATCGTGTCGGGTGGAGTTGCGCACAAGAACCCGGGCGCGCGGCCGGACGTGGACTTCTTCGTGGTCACGGCACGTGGGCGAGCGTACACAGCCTATGCGGCGTTGTTTCTCGCCACCAAGCTGACGAGCACCCGCCGGCTCATCTGCCCCAACTATTTGGTCGACGAGAGCGAGCTTACGATCGCTTATCACCGCGACCTCTTCACGGCGCATCAGCTCGTGTCCGCTCTGCCGTTCACGGGTCATGAGACATACGAAGCCTTGTGCCGCAGCAACGAAGAGTGGGTGCGTCCCTTCTTCCCGGCATTCGCCCCGCGAGCCGCTTATTCCGCGTCCGAATCGGCCCTCGCGGGGGCGGGCGACCCACCGCGGGTCGCACCGCGACCCCTGGCGGAGATGGCGCTCGGGCCCATCGCGCCCCTGCTCGAAACGATCCTTCGCTGGGGATGGCGCTTTCACCTTCGACGGCGCGCCGCGGCGGCGATCAGCGGGGACGTGATTCTCGGCGACGGCATCCTCAAGCTGCATCTGTCCGACCACCGGCAGCGCGTCATGGACCGCTTTGCGGCGCGCCTGGACGATTTGCGCGCGCGGGGGGCCTCCGATTCGCAACGGAGGCCGGGCGAGCCGGCTCCGGCCGGGCCGTGAGGACGTGGCCTACGGGGCTCGCGTCGCTGGCGAGCGGCGCTGCGGCTTTTCTGGTCCTGTTGCTCTACTCGCCCGCGCTGCACGCGCCCTTCCTCGTGCCGAAGTTCGCCGCACTCGAGGTGACCGCGTCGCTCGGCTTCGTCGCATTCGCAGTCCAGCGATTCCTCACCGGCCGCCCTCGCTGGACGGGGGCCGTGACGGCCGGCGTGATGGGGGTGCTTGCCACGACGGCACTGGCGTGGGCGGCCGCCTCGGCCGGAGCTCGGGGGGCCCCTTACGCCATCGCGGCGCTGGCGCGGTGGGGGTCGCTCTTCGGGATTGCTTGCGGCGCGAGCGTTCTGAGCGATGCACCCGCGGCACGCCAGCGCGTGCTCGAGGCCATCGCCATCGCGGCCGCGGTCGTTGCGGCCGCGGGTCTCCTTCAGCATGTCGAATGGATGCCGCTCGGCATCCCCGTCATCAGCAAGCCGGGATCGACGTTCGGCAACCGGAACCTGGCGGCCGAAGCCATCGCCATGGCGCTGCCCCTCAGCACAGGCGCCGCGGCACGGTGTCGCGGGCGAGCCCTTCGCACGGGCCTCTGGACGTCGCTCGCGTTGCAGATCGTGTATTTGGCCGTGACGCGGGCGCGCGGTGCGTGGCTCGGCGCAGCGTGTGGTCTCGGCGTGTCCCTGTGGCTGGCCCGGATACGGCTCTCGTGGTCGTCGATCGCAGTCGCGATCGGCGTGGCGCTCGTGGCGGCCATGGCGGCAACGCTGCCGGGCCGTTTCAACCCCCGCGACGCGGGCGACTCGAAACGGTACGAGGGCGTCGTCGAGGTGCTGCAGGAGAGCGTCGACGCGCAATCGACGGCCGTAAAGACGCGCCTCGGCTTGTGGCGGCGCACCTTGTACATGGTGCGCGAGGGGCCACTCGTCGGCCTCGGGCCAGGCAACTGGCCCATCGTCTTTCCGCGTTATGCGGAGCCCGGCGCGACGCAGGATGGCGTACTCAGCCCCAGTTTGGTGCCGCGGCAAGCCCACAACGATTGGCTCGAGAGAGCCGCCGAGACCGGCATGCTCGGGCTTCTTGCACTCTTTCTGTGGGCTGGTTCCGTGGCGGCGTCCGTGCGCCGTTCGCTGCAGACGGCCGATGCGGACGGGCGCGCGTGCACGGCTGCCGCGGCGGGTGCGCTGGTCGCATTGGGCGTGATGTCCCTATGCAGTTTTCCTCTCGAGATGCCGGGCACGCTGTGCCTGGCCGGGTTGGCTTTCGGCCTCGTCGCCGTCGACGTGCAAGGTCGGACGGACCGGCGGAAGGGCCGCGTCGGCGGCGGAATGGTCGTTCTGCTGGGCGTGGTCCTCGTGGTCTGCGCCGTCGTCCGCGCCGAGCGAGCCGTGCGCGGCAGCTGGTGGGTGGGTCGGGCCGAACGCAGCCTTCGGGCAGACCGCGGATCCGCGGGAGCCGAACAAGGACTCGCTGCACTCAAGCGCGCCCTCGAAGCCACGCCCAACGACTTCACGGCGCGCCTGCTCACCGCCCGACTGCTGCTCCGCGCGGGGCGTCCGGCGGATTCCGTGCATGCCGCGGAGCAGGTCCGTGCCCTCGAGCCGTATTCGCCCCACGCATGGGCCGCCCTGTCGGCCGCCGAGCTCGCCTCGAACGACCCTGCTGCCGCACGATGGGCCGCCGATCAGGCGCTAGGACTTCTGGAGGACTACCCCGAGGCTCTTGATCTTCGAGCGCACGCATCCGCCCAAGAAGGGGACGTCGGAGCGGCGGGGGCGGACCGCGACCACCTTGCGCGCCTTGCGGAGGGCCCTGCTTCGAGCGCGATCACGCGGAGCGCACGAGCGCTCCTGGAAAGGGCCCAATGAGGCCTGTTTTCCGCGTCCGAGCCCTCAGCCTCCGCTCAGCGCGCCGGGGGCACCGTCACCTTCGGGCGGTTCCCCGGAGGAGGTGTCGTTGCTGCTGCACGCCACGACCGTGCCGATGGCCAGCGCCAAAAGCACAAGCCACATTTTATCGATGTGTCGAATCATGGGTCGGTCCCTCGCGCTTCAGCTGTTCTGAACACTAGGCTTTCACGCCGGTCCTGTCAATCATCGACCCCGGCGGCCGCCGCCGCTCCTGCTCGAGACGCAGTCGATGGATGATCCACGGCGCGGCATGCCGCACCCCGGCCACATGGCGGACCCCGCGCGGGTCGAAGTCGAACGGCCGCCGCAGAAGCGTCTTCAAAGCCCGGGTCCCACGAAGGACGCGCAACTCTGCGTGAACGACGCGTGCCAGTGCGTGATAGAAGCCACGCGAGTGGCGGTTCGATACGAGCGGGTCCAGATCGTCACTTTCGCTCCAGTTGCGCTTCTCTCCGAGGCGGCCCGCCATTTCGGCGTGGTAGCGGGTCCCCGGAAGCGGGTAGCTGACCGAGATGCCGATGTCGTCGGGCAACAGTTCGCGCACGAGCGCCCGGGTCGCCTGCACTTCGTTCCAGCCCTCCCCGGCGTAGCCAAACTGCAGGAAGAGCCCCGCCCGCACGCCGTTTGCGCGCAAGCGCGCGACGGCAGCCCGCGTCTGCTCGACGGTGATCCCCTTCTCCATGGCGTCCAGAATCCGCTGAGAACCCGACTCGGCGCCCAGCCACACCTCGCGAGCCCCGGCGCGCGCCAGGGCACGGACGTTGGCCTCGGTCATCAAGTCGGCGCGCGTTTGGCAGAGAAAGGGCAGGGCAAGACCGGCTTGCGCGACCGCCGTTGACCAGGCCACGAGCCACTGCGACTTGAGCCCCAGAATGTCGTCGCAGAACCAGAGATGATCGGGAGCGTAGCGGTCACGCAAAAGCTGCAATTCGGCCAGGACGTTGGCTGGCGATCGCGTGTGGTACGTGTTGCCATAGGTCGGTTTGGCGCACCAGTTGCAAAGGTAGGGACAGCCGCGGGTGGTCACGACATTCAGCGAGAAGTATCCGTGCCGGCGCTGCCAAAACGTGCGGTAGCTCGGGATGTCGACCAAGTCCCACGCCGGAAGCGGAAGCGTGTCGAGATCCTTCAGGAGTTTGCGCGACCCGGTACGCCGGACAAAGCCATGGTGCAGGACCGCGAGGCCCGGGATGCCCGCGAGCGCTGCGTCGCGTACGTCGTCGAGACGCCCCGGCGCTTTTTCGAAGGCGCCAAGAAGCTCGCCGAGCGTCAGCTCGCCTTCACCCAGGATCACGAAGGACGCGCCGGCTTGCAGGTAGGCCTCCGGCGCGTCCGCCGCGTCATGCCCCGCCACGATCACCGGCAGACCCCGCTCGCGTGCTTCGCCCACCATGGCGAACGCGGCCTCGCGCATGCGTGACAAGCACATCTTCGTGAACCAGTTGAACGCGTCGTCGTAGAGGACCACGACGTCAGGGCGCTCGCGATCCAGTGCGCTCGAAAAATCGGACGTATCGGCTTTGAGCATGGGGTCGTACAGACCCACGTCGTGACCCAGCGAGCGCGCGTAGGCCGCCGCGAAGAGCGTGGCGAGCGGCGGATAGGGCTTGCCGATGGCGAACTGCTTGGCGTCGCGCCGCAGGAGATGACCGTGCGCAAAGAGGACTCGGGCCACGCCGATCAGACCGTACCTCGCTCCTTGGCCTTCGGCTGGCGAATTCTGAGTCTGCGGCCCCCCCCCACAGCGTGTCGTTCGAAGAGGGCGCTCGCACGTTGGGCCGTCGGGTCAAGGCCCTTTCGGTTTCGCCCCCTTTCGATCCAAGCTTGCTACGTGCCCGACGCTCCGACATCCGACGACGGCTCGATGGCCGCCGTGCTGGCGTGTCCGTCGTGCCGCGCCGCGTTGACGCCCGAGCAAAGCGGGACCCGCCGTTGTCCGCGCTGCGGCGCGACCTATCGGCGCGACGGCGGAATCTGGGGTCTGATGGCCGAGGGACGACAGGACGCGTTTCGCGAATTCGTCGCGCAGTACGAGACGGTGCGGGCTGCCGAGGGCCGGCGGGTGCAGCGTCGGGATCACCTGCAAGCGCTACCGTACCGGGACGTGTCTCGAAAGCGCACCTACGAGTGGGCCGTTCGGTCGCGCAGTTTCCGATCCCTGCTGCGCGGCGTCGTGCAGCCGCTGGAGCGGCAGGCGCGCGAGCCGCTTCGCATTCTGGACCTGGGAAGCGGCCTCGGCTGGCTTGCCTATCGACTCGCGCTCCGCGGACATCAGGTCGCCGCGGTCGATCTCCTCACCAACGACTTCGACGGCCTAGGCGTCCACCGCCACTACGACTGCGCCTTCTCGTCTTTGCTGGCCGAGTTCGATCGCTTGCCCCTTTGCGACCGGAGCATCGCCCTGGTCATCTACAACGCGTCCTTTCATTACGCCGCGGACTACGCCTCGACGCTCGGGGAAGCTCTACGGGTCTTACGCCCGAGGGGCCGCATCGTGATCATGGATTCGCCCATCTATCGGGATCCGTCCAGTGGCGCGCAAATGGTACAGGAACGCGAGAACGACTTCGAGCGTCGCTACGGGTTTCGCGGAAACATCCTCCATAGCGAGGGCTACCTTACCTACGAGAGGCTCGCCGCATTGGAGCGTCAGCTCGGCCTGCGCTGGGAGTTCATTGAGCCTTGGTACGGGCTTCGGTGGTGGCTCAAGCCCCAGATGGCTCGCCTGCGCGGCTCGCGGGAACCCGCCCGCTTCAAGCTTGTCGTCGGCCGCCCGCTTGGCGAATGGGGGAAAGAGTGACGTTATCGTAGGCGCGACATGCCCTTCTATCCGTTCGGATCGGCGACTGGCCCATGTCGGCCGAGTGGCTTTCGGATCTGCTGAAGAGAGCGATTGCGTTTCATGCGCGGGGCGCGGAAGAAGCGAGAGAAACCGGTGACGACACCCGGAACCAGGCGACACAAAAGTGCTCGAAAAGGCTACTCGACAAGATCGTTCTCTCTAACGCGAGGCCCGACTCGGTGAACGCTCGGAAGACTTCGCCGCGATCCCCGTCCTCGGAGAGGATGATCACGGCGCGGCCGTCGTGCTCGAGGTGCCGGATGCAGCCTTGCGCAAAGCGACGGAGGGTTTCGAAGTTGCGACCCGCGTTGAATGCCGCATCGATGTGTGAGGCGGGGTCGCGCGCAAAAAACGGGATGTTGAAGCTGATGAGGTCGAACCGTCTGCCGGCGAGTGCAGTGAACAAGTCCGACTCGAGCGCTTCGACTTCCAGCCCGTTCAGCGCGGCGTTTTCGGTGGCGAGGACCACGGCGCGCGGATTGATGTCGCACGCCGTGACTCGAGCTCCCGCTGCGGCCGCGCAGATCGCGATTGGGCCCGCGCCCGTACCCATGTCCAAGATTCGGCGGCCGCGCAGCGGTTGCGCGAGCAGGTGCTCCGCAAGAATCCGCGAAGAAGAAAAGTAGAGGGGGTGGAAAACCCCCGGATCCGTGCGAAGGCGGCTTCCAAGAAGCTGCACCTCCGAAGCATGGTCCATACCCCGTAGGAGCGCTCGCCGGCGCCATTGGTAGATGAGAGGGCGCACGACTCGAGTGCGCATCACGGCGAAGGCTCGGGAGCTCAACGCACGCCATCCGCGTCGGGGCGAATCTCCCATCCTGCTGCCCCTTGCCGTCGATGCGACCACCCTTCGAGCTCCGTGCTCGACCGTAGCCGGTATGTTGGCCTCTTGCGACTCGTCCTCGCGTCGCAGGGCCCGCGCTGGATTCAAAGTGGATTCCAGGCCCCGCATGTGGGAAAAGGAGGCCGAAGTCGTGTCAAACGGGTCTCGCGTAGCGTCGGCGTACGACTCGGTCGCCGGTGACTACGACCGCCTCCTTGAGCGCGACGCGTGGATGCGCCGGGCCTTGTGGCGGCACTTCGCGAAACTCTTTCACGCCGGCGACCGAGTCCTCGATGTCGGATGTGGCACCGGCTTGGACACCATTCATTTGGCTTCCCTGGGTATCCGAATGACCGCGGTGGACCTTTCGTCGGGCATGTTGGGCGAGCTTCGCACCAAGCTTCGGCAGGCTTGCTCGGCGTCGATCGTCGACGTGCGCCCCGGCGACATCGGCCAGGTGATGGGCGATCTCACGGGCCCGTTTGACGGGATCGTCTCCTCCTTCGCCGCGCTCAACACGATCGACCTTCTTCCGTTCGCTCGAGAAGCCGCGCGACTCGTTCGTCCGGGAGGCCGACTGGTGACGCACCTTCTTGCCCCCGGCTATGGAACGCGCGGGCCCAGGCGGTGGTGGCGCGCCGTCCGACCCGGTTCGCACATCCTCGACGTCGACGTTCACGGGCACCGAGTCGAGCACGCGGTTCTGGCCCCCGGCGAGCTTTATCGTCGCGTCTTTGCCGACGAGTTCGCCTATCGAGGGGCGTACTCCCTGGGGCTCCTGATTGGCCGCAAGGTCGAACGGGGACTTCCGGATCGGCTGCTCGACATCGCGGCGCGTTTCGAGGCCCACGTGTCGCGCGCATGGCCATTGAGCTCGGCGGGACGCTTCTATGTCCTCGATGTGGAAAGGCGCGGTCCCGAGCCACTGCGGCGTAGGTCCACGTGAACGTGAAGGGACAAAGGGTCCACTCGACCACCCGTCCAGGTGACAGCCCGCTCGCGGTCAGCATCGCCAGCTGCTGTTTCGACCCTGCCGACCGTGATCCGGAGGCGCTCCTTTCTCGCTATCACGCGCTGACGGGGTGGGCCGAAGCGCTGGTCGCCGCGGGAGCCGAGCCCGTGAATGTCGTGCAGCAGTTCAGCCGGGACGCGGTCGTGACCGACGGTAGCGTGCAGTATCACTTCGTCGAGGAAGCGGCGCCGCCGCGGCCGCCCGCGTGGTTTTGGGGCGGCCGCATGACCAACCGAGTCCGCCGACTCGCCCCGAACGTGGTGCACGTGGATGGCCTGGTGTTTCCCATGGTCGTTCGCGCGCTTCGAATGAAGCTCCCCTCGCGAACGGCCATCGTCGTCCAGGACCATGGCGGGTTCCATGCGCATTCTCCCGCGTTCCGGACGTGGCGAGGGCGCCGCTTTTACCGATGGGGCCTGGGCGCCGCCGACGGGTTCTTGTTTACCGTGCGCGACCAGGCGGCTCCTTGGCTCCGCGCGGGTGTCATCGCCGGGCAGGACGCGGTGTACGAGGTCCTCGAGAGCAGTACCGGGATCCGATCGCTGCCCATCGCTGACGACGCACTGCCCGGGCGTCCCGCCATCTTATGGGTGGGCCGGCTCGACCCGAACAAGGATCCGCTGACGGTGCTCGATGGATTCGAACGCGCGGCAGCGGTATTGCCAGACGCTGCGCTGACGTTGGTCTACGGCGAGGATGATTTGCTCCCTGCGGTAAAGGCTCGGATCGCACGGTCTCCCCGTCTTGCCCGACGCGTGCATCTTCGAGGCCGCATGGAACGACGCGCCCTGCCCGCTCTTTACGCCGTGGCCGACGTCTTCGTTCTCGGCAGCCACCACGAGGTGGCGTGCTTCTCCCTGCTCGAAGCTCTGTCGTTCGGCGTGACACCCGTCGTAACCGATATTGCGCCCTTCCGATCCATCACCGAGGGCGGGCGGATCGGCGCGCTCTTCACGCCCGGCGATGCCGCGGGGCTCGGCAGGGCCATCGAGCGTCTGGGGCGGGAGGACTTTGCCGTCCGGCGCGCGTCCGTGCTCGCCCACTTCGAACGCGATCTCAGTTGGGCCGCCGTCGGTCGGAAGGCGTTCGCGGCATATCGCACGGCTCTGGCCCGACGCGGCGAGTCATGGGCCCAAGAGCGGTGAGGTGTCTCTCGTCGCCGCCCACCTCAAGAGCGACACCGCCATGCTAGAGTCCGCGTCCGATGGCCGCGGCCGTGCTGCTCGTCAACCCGCACATGTGCCGGCCGCACAGCACGAGACTGCCGCTGTCCGTTCTCCACCTCGCAGCCGTCCTCGAGGGTCGACACCCTTGGCGGATCCTCGACGGAAATCTCGGACCGATCCGGGACTCGGCGCTGGGCGCTCTTGCTCAGCAACCCCACGCGCTCGTGGGCGTCACTGTGATGCCGGGGCCGCAGGTCGCGACCGCCATCGAGATCTCCGCCGCGATCCGCGCGTCCTTCCCCGCTGTGCCCATCGCATGGGGCGGCTACTTCCCCACGCTCTATCCCGACTCGGCGATCAACGCGCCCTATGTCGACTATCTCGTTCGCGGGCAGGGCGAGCACACGCTTCTCGATCTCCTTGACCGTTTGCCCGACGCCGGGGCCCCCTGCCCGACCGACTCGGCCCGCGACGCCAGCGCAGTCCGGGGCATTGCCGGCCTTACCTGGAAGCGCGGCGGCCAAACCGTTCACAACCCCGACCGGGCACTCGTCCCTCCGGACATGCTGCCCCCTCTGCCCTACGAGCGCCTCGGCGACGTAGGCGGTTACTTGCGCCCAAGCTTTCTGGGAGCGCGCACGGCGGTCCACCAAGCGGCGCTCGGCTGCCGCTTCAAGTGCGGGTTCTGCGGCGTCGTCTCGATGTGGAACGGGCAGACGATCCTCGACGCGCCGCGACGCATGGAGGCCGCCCTCGAATCGCTCCGCGATCGCTGGGGCGCTGACGCGGTGCAGTTCTTCGACCACAACTTTTTCGATCGTGAGGAAAGCAGCATTCCGACGCTCGAAGTGCTCGCCCGGCTCCGAATGCCGTGGTGGTGCTACGCGCGCGCCGACACCCTCGCGCGATTCTCGGCCTCTACCTGGGAGGCCATTCGCCGGAGCCGCTTGCGCATGGCCTATATCGGCGCCGAGACGGCCAGCGATGACGTCCTGTCGCGCATGCGCAAAGGGTCGCGGGTCGATCATACGCTCGAAGTGGCCGCGCGATGTCGCGAGTACGGCGTGATCCCGGAGTTCTCTTTCGTCCTCGGCGGGCCCGACGACCCGGAAGGCGAAATCGAGAAGACGTTCGCATTCGTTCGCAAGATCAAGACCATCAATCCGGACTCCGAGATCATTCTCTACTTCTACAGCCCTACACCGCAGGTCGACCGCGTGGCGCTTCGGAAAGAGCCGGGCATCGCGCACTTGCCGGTCTTGCGGACGTACGGGCCATCCGGCCCCGCGCTGCCCACAACGCCAGAGGAGTGGACGCAGCCGCGCTGGGTCCAATGGGTGTGCCACCAGGACGCCCCTTGGCTGACGCCCCGCACCCGTCGACGCGTCGTGGATTTCGCTCGGGTGCTCGCGTGCCGCTTCCCGACGGTGCAGGACCACCGCACGCCCCGCTGGGGGAAAGCGGCGCTTCGAAATCTTTCGCGCTGGCGATATGCCACGGGCACGTACGGCCGTCCCTTGGAGCTCGAGATCGGGCAAAAGATTGTGCGCTTGCGTGATCCCAAAGCCGAGAGCATCTAAGAGAATTGTGGGCGGCCCTGGGCGAATGCTCGCTCCCGAGGTATCGATCGTCCTGCCCGCATTCAATCGCCTGAACTACCTGCGCCAGGCGATCGACTCGGTACTGTCGCAAACCCACGAAGACTGGGAGCTCATCATCGCGGACGACGGTTCGGACGCGGAGGCGCGTACCTACCTCCGAAACCTCTCCGACGCACGGATCGTCGTGCTCTGGCTACCGCATTGTGGAAACCCCGGGGCGGTTCGCAACCAGGCCATTCGGCGATCGCGTGGTCAGCTCATCGCGTTTCTCGACTCCGATGACGTTTGGGCCCCTCGCAAACTGGCCGTCCAACTCGAGATTATGCGCTCGAGACCCGACCGACGCTGGAGCTACACGAACGTCGTCCTGACCGATGAGCACGGTCATCCACTGCCGAACACAGATACGGGGCGTTGGGGTCTTTACGATGGACAGATCGTCGAGCCTCTATTGAACTTCACGGTCAACATTGCCACCGCGACGGTCATGGTTGAGCGCAGATTCATCGACGAGGTGGGTGGCTTCGACGAAGAACAGCGCTACGGCGAGGACTGCGACCTCTGGCTGCGCCTCGCCCTACGGAGCGATGTCAGCGTGACACCGGAGCCTCTCGCCTGCATCCGCGATCGGCATGTGGATCGTTACAGCCTGGATCGGATCGCCGAATACCGAAGCTGGGTGCGGCTATTCGGCAAAATGGCCAAGCTCCTTCCCGATCCGCGGTTGAGGTCGCTCTGTCACAAGCGGCGCGGCGACGCCGCACTCTTTCTTGCCGGGCTCTACTTCGACCAAGGCGACCACGTCGCAGCCGCCCGAACCGTGATCGGCGCCTCACGCTTCTCGTGGCCGTATCCACGATGGTGGTGGGGCGCGTCCAAGGCCATTGTGAGGCCGATGGTGCCTCTTCGTTGGCTCTCGAAGTACCGAGATCGGGTGATGGCGCGATCGTCGGCGCCCGACCCATGAGGCTGAACACGCGACGCCTGTTCGTCCGGTTGCTCGCGGAAATGGGCATTACGGTGGTCTGCGACGTCGGGTCCATGAACGGCGACGATGCTCTTGCGTTTCGGGCCGCGATGCCTCAGGCGACCGTGTTTGCCTTCGAGGCGAACCCCGAAAACCTTCGTCAGATGCAGGCCGACGCACGTTTCCGAAAGCAGAACATTCAAATCGTCCCTCTCGCCGCGACGGACTACGACGGCGAAGGGCAGTTTTTCGTCGTGAAGGCGGACTATTCGACCGTCAATGGGGAGCGGGGCCAGAGCTCTCTCCACAGGCGCTACGGGCAGCTCGAGGCGCCGGACGGCATCGCTGTCAAAACCACGCGATTGGACTCCTTTCTCGGCGGGCAGCAACTTGGCGATCCGCGAATCGCCCTATGGATCGACGTGGAGGGAAAGGCGTACGAGGCGCTCCGGGGGGCGGCCGCCGTCCTTCACCACGTTCAGCTCGTTCACGTGGAAGTCGAAACCGAGCCTTGCATTGCCCCCGAACAAAGACTTTATCCCGAGATCCAGACGCTCCTTCACGCCGCGCGGTTCGTTGAGTTGGGCACCGACGGTCAGCGTGGTTGGAATCAGTTCAATGCCCTGTTCATGCGACGCGACCTTTCCACCCCCGTTGCACTGCGCGTCAGCAAGTGCGTCGCGGCGGCGCGCTTGCGCTTCATTGTCGGCGATGCGATGCGGCACACCCCCTGGGTGAAGCGGACTCTCCTTCGCCGGCGTGGCGCCTTTGGATCGGCATGAGGGCGGACCTATCCGGCGATCTGTCCGCCACGTGCCATCGGCTGGGTCGACGCGCCCGGAGGCGGACGCAGTGTCGACCCGTGCTGCAACCCACGTCCACCACGACCTGCCTTCCACGGAAGCCTCCTCGAATGGCAGAACGTCTGCTCCGGGGGTCGCTACCCTCTCAGTTGCGATCCGCGGGGGAGCGTTCCAGTGCTCGCTGGACCAACTCCGAAAGCGAGTCCGCGGACACGACGCCGTAGATCTCGTTGGGGCGCGGTGCCCGACGCAAATAACTGGTTGCGGGAAGCCCCGTGCCGGCGCCCCACGCCAACAGCTCTCGGATTACAACCCTCAGCACCTGCGCGAGTCCCCTGGGCTCGTCGGCCGAGAACGTTCGCAAATCATGCATCCCCTCGACGGCGAAGTATTTCGCGGCTTGTAGCTTCGGAGCGAGCGGATGAGAGTAGATCGAATCGGCCAGCCATTCCACATCCGTCCACGGGGGAAACGACACCCAGCTCGTGTTGGGACCCAGGGGGTGCAGAGGCACATCGCGTCGATGCACGACGTAAAGAAAGAAAAGTGGTCTCTTCAATGGCGTCTGGCGAATCGCCTGTTCGAGTGCAACCGTGGTGAAGACGTGATCATGATGCGCGTCGACGATCGGATGAGGGCAAACCACGATGTCGGGTTTGGCGACCTCGAGCAATCGTCGAAGTTCTTCGACGAGGCCTTCCCACGTGCACGCGGGATCTCCTGATTGAAACTCGGATTGCTGGTTATGCCGGCGAAGTGCGGCGCGCGAGAGGCTCTTCTCACACGCCAGCATGGCGCGGGGGGGGGCACGAAGAAAGAGAGCTTGCAGCTGGCCATCGGGATAGACGAGATTCAGACATCGGTCTGGCGGCACGTCGCCCAGCTGAGGAATGGTCAAACTGTCCCAGACGCGCACGAGCGCCTTCCAGCGGGCGGCGTCGGACGGGCCAGGGGCTACCGCCGAAAGGTCCGCCATTCCGCGCTCGCCTGCGGTGATCGTCGCGACCCAAGAAGGGCGGCCCGCGTACAGGCCGAAGGTCGCGATCTCGGCGTCGTCTGGATGAGGCGCCAACACCAAAATCGTTGCGTTCCCGACGGGAGGCGGATCAAAGACGATGAGGCTGGCCTCGCGCTTCCAACGGATCGCCCCGCCCCGAAGATGGATGCGGTCGAACCCGGCTCCGATCGCGTTCTGGAAGAGCGGCGACAGGTTCAAATGACGCTGGCCGGTTGCACCTCGCTCGAAATACTGCCGGTACCTCCGGCGGCCTCGCCCGACCTCGATGAAGGGGTCCACGTAACCACCGAGGGGCGTGGTCGAGACCTGCAATGCCAGGAACGCAGTCTGTCCGCGAGCTACCACACCGGCCGGCATCGCGAACCCGTCGCGGTCGGCCGAGAGCGAGAGCGTCCGGTGGTTGCCCCGACAGGGCAAGGAATCGTCCCGTCGCACCGGAATTCGAAACCAGCGGCGGTACCGTCGAACCCGAAGCCACCGCGCGAGCCCGATCGCGACCGCGAGCGCAGCAGCGAGCCACGGGAGCCACGGGACGTGCTTCATGGCGCGAGGTTCACCACAACCGCGATCTCATCCCGACCCGCAACGAGCACACGCAGCGCTCGCACGTCGCGTCGCACGAGACATCCAGTTTACGCCGGAAGCGCACCATCTCTTCGTCGAGGATCGCCCGCAGAGTCCTTTGCCGCAAGCTTGCCACCCGTGGCTGGAAAAAACACGGTCGCACAGAGCCATCTGCCTCCACGACCGCACTGGCCCAGGGCGCGTTGCAGTGAACTTGAGGGAAAGGGCCCTGCCTTTGTTGGGCGCGGTAATAGCGAGCAAGCCTGCGAAGCCGATCCCCCCGCTCGGCCACCCGCCCTTGGCGAAACGCTTGTGCGCGACTGATCAGCGCCTTCTCGATCACTTTCTCGAACTCGTCGACCTCGTCGGGATTGAGCAGCAGCCCGTGAGGGTTCGGCGCCGCGGGCAGTAGGCCCCGGCCAAACGCGTCGGAGGCGACATCGGCGGCGAGAAACGAGATCTGGTCGAGGCCCATGGACGCCGCCTTGTCGATGAGATCCGGCAGGGCGCGAAAGTTTCGCTGATGCAGAGTCGAACGAGCCCGGACGGGCAATGTGGGTCGCAGCCGCTTCAAGCGTCGCACACCGCGCTCGACCGCCTCGAGACCCTCGACTCCGCGGATACGGCGGTACAAATCGCGCGTATGCCCGTCCAGTGAGATCGTGACGGCCGCAAAGCGCTCGACGACCGACTCGGCATGGCGCTCGAGGGCAAGCCCGCTGGTCAAAAGGTGCAACGCCACGCCCTGCGCACGAAACAAGTCGGCGAGCTCGAAAACGTCTTCGCGCACGAGCGGCTCGCCTCCCGTGAAGACCACGAGCTTCGTGCGAAGCCCGGTCAGCTCGCGGCATAGGGCGGCGACCTCGTCCCGTCCCAGATCGGTCGATCCATCCGTTTTCCAATAGTCGCAGGAGACGCACCGCGAGTTGCAGCGCGAAGTGGGCGCATAGAGCAAGATTGGCAGTGCCCAGGTGCGGTGAGTTCGCACATTGAGCTGCACCAAGGCATTGCTCGACAGCCTCGACCCGTCGAAAGCGGCTGCGACTCTGCGGATCGCACGCTCGGCCAGTCGTTTACCCGGTGCTCGAGCCATGGCATCGCGTACCCCGCTTGGGGCGCGCCCGCAAACGGCGCCCAGCGACGCAGCGTCCGGGGGCGATTCTCCTTGCCGGGTTCTCTTCCCCGCAGCGTTTCGATTTGCCGGCGCCTTGGCCCGTTTTCGAATAGTCTAAAAAACGGCTGGACCACTGGGCCCGTTGGTCAGGAGAGATGCCCGAGCGCACGAGGGATCGGTTCGTGACGGGCGGACTTATCCTTTACACCTTGGCCGCCGCCACCGCGCTTCTCCTCAGCGGAGCGCGGCTCGTAAGCTGCGATGCGTCGACGCCCTGGGCCGCGCTGGGCGCCGGCAGCGCCAGCCTCACGTACGACGACGGTTTCTACTACTTGAGAATCGCCGAGCACGTCGCCCGGGGCGCCGGATCGACCTTCGACGGTATCCACGCCACCAACGGCTACCACCCGCTGTGGTTGCTGTGCCTGGTGCCGATCTTCAGGCTTGCCTCGTCGTCTCACGTTGCGCTCCTCCTTGCGGTTCTTTTGCAAGGCGCGCTGATGGCGGCGTGCGCCGGCCTGACCTACCAAATCGCTCGGTTCGACTTCCAAAGGTTCGGTGCGATCTTGGCGGCGTTGCTTTGGGTCCATGCCCAGCTGCCGTACCGGGCGGCGCTTTCCGGCACCGAATACAGCCTACACGCCGTCTGCGTCCTAACCGTCATCTACTCCTGCAGGCGCTGGTTTGCGCGCGATCCACCCGGGATGCGCGCTTACCTGGCGCTCGGCATGCTGTTGGGCCTGACCTTCCTCGCTCGGCTCGATAGTGTTCTGCTCTTCGGCTGCATCGCGCTGTGGCTGGGATGGCGCGAGGTTCGCGGTGGGTTGACGTCCACGGGAGCCGGGCGTTTGCTCGCACTGACCTCACCGGTCGCCGGAACCGTTGTCCTTTACGCGGTCGCGAACGCACGTCTCTTTGGTCACCCCCTGCCCGTAAACGGAGTGATCAAGCGGGAATGGTCGGCGCAACTCCTCCAGCACGACCCGGTTTACCAGGCGCATGGCTGGCTGGTCGCAAAGCTTTGGAACGTGCTGTGGCCGTTCGGTCATATGAAGCATGCGTACGTCTTGTTTCTGGCGCTTGGTTCGGCCGCCGTCGCGGTAGCCTGGCTGCTCGCAGTACTTGCTGGGGCACGGCTGACATGGTTCGAGCGGGCGTCGCCGCTGTGGGGATCGCTTGTGCTGGCCAGCGTGATGCAGATCTCCGTGTACTCGGTGGCGTACCACGACGGCTACAGCTTTCAGCGCTGGTACTTTGTGGTCCAACCATGGCTCGGAGCCCTGCTCTTGGCCGCGATTGTGGAGGCAACCTGCGTGCGTGCAGGGCAGTTCGCGCTGTCCTTGCATCGGGTTTGGCATCTCGGACCCGCGCTTTCCCTCGCAGTGCTTTTCGGGGTGGTGCTGGCTTCGGCGCGCACGATCGGACAATGGCGGAAAGAGGCGGCGTTGGGTGTCTCGCGCGAGCCCCTCTACGCCGCGGCACGGTGGGTCGAAGCGAATGTGCCGTACACCGCAATCGTGGGCGCGTGGAACGCCGGAATCATCAGCTACCTTTCGGGAAGGTGCGTGGTCAATCTCGACGGGCTGGTCAATTCATGGGAATTTTATCAAACGAAGCGTAAAAACATGTGCCAATATTGGAGAGAAACAGGGATCCGATATGTGGTCGATACGTTCGAAATCAATCATGAATTTGAGTTCAGCGATGACTCTCCGGCTCCCGGAGCAGACCTTTCGTCTTGCGCGCCAAATATCCACCGCGTTTGGACCGGACCTGCGTATCCCGACACGTCGCAGCATGCCGAGGCTTTCGAAGTTCGTTTCGCGCGGTAGGCGATCGGTAGCCTAGCGCCTAGGGCGCGGCACGCCTTCCGGGCCGGGCGGCCTTCTCCGAGTCGTCATTCGGCGGAGGCCGGGTTCGCTCGCAGCCGAGCTGTGCCCCCGCCTGCAGCACGAATAGCGACTGCACGGGCGGCGGGGTGTGCAGCGCGGGGCAGGCTTGCATCACGGGCGTATGCGGTCCGTGTTCGACGTTCGCCGACTGCAACCAAACATATTTCTCCGGCACGCGGTCGAGGTATCGTCAACGAAGAACCGCCGAACCCAGACATAGTCCGCCAAGCCGCAGACAGAAACTGCGCCGACCTGTGCCAGCTACTTCATCGCTGTCGCGGTCCAAGCCGGCGGTCCCGCGCCCCGGGTCCGGCCCCGAAGCCTATTTTTGCCCTCGTTCGGGGCATCCGTGCGGCGATGGCGTTTGCGGCATACTTTGTGCGGTTCGCTCGACGAGACGAGTTCACATCGGGGGTCCATATGCACTCGAATTCGATGAGGAACGGGCACGCGACGCGAGTCACGGCACGAGCGGCGTTCGTAGCCGCCACCGTCGTGGCGTTCGCTCCGGGCTGCAGCAGTGGCACGGCGCCCGGTCTCGAGCCTTCGATGAGACTGGGATCGACCACGACAGAGGGCGGAGTCGTGGCGACGGACAACGGTGCAGGCTCGGGGCCGACACCGGGACCTGACGCCGCAGCGCTGGCATCGAATGTGGGGTCCACGGCGGACGCCGACGTCGCAGGGCTCGCGCCGGACGCCGGACCGCCGACATCCGACGCGGGGTCCACATCGGGGCCCGACGCGGCAGGATCGGTGCAGGATGCCGGACCGTTGCCCGGATCGGATGGCGGCGCGACGCAGCCCTCGGACGCGGCGACGGGTAGTTCCGTGATCACCCTCTTCGGCGGCGGGGATTACCAAACCGTTGTCAGCGACACTTGGGAATGGGACGGCACGAACTGGACGCAGCGCACGCCAGCCGTCGGGCCGAGCGCGCGCACGGGCAGCGCGATGGCACCGCTGGGCGACAAGGTCGTCCTCTTCGGTGGCTCGAACGGAGTGGTGGCACTCGGCGACACCTGGGAATGGGACGGCACGGTTTGGACCCAGCTGGATATCCCCGGGCCGCCACCGCGCGCGGGACACCTCATGGCCGCCTTCGAAGGCAAGATCGTGCTTTTCGGTGGCCAGTACTGGTCTCTCAACGTCACCAACAACCAGATCCCGTATCCCAATTCAGCCAGCCCGATCACCTATTCGTCGCTGGTCGACTTATGGGAGTTCGACGGTGCCGAGTGGACGGTGCTCGATGATCATGGCCCCATCGGCGGGTGGGGGTTGGCGTCGCTGCCTCTGCCTCCCTCTGGCCAGTGCGACAGCAGCTGCCCGAGCGAGCAGCTCATGGTCTTCGGCGCGGGCGACGCGCAGAACGACACATGGACGTGGGACGGAAGCTGGACGCAGGTCGACGTCGCTGCAAGCAACTCCACCGCCTATCCACCACCGGGCCAAGGCATGCTCTCCCGCTTGGGCAACGCGATCCTGCTCCTCCAAACGTCGCCTGTAGTGGGGACCACTACGATGTGGCAGTGGGGTGACGCGTGGACGCAAATCCCCGTCACCGAGGCCCCGTCGGCGTATGGCTTTCCCGATCCAGCTCCCCTGCCTGGGAGTAGTTTGGACGGTGTCGGCCAGCCCACCCTGGGCATGGCGGCGTTCGGCGACGAGGCCGTGCTCTTGGACGACAACGCCGGAACGTGGGTCTGGAGCGCCGGCGCGTGGACCCAGCCCTCCCCGGCGACGAGCCCAAGCGCCCGCACCGGGTACGCCATGGCCACACGCTCACTGTCCGGGTCGGGCCCGTAGCCGCCTCTGCCGAGTCGATCACATCACCCGCGTCAAAACCTGGTGATCGGGTAGGTAGACGACGGATCATGAAGCGAAGTCGCGACGGCCCTGCATTCGGTAGGTCCGATCGGACTTAGGACTCTATGATCGGGATATGCGGATCGGGATACGCGCGTGCCGTCGCTCAGCGAAGGGCTTGCGCGGCCGCACCTTCGCGCTCGTGCTGCGTGACGAGCATACCGGCACGGCCGAACACCGTATTGGCCAACGTTTTTGCGAGCGGCACGGGCCGGCGCGGCCCTTGCCACTCACGGTGGAGCGCCACGGCGTTGACCATCCAGCGGGTCGCGAACGAGTAGAAGCGAGGCGAGTAGCGCCCCTGGACCGAAAGATCGCGATCGGTGGTTCCACTCCAATCGGCGCGGGCCAACACCCGTCGCTCGACGGTCTTGTAGTACCCCGTCCCTTTGATCGGGTAAGCGACCGTCGTCAGAAAGACGTCGGGGTTTGCGACTTTGAGGTGCTCGGTGGTCGCTTCGATGTCCGGAAGGGTCTCGCCGTCGTAACCGAGCATGATGAACATGCCGACCTGGATGCCATGGCGCTGAAGGAGCTTGGCCTTCGCTTGCACGTCCTCCACTTTGACGCCCCGGCGCATCGCGTCGAGCACGCGTTGGCTGCCCGACTCCGAACCAAGCCAGAGTCGATAGCACCCGATGTCCGCGAGCTTCTGGACCACCTCCTCGTTGAGGCAGTCCGAGCGCGAAATGCACTCGAATGGAATCTTGAGCCCGCGTTCGGCCAAGAGCGCCGCGTACTGAAAAAACCACTTGCGGTGGATGGTGAACACGTCGTCCGCGTACCAGATCTGATCCGGCTTGTAGCGCGCCAGCAGCATCTCGAGCTCCGCAACGACGTTGGCCGGGGAGCGGCGGCGGTGACTATTTCCGTAGACTGCGTGGCTGCACCACTGACAGTGAAACGGGCACCCGCGCGCGCAAATGAGCGAGACGGACCCCATCCCGTGGTGGGACCGCCACACGTCGACGTAGCGATCCAGGTCGATCGCCTCGCGGTCCGGAAAGGGCAGCGTGTCGAGGTCGCTGATGTACGGGCGCGGTGGATTGCTCACCATCGTTCCGTCGTCGCGGCGAAAGATGATCCCCGCGATCGACGCCAGGTCCGCGAAGTCCTTCAACATGAGCTCCGCCATCGTGTGCTCGCCCTCGCCGACCACGATGACGTCCGCGCCGTGCCCGAGGTACTCTTCCGCATACATCGCGGGCTCAGGGCCGCCGAGAACGACCTTCGCGCCCGCGGCACGGCACATGGCGATCATCTTGAGGACGTTGAACTTCGTCATCAGGTTCGTATAGAGACCCACGGCCCGCGGCCGCTCGGCGCGAATGCGCTCGTCGAAATCCGCCAGCGTCTGGAACGTGGCGTCGAAGACGCCGACGCCGTGCCCTTGCGCTTTCAGGTACGCCGAGATGTAGAGCAGTCCAAGCGTAGGATACGGCTTCATCACGCCGCGCTCGTGAGGATCCTCCGCTAGGAAGTAGCCGTGCGCCAGCAGCAGGTCCATTGGGGCGCGCACTCTACCACGACGCGCGACGACGGCATCGGAGCGCCCTCGTCGCAGGCGCCACCGCCGTCGGTCTCACCGGGCATCGGGCCGGTCATTTGAAGCTAGGCAGCTTGTCACGCGTAATCACGTAAGGGTTCGAATAGACTTCCTGCAGATGCGCGGTCGTATTGTAGGGGGCATCGAAGTAGGGGCTCGCCCAAACGTTGAAGAACAGCCATTTCGTGCTGCTCGACTTGAGTAGTGTCGGATCCGGAATCGTGCCGCACTCGTGCAGCGCAACCATCATGTTCGGGAAAGCACTTTCGGTTTGATCGAACAAACTCGTGAGCGGTTCCGTGTCCCCCGCCGCGACGTAGTCGTCCGCCCCCCCGAAATCGATGTATTGCGAGCCGGGATTGTACGCAGAGCTCGGATTGCTGCAGAGGGGTGAAAACCATAAAACGTTATCGAGGCCCTTGGTCGCCGTCAAATAATTGAATGCGTACTTGAAAAGCTCTTGCCACTGTTCGGAGGTCCCCATGGACCACCAGAACCAGGCGCAGCCGTCACCGGCTTCGTGGAATAGTCGTAAAAGCGCGACTCCACCGGCAGCCTGCAGAGGCGCTATGTACTGCGCGATCCGATCCAAATCCTGGTTATAGCTCGTGTTGTCGGCCGTGCCTGCCGTGAGCACGCTCGCGATGTTCGTCGGGGTGCTGTAGGTCCCTCCGTTGATACCCATGTGGTAGCCGAACATGCAAAGGCCGCCGTCGTTCCACTGCGCGACGCATTGGGTCGGAGCTTCGGTGTTGTTCACGTCGAACGACCGAATGGCCGGGTACTTGCCTGTGGCCGCATAAACGGTGTTCATTCCGTTGTCGTTGTTGTCTTCCTCTTGACCCGAGAGGATGCCGTTACCGTAAATGCTATGCAGGTAACAGAGCACGTTACGTGTCTGCGGAGTGGCATTCGGCGTCACCGGATCGAAGCCGCATGACGATCCGGCGTCCGCGCCCGCGCTGCTGCTCGACGAGGCGCCCGAGCTGCCGCTTGAGGAGGCGCTTGCGCTGTTGCTTGACGAAGCGCCGGAGCTGCTGCTTGAGGAGGCGCCTGCGCTGCTGCTCGAGGAAGCGCCCGAGCTGCCGCTCGAACTGCTGCTTGAGGAGGCGCCTGCGCTGCTGCTCGAGGAAGCGCCCGAGCTGCTGCTGGAAGAGGCGCCGGAGCCGCTGCTCGAGGGGGCGCCCGAGCCGCTGGAACCGGCGCTGCCGAAGCCTACGGACGGCGAGATGGAGCTAGCGGCCGAGCTGAGCGACCCCGGGGTGGTGGTGGCACCGCCGCTGGCTGCGCCTCCGGGACCGGAACTGGAGCCTGACGCCGACGACCCAGGGCTACCCCCGGTTGCGGATGAATTGCCGCTGCACGCGACGGCGATCACCCCGGCGACAACGAGCGTGGCCGCTGCCGAAAGAGCTCGCCGGGCTGAAACGTCGTACGATATTTGGCGATCCAACACGATCCAAGGCCTCCTGGGCACGGACGCAGACGCCCTCACCCGCCGGAACGGCTCACTCGATCGGCGAAATGCGCGGCGCACTCACCGGATCGCCCCCCTTGTGAATGCAACGATCGGCCCGCGCGGCTAAGAGCATCACGATGGGCCGAGGCGATTGATGGACCCTAGCGAGAGAGCTCGAAGGCTCGTCGCGCTGGCGACCCACACCAGCACGACGTGCGAAGAAGCGCGTACGGCGGCGATGGCGGCTTGTCGGCTCATCGTCAAACACAAGCTACTCGACCCTTCCGCGGGCGCGAGCGATGGCGCGGCGAGGCGCCGGCCTAGCCGAGGAGGGGCCACGTCGCCCGGTCCCAGCCAAGCCCGTCGCGCCCGACACGACGAGGATGCGGTGAGCTACCGCGCCGCCCGGACAGGTACCTGCGCCTTTTGCGCGACCGCATTCCAGTCCGAGGATGACGTCATCACCTACCCGAGCGGGTCGGTCGACCACTGGCATTGTGCGAAGCGCCGAGCGGCCGGACAGGAGCCGGAGCCCCGAGCGGCACGCTGATCTCGAGCCGATCGCGACCAGCCGGCCGCCGTCCCGTTGCCGGCCGGCCCCGTCAGCGTCGGTCGAACCCCAAGAGTCGCGCAGCAAGCGTCCCGCTGCTCATGCAGAAGGCCTTCGCGGCGACCCGCGAACGATCCGTCGAACCGCGTCACCGAGCGCGAGGTCGAGCCCTTCCATGTCTTCGTTGCCGTAGCGCGCTCCGACGTATCGCAGAAGGACAGCGGTAAGATCCGGATCGTCGAGTCGCGCGATCCAGCTCTCGATCGGCTCGCTTTGCCGTCGTCCTCGCCCGCGCCACCGCATTTCGGCCTCCAGCCGAACGTAGGCGTCCGGCGGAGAGTCGAATTCGAGACCGTTCGTGCGGTTGGGGACGACGAGCCGTCGGGTACGCAGCCAGCGCTGCAGCGCGAAGACGACGACACCGACAACGGCCGCGCCACCGAGCTCGAAGAGGCTTCGCTCGGCGAGCCACGCCTCCAGGAACTCCCATCCGAACGCGATCGCCTCGAACGCGGCCGTGACGCCGTGCTCGTCGTGGGGCAAGTCCTGCGGCAGCTCGGTCATGGGCGTGGGATCGACGATGGTCCAGGCGCCGCTCGGTAGATACGCCTCGACCCAGGCGTGCGCGTTGCGCCTTCGAACGACGTAGTGAGACCCCACCGGGCTGCGCTCGCCGACGCGATAACCAAGGACCATCCGGGTCGGAATTCCGATCGAGCGCGCAAGCAGGGCGAGCGCGCTCGCGAAGTATTCGCAGTGACCCTTGTGAGAGACCGACAAAAATTCGAGAATGGGATCGAGCGACGTCTCGGGCCGCGGGTCGGTGGAGTACGTGTAGTCGCGTCGAAGATGGGCCTCGATGGCCGCAAGAGAGTCCTCGGGTGTGGCCTTTCCTCGGGTCCATTCGGTCGCCATCGCCGTCAGTGGAGCGCGCAGCTTGTGCGGCATCAGGAGGTCCTCGAGCCGCGCCGCGGCGGGGCGGAAAGAGTTCCCATCGGACATCCGAAACCAGAGGATCGGCGACGCCTCTCCGGGGATCGAATGCGCGGCGCCCATCGAATCGATGAGGACTGCGCCGCGAGGCGTCGCCACGTCGCCGGCCCCGAGAGGAAGAAACGCGTAGTCCCGATCGGGATGAGCGAGACGCACTTCGATGACGTCGGCACCCCGGGGTCGAATGCGTGGAACGTCGACCAGGGCAAGGCTCTCGATCTTTGCCTTGGTCCAGCGTCCGCCGCCATATTCGTCGAGTACGACGCCCCGCAGTCGGTCGATCTGAGGGCCCGCGACGCGGAGGACGACGGCGTCGGAGGTCAGAAGTGCCGACACCGTTCCGAGGCGAACGCTGTCCGACAGACCGACCGTGTTTTCGAAAGCCGTCGCCGAGGCGTGTCGAAGCCGCTGATGGACTTGCTCGTAGGCGAGGTGCGTGACCGAGGCTGCGGTGACGGCCGAGGCCGTCGCCAGGAGGACGAGCACCCCAGCGACCCTTCGCGTGCGAGCCGCCAACGAGGCGAACGCCAGGCGATGGGGGTCCTCCGACCGCTGGAGCGCGAACGCCGCAGACAAGAACGCCAAGACGAAGGCCAAGTAGGCGATCCCCGGTCTCGCCCCGCCGGTCGCGAGAAGCGAGACCCATCCGAGCGCCATGTCGACCCTGGGGCCCCCCTCGGCAGGACGGATCCACAGGCGCAGAGTCGCTCCCAGCAGAGGCGCGAGCGCAAAACCGTAGCCAAAGGCTCCGAGGTGAGGACCGCGCACCGGCATGCCGGATGCCCGGAGGCCCGCGATGGTGAGCAGGACCATCACGATCATCGCGAGGCGCTGGGTCGCGCGATCGATCGGCAGTCGTGGCGAGAGCACCACGCTGCCGAGCGCGAACACGATGGCGAGTGTGGGCGGCAGCGGCTCTCGAGACGCCACGGCGAGCGCGACGGCCGCAACGACGGGCGGTAGCGCCCGAAGCAGGCGCTCTTTCACAGAACGACCGCACGGCCCGCGCGAACGGCCGCCGCCGAAATGGGGGTTACCCCGGGCGGGCTGTCGGCTTGCGTGCCGAGTGCGGTCACCACGAATGAGGCACATGTGGCTCCCCTAGACCGGATCTCTTGCGCAAAATCACGGCGTGGAGAGTCCCAACGGAGGGCCACGAACACGAGACAGGAGATCGACGAAAGACGCGGCAGGATTCGCGCGGCGAGTGCGCTCGGCTGGAAGGGGCCCTCGGGCACAACGTTGGCCAGAAGCTCGAGCGCCCGATCCAGGGTGCCGAGTCCTCGCCCAAGAGACAGACCGTAGGCCGTATTTCCGATGACGATCACGTCGACCAGGGCCTCGGTTCTGCCGAGTTGGGCGACGATTCCTGCGACCAGCGAAATGCCCGCTTCGAGATGATCGTCGGGATCTTGGGCCAGGTCCGTGTCGAGCACGATTCCGACGCGCGAAAAGTATTCCTCACGGTACTCGCGCACGACGGGTTGGCCGACCCGGGCCCACGTTCGAGCGTGCAAATCGCGTGTCGGGTCGCCGAACCGGTAGGGCCGGACTCCGATGATCTCACGCGAGTCGCCAGTGCGCGAGGCGCCCCATAGGCCGCCTGGTTGGTGGCGGCGACCGCGAAGCAAGGACAGAGCGACGACGTTGGCGATCCGAGGAACCGCCAGAAAACGCACCCCCTCGGTCACGAGTGCGGGTCCAAGCGCGAGGCCGAACGGCACGAGAGCCTGGAGGCGGAACGGGTCGAGATGGTGTTCGCCCCGCGAGCGAAACCGCGCAGAGAGCTCGGTCTTCGAAGCCGTCTGGCGCGGCAGTCGCGCGAACCCGGATCGGCGCACGATCCACGATCCGTCCCAAGGCAAAAATGGGCCACGGACAACCAGGGTGTCGAGGTCGCGCACTCCGCCATTTCGTGCCGCGAGAGTGAAGACCGTCTCATCGCCGACCGTCACGCGCCGGGGCACGACGACGTCCACCTTGACGCCCTGCAAGGCAAGCCCGAAGGAGCAGGCCCAGCTCGCGAACAGGAGTCCCGTCAGTGCCGCGGAGGCCATGTAGACGTCCGACGTCTTCACGTCCAACGCCAGGACGCCGGCAACCAGCGCGAACGCCAGGAGGACCTGGCCGTCCGCGCTGAATCGTCCGAACGCAAAGACCAGCCATCGAAGCGCCCGTGCGATCCGCGATGCGCGCCAGCGGTCGCGCTCCTCTTGGGTGGCCGGAATGAGGATATGGTTCAGGCGATTCAGGTCGGCCGCGAGCTGGGTCCAACCCCGCCAGTGCGCCCGTGGGCTCACGTGGGAACCTCGATCGATCGCACGAGACTCTCCACGAAAAGGGCCTCGCTCTTTCCGGCGTGACGGGCCTGGACGCTCAGCCGCACGCGGTGCGCGAGGACAGAGCTCGCGAGTGCCTGCACGTCCTGAGGGCTCACGTAGCTCCGCCCCAGAAGGACCGCACGCGCTTGCGCGGCACGGAATAGCGACAGAGCGCCTCGCGGGCTCACGCCGAGTTCGAGCTCGGGCGATTCGCGCGTGCGCGCGACGATCCGGACGATGTAACGAGCGACATTGTCTTTCACGAGGACATCGCGCACACGGCTCTGGAGCGACAAGAGCGCTTCGCGGCTCGCGCCTCGCGCTACGGCGTCGACGGGAAGAGAGCGCTGATGCCCAAATAACATGCGCACCTCCGCGTCGGGACTCGGGTAGCCGATCGTGACGCGCAGGAGAAAACGATCGAGCTGCGCTTCGGGAAGCGGATAGGTGCCCGAGAAATCCGCAGGATTTTGCGTCGCAATGACGAAGAACGGCTGGGGCAGGGGATGGGTCGTGCCGTCGATCGTCGCTTGGCTCTCGTTCATGGCTTCCAAGAGGGCCGACTGCGTGCGCGGCGACGCGCGATTGATCTCGTCCGCGAGGAGCACGTTCGTGAAGATGGGGCCTTCATGAAATGAGAACGTCCCCTCGCGCGGATTGAGGATTTGCGTGCCCAGAATGTCGCTCGGCAGAAGGTCCGGCGTAAACTGAACGCGGGCAAATTTCACGTCGAAGACGCGGGCAATGCCTTTGGCCAGTGTCGTCTTGCCCACTCCGGGCACGTCCTCCAAGAGAACGTGCCCGCCGGCCAGCACGCCGACGAGCACCAGATCGATCACGTCGTCCTTGCCTTCGAGAACGCTCCCGAGGGCGGATCGCAGGCGGCTCAAGGTCGGGTCGGCAGTCAAGGCCACTCGATGAGGCTACCCCATGAAGGTCGCGCCCCCCTCGGTGCGGTGTCGGGCCTCTGCGACAAAACACCGCATGTCCCTTTGCGGCGGTCGCCGCTACGACTGCGCTCGTGCGGTTTCAGCGCGGCACCGCCGGCTCCGTGATGCGCCTGGCGCGCGTGGCTCTGGTCGCGTCGAGCGTGGGGGGCTGTCAGGGGGCGGATCCGGAATCCACGCCACCCGTCTGCCCGCACGACCTTCCGGCGGCCTGCCCAAGCCCCCGACCGAGTTGGAGCGGCGAGGTTCAGGCCATCGTCGATCAGTCGTGCGGACCGTGTCACCTGACCGGAGGCGTCGAGCAGTCCGTGTTCGACTTCTCGAGCTACTCGGGGGTGTCTCGAAGCCAAGGGTCGATGCTCGTTCAGGTCAATGCCTGCGCGATGCCCCCCGCCGATGCGGGGCCGCTTTCTACGGTCGATCGGACTGCGCTTCTTGGTTGGCTCGTGTGCAAGGCCCCGGAAAACTGAGGGCGGGTCCACCGTGGTGGACCTCATCGAAAGCGCGCGTTTCACGCGTCGGATCCCGCGCCCTCTGCGACAAAAAGACGCATTGCGGCTCTTGCCCGCTCACGACTACATCCCACCCAACGGTGCGTCCCAGCCGGAGGGCATCCCTACGGCCCGGCGAGCTCGATCGCGAACCCATAGTGGGTCGCCGGAATCGAGCCGTCCGCTGAAGCACGCCCCCCGTACCGCGAAAGGCGAAACATGCGAGCTCGTCGAATCTCACCGTGGCGTTCTCTCTTGGGTGCGCCGCTCTGGCTCACGGCCACGGCGATCGTCGCTTGCTCGTCGAAATCGAGTCCATCGACGGCGGCGAGTTTCGACGACTCCACGTCGTGCATGGACCCGGGCGGTCCGACCCCGGGGCCGGCCGATACGCATTGCATCCAGGACGACGGGGGCTTGATGATTCAGATGGTGAGCCCAGCCGGATGCACCGAGACGGGGGACGCGGGCGGCGGCTGCGCGTACGCCGCGACGATGTACGGTCAAGACGGCGACGACGATGACTGCAAGTACCATGTCGAATGGATCTCGACGCCCCTCTGCGAAGGCGACCCCGGCGTCGTCTTCACCGTCGTAGCGACGTACTTGGGGACAAGCACTCCGCTGACGGGTGCCCATACCCATATCGAATACTACACGAGCGAATCCGGCGACGGCGGCGCAGGCTACTGCGACGACATGACGACGCACCCAGGACCGACGGGGGGAGGGCTCTACGAGATGACGGAGACGACGCCCGGGACCTACGTCGGCCGAATTGAGTTCGATGCCTCCGGCTCCTGGACAATCCGTTTTCATTTCAATGAGAATTGCATGGACATCGTCGCCGATTCACCGCATGGACATGCGGCCTTCCACGTGACCGTGCCTTGACGGCAGGGCATCGCGGCAGGACTCAAGGCCAAGCGCGCGGGGGTGCGTGGGCGGCAGACTGCAGGTCACCGGGATCGAGGGGGCCATCCGGAGCGAGCTACCTCCCGTCAAAGCCACGACCGAATCAGCGTGATCGAAAATCCGGCGTCGGCCGGTTGGTTCAGGCCGACGTCGGGAATCGGCATGTTGTCGTAGAGGGCTCCCTGAAGTCTCCAAGCGTCGCTCAAGGGCACGACCCCCGAGAGCGAAAGCGTCGGAAGCCCGTGCGATGTTCCGGGCGCCTCGACGCCATCGATCGTGGCGTTTGCCTCGCCTGCGTACGAGGCGCTGACCGCCGCCGCCCAGTCGTTTGGAAACACATAGGCCAGTGCCGAGAGAAGCGTCCACTGAGGCGCCAGCCGTTCGTGCACGGCGGACTCGCCGGAGCCGACGGTGCGCGCCGTGCGCACCGCGAGCACGGCCGTGGCGTTGACGAGCCACGGCCCGAAGGCGTTCTCGATGGCCAACCCCGCGTTCAATTGGGCTGCGCCGATGCCCGTGGCGCCGGTCGCCAGAGGCCCGACGTCGGAGGCGTCGGGAGGCTTTCCGGTCGGCAGAGTCAGCCCCGCCAGCGCGGCAACCCCTGGAACGACGAGCGACGCCCCCGCGATCGTGAAGTCGTAGCGGGCGCTCACGTTCACGTCGCCGAATCCCCCGCCGAAGGCCGACTGTCCAAGACTGGCCCGCCAGGTTTCGACGAGCGGAACGAGAAGAGCCACTTGTCCGCGACCCAAAAAGCGGACCGCGCCAAACAGGTCCTCTTCGAAGTCGAGCTCCGACGCTCTCGCGGGCGGCGCGACGTAGTCCCCAGCCAGGTTGAACGAGCCGACCACGTCCCCCACCTTCGTCTGGAGTCCGAGCAGCGCGTCTTCGTGCAACGCCAGCCGCCCGGGCGTCACGGCCCCCGTTCCCGCACAACAGGCCTGACTGCGCGCGGAAGGGGAGACGGCGAAGAGCGCGCATGCAGCGCCGAGCGCGCCGATCGCCTCAGGGTATCTCGAACGACGGTTCGACATAGTCACTCGGGGAGCCCCCGTCGGCGGCTGCATCCGAACCGGGGGGGCCCGAGATCGTCGTCCGGAGGACCCACTGCCCCGGCATGAAGAAGTCGACGTTCGCGAGCAGGTACGTTCCGGGTATGGTCTCGGAGACCACCGGGGTCACGGCCGTTCCGTGTCCCATGGCCGGCATCCACGGCACGACGACGAGGGTCAGCCCCGAAGCCGGGGCGCCCGTGGTGGCGGACGAAATCGCGTACTCGACACTTTGCTCGCCTCGCGTCGGCGGTTGCGGCGATGTTCGCACCGCGATTTGAAACGCGGAGTCGCGCGAGACGAGAGCGAGCATCGGCGGTGCCGTGAAGCCAACCGTTTCGGGTGTGGACGCCGTGCCGCAGGCGACCGACAGCGCGAGCCAACCCGCGATCCACCCGATTCGCATGGGGGCCATCCTGGCACACGCGCTCGAGGGTCGGCGTGCGGCAAATCGTCGCGGATCCGTTGTCCTCGGCCGTTGTCGGCCTCTCTTTACGATTTGAGCAGCGCGCAGCCGAGCGTCTTTCCCTCGGCACGACGAGGTGTGCGGCCCGCCAGGAGGTCCTCGAGCGCGTCGCGCAAGTAGAACTGGGCGTCGGCGTGCAAATGCTGCTTGTCGCTGTCGAGTCCTCCTCGGTAGAGCACGCTCCCGCGCGAGTCGACCACGACCGCATACGTCGCGTACTCGGCACCGAGCGCGTCGGCCAGCTTGGCTTGCCGATCGAGCCAGATCGGGAACCGGTAGCCGCGGCGATGGGCTTCGACCGCGTCGGCTTCGGGTGTCGCCAGGACCTCCGAGTCCACCATCGCGAATTGGACGCCACGCGGCGCATAGGCATCGAAAAGCGCGCGTATCCTTGGATCGTGCGCGGCCAGGCAGTGGCAATGCGACGAAAAGAAGATGAACACGGTCCAGCGCGAGTCTGCCGCGACGCTGCGGGCGTCGCGCGACGTTCCGTCGACGGCGACGAGCGGCGCGCTCGGTGTTTGCGGAGCTGGCCGATCCGACGCGGCGCACGAGACGCACGCAAGAAGCGCCGGTAGAAGGCAGACGCGAGGATGCATGCCGCGAGTCTGCCGCGAGCGCGCGCGGCGCGAGGCGCGGCAAATCGTCGCAGTTCCCGCTCCGATGGGCGCCCGCTGGCCGGAACGGAGATTCGTCTGCCCCCCCGGGGTGCGACGTTCTGTCGCACATCGTCCGGTGACTTCCTGCACTAAAGTGCTCGGCATGCCACCGGAGGCCGAGATCACCGTGCTGGGCGGCCTTGCGGGCCCCGTGCGCCGCGGATGGCCGGTCGCACCGCAAGCCAAGCCGTTGCCCGCGTTGGCCGAAACGTGGGTCGGGCTGCCCTGGCTGCTGCGTCTGCGTTGGGGCGCCGTGGCCGGGCAGGGGATCGCCCTGAGCACGGCGCGTTTTGTCTTGGGGGTGCAGTTGCCCTGGCTCGTGATGGGCACGATCGTCGGGCTGACGGCGGCTTCCAACCTCGTCCTATCCCGATTGCCCTCGACCGCGACGGCCGCCGAGCGCCTGATTCCTGTCGTGCTGGTCGTCGACGCGCTCGGTCTGACCGCGATGCTTTACGTCTCCGGCGGCCCCGCAAACCCCTTCAGCGTCTTTTTCCTCGTTCACGTCGCGCTCGCGTCGCTGCTGCTGCCGCCGCGGGCGGCATGGGGACTCGTCGGCCTCACCGTCGTTGCGTTCGGTTCGCTCTTTTTGGGGGCGGTGCACGATCATCACGAGCATGGGCACGGATCGGTCGCGCGGATGCACCTGCTTGGAATGTGGGTCTCGTACGCGCTCACGGCATCGTTTGTCGCCTACTTCATCGGCAAGGTGTCGCAGGCCCTGCGCGATCGCGATCGACACCTGGCGGCCGTGGAGCACCTGGCTCTGCAAAACGACAGGTTGGCCACGCTCTCGAGCTTTTCGGCCCATGCCGCTCATGAGCTCGCTACACCCCTCGCCACCATCGGTCTTGCCGCCAAGGAACTGGCTTCGGGCGTCGTCCACGGGCGCGCCGGTGGCGCGCTCCAGGCGGACGCGCAGCTGATTTGCCGCGAAGTCGCGCGCTGCAGGCAGATCTTGGGGGACATCTCGGCACGCGCCGGCGAGTCGGTGGGTGAAATGCCTGCGTTCACGACACCCGGCGAGGTCTTGCGCCTGGTCGACCGCGCGGTTGCGCGTGGACGTGTGCCCCTCGTCGTCCGACTCGACGGCGCGCAAGCGCCCGCCACGACCGTCGTGTTGCCGAAGGACACGCTGGCGCAAATGATTACGAACCTCGTTCGGAATGCCATCGAAGCGCACGAGGAGTCGAAGGTGGAGGCGCCCGTGGAGCTTTGCGTTGCGGTCGGCGCCCGGCTCGTCTTCCACGTGCTGGATCGGGGCCCCGGCATGTCGGCGTCGGTGCTGCAGCGCGTGGGTCAGCCCTTCCTGACGACAAAAGCCCAGGCCGGAGGGCTCGGACTCGGCGTCTACCTTGCCCAGAGATTCGCGCAGCGCCTCGGCGGAGAGCTCCGGTATTCGCCCAGGCCCGGCGGCGGTCTCGATGCCGAGCTCGCGTTGCCGCTCGACACGCTTGCGGGTGGCCCATGAGCCAGCCGTCGCCGCAGATGTTCGCGGCCGCCGACATCGAGCGCAAGACGGTCCTCGTCGTCGACGACGAAGAGTCCTTTCGTCTTCGGCTCGTGCAAGCGCTCGAAGAGCGCGGTTTCGCGGCCTGGGGTGCGGGGAGCTCCGGCGAAGCGATCGCGAGAGCCGAGCGAGAAACTCCCGAGTACGCCGTCGTCGATCTGCGGCTGCAAGGCACATCCGGGCTCATGGTGGTGCGCCGACTGCACGAACTCGACCCCACGACGCGCATCGTCGTCCTGACCGGCTACGGCAGCATTGCGACGGCTCTCGAGGCCGTGCGCTCAGGCGCCATCCACTATCTGACGAAGCCTGCGGATATCGACGAGCTCATTGCGGGGTTCGAGCTGCAACCGCGCCCGTCGGAGCCGCCGCAGCCGGTGAAGGTTCCGAGCCTCGCGCGGGTCGAGTGGGAGCACATCGAGCGCGTGATGGTCGAGTGCGGGGGCAACGTCACGCAAGCGGCGCGCCTGCTTGGCCTTCATCGGCGGAGTCTGCAGCGGAAGCTCGGCAAGCTTCCCGGACCCCGTTGAAGCACGCTGCCGATTCGCACAGCGGTCGTCCGTGCCCCGTGGTGGCGAGCTCCGGGCATGCGAGCCGTGAGCGTCGCCACGAGCGGCGCGCCCGACTCGATGCGAAGGCGTCGCGCAAGGTCCTTGGCGGCGCATAGAACTGATTGTACGTTCAGTACCATGACCCATGCGATTCCGGCTCCCGTTCGGACCCTGCTCGACCTGTTCACGACATCCCTCGCGGACGTGCGCTTCGCGGACGTGGACGGAGAAACGTTGACGCGCAGCGCGGCCGACGTGGAGGCGGCGGCCGAAGCGGTAGCGGCGGCACAATTGGCCCTCGACAGCGCGCTCGAGGCGTTGCAGGAAAGGCAAGACGCACTGCTTCAGCGGGCGCAGCGCGCCCTTGCCTATGCGCGCGTGTACGCCGAAAGCGACGACGCGTTGAGTGGACGACTCGAAGCCGTCAGTTTGCCGCGCGCGTTGAGGCGCTCGCGCGCCGAGGACGTGCTCGTCCTGTCGGCGGACGTGCAGCCGTCTGCGCGCCATCGCGGCCGCCCGCGAAAGACACCCGTCGCCGAACCCCCCCTCGATGCGCTTGTGCCTCGATCGGACTGACGGGGCCTATTCCATGGCAGCCTTCAACGGCCGTCGGACGGCGAGCATCGCCAACCCGATGCCGACGCCAAGCAAGGTGAGGAGCAGAAAGAACCCGTCCTTGGACCAGCGCGTGTAAAGCACACCGATCGCTCCACTCAAGAAATTACCGAAGAAGCTCGATAGCAGCCACATGCCCATCAGCATGGAAACCATCCGAGTCGGCGCCACCTTGGTCACGAGCGAGAGCCCCACGGGTGAGAGATAGAGCTCGCCGATGGTCAAGAGCAGGGTGCAGCCAAGGGGCCACAAGGGGCTTCCGCGGCCGTCACCCACCACCCGGGCACCGGCGATCATCACGACGAAGCTTGCGCCGAGCAGGATGCATCCGAGCGCCATCTTGGTGAGCGTCGTCGGCTCGGCGTTGCGGTGGCGTTGCCGGCGCCACAGGATGTCGAGCAGGGGCGCGAACACGATAATGGCCAGGGGATTGAATGACTGGAACCAGGTCGAAGGGATCTGGAAGCCGAAGAACATGGGCCAGCGAGTCTGGTCGTCGGCCCACGACTGCATGGTGTTGCCTTGCTGCTCGTAAACGGCCCAGAACACGACGTTGAGCGCGCACAGGACGACCAGGGCCACAACACGACGCTTCTCGCCCCCCGTGAGCGCAGCCGGCGGACTCGCGTGCGCCAGGCGCGCCTTGGTGAGGTTGTCTTCGGCCAGGTGGCGGTGTCCGGCAAGATACACCGAGAGTCCGAGGAGCATGCCCACGCCGGCTGCCGCGAACCCGTAGTGCCACCCGTAGACCGCGGCGAGGGTGCCGCAGACCAGGTTCGCAAGGAATGCACCCAGGTTGATGCCCATATAGAAAATCGTGAATGCGCCGTCTCGCCGGGGGTCCGACGGCCGATACAGGTTGCCGACCTGGGTCGAGATGTTCGGCTTGAACGAGCCATTGCCTAGAATGAGGAGGATCAGAGCGACGAAAAATGAACTCTCGATCGCCATGACGAAGTGGCCGAGCGCCATCAGTACGGCCCCGATGATCACGGCCTTCCGCTGGCCGAGCCATCGGTCGGCGATGATGCCCCCGAAAAAAGGAGTCAAATAGACCAGCGCCGTGTACGTCCCGTACAGAAGCGAGGCCGCCTCCGCGGGGCGTTGTGGAAGAATGCGCTGGACGAAGTCCCAGAAGAAGACGTCGTGCGGATTGCCGGGGGTGAGAGCGCACGGGGGCACAACTTTCGTGCAGCCCTGCAGGGCCTCGCGGGCCGTGACGAAGAGGTAGTTGACCATGTAGAGCTTGAGGAGCCCGCGCATGCCGTAGAAGCTGAATCGCTCCCACATCTCCGCGAAGAACAGGATCACGAGTCCCGGCGGGTGTCCGAAGCGCTGCTCGAACCGGGTCAGGGGTACTGGGCTTGGGCCCTCTTGGCCCGGCTCGTTTTCTCTCGTCATGCCAAGGGGACGTACCACGTCTGCAGACGAGCTTGGGGTGCGGGAGACGGCCGCAGCGCGCCGCGCCGCGCGGGATCACGCTAGGCTTTCAGCTCGTCTCGAATCTGCTCCACGAGATCCCCGAGCAGCCGGTGGACGGTGGCCTCCGCGATCCGGTGTCCGATCGTGGAGTCGATCGCGTTGCCGAGTAGACCGAGCGGCAGCCAGTACGTTCCCTCGATATCGAGTTGCGTTTCCGTCGCCGACAGCGGTTGTGCGGACAGTTCGGCCAGCATGGTCGGAAAAAGCGCTGCGACGCGCGTGGCCTCCCATGAGAGCTCGACTCGCGTGACCGGCACGATACCGGGTCCGGTCTGCAGGTCGCGCACTCGGCGCACGAGAACGCGCACGTCCACGCCGATGTCGATGCCCGCGACGTGCACGCGCAAGTTTGCAAACAACGAAGTCGCCCGCGCGGCCGCCGACGACGTCGCGCGCTGGAGCAACTTCAGCGGGTCGCGATGAAGCAGCTCGCTCACACTCGCGTAGGGCCGATTGACGTATTCGTAGCAGCGAAGCGTTCGTGGTTCAGCCATGGTGCCGGAAAGCGAGAGGCATGCCCCGTGCCGCGCGCACGCCGCCGCCATGAGGCGCGCGCAGCGCTTTGGACAGACGCCCGGACGGAAACGCGCAAGCGTCCAGCGTGTCGGCCAACCTGCGGCATCCTTTGCGCACGATCGCAAGGACTGCGCGACCCGAATTTGCGCAGGGCGGGGCGTCGAACGAGGGTGAATCGCCAAGGATGCGACGGACGGCAGAGCCCGAATCCGCTCGCGCACTGGACTGGCGCACGCACGCGTTAGCCGCCGTCCGCACGAGGTCCTTTGCGTCGATCGAATGCCCAAGACTTCTCCGCTTTAGCGAAGGCCGCGCGATTGGACGAAGCCGATGCTGCCCGCCTCGGCAGAGGTAGGGTAAGCGTCCATGGGGATGCGTTGCCGCTTGGTGGCCGGAGGACTCGTGCTCGCCGTCGTCGGGTCGTCGCGCCGCCTGCTTGCGGACAGCCCCGCGACCGCCGTGCGTCTCGAGTTCGTGGCCCCGCCGGGGTGTCCGAATGCGGCCGATTTCGAGAGCCGCGTGAGGAGCCGCGTGGGTTCCATTCGCACGCCGCCGTCGGGTGCGCCCGCTCGGCTTCTCAGGGGCGAAGTGCAGACGAGTTCGAAGGGCGCCGTCGGCCGGATCCTTGTCATCGAACCCAACGGGCGAACGTCGGAGCGCACGATCGTGGCGGCCGACTGCCGCCAGGCGACGGAGGCGATCGGACTGATGGCCGCGTTGGCGATCGTCGCCGGCGGTCCGATCGAGCCGGCAGCCGCACCCGCTGGCACACGTCCATCGGCACCTGCCAACGCCGCGCCGGCCGCCTCCGTGTCTCCACCTGCAGTCTCGGCACCTCCGCCCGCCGTGGCCGCGTCTCCGCCCGCCGTGGCCGCGACCGCGCCGCCCCCGGCGCCTCTTGCGTCGCCGCCACCGATGGTCCCCCAGGCATCGCCGCCCGCGCTGCCACCGCTGGCCTCCGCCTCGGGGGCCGGTTCGCCGCATTTCACCCCTGCCCGCGATGCGACCGGCTTGGGCGCCACGCGCTTCGCTGGCCGACCGACGTGGTCGGTGCACGGCAGCGCCGCCGCCATCAGCACCTGGGGGATGGCTCCCGGTCCCACGCAGGGAGTCGCCGCGCTCGTCGGAGTGGCGGTTGCGCAGGGCGAGTCGATGTGGGTTCCTTCGCTGCGGGTCGGCCTGACGTACACGGTGGATCGAGAGTTCTCTTACTCACAGGGCGCCGCGAGCTTCGGTCTGGGTGCCGGGGTTATCGAAGCGTGCCCGCTGTCTGCGCCCTTTCTGTCCCGCTGGATCTTTCGGCCTTGCGCGATCGCCGAATACGGCGTCCTACGCGCTGCCGGTTCAGACACCTACCTGCCGCACTCGACGGATCGCCCGTGGGCGGCGGTGGGTGTCGAGGCGAGCGCCGGGATCGCGGCCTTGGGACCCCTGTCCGTTGAGATCGCGCTCGGCGCGCTGGTCGCTCTCGACCGCGACCAATTCGTACTTGGGTCCGCGAGTGTGTTCGATGTGCCCAAGATTGTCGGGCAGGCCACGTTGGGGTTGGGGCTCCTGATCGAGTGAGCCCTTTTACGGGCTTCGCAGAATCGCCTTCGCTCCGTCGACGTACACACTCGCGGGGTGTTCGGCGACGAATCGCTGAGCCAGAGCTACCGCACGACCCCGGTCGCCGAGCGCGGAAACCGCCTGCAGACGGATGAAAGACGCCTCTTCGCCCAAAACGCCGGCGCCGAAGCGGTGTTCGTATTCGTCGACGGCGTGGAGCGCGGCGGCCGAATCGCCGGACGCCTCGAGCGAGCGGGCGCGTTCGATGAGGGCCAGCTGCTCTCTCAATCCCGAACGCTTGACGGTTGCCGCCTGTGCGGGATGGGCCGCAGTGAGCCAGGGTGAATCCATGCTCGGCGGCGGGGCGTTCGTCGCCGGACTCGCGAGCGCTTGCTGCGCAGTGGAATCGGCGGCATTCGTTGCCGACGTCGTGTGCACAGGAGACTCGGCGACGACCGACGTGGCGGGGAGTCCGAAGGTCACCGCCGGGGCAGGGGCCGACAGTCTAACCCATGCGGTCAACCCCAAGCTCACGATCCCGAGCGTCGGCGCGAGCACGTAGCCCATGCGCGACGACCATCGCAGGCCTTTGACGGCCGACCCCACCGAGACGAACGCCACCGCCGGAGCGAGTCCCAGTCGGTGGGCGGCAGCCCGCACGCTCGCGGCGCTGGGCCTTTCGTCAGCCCCCGCCCGCAGCAACGCGCGTTCGCGTGCGCTGCCCCCCTCCAGGAGTCGTCGGGCTTCGTTCATGGCAGGTCACCGTAGGCCGCTCGAGCAAGCTCCTGGAATCTCGCGCGGGCCCGCCTGAGCCGCGACGCGGCGGTGCCCAGGGGAATCTCCAGCAAGCCGGCGATCTCGGGGGTCGTGAAGCCGTCGAATTCGGCGAGAACGAATACCGTGCGAATATCGACATCCATACTCGTGACGATGGCGTCCAACACTTCGCGAGAGCGCTTCTGGTCCGTGAGCTGGTCGGGGGACGGAAGCGGCGACGGATCGCACTCGAATGCCGCGCTGGCGATCTCGCGCTCGCCTTTGCGACGGACGCCATGCGCCAAACGCACGGCTGTTGCATAGATGAACGCGCGCTCGCTCCCCTCGGAGATGCGCGTCAATGCCTCGAGCGCAATCAGGAAGACTTGCTGCGCCGCGTCGTCGGCGCGATCGTGGGGAACGCCCATCCGTCGCAGGAAACGCCAGACTCCTGCGAAGTTCTGGTCGAACGCCGTGCGAAGGCGGACCTGATCGCACTCGGAACGCTGCTGGGGCGCCACGAATGGGATGCTCAAGGCTCCGTCGAATCGCATGACCACGCACAGTACTATGCGCCGGAAGCTGAAATCGATCACGCTTCCAACCCGAGCGACTCGCTCGCCCGGCCACGTCCGCGAACCGGTCCCAGTGAGCCCGTGGAGCCCGTGCACCTACGGTGCTCATTTCCACTCCGACTGTTCCGACCGCTCCCGCTTCTTTTCCAGGGTCCCGCGCGGCCCGTCCACCTGCGCCCATGGATCCGGGGAACGTGTCGGCTCGGACGTCCGTTCCACCGCCGCCCGAACGCCTGGGTTTCTTCCTAGTCGGCCTCGAGTTTGATGAAATCGTACATGATTCCAGGCCCTGGAGTTCCCCCGGCCACCAACTGGAAGCTCATCGTGTTCGCCTTGGGGCCGCCGACTGTAAGGTACGAACCCGGAAAGGGTACCCTCACCAGCTGGTATCGCCCGCTCGTCAGTGCGCTCCGGTAGAGCGTTTGATCGTTGCCAAAAGCCGGGGGGCTGTAGATGGAATTGCCATTGACGGACACGGCGAGCTCGGGACTATTGGACACGCCCGCGATGGCGATGGTCAAGTAGGCCTGGCCCGCGATCGCGGCGTCGAGCCCAAAGACGACGCTCCACGTGCCGAGCTGCGACTGCGCGAAGTACCAATCCGTTGCCGGCGAACTCGTCCCAATCGTGTAGGTGAGAGTTGCTGGAGGGATGCCCCACAGCCCTTCCGTTGCCGATGGGCCGTACTCTCGGGGCGTTTGGTTAGCGACCTGAGATCCGGCGTCGGTGGTCGAGACGAGAAACTCGCCGGAAGTCCGGTCGGACGTTCCAATGGACCACAGCGAGGTCGCGTGATAGGCCGGATCCCAAAGGACCGCTCCCAGGTCCATTCCGCGCGGCGGGACCGTCACCGTCGGTTCCGCCACCTCATCCCCATTGGGGTCAGCCGTAATGTCGCCCTGTTGCGCGTAGACGTGCACGGCGTACGTTCCCGGGCGCACGTTCGGAATCGAGAAGCTTCCGTCCGTCCCGGCCGTCGCCCAGTAGATGTATCCGTACGTCTGTGAATACAGCTCCGTGGGGTCGGCGAGGACGACCATCGCATGGGCGGCCGATCGCCCGTGGGTGACCGTCACCGTTCCTTGGACGACCGCTCGCTCGGTCGGATACAGAGCGTCCGCAATCGCCGCGGCGTCGGTGGAGCCCGAGTCGAGGAGCGTGGGCTGGCTGCTCACCCAGCAATACGGCCACTGCGCCCTTTCGGACGCGGCCTGCGTGGCCGCGTCGGTCATGACCTGCGCATCGGTTCCGGTGTTCACGTAGACGAGCGAAGGACCATAAAATTTCTGCCAGTTGGCCGGGGTCTGCGCCGTGATGTCCGTCCCGAAATGGGTGCCATTATACATGTTGAGTATGGTGTTGCCGTCATCGATCATCAGCTCCTGTTTCAGCGGGCCGCCGGGGTAATACTCAGGACTCGCGGTGAGTAGCCACACGCCGAAGCCGTTGCCGTAAAGGCCGTGGCCGGCGGAGGGGGGCGTCGTCATCGGGAGCATGTTCGATCCGGCCCAGTCTTCTGCGACGTACGTTGCCCAATCGTATTGGGTGAAAACGGGCCCCTCGGGCGCCGGTGTGCCAGCCAGCAACATGCCGAGATTCCACGTATCGTCTTGAAGTTCGTCCGCGGCCATCATCGCCATTTCCTCCGCGTTGGTCGGAAGTTGCCCGTACCGCTCCGCGTTGAATCCGCTCGACAGGATCGTCGCGTCGAAGCGTTGGACCGTACGGAGTTCAGGCAACGTAATGGGTGCCTTATTCATGGTATCGGCGATGAGAAAATAATAAAACCCGCTGAGGCCCGCCTGCATGACGTAATGCAGATCCCAATTCATCGATCCATTCGTGTCGATGAACGAGAGCTCGACTCGCTCGGGGGTTCGAGCCACGATCGTTTGCGTCGTTGCGTTGATTTTCCGTTCCGTGGCGCCGCTTGCGTCCCCCCCGGTCGCGTCCTCCGACGAGACGTAGAGCGTTTGGCCTGCGGCCATGAGGGGCGTGCCGTTCTTCATGAGCCCCGTCACCTGCCCTGTTGCATCGATCGTCATCGTAACGAGGGCGTTTGACAGCGTAAATGTGGTTCCGCTCATTTCCAGCGTCACAGAGGCGCCCGTTGGCGCGGCGCACGAACCCGCGTCGGCCCCTGCCTCAGCCTGGGCGTCGGCCCCTGCCTCGGCCTGCGCGTCGGTGGCCGAGGGAGGCGCCTGCCCGAGGACGATTCGGGGTACGTTGCCGCAGCCGAGCGAATGAGTCCACGCCAAGGCCGCGAGGACCGGGCTGGCTTTCGCATTCCAGCGTTGCCTCCGCGGCCGGACCGACGTCGCACGCATCATCGGCATCGAATATGACCCGCAGCAAAGCAGTTACAAGGGACCGCCGTGGCACGGGCCGCCCGCTCGCCCCTCACACGAACTCCCCCGCGAGTTGTCCGACACGCGGCAAATCCCGTTGCTCCGCGGGTCGAGTGACGACCTGGTGCTTCACGCCGCTATGGTAGCCGCCGGGTCGAAGAGGTGGCTACGCTCCGTCGAATTCTCCGCACCGGGCCGGGTGCTCCGCGGTCGCTCTTCGCTGCGACTTGCGGCCCCGGCGCGCTCGTTGCGCTGGCGGCACTGGTGGCGCACGGGCCTTCCATGGCATTCGGCTTCGCGGAGCTCGACGACCGGGATCTCATCGTCGACGACCAAGCCTTCCTCGCCCGGTGGTCGAGCGTCTGGCGGGCATTCACTCGCGCCTACATGCACACGGTCGACCCGCAACACCGTTATTATCGACCGCTCGTCGTCGTTTCCTATGTGATCGACGCCCAATGGAGCGGTACGCGTCCCTTCGGCTATCACGCGACGAACGTGCTCGTTCACGCCCTCGCCAGCGTGCTTTGCTTCGCGCTGTTTCTCCGACTCGACTTCGGCCGTCTCGTCGCGTGTCTGGGCGCGCTCGTCTTCGCGGTCCATCCGTGGCTCGTCTGCGCTGTGGCCTGGATTCCCGGCCGCAACGATTCGCTGCTCGCCGTCTTCGTATTCGCAGCGTGGCTCGCCTTCCTCTCCGACGCGCGCCGCCCGCGGTGCGGTGCGCGTATCGGTCATCTGACCCTCTTCGGGCTTGCCCTGCTGACGAAAGAGACCGCTGCGGTCTTGCCGCTGGTCTTCGGAACACACCTCGTGATGATGGAAGGCCGACGAGCGAGGCTCGTGCGCCAGCCCCGCGCGCTCGTGAGCGTCGTTGTCGGTTGGGCCGGATGCCTCGGCGCGCGATTCGGCGCCTGGGGAGTGGGCGGTAGCGGCGGCTTGCCGTTGCGCGCGATGGCGGGCGAACTCGGTCGCCACGCCCGTCTTCTGCCGGCCGGCTTTGGTGAAATCATCTTTCCCATCCGTCCGTCCCTCATCGGCGTCGTCGACGACGCGCCCGTGGGCCTGGGCCTTCTGGCGATGGCGCTCGTCCTGCTGCTCACGTGGAGCCTGTCCGGTGTCCGGCGCCGCGTCGTCCTCTTTGGGGCCCTCGCCTTCGCACTCTGGTCGCTTCCCGCACTCGCCGTCCCGGGAACGTTGGTATGCCATCATCGCCTGTACCTTCCGGCGTGCGGCGTGCTCATCACGGTCGCCGAGATCGTACGTGCCGTTTCCGTCGAGCGCCGCGTCGTCGCGGCGTTCGGTGGGGTTACCGTCCTGGCGGCGTGTGCTGTGGCCCTCGGAACCGCGTCGATGTTTCGCGACGGACGGGCCTTCGCGCGCGCGTCCGTCGACGCAGCGCCGCGCGCACCGCTCGCCCACCTGTGCATGGGGCGCATGTACCAGGCCAGGGGCGACGGTGAGCGCGCGCTGTCGGAGTATCAGACCGCCATCGACCTTGGAGCGATTGACGTCGTGCACAACAACATGGCCGTCATCTATATGGCGAGCGCGCGATGGGCTGAAGCCGAGCGCGAGATCCGCGAAGAGCTTGCGGTCGACCCCCGTTATGCGCGGGCTTTCGCCAATCTGGCGATTGTCCTGCGTCACGAAGGACGCACCGATGACGCCCGTGCAGCCGATGGGGTCGCTCGGGGTCTCGAACGCGACGAGTGACGATGGCCGTCCCCGCGCCGGGGATGGCTTGCGCTTCGCGACGGTGCACCTATCCTGAGTGCACCATGACGCAGTCCCTTCTCGATCAACTTTCGAAGGTGACCGTAGTCGTCGCCGACACGGGCGACTTCAATTCCATCCGGAAGTTCAGGCCGCGGGACGCGACGACCAACCCGTCTCTCGTGATGGCGGCGTCGCAGATGAGCGAGTACGCGCCGCTCGTCGAAGAGTCCCTCGCGTGGGCCAAGAAAGAGAGCGGCGCCGACCGACGTGCGATGTTGGAGCGTGCCTTGGACCGCCTCAACGTCCAGTTCGGGCTGCACATCCTCGAGATCATCGATGGGCGAGTGTCGACCGAAGTGGATGCACGTCTATCGTTCGACACCCAGAAGACGATCGAAAAGGCGCACTCCCTCATCGCGCAGTACGAGGCGGCCGGAACAAAGCGTGACCGGGTGCTCATCAAAATCGCGTCGACCTGGGAGGGCATACGCGCCGCCGAGGCGCTCGAGCGCGAGGGCATTCATTGCAACTTGACGCTCCTCTTCGGGGTCCATCAGGCCGTCGCTTGCGCCGAGGCCGGCGTCACGCTCATTTCGCCGTTCGTGGGCCGGATTCTCGATTGGTACAAAAAGTCGACCGGCAAGAGCTCGTACGAGCCGAATCAGGATCCCGGCGTGCTATCGGTCACTAGAATATACAATTATTTCAAATATTTCGGATACAAGACTCAGGTGATGGGCGCAAGCTTCCGAAATCTGGGCGAGATCACCGAGCTGGCCGGGTGCGACCTGCTGACGATCGCGCCGAGTCTGCTTCAGGAATTGGCCGAGCGCACCGGCGATCTTCCGCGCAAGTTGGACCCGGAAAAAGCACGGCGTGCGCCCGTGGAGCGCATTGTCGTCGATGAAGCGTCCTTCCGAAAGATGCACGCCAGCGACGCCATGGCCCATGACAAGCTTGCAGAAGGCATCGCGGGGTTTACGGATGCCATCGTGAAGCTGGAAAAGTATCTCGGCGAACGGCTGGCTTAGCGGGGCTCAGGGGCAGCGCGACGTCTCGCACGAATGAGCCCGGGCCGAGCGCGCCGCGGGGTCAACGGTGCGCCGGGGGACAAGCAGCACCGACGGTCCGTTCGATCCGCGTCGCTCATTGACGTAACTTCAGGGCATGCTTCCTGAGCGAAAGCAGGTCCTGATCGTCGACGACGAGCCGAACCTGCGGAAGATTCTGTCCGCCCAGCTGACTCGCGATGGATACGACGTGCTGACCGCCGAAGACGGCGAGCAGGGGCTGGCCCTGCTTCGCGAGCACCACATCGACCTGGTCATTACCGATCTCAAGATGCCCAAGGTCGACGGCATGACTCTTCTCAAAAAGGCACTCGAAGAGGAGCCGGAGCTGCCGGTCATCTTGGTGACGGCGCACGGAACCATCGACACCGCCGTCGAGGCGCTCAAGACGGGCGCCTTCGACTTCGTGACCAAGCCCTTCGACAAGGACGAAATCCGCCAGATCGTCACGAAAGCCCTTCGCACACGCGAGCTCCGGGGTCACGACGCGACGCCGACTCCCGCCTCGCGTGGCGCACGCTTCGGCATCATCGGAGGGTCGCCGGGCATCGCGGAGCTCTACGCGATCCTCGAACGGGTGGCCGACACGCCGACGACCGTGCTCATCACGGGCGAGAGCGGCACCGGCAAGGAACTCGTTGCGCGGGCTCTCCACGAGCATTCCGCTCGGAAGGACAAGCCATTCATCAAAGTCAATTGCGCTGCGATCCCGAAAGAGCTCATCGAGAGCGAGCTTTTCGGCTACGAGCGCGGCGCGTTCACCGGAGCGGTGACGAGCAAGCCGGGTCGGTTCGAACTCGCGAATGGCGGAACGTTGTTCCTCGACGAGATCGGCGAGATTCCGATCGAGATGCAGGTCAAGCTTCTTCGCGCGCTGCAGGAGAGCGAGTTCGAGCGCGTCGGAGGCATCAAGACGATTCGCGTCGACGTGCGACTCGTCGCCGCGACGAACCGAGACCTCAAGAAGCTCATCGCGTCGGGGGTCTTTCGCGAGGACTTGTTCTATCGGCTCAACGTGGTGCCGATTCGACTTCCCGCGCTGCGGGATCGCACGAGCGACATCCCGTTGTTGGTCGAGCACTTCTTGGCGAAGTTCAACGAACGGTTGCGCAAGCGCGTCGAGGGGGTCGAAGCCGACGCGCGCGACCTTCTGGTCCAGTACCCGTGGCCCGGAAACATTCGTGAACTCGAAAATGTCATCGAGAGAGCCGTTCTCTTTTCCGACACCCAACAGTTGCGCGCGAATGATCTACCGCCTGAGGTGCGCGGCATCCCCGCGACGGCGAACGTCCCGCTTCCCGAGGTCGAGTTGCAGGCTGCCTTGGCGAGCGAGGGCGGATTGAAAGAGCACGTCAAGGTCGCGATGAGCCGGCTCGAGAAGGAGCTCGTCAGCCGTGCCCTCAAACAGACCAACGGCAATGTCACCCACGCCGCCCGGCTTCTCAAGATTTCACGGAAGGGCCTACAGCTCAAAATGAAGGAGCTCGGGCTTCGCGAGGGGTCGAGCGAGAAAGGCGAATGAGATGGACCGGGCGAGCGTCGCGGCACTCGCGGTGGCCGCAGTGCTCGTCGCCGGGTGCGGCAAGTCTCGCGCGACCGATGGCGCCACTCGCAGCGGTGGACCGATGGTCAGCGCTCCGAGCGCCGTGACGCCCGGAGCGGCTCGGACGGGGATGGCGTGGATCCCCTCGGGATTGCTCCGCGCTGGCAGTGCGCTCGACGATGTTCCTCGCATCGCCGACGCCGAACTGCCCGAAGTCGAGGTTCCGATGGCCGGCTTCTACATCGACTCGCTCGCCTGGCCCAACGAGGCCGGCGCTATTCCAACGACGAACGTAACGCGCGAAGAGGCCAAGCGGTTGTGCGAAGAAAAGGGCAAGAGGCTCTGCTCGGAACTCGAATGGGAGCGAGCGTGCAAGGGCCCGGACAACGACCGCTACGAGTACGGCGCTGTCTATGACGCGCGCGCTTGCGGGGGCGGGGTCGCGGCCGACGTGGCGTCGCGCAGGCCGAGTGGTCAGCGGCCTGCGTGCCGCAGCCCGTTCGGCGTCGCGGACATGCACGCGGGTGCCTCGGAATGGACCGCCTCCCGATGGGGGCGCGGCGGTCACGACGATCTGGGGGTCGTGCGGGGCGGCAACGACTCCGCGGGGGAGCGAGTCACGCGCTGCGCGTATGGGCGTCCGTTGCCTCCCGGTGAGCGATCGGCCGTTACGGGCTTTCGTTGCTGTGCCGGGCCTCGAAACGAGGCCGAGGTACGGCTCGACGTCAAGGTGGGGCCGGCGTTCGAGCGACTAGCGAACACGGCACGCTTGCGCTCGCCACCGCTCGACGCGCTCGGCGGCGTCGCGTGCGGGCCGCCGCCGGTGCCGGCTCCGTGCTCGGTGGCTCGCGCATGGACATGGCGCCCCGCGGCGAACGTCGAGCTCACGCTGGCGGGTGGCTGCGTCGGAAGTGACCCAGACGCACGGTGCGCCGTGGGCGTCGCGCGCGCTCTCGGCGACGAGGTGCAGACGCTCGCACAGGTCGACACGGGGCGATCGATCCCCGAGGTCGTTTTGGTCGCGGGCGCGGACCGTCATGTTCGCGTGCGCGGGGGCGACGCTCACGGATGGTTCTTTCGAGAGGTGACGTACGACTACGGTCGGGTGGACGTCAGGAACGTTCGTTGAAAATCCGCGCGAGCCGGGAGACGTGCGCAGGTCCAGTACCGCAGCACCCGCCGACGAGGGTCGCGCCGTTGTGCACCCAGGCGCGCGCGAACTCGGCATAGATCGCCGTAGCGGTACCTGGTTCGGCGGCCCACCCCATGCCCTCGGCGCGGTCGCCTGCGTTGGCGTACGCACCGTACGGTACGCCTAGCCCCGCGACCGCTTCCACGAATCGTAGGGTTTGTGACGCTGGGGTACAGTTGACCAGCACGGCACGAGCGCCCGCGCTCACGCACGATCGGGCCGCCTCTCGCATGGCGTGAGGCGTCAGCAGCGACGCATCCGGTCCGGCCGTGAGCGCCACCCACGTCTCCACGCCGGTGAGGGAAGCTTCCTCGACGGCTATGGCGGCCTCTTGCGAAGCCGCGAACGTTTCGCACAACAGAAGGTCGACTTGCTCGTCGGCCAGCACGCGTACGAGCTCTCTGTGTTCCGCGCGCGAGCTCCGGCCGGGGCTTCGGTGCGGCATGTAGCAGTCCTCGAGCGGGGCGATGCTGCCGGCGACGCGATGCCCGCTCCTAGCGCACGCGCGCGCGATTCGCACCGCCCGACGCGCGAGTTCGTCCCACCGCTGTCCCACCGCTCGCCGCTTCGTGCGAAACGTGTTGGCGGTGTGGACGGTGGCTCCCGCTTTGGCGTACTCCCCGTGAATGTCCGCGACCACGTCGGGCGCGACGTCGAGTGCCACTGCGCTCCAGGCCAGGGCGGGAAGCGAAACTCCCCGTCGCACCAGCTCGGTGCCCATGGGTCCGTCGAGCAGGACGACGGCTCCGCCGGGCGGTGCGAGTTCGGGGATCATCGGCTCGTCCGGAAAGAGGGCGGATGCGACGGTTTCCGATCTTGCGCCCGACGCTCGGCGGCGCGAAATTGAATCCGCTGGAGGTGGAGACCATGATTGGAAGGCGCGACGATGAAGCCATCGAGCTCGAGTGCCCCGAATGCGGCGCTCCCGTGAAGACGACGGCCGCCGAGGCGGAAAAGGGCCGGGTCCGGTGCCCGCGTGGCCACGTCTTCGCCGTGATGGGCATGCTCGGCCGTCCGTCGGGAGACGAGCCTCGGTAGTGCACCCCCATGGAGGTCGCGCCAAGCATCGTAGCGGGCGGCGCACCCGCGGATTCGCGGGAGCGACTTCGGAGGAGGAGGTTGGGCGGAGCCCAAGGGACTCGTCGAGTGCACCGCGGAGTACTCGTCGCACGGATCGCGCCCGGAGGTGGGTGTCACCCCGATCCTCGTCATTCGCCAACCGCGGCGCGCAGGGCCGCGTCCATCGCCGCGAGAGGTGCCTGCCGGCCGGTGTACATTTCGAATTGCGCCGCGGCTTGATGCAGCAGCATTCGCCCTCCGTGGATCACGCGGGCGCCGCGGGCGCTCGCGGCCGCGAGAAGACGCGTACGAACGGGCTTGTAGACGATGTCCATCACGACCTGCCCCGATCGGATCGCATCGTCGGGTATCGGACTTGCGGGGTCGATGTCCGCTTGACCGAGAGCCGTGGCGTTGATCACCGTATCGTACTCGGCGGCCCGAAGGCGTTCGTCCCAGGCCGCGGCGCGAGCGCCGGTCTCATTCGCAAGAGCGTGCGCCGTTCGGGGACCGCGATTCGCGACCGTGACATCCGCACCTCGGTCGCGCAGACCAAACGCAATCGCGCGTCCGGCTCCCCCGGCGCCGAGAAGCAGGACCCGGGCGCCTGCTACCGAGGACACCTCTTCAAGCGCGCGAATTGCGCCAATCCAGTCCGTGTTGTGTCCGACGAGGTGGCCGTCCTCGTTGACGACCGTGTTGACCGCGCCAATTCGCTTGGCAACCGGATCGAGTTCGTCCAGCAGGCACAATACGTCTTGCTTGAACGGATGCGATACGCCCAAACCCCGGATGCCTAGGCCACGCATCCCCGCGATGGCATCGGCGAGCTTGCGCACCTCAAAGGGCACATAGGTGAAGGGGAGCCCGAGTGCACGGTAGCCCGCTTCATGCATCGAGCGCCCGAGAACGCTCGCGAAGCGAGATAGCGAACCGCAGAGCGAGATCGGCGCAGCCACGGCGGTCCCCTATCCGGAACAGCCAAGAACCCGTTACGTTCCTGAGTCGTCGGTGACCGGCTGAGGTCCCGGAACGATTCCCGCAATGTCCGGGTCGACGCCGGGTTCGACGTCGGCGCGCGGGGCAGGCCCCTCGGCACGACGCTGCTTTCGCTTGGCGTCCTTCTCGCGCTGCTTGTCCTGGCGCGCGCGCTCTTTCTGGCGTTTGGCAAAGGTGGTGTTCGATGCCATCGGTGCGCCTCTCTATTACCAGCGCTCCCGCTTGGCGCCACCACCGCCACCGCCACCGCCACGGCTGGGACGCTCTTCCGCTTCGTTCACACGAAGCTCTCGCCCGTCGAGGGTCGCGCCGTTCATCTGGGCGATGGCCTTTGCCGCCTCTTGCGCGGAGCCCATGGTTACGAACGCGAAACCACGCGATTGACCCGACTCGCGATCCATCACGACGTGCACGTCCGTGACCGAGCCGAACGCTGCGAACGTCGTGCGAATCGAGTCGCTGTTCGATTGAAACGAAAGGTTGCCCACATAGAGACGATTGCCCATGATATTATTCTCGATTTCGCTTGGCGTCGTTGCCGTCCTGCAACTTCGCGAATCCCAGAATCGAGAGAGCGTCGTCGTGCACGGTGAACGCTGTTCGGTGCAGCCACTAAATAGTGCCCGAACGGCCGACGCGCAAGGTGCCCGATCGAGCGCGCCGATCGTTTGCGAGTTGGCGCAAGCGCCAGCGGTACGTTCGATCGTCCGCGAGTTCGAACGGCGGCCGGGCTCCGTCGAGTCCGAGGCCAACCAACGATGGGGGTCGGCTCATCCGCCGTCGCCCGGCGAGCGCCGCTTCTCCGAGATGGCCGTCATTTGACGCGGCCGCGCGCTCACTGCACGCCGACCATCGGCGCCCATCGATGGGGCACCCGTTACGGTTCGACGTTGTGGGCGGCATCTTGATCGGTGTTCATGCCGCGGGTGGATCGATCGACGCGCTGGCTCGGCAAGGTCGGAACGCCGCCGATCGCGAGCGCTTGATGCGTTCGATCGCCGTCGAAAAATTTTCCGCGCTTCGCGAGTGACTGCGCGCGCGTCCTTAGGCGGCTCGACGCTAGGCGGCTCGACGCTAGGCGGCTCGACGCTAGGCGGCTCGACGCTAGGCGGCTCGGCGCTAGGC
>Ga0187863_10000104_pt1 | contig 74480 bp, 72 predicted proteins | sample June2016WEW_11_1_FD_132975 | JGI IMG/M metagenome (GOLD analysis project Ga0187863, IMG submission 132975) | Peatland microbial communities from SPRUCE experiment site at the Marcell Experimental Forest, Minnesota, USA - June2016WEW_11_10 | ecosystem: Environmental > Terrestrial > Soil >...
GCCGGATCCGGCGTCGGCAAGTCGGTGTTGCTCGGCATGATGACGCGTTATACCAAAGCGGACGTCACCGTCGTGGGCCTGATCGGCGAGCGCGGGCGCGAAGTGCAGGATTTCGTCAGCAATACCCTGGGTCCCGACGGCATGCGGCGCGCCGTGGTGGTCGCGACGCCCGCGGACACCCCGCCGCTCATGCGGCTGCATGGCGCGTGGCTCGCGCACGCCATCGCCGAGTATTTCCGCGACCGGGGAAAGAAGGTCCTGCTGCTGTTCGATTCGCTGACGCGCTTCGCTCAGGCGCAGCGTGAAATTGCGCTCGCCATCGGCGAGCCGCCGGCGACCAAGGGCTATCCGCCCTCGGTATTCGCGCGCCTGCCGCAGTTGGTCGAGCGCGCCGGCAATAGCGACCACGGGGCGGGATCCATAACCGCGTTCTATACCGTGCTCGCCGAGGGCGACGATCAGAACGATCCGATCGCGGATGCCGCGCGCGCCATCCTCGACGGGCATATCGTGCTGTCGCGGCGCCTGGCCGAAAGCGGCCTATACCCGGCGATCGACGTCGAGGCATCCATCAGCCGCGCCATGCATCAGATTGCGACCCGCGAACAGCTCGACCTTGCGTCGCGCTTCAGACAGGTCTATTCGACCTATCAGCAGAACCGGGATCTGATCACCGTGGGCGCCTATCGCCGCGGCGCCGACACGCGGGTGGACCTGGCGGTCGAGCAGTGGCCGCGAATTCAGGAATTCCTGCGGCAGGACATGTACCAGCCTCTCACCATCGAGCGTAGTTACGCCGACCTCAAGCAACTCGTGACGCAGTTCTCGGCGCCGCAGCCGGCACCGGGCAGATAGTAGCCGGGACATGACGAAGTCCAAACGGTTCGAGCCCATTCAAGAGATAGCCGCGAATTCCGCCGACGCGCTCAGTCGGCCGATGGCGGAGGCCGCGCGCAAGGTGGCGGACTTGGAGCGGCAGCTAGAACAGCTCACGCACTACCGAGACGAGTACGTGCGCAATTCGGCCATCGCCGGCGGCGCCATGGATGCGGTGAAACTTCAGAATTACCGCTCCTTCCTCGACCGCCTGGGCGATGCGATGCGTCAGCACGTCAAGAATCTCGATGCCGCACGCGTGGACTACGAGCGTCGGCGTGTGCAATGGAGCGAGAAGCGCATCGAAGCGGAATCGCTCGGCCGAGCCGTCGAGCGCTTCCGTGCGGAGGAGCAGCGCGCCGCCGACCGGCGTGACCAGCGCGAGCTCGACGATGCCGCGATCCGCATGTCGCTCGCGGCCCACGCAGAGTTCGGGAATCGCTGATTGGAACACGCTTTCGTTTCGCACCTTGCGAACCGAAAACATGAGACCATTCGCGGATGGAGGATGAATCCGGCGATACGGCATCGTCCGCACCGGTGAGTGTGCCGCATACCGCACTTGCGTCGGACGTTCTGCGGGCGGTCATCGAGTCCTTCATCCTGCGCGAGGGCACCGATTACGGCGAGCGTGAGCTGCCGCTCGACGACAAGGTCGCCCGCATCATGCGTCTGCTCGAACGTGGCGAGGTGCGGATCTTATTCGATCCGCCAACCGGCACGGTGGACATCGTCACGGTGCGAGGCACGCTCGCCGGAGAAAAGCGTTGACCGGGCCGGTCATCGCGGGACACGCCGCAGTCTTCGATGCCGAGGGGCTGCTGGCTCCCTGGACTTCCTGGAATCGGGCACTGGATCTGGAAATGAGCTTCTACCGCGAATGCCCGTGGGACCGGGGCTATCCGCGCTTCGCCTACGTCACGTTCCTGGATGCCGATTGGACACCGAGCGCGGACCGAACCGACACCATCCCATCGACGCAGATCGGCATGGGAATTCTTTCGTACCTCAAATACGCAGCGCTGCGCGGGGAGCACGAAGGCGCGTCGCTGTCCATCGCCCGCGGCATGGGCGAGTACCTGGTGAATGAGGCGCTGACGCCGCCGAGCGGCAAGTATCCCTCGTTCACGCGATCCACCGGCAGACGCGATTGCTTCCCGCTGCCTGACGATGCGGGCTCGCAATCCGACCGGCCGTTCGAGATCGAGCCGGACAAGGGAGGGGTCGCCGGGTACGCGCTGGCCCTGCTGGCAGAGGCGACGGGCGAGCGCAGGTATCTCGACCAGGCGCTGCAAAACGCGCGCGTGCTCGCGGCCAACCAACAGCAGGGCGACGCGTTCCATTCTCCCTGGCCATTTCGCGCCGACTTTCGGAGCGGAGAGGCACGCGGGCCGGTATCTGGCAATACCGCTTACATCCTGCGTCTGTACGATGCGCTGATCCAGCGCGGATTCGGCGAATTCTCGTCATCGCGCGCCATGCTCTGGAGCTGGATCACGGACTATCAATTGCCGAGCGCGCAGAGCGACGGCGCTCTGTTCGCGCAGTTCTTCGAGGATCACGATACGCCAACCAACCGCACCGCGTGGGCGCCTCTGAATCTTGCGCGCTATCTGCTCGAGGAGAAGGAGTGCCTGCATCGCGATTGGCGCACCGACTGCGACGCGCTCATCGATTTCGTCCGCCGCACGTTCACCCACACCGAGTTCGGCGTCACCGTGTGCCACGAACAAGACGAGGACAAACAGGCCTGGGGCGGCGTGGTGTCGACCTATGGCGCGGTGCTCGCGATGTACGCCAACGCGGTCGGCTCCGCGGCGCTCGAACGCGAGGCCAGATCGGCGCTCAGCTTCGCGCTCTATGCAATCGATGGACAGGGCAGGCCGCGGGACATCTTCGTGAAGGCAGAGCCCGGCGGGTGGCAGGAAGATGCTCACACGGATGTGATCCACAATGTGGTCGATGCCCTGCGCGCGAACCCGCTGTGGGGGGGCTGACCAGATGCGGCAGGAGTCGCCGGCGGTGTATCGCTCCAGCGGACGAAGCGGGTATACGAATGCGATCCAGAGCGATCCGCGTCATGTCGAGGCTCGCAAGCGCCCGGGCAAGGTCGAAGTGCGCTTCGCCGATACCGAATGCATCGTGCAAACGCCGGAGGGCATCGTGCACGCAAAGCCGGGGGACGCCATCCTCACGGGCTCGGCCGGGGAGCACTGGCGCGTGTCGCGCGCTCATTTCGCTGCAAAATATGAGCCGCTCGCCCCTGCGCGGGCGGGCGATGCGGGCTGTTACCGAGCCTTGCCGTACCGGGTCATGGCGCTCTGCATGAGCGAGCGCTTCGAGGTCGTATTGAGCGACGGCGTATCGAGGCTCCGCGGCCATCCGGGAGATTGGCTCGTAGACTATGGGGACGGGAGCCTCGGCATCGTGGCGCCGATGACTTTCGCGGCGACTTACGAGATGCTGAGCTGACCATGGCACTTCACCAGGTGATCCAACGGGTTCTGCTGATCGGGGTGCGGCTCGACCTGCCGCGGGCCGCCGCCGCCCCGCCACCTCCCGAGGTGCTGCAGCCGCTGATCGATGCCGTCGAGCCGGTCCGCGCGAAGTTCGATCTTCAGGCGATGTCCTTTGGCAATCGCTATCGAAGCGGCTTCTGGGCCATCTATCTGCTCAGCGCCGTCGCGGTGCTGTGCGCCGTCCTGCCGCTGGGCCTCGGCTGGGACGACAGCCGCCACTCCTTGCATCCGTTCATCGGCATATGGGCCATTTTGGAGGTTGTGATCATCTGCGTGGTCGCATCGATTTACTGGTTGGGGCATCGGCGCGACTGGCAGGGACAGTGGCTGCGCGCCCGTACCACAGCGGAGCTCATCGGTTATTTGCCGCTGCTCGCGCCCATCGTGGATTTCTCTCATGGCAGCGCGGACGCCGATTGGTATCTGCGGGTGTTCGATCCGGGTCAGCATCTGCGCGAAGCGCGGGATGTCGCCGCGACGTGTCTCAGGCTCGAGCCCCTGGCACGCGAGCGGCTGACCGGCGCCTGGAGCGATCCGAAGTTCGTGTCGGGTTATGCGCAGTGGACCGTCGGCGTACTCGAGGGACAGCGCCGCTACCACACCCGAGTCGCGCTCCGCGAGAAGGCGTTGCAACATCGGGTTCACAGCGTGAATACCTGGCTGTTCGGCTTGACGGCCCTCGGCGCGCTGACGCATCTCGTCCTCCACGCCCTGTGGCTCTCGCTGGTCACGACGTTCTTCCCGGCACTGGGAGCTTCCTTGCACGGCGCTTTGGCGCAGTCCGAGGCGTACCGGCTGGGGGCAGGCTCCGAGCGCCTCGCCGCCGATCTGCAAGGCGCCATCGGTCGGATCAGCGCCGTCCGGGCGGTCGGCCCCGGCGCCGACATCGATCCGGCGATCGCCGACGGGCTCAAGGAGTCGATCGAGGCGGCGCTCGCCCTCATCATCGAGGAGCACCAGGACTGGCACATGCTGGTCCGGCCGCATCATCTGCCGCTGGCGTGAGCGCAGCCGGCCGCCGGATCCTGCGCCCTCGTCCTCAATAAATGTTGCATCCATAGGCGCCACGGCGCCGTATTTATGTTGATGGACAGGGTCGGCGAGCGTGGCGGAGGCGTTCGGCTAAAACTGGCTGCGCGGCGTCCGATTTGCGTTATTGTTATTGCCGGGCTGGGATATCGGATGCCGATTTCAAATGCAAGTAAACATAAACGAGCGACCGGGTGAGCGGACGCCCCTCGACAAGCTGCTGAAGGACATCGCGCTCGGCAGCCGTCAGGCCTTCGAGAAACTGTATCGTGACTCATCCCCCCAGCTTTTCGCGATCTGTTTGAGAATCGTGCCGCAGCGCTCGGAAGCCGAAGACGTGTTGCAGGAGGTGTTTGCGACGGTGTGGCGCAAGGCCTCGCAGTTCGATGTCGAGCGGGCAGGCGCCATGTCCTGGCTCGCGATGATCGCCCGCAACAAGGCAATCGACCGTATCCGCAGTCAGCCGCGCCCCCAAAAATTCGAGCCGCTCGAAGTGGCGCACGAGATTGCCGATCCGGCCGCCTCGCCCCAACGCGATGCCCAGGCGGCCGGCGAGCGAGAACGGCTCGAGGACTGCATGAAAGGACTCGACGATCGGCGCCGGTCCCTGATCCGGGCGGCGTTTTTCGACGGCTCGACCTATGAAGAGCTGGCGGCGCGGATCGGCTCGCCCCTCGGCACCGTGAAAAGCTGGATCAGGCGCGGGCTGTTGCAACTGCGCGAGTGTCTGGAACGATGAACACCCGCGCAGAGGACCCCGATGATCTCGGCGGGCAGGAACCGCCGTCGGATGAACTGCTCGCCGCGGAATATGTGCTGGGAGTACTCGAGGCGCGCTCGAGGCTCACGGCGGAGGCGCGCATCGGGTCCGACCGCGTCTTTGCCGATCTGGTGTCCGCCTGGCAGCGGCGGCTGGCTCCTCTTGCGCTCGAAGTGCGGCCGGTGGCGGTGCCGGGCCGCGTCTGGACTCGAATTCAGGAGCGCCTCGGCTGGTCTCTCGAGCGCAGAGTGTTTTTCTGGAGGCTCACGGCAGGCGTCGCGGCAACCGCCGCTCTGGCGCTTCTCGCGGTGGACCTCGTGCCCCGCTGGAATCAGCCGACGGTATCGGAAACGCAGCTCACCAAGGCCGTGACCACGCTGGCGCGCGACGATGGTACGCCCGGATGGCTGGCGACCGTGGATGCGCGCCACGGCACGGTGCTGATGGTACCGGTGCCCAGCGCTCCGGACGCACAGGGGCGCGCCGCCGAGCTCTGGCTGATTCCGCCCGGCCAAGCTCCGCGCTCGCTGGGTGCGGTTTCCATCAATCGCGCGCACACGGTGGCGGTGCCGGCGGCACTACGGGCCGATCTGACCGGCCAGGCGGTGCTTGCGATTACCCTGGAGCCGTCCGCCGGAATCCCGCATGCAGCGCCGAGTGGACCCATCATCGCCAAAGGCGCGATACGCCTGTAGCGGGGTCATCGGCCGAGGGTGGAACTTATCGAGGCTGTTGCGGTACCCGCCGCAACTTCGACGTGTCGTAGCCCATCTGTTCGAGCCGCGCAACGGCCGCGGCAAACGCCTCGTCGGATATCACCGGTGTGCGCGCCATGATCCAGGCGTAGTCCCGGGCGTTGCGCGCAATGATGGTCTCGGTGTAGTCCGCGTCGAGGTAGGCCACGATGTACTCCGCCTTGATCGGCCAGATGAACTGCATGCCCCAGACGGCATTGCCGGTTCCGGGCGTGACCGTGCCGACCGGCCGCATGGTCTTGAGCGGTGCATCGAAGCTCTTGTTACGGTAGCGGAACGTGGTTTGAATCCGGCCGTCGGGCCTCAATTCGTAGGACTCGACGGCATCGTAGGCATTGCGCTCCACGAACGACGGGATGTGCGCAATGACGTACCAATCGCCCATGAATCGAGGCAGCACGACCTCGGGCACGGGGGAGATGGGCTTCATGGAGCTGTGGACACAGCCGCAAACGCAAAGTACGCAGAGCGCGGCAAGTACCAGCCCCCGAGCCTTCCCCCGCGACCGATCTTTCCGATGAGGCGACGCAACGGTGAGGCCGCTCATGCCGGACGCACGAAGCGGTAGTGCGACACCAGCCACTCGCTGCCGCCGGCGTATCCGAACAGCTCGGCGCAGGCCATGTAGAACATCCGCCATCGTTGAAACCAGATGGACGCGTTGGCAGCACCGTAGGTTTCGGTCAGCACCTTCATGACGGCTTCCCGATGGGCGTCCATACGATCCAGCCAGCAATTCGCCGTGCGTTCATAATGCGTGCCCTCCACGAGCCATTGGCGCTCGATGCGCAAATCTTGCTGGAACCACAGCAGGGTATGAATGGAGGGCATCAGGCCCCCCGTGAAGAAGTGCTTCCCCATCCAGTCGTCCTCGCCGGAGGTCTCGAACGGATACATGGCGCTCTTGTGCGCGAAGATGTGCACGAACAGTTTGCCGCCGGGCGCGAGCCAGCTGCCGATTTTTGCCAGCAGCACCTCATAGTTGCGGACGTGCTCGAACATCTCCACCGATACGCACCGGTCGAAGTGCGCGGCCGGAAGCTGCAGACGATTCACGTCTTCGACCGTCACGCGAACGTTGCCGAGGTGAAGGCGCCGGCACTCGGCCTCGATGAACTCGCGCTGCGAGCGCGAGTTCGAGACTGCGTGGATCCGGGCTCGCGGGTAACGCTGCGCCATCCAGAGGGTGAGCGAACCCCAGCCGCAGCCGAGCTCGAGGATGTTTTGCCCGTCGCCGAGCTCGGCGCGCTCGGCGTAGCGCTCCAGCATGTCCTCCTCGGCTTGGTCGAGGCTTTCGTCGCCGTACTCGAAGTGAGCGCAAGAGTACTTGAGCCGTTTGCCCAGGCACAGCTGAAAGAATGCGGGCGGCAGCTCGTAGTGCTGCGCGTTCGCGGCATCCGTATGAATGGCGATGGGACTCTCGCGCAACGACTCGATACCCGCTTGAAACCGCACGGCTTGCTGCTCGGCATTGCCGGCGAGCTCCGCGGCCAGACGGCGTTTGCAGAGTGCGCGGATGCCGAGACGCACGAGGGCATCGGGGACGAGCCCGCGTTCTGTCCAGCCCAGAAGGCCGGGACTCAAGTGGTCCTGGGCGTGCTTGGGCTCGACGTCTGTGGTAATTGCGTTCATGGGCGTTCTCGTTTGGAAGAGTGGCCGGCCTCGGCGGGCGGCCGGGGAAACCAGGGGAACAACAGGGGCGTGGATCGCTGATAGCGCCGATAGTCCTCGCCCCGAGTACGCAGTGCCTGGGCTTCGGTGAAAGGAATGCCGCTGACCCAGCGCAGAAACACGTACATGACAACGGGACCCACGAGCGACAGCCAGCCGATGCGGCTGCCGACGGCGAGAGCGACGTAGGTGAACCAGTGCAGCCATTCGAAAAAATAATTCGGATGGCGCGAGTAACGCCACAACCCGGCGCGGCAGGTGCGGCCGCGATTCGCCGGGTCGGCGCGGAAGCGCGCGAGTTGTCGGTCGGCAATCGATTCGCCGACGATGCTCGCGACCCAGATGGTGATGCCCGCCGCAGTCCAGAAGGTTGCCGATGAAACGGGGTTCCGTGCGACGGCCAGAAACGCAATCGAGAACGCCACGATGAGCAGGGCTTGGAATTGAAACATCAGGAACATCTTTCCCTGATGGCCGTGCCAATGCTCGCGCAGCTGCCGGTAGCGGCCGTCCTCCGGCTCGCCCATCACGCGATGCGCCAGGTGCAGCGCCAGCCGTAGACTCCAGAGGCCCGCCAGGATTCCGAGCAGCGCCCGCGGAAGCGGCGCGCCGTCCAGCAATGCGGCGTACAGAATGGCGCCCCCGCCAATCCCGAGGGTCCAGAGCACGTCGACGATGCCGGCGTTACGATGCTTGCGCTGCCACAGCCAGCCGGCCGCCATGACGAGGGCCGCGAGGCACCATAGAAAAGCCATGCACTGCCACGCGTTCATGGGGGGGTCGCGCTGGGCGACGCGCCCGCGGCGGACGCGCTCCGGGGCCAGCGGCGAACGGCATAGAAGAGTACGGTCATGGCGCCAGACCACCCTGCGGCGAGAGCGGCTATCGCGCGGTACGAGGGCGGAACGAAGCGCACGGCGTGGAAACCGCGCGCCGCGCCCCAGTAGGCGATGGGTCCGCCAATGGCGCCGAACACCGCGGCCCACAGCGGATGTCCGGACAGCCAGGAAAGCGACCGGGTCAGCGTGAGCGAGAAAGACGTCCATAACGCCAGTATCCAAAGCGGTGCTCCGCCCACCGGCAGGGCGGGCGCGGGGCCGGCGTAGCGAATCCAGTCCAGCTCGGACAGCGTGCCGTCGATGGCAACGCCGCACACGAAGGCCAGGATCAAAAGCCGCACGTCCAGCGCACGGCGATGGGAGAGCACCATCTGCAGCGCGATGAACGCGCCCGCCGCGGCGAGTCCCAGCCAGGGGCGGCTGCCGCCGGCGGTGCCGACGACCGCGAACCAAACGAGCTGGTAGCCGATGAAATTGGCGAAAGGCTTCATGCCGTGTACCGGGACGGTTTCGAGAACAGAAGATGCGCAACGCCCACGGAGCGCTCCAGGAACCCGCCTTCGCAGTAAGCGAGATAGTAGTCCCACAAACGGATGAACCGATCGTCGAAGCCGAGCGCGCGTACCGCGGGCAGTTGCGCGAGGAAGCGCTCGCGCCAGACTGCCAATGTCCGGGCATAGGACAGCCCGAAGTCGCAAGCGTCGATGAGCGCGAGGTCGCTGACCTTGCTTTTCGCGCTCAGGATGGCGTGCAGAGACGGGATGAAGCTTCCGGGGAACACGTGCCGCTGGATGAAATCGACCGCACGCAACGCCTGTTCGTAGCGATGGTCCTCGATGGTGATGGCTTGGATGAGGGCGAGTCCGTCCGGCTCGAGAAGCTCCGTGACCTTGGCGAAATAGGTTTCGAGGTACTGCGCCCCGACCGCCTCGATCATCTCGATGGAGACGAGCTTGTCGAATCGCCCCTCGAGGTTGCGGTAATCGCAGAGCCGCACCTCGACCCGGTCGTTCAATCCTTGCTGCGCGACACGCTCTTTGGCCAGGACAAATTGCTCACGCGATATGGTGGCGGTCGTGACGTGGCATCCCACGTGCTTGGCGGCATGAATGGCGAAGCCGCCCCAGCCCGTGCCGATTTCAACGACCCGGTCGGTGGGCCGCAGGGCGAGCTTTTGGCAAACGGCATCGAGCTTGCGCGCCGACGCGCGTTCGAGCGAATCGTCCGTCCCGTCCCAGAGGGCGGCCGAGTACATCAGATCGGGGGAGAGGAACAGGCTGAAGAACTCGTTGCCGAGATCGTAGTGAGCCGCGATGTTGCCGCGGCTTCCGCGGCGGGTGTTGCGGCGTAGCGTATGCCAGCCCCGCAGCGCCCAGCCGCTCACTCGCGCGAGCCCCCGTTCCATGCCGTCGAGCAGATCCCGGTTGCGCACCAGGAGGCGAACCAGAGATACGAGCTCCTCGCAATGCCATTCCCCGTCCATGTAGGATTCGGCGGCGCCGACGCTGCCGCCGACTGCGATGGTGCGGTAGGCGCGCAGCTTGCGGATGCGGACGACGACCCGCAGGGCGCGGGTATCCGAGGAGGCTGCGCCGACCGTAACGGAGCCCAATGCGTCCTCGAATACGATCTGCCCCCCCCGAAGTCCCGCGAGCCCGTCGATGATCAACCGTCGACACAGCCGGTCGATGCGACCCGCGCCGTCCGCAACGGCGGATGACGACTCGCCGAGGCGGGCGCCGATGAATTCGCTCATGAATGCCCCGCGACAGCTTTGGGATGGGTATGGATGGGAGTGCCCTTCGCCCACAGGCGCAGGGCCTGCCAATGAATGGCGGTGATCACGCGCAGGGTCATCAGCGGGTAGTGGCACAAAACCCGGCGAAGCGACGCGGAATCGAGCGGTCTGCGCTCGAGGACCAGCGAGGCATCGAACTCCGCCGATTCCTCGTTCAATACCCGCATGTGCACGCGCAGATTCCGGCCCGGATCGGAGAACCGCCAATCGTATCGGCGATTCATGCCAATGAAGGGCGAGACGTGAAACGTCTTGGCGAAATCCCAGGTCCAGAGCTTGCCTTGCCTGCCGGCGGAGGCGATCGGAAGCACGTACGCCTGGCGCTCCCGCCAGGGTGTATTGGTGATCTCCGCGACGATGCAATCGAGGGTTTCACCGTCGGGCGCGTAGCAGTAGTAAAAGCTTACCGGATTGAATACATACCCAGCGTAGCGCAGATGAGTCAGCAGCCGCACCGGTCCCTCGGGGCGCCGGCCCAGCACGCGAGCCGCGTAATCGCGCACGGCGTCCGAGAGCGGTTGTCGGGAAGATCCGAGATAGTCGCTGCGGCGAAATTCGGCGAGATTGCGCCGGCCGACCGACCACAACCAGCGGCCGGCGAAGACCCGGTCGATCTCGTCGAGATCCAGATAGAGCTGCGCCATGCGGTATCTGAAGGCGTGCGCGTGAGGGGAATGGCGGCGGTGACGCACGACGCCCTCGTAGACGGCGCTCGCGATCACCGGGGCGGGAGCGGGGGGCGGAGCGAGGCTCATGCGGCGAGCTCTGAGGTCGATTGCCGATCCGCACTTTCGTCGAAAGCCTCCAGGCCCCACGGCGCGCCAAGTGCGGTCGCGACCTCGACCGCGCTTCGCATGCCGTCTTCGTGAAACCCCCAGCCCCAGTACGCTCCGGCGAACCAGGTCCGACGAATGCCCTGGATGTCTTGCTTGCGGGCCTGGGCAGCCACCGACTGGTGACTATAAACGGGATGATGATAGCGAAGCGTTTTAAGGACGGCCCGCGGATTAATCGGGCGACTCGGGTTCAGGGTGACGATCAAAGGACTGGGGGAGGAGAGTCCCTGCAGAAGGTTCATGCAATAGCTGACGGTGCACGTCCGCGTGGCTACGCGGGGTACCAGTGCATTCCATGCGGCCCACGCGCGACGATTTCGGGGCAGTAGGTCCGCATCGGTGTGCAAAACGGCATCGTTGACCTGATAGCGCAGGGCACCGAGCACCTCACGCTCGATGGGCGAGGCTTCATCGAGCAGCGACAATGCCTGATCGCTGTGACAGGCAAACACCACCTGGTCGAACACCTCGACACCCGCATCGGTGGCGAGCTGCACCGACTGCGGGCCTCGAACGACCCTTCGGACCGGACAACTCGTGCGCTCCTCGACCGACCAGCGCGCCCGCAACGCCGCGACATAGGTATCGGACCCACCGGCAACGACCCGCCAAACCGGGCGGCTCTGTACGTTGAGCATCTGATGATTGGCCATGAACTGCACGAGATACCGGGCCGGGAACGATAATATCTCCTCGGGCGGGGAGGACCAGAGCGCGCAGGCCATGGGCACCAGATGGTCGTCGCGGAACGCGGCGCCGTATTGGCCATCGCGGAGGAATTCGCCGAGCGTGGGACCCGGGCGGTCGAGGTCGAGCAACGCGGGCGCTTCACGGTAGAAGCGCATGAGGTCGCGGACCATGCCGAGGAAGCGAGGCGATACGAGGTTCCTTCGCTGGCAAAACATGCCGGCCAGATTGGTCGCGTTGTATTCGAGCCCGCTGGCCTCGTTGCGAACGGAGAAACTCATGGTCGTAGGCTGAGATTCGACGCGCAGCTCCCCGAGGAGCCGTGTCAACAGCGGGTAGTGGAGCGGGCTGTACACGATGAAGCCGGTATCGACCCGGTAATGGCGGCCGCCCAAGTCGATATCGTGGGTATGGGTGTGCCCACCCAGGTAATCGTTCGCTTCGAATAGCGAGACGCGATGCTTGCGCGACAGCAACCACGAGCACATGAGACCGGAGATTCCGGCACCGATGACCGCAATGCGCACTGCTTCAGCTCCTCGAAGGAAAAGGATCCCTTCTGTGCATACGGACGGGCGCACGTTTCGGATGCACGAACGATGGGTTCGGGCGCTGCTTTTCGTGGTCAGCTCCGGCAGCTTGCGCTCAGCGGCAGCGCTGCTGCTCGTTCAACCTCATCGTCCGACACGAGCTCCTGGTGCGCGTCGGACGGAAATTCGATCCGCACGTTCTGATTGTGCCCGGAGTCGTCGCGAATGTTCCCGATGCCTTGATATTCCTCCAAGCGCCGCCCGCCTGGATCGTAGGCGAGATCGATGGAGGGCAGCGCAAAGCCGTACCAGGCCTTGAGAGTCATCTTGAGTTCCCTGACAGGGCGGCCGTCGAGCGTGCCGTCGGCCGCGTCCGCGATTCGAAAATCCACAAACTTGAAATGATCCGGCAGCAGAAACGGAATGCGCCTCGATTGTCCGGCGGAAAAGTCCCGCCAATGGGCGCGGATGAAGGCATCGAAGCCGGCATCGATGACGCCATCCGAATCCGGCGGCAGGGGGTGGACCACGATCGGCGCCTTTGCGTTTTGCTGCACGAAGATCTCGCGCGATCCGCCCTGGCTATGCACGCCTTCCCGATAGCCGTCGCGTGCATCCAAAAACTCGAAGTCCGGTGCGATGTCGGTCGGGGAGGCGCGAACTTCTTTCCGGGCGAACGGCTTGCCGTCGGCGCATCGATACAAGGTCAGCCGTTGCGCAACGCCGTCCCGTGTGAACAGCCAATCGGTTTCCCGATAGGCCAAATGGTCGGTACCGCGTACGTAAGCGAGGCCCTCGTGACGCTCGGCGGCCGGAGCCGCGGATGGCGAAAAAACGATTGCGCAGGCAATAATCGGCAGTTGTCGGACGCGCTGGGTCATATCCGTCATTACGCAGCGCGGGAGGAGTCGGATGCACCTGAGCCAACAGCCAAGGAGCGGAACGGGGCGGGTCCACGCCGGGAAAGGCCCCCGCGGGCAGCCGGCTCGCTGAAGATCGACGCCGCTTCAGCCGGTGCGCAGCACCGCGGTCAACTCGATCTCCGGGACACTCGCCAGAGCCTTGGAGAGCGGGCAGTCGGCCTTGGCCTTCGCCGCGATTTTCTGAAACGTCGCCTCGTCGATCCCGGGAACGGTCGCTTCGAGCGTGAGAGCGATGTGTTCGATCGAGAAGCCACCCCCCTTCATGACCAGGCGCACGGCGGCTTTGGTGTCGACGCTCTTGGTGTCGAAGCCGGCCGAATCGCAAGCAAAAGAGAATGCCATGGTGAAGCATGCCGCATGTGCAGCCCCCAACAGCTCCTCGGGATTGGTCCCCTTCTTGTCATCCTCGAATCGGCTCGCAAACCCGTATGGATAGGCCTTCAGTGCGGCGGTTTCGGTGCTGATCCGACCGACCCCTTGTTTGCCTCGACCTTCCCAGTGCACGGTGGCTGTCTTGTCGGCCATAGTGAATTTCCTCGAGTGGTGGTTTGGGGAATTAGAGAGGTTACTACGCCGCCCGTGTCGCGCCAGCCACGCGGACGCCGGACACGCGTAGGACTTCAGGTGGCATTCGCGCGATTGGCACGCCACTTGCTAAATCCAGTCATGAACCCCATGACACCCGCGTTCCAGGCTCCGATCATCTCGGTTGCCAAAGCCCCCCCTGCGAGCGAGAGTGCCTCGCCAAGCGGCGCCCAATCGGCCGATTTCAACAAAAGTACCGGTAGCGCCTCGAATTTCGCGGGCACATTAAGTCAAGTGAACGGCAGGCCGGGCAAGAAAAGCGAACCACCCAAGAATCACGCCGCCGTATCGGGCGGCGCTTCTTTGCCGGCAGACGGCAGCGCATCGCCGCTTGCGGCGGCCGCCGCCGCAGCGGCCGCCGCGGCAACGGCTTCGTCGACACAAGCTGATCCTACCTCCTCCGCGGCAGGCGCCGGGGACTCGGCGCCTGTTTCGGCCCTCGCCGGGGCGGGTGGGGCGGCAACCGGCACGACGGTCCCCACCGGGGAATCAGGGGCCGCGAGTTCGGGGGGCACCGCTTCTGTGGACAAGTCCGCGGCTAGCGGGCTTGCGGGCGAGGGCGCCGCCGCCCAGAGCGTTGCTTCGGACCTTGCAGATGCAACGGCGAAATCAGCGGCAGCAGCGGCGCCCCCCGCTCCGCCGGCCAGCACGCCGACGAGTGCGGGGACAGGTGCGGCCACAGGTGCGGCCGCAGGTGCCGGCCAGAATGCCGGTGGCACCGAGGCGGCGGGCAATGCGGTCATTGCCGGCAATGCCGCCGCCGCGGCATCGGCCACGGACGCAGCGGACTCGGCCGCGGCTACCGTAGCAGCCACGGCCGGGCAAGCGTCCGCATCAGGCGCAATGTCTCGCGCAAGCGGGCCCACCCGGACGGGGGTGGCGGCTGCACCCGCGGCGAAAGCGCTCGGTTCTGGCGAGTACCAAAGTGGCGACAGCGCGGGCGGCGTGAACGAAACCGGCAGCGCCTCGGGTGCTGCTCAAGCCACGCAAACCCTGGGCCAGGCGCAAATCAATCTCGCGCTGGCGGAAGGTTCGGACGCCACCGGCGCCACGGCTTCTGTGCTACAGGCTGCCAATTCAGCGGTGTCCTCTGCGCCGCTGCAGGCGCCGGTGATGTCGAGCGTCATCACTGCGACCGCCGGCGACGGCTCCGCGCTTTCGGCGACGGCTCCGGTGGTGGCGGCGGCTGTGCTGTCGGCGTCAGATTCCAAGGGGCCCGCGAGCGGCGGCGGTTCTCCTGCGCACGGTGATGCCGGCAATTCCGGCACCGGCCTCGGCGGCTCCGGCGGCTCCGGCGGCTCCGGCAGCGACGGTGCCGCGGCGCTCCAGCAACTCAACGCCGCCCCGGCGTCTTCCTCTAGCGATTCCACACCCGCCGCGACGCTCCGCGTGCACGCTCCGGTGGACAGCGCGGATTTCCCCCAAGCGGTGACGGACCGGGTGTCCTTCGCGGTCGATAACAATTGGAGCAGCACCAAGCTTCAAGTCAATCCTCCGCAGCTTGGCCCCATCGATCTGCAAATCGCAGTTCAAGGCGATCATGCCCAGGTAATGATGAGCACGCACAGTGCGGTGACTCGCGAAGCACTGGAGTCGAGTCTGCCCAAGCTCAAGGAAATGTTGAGCTCGCAGGGTTTCACGCAGGTCAGCGTCGACATTTCGCAGCGCTCCTTTCAGGACCGGTCGGCGTTCAGCCAGCCTTACACAGGGACCAAATCGGGTCGCGGCGCCTCTGCCGTCGCCGCGGCAGCTCCCGTGTCGGCGCCGTCGAGCGCGGCGCGCAGCTCGACCGGGGCTCTCGACGCTTACGCTTAACGGACCGTCCGGGCATGCCCCGTCGCGGCAGCCACCCCCCGGGCCAGGCGATCGATGCCGCCGCGTGCCATGTAATACTTGAGCGCGGGCGTCGTGATCACGGTGCTGACGATGGCCATGATCACCAACATGGTGAAGACCGTCGGCGATATCACGCCAAGGTCGAGTCCGACATTGATCACGATGAGCTCCATCAGCGCCCTCGTGTTCATCATGTAGCCGATCATGGCCGATTCGGCGTGATTGAAGCGTGAGCGCCTCGCCGCCCAGTAGGCGGCAGCGAATTTGCTGATATTGGCCGCGGCGACCACCGCCAAGCACCAGCCCCAGTCACCCGCGCCGAGGCTCCCGATGGACGTACGCAGGCCCGTATAAGTGAAAAAGATCGGCAGGAAAAAGACCGTCACGAAATCGCCGACGCGCTCACGCCACGCCTCGACCAGCTGCGGCTCGTCGTACAAGATGACGCCCATCATGAAGCCGCCGAATATCGCGAAAATCCCGATCTGATAAGTGGCCATGGCGCCCAGGAAGGCGACGCAGATCAAGCCGCCCAACAGGTTCGCCGACATCTTGCCGCCGTGCGGATTCGAGCGTCGCACGGCGCGTTTCAGCATAGGTCTCACGAAGTACATGCTGATCAGCCCGAACGCGACCACCATGACAACCTTGAGCGCGAACATGCGGGGGTCGAAGTTACTCACCGTCAGCGCGGTGATGAAGGCCAGCAGGAGCCATCCGACCACGTCGTTGGCGGCGGCAGAAGCGATGGCGATTACGCCGAGCTTCGTGCGCGTAAGATCGAGCTCGATCATGATCCTTCCAAGGATCGGCAGCGCCGTGATCGAGAACGCGGTCGCGACGAACAGCGCCGAATCGACGCGGGAACCCGGGGATGTTGCGGCGGACGGCATCCAGAACCCCAACGCAAAGCCGCTCGCGAACGGCACGAGCAGGCAGGCCGCGGAAACGCGCAGCACGGCGGCGCGATTGCGGCGCTCGGCGAGGTGCTCGAAATCGAATTCCATGCCGATTTGAAACAGCAGCAGGATGAGGCCGAGGCCCGACAGGATTTGCAGCGGTTCGGGCGGCGCGGAGTGGAACACGGCAGCGAAGGTCCGCGGAGCCACCCAGCCGAACAGCGAAGGACCCAGGAGAATTCCGACGATGATTTCGCCGACCGCGGAGGATTGACCGCATCGCCGCGCGATCGCTCCCCCGGCCCGTCCCGCCAAGATGATGACGGCAAGCTCCAACAGCGTGTAAAAGAGCAGCAGCTCCGTTTTGTGCGGACCCGCGAGTGACGGAGCGTTCACGCCGTCACGCCAGGCCGCCGTTGATGGAGATGATCTGTCCGGTGATGTAACCGGCTTCCGGCGAGGCGAGATAGTTCACGAGACCTGCCACCTCGTCCGCGGTGCCCGCCCTCTTCATCGGCACCAGGTTCGCGATCGTCGCGGCATCGAACACCGCATCGCTCATGTTGCTGGAGATGATCCCCGGGGCAACCGCATTGACCGTGATACCCCGGCTCGCTACTTCGAGACTCAGCGACTTGGTGGCGGCGTTCAGTGCGCCTTTGGCCGCAGCATAGTTGACCTGTCCGCGGTTGCCGATGAGGGCCGTGACGGACGACAGGGTGATGACGCGTCCCCAGCGGGTGCGGATCATGGGCAGCATCAGGGGCTGCGTCACGTTGTAGAAACCGTTGACGGACACGTCCAACACCCGCCGCCATTGATCCACGCTCATCCCCGGAAACGCGGCATCGTCGTGGATTCCCGCGTTATTCACGAGGATCTGGATGGGGCTTTCCTCGACCAGCCCGTCGAGGACCGCACGCGCCGCCTCGGTGTCGGTTACGTCGAACGCCACGGCCCGTGCTCGTCCTCCAGCGTCGACGATTGCGCGCGCCACCGCCTGCGCCTCCTCGAGCCTGCGATTCGCGTGCACATGCACGAAGTGTCCCGCAGCACCGAGGCGACGGCAGATCGCTGCGCCGAGGCTTCCGCTGCCGCCGGTTACCAAGGCCACCCTGGGCGATGGGCTCACGGCGTCGGCCCGGCCGTGGCGATGCGGCCCGCGTCGAGCACGACAGTTGCCCGGCCGCTGATCAGGCGCGAGGCCGAGGATCGCAGCTCGAATTCGTACAGGGCCGTACCCTCATCGCCCATGATGCGCACCACCTCACAGAGCAAATTCGATTCCACGTCATCGAGACGCCTCGCCCAAAAACGGACGCCCCGAACGCTCGCAAGGAGCCCGGCGCGAGGCCTGCCTGCGGAACCTTCCGCCAGGATGGCGCCGTGCACGGCCATCGTCTGTGCCGCCAATTCTATACCGCAAGCGATTCCGAGCCTGCCGTGTGCGCGCAACGGGTGATCGGCGGCGCGGTGGCCGCTGCTCGAACATACGATGCGGTCCGCGCTCCAGTCGATCACCCCGTCGATGAGACACATGCGGCCTTGATGCGGTATTCGGCGCTCGATCCAGGTGCGGTCCATCTTCAGCGACACGGCGTCACATCCACGGCGACGCTGCGCACGTCCAGATAGTCGAGGATCACGCGCCCCGGCTCGACGAGCGCGAGCTGTCGGATCAACGGCAGCGCGCGCGCGGCCGGTACGCCGCGGCGAAGCGCCTCGAGGCGCGAATCCTGCAAGACATCGGCCTCGCCGGCGTCTAGCGCCGCCTCCACCCGCGCCACGGATCGATCATCGCGGCTCGGCGCCAACACCAGCGCGACCCCGAAAGCATCCGGCAGCGGCCGCTTGGAGTGCAACGGCGCCGGATACTCCGTGTCGTAGGCGACCAGCAGGACGGGTTCCCGATCCACGCAGACTTGCGTGAGCGCTTCCAGGAGGCCTGCGCAAAAGCTGGCGTCGAAGGCGCATAGCACGGTTGAGGCCACGGTGGCACCGGTCGCGATGCTCCAATAGCCGGCGGACGCGTTGTGAACCGAATTCGAGAAGCGGGTGGGGGAGATCTCACGCGGCTCCGCCGCGAGCGCCTGACAAATCTCGTGGCAGTTGTGTCCGTCTCCGCCGGATGAAGAGAAGACGCTGCGCAGATGCTCGGGCGTCGCGCGCGCATTGCCCACAGCTTCCGATGCGATCGCGAGTGCGAGCTTCACCACACGACCGGTGCGTCGACGTTCCGTCGGGGGCAGAAGCCCGGGTGACGGCAGCAGTGTCGGCTGCGGTGCGTAATCTTTGCGGCCGGCGAGCACCGCCGCGGCGTCCGGCCAATCGGAGATCCCCGGCCCGAGGACGCCGACGCCTTGCACGAAAGCCTCGAGCTTCATCCCGCGCGCCCCAGAATCAGACTGCAATTCGTCCCTCCGAATCCGAAGGAGTTGCTCAGCACGCGCGCCACGGGACCGATGCGCCTGCTAGTCAGGTAGTGCGCGGTCAACGCCGGGTCGACCTGCTTCGTATTCACGCCGGCCGGCATCAAACCGCGGCGCAACGCCAAGGCGCCAATCACGGCCTCCAGCGCGCCGGCGGCTCCGAGTGTGTGGCCGGTCGCCCCCTTGGTCGAACTGCACGGAGTTGCGGTGCCGAACACGCAGGTCACCGCATGACTCTCGGCACGATCATTGCTCGGCGTACCCGTGCCGTGCAGGTTGATGTAATCGATGTCGGAAGGCTCGAGGCCCGCATCCGCCAAGGCGAGCTGCATGGCGAGAATCGCGCCCCGTCCCTCGGGATGAGGCGCGGACATGTGGTACGCATCGTTCGATTCACCCACGCCGAGAAGAAGCACGTCGTCCCCGGCCGTACTGTCCGACACCCGTTCGAGGAGCGCGAACGCGGCAGCCTCACCGATCGAGATGCCGTCGCGCGCCACGTCGAAGGGACGAGAGGGGGTGGGCGAGCAGAGCTGCAGCGAGTGAAAGCCGTAGAGCGTCGTCAGGCAGAGCGAGTCCACCCCACCGATCAGCGCGGCGTCGATGAGATCCGCCTCGAGCATGCGCCGCGCCGTCGCGAATACTTTCGCGCTCGATGCACAAGCGCACGACACCACCACCGCGGGCCCCTCGAGCTCGAGGCGCCGGCGCAAGTAGTCCGCGACCGAGAAGGAGTTGTGAGTGGCCCCATAGTCGAAGTCCGGCGGCAGCTCACCGGTAAGGGGATCGCGCCGACGATAGGCGAGCTCGGTTTGCAGAATGCCCGATGTGCTGGTGCCCAGGAAGACGCCAACCCGCCGCGGGCCCCAACGACGCGCCGCCTCCTCGACGGTCGCATCGAAGCCATCCTGCCGCACGGCAAGCTCGGCCAATCGGTTGTTCCGGCAGTCGAATCGCCGAAGCTCGGCCGGAAGCGACCGATCATCGACGCCCGCCACCTCGCCCACATGCGTATCGAGCCTCACCGTCTCGAAACCGCACGCCTTCAGCCCGCTGCGTTCATCCATCAACGCGGCTAACGTTTGCTCGAGACCGCGGCCGATACAGCTCGTGGCCGTGAACGCCCGGACGACCGCGGGCCTCCTCATCAGCGGGTCCCTCACGTGAACGCCGCGCGCAGAGTGACGGGCTGCAATTGCCGGCTGCGCAGCGTTTCGAGCAATCGCGGCAGTACCTCGACGATCACGGGAGCTCCCAATCGCCCACGCGCGCAGTGCCCGTCGTGAAGCAGAAGGATGTCCCCCGCTGCAAGCGAGCGGGTCAGGCGCCGATAGACCTGGTCGGAGTCGCGATTCACGGTGTCGAATCCCCGGCGCGTCCAGGTCGCGAGCTTGAGTTGCAGCCGGCACAGCACCGGGTCGAGAAACGGGTTGCGCAGACCTGCCGGCGCCCGGAAAAACCGCGGGCCGTCGCCCGTGACGCGCGCGATGCTGTGCTGAGCCTCGATGATCTCCCGTTCGATGCCGCGAGGGCCCATGAGCGAGAAGTCGTGTCGATGATGTTGACTGTGGTTCTCGATGGTATGCCCGAGGCGCACGATCTCGCGCGCGAGCTCCGGGTGGCGCTCGATCCGCTCGCCCACGCAGAAAAAGCTCGCCTGCGCGCGATACACGCCGAGCAGCGAGAGTACCTGCGGAGTCACCTCCGGGTCCGGACCGTCGTCGATGGTGATGGCGACTTCACCCCGGGCGGCGCTGCTTCGGGGCAATCGAGTCAAATTCGGACCGAGCCACCGGCATCTCGGCCAGAGGCCCGCACCCGTCAACACGGCATGGTCGAGCATCACCGCGCCCAAGGCCCACGGCCAGAGGGTCGGACGCATCAGCGTCAGAGCGGCCGCGCCCACATGCAAGCCCGCTGAGGCGTAGAGAAGGGGCGAGGGGGCCCAGCGCGGCGGCGTGTCCTGGCTCATAGAAATTTCGAAATCAGAAATCGCTCCCACAATGTGTACCAGGTCGGCCAATCATGGCCGCCCTCCGCCACATCGACCATGTCGGGCGCCAGCCCCTCGCCCATGAGGGCGTGAGCTTGCGCAAAGCGGTCCTGGCGTCCGTAACCCAGGTACAGCGGCCGCGCCGCGAATCCGGGCTCGCCGCTGCCGTCTCGAATGAAACGCCATATTCGACGCTCCTCGTCCGATTGCGCAAGGGGCCCTGGATCCCAGGCGGCGAGGCCCGGTGCCGCGGCGATCTCGGCGATCAGTTGCCGGTTGCCGAGGTACGGCGCGAGCAAGCAAAGTCCGTCACAGGGGCCCGCGCGCGTGGCCGCATAATCCAGTGCAAAAAAGCCGCCGAGCGAGATCCCCGCCAGCCAGATCGAGCGGCAACCGGCGGCACGCGCCGGCGCCACGATCTCGCGCGCCAGGTTCTCGATCACGCTGCGGTCGCCGACATGCTCGAGTTCGACCTGAAGGAATTGGAGATCGATGGCGAGACGGCGTTTGCGCGTCGCGGCCTCGAACCCGGCCCGCAGAAAATCTTCCGGGCCCTGGAAAATGCCGGGGAGCCATATCATACGCACCGGCGCCACGACCCCCGATGTCGCCTCGCAGACTATACTATGCATGCAGGGGGGGTCAGTATCCCGGCGAATATCAGCGCGAGCAGCGCTCCCGGCGCCACCGTGGTGCCGAGCGCCTCCAGCACCGGTACCCCCGAGAAGGACAAGAGGCCGAAGCCGATGACGGTGCACGCATTGGCGATGCAGAGCGAGGCCAGAGTCGCGCCTGAATCCCCGCCGTCGCGGTGCTGCGAGTCGAAAAACAAGGCATAGTTCGATCCAATGGCGACGATGAGCAGCATCCCGACCAGATGCAATATCGTCAATCGCACCTGAAACAGAGCCAGCGCCGCGGCGACGACGAGGACGGCGAGCACCAGCGGCGCGAGCACCCGCGCGGCACGGCCGGGAGATTTCAAGGCGATCAGCAGAAGCACGACGATGGCAAGGGAACCCGCAAAGGACAGGCGCATGGCGTCGCGCAGGTAGTCCGAGTAGAGCGCGTCGGATTCGTGCTTAAGATCGAGCACCTGGGCACTGCAGTGTGCAGCCGCGAGCGCGAGTCTCACCCGCTCGATATCGATGTGCGGGTGGGAAGCGCCGGCGGCGTGAAGCGGCAGGAGCGCAGTCCAGCCGCCCGCAGAATGCATGGTCAAGGACGTAAGGCCCGCCGCCAGGGACGTGCCGTCGAGATCCGCGGCACTCATCAGCGGGCCTCGCCGAGCCGCTTCGACATCGCTTTTGAACGGACTCAATTGACCGGCATCGAGCGGCAGGTCATCGACGGCATGATCGAGGTTGCGGGCGAGCGTCGCGGGGTCCGGGAGGCTCGCGCGCCGTGCGGCTTGCGTCTCATGGCTCGGCAGATAGACCGCCGGGCTGTCGACGCCGCCGATGATCTTCTCCGCAATCAACGGCTCGAGCGCGCGCGCCGCGCGTTCGGCGCCGGCAAGCGCTGCGTCGAGGCTCGCGCCCGATACGACGACCAGGTCGAGCGAATCGGGGGCACCCAAGTCGGCTCGCAGCTGGGCATCCAGGCGCAGTTGCGCTGCAGGGATCGGGCTCAAACTCGATAGTTCGCCGCTCCACAGGGTGTGGCGGGCGATGATCAGTAGACCGGTCGATGCTGCCGCGAGGAATATGGCCAGGGTCCACGGGATCGCCGCACGGGCCCGGATCGAACGCAGCCGGCTCGCGATCCGCCCGCCCGCCGGCGCGAGGTCGCGCACCGAGAAATTTCGCGGCAACAAAACGGGCAGTACGAACCGCGTCACGGCCGCGGCCGCGACGAGGCCGCTGACCGAATAGGCGCCGAGCTGTGCGAGTCCCGGAAATCCCGATGGCAGGAGCGATGCGAAGCCGCATACCGAGGTGAGCATGCCGAGTCTCATGGTGGGCCACAGGCGCTGTTCCCAGCGCTCCGTCACGCCGCCCGCGGATTGGATGAAGAAGTAGATGGAATAGTCCACGGCCTCGCCGATCAAGGTGATGCCGAAACCCAACGTGATGCCGTGCACCACGCCAAAGCCGAGCGCCACCGCGGCCACCCCGACGAGAGCGCCGCTGGCCACCGGCAGAAGGCCCAGTACAAGCGCTGACGGCGAGCGGTACACCACCAGAAGAATCATGGCGACGAGCACGCTGCTCGCGATGGAAAGGCGCACCACCGCATGCTCGATCTTCGCGCGCGAGGCTACGGCGAACACGCCCGGACCGCTCATGACCAGTTCAACGCGTCCAGCGTGCGGCATGCCGATGGCGGCCCGCGCAGCCTCGAACGCAGCACGCACCGCGGCCAATGCGTGCTCCTGGGCATCCGTGTCGGAGCCCGATGCGGCCGTCTCGGCGATCAGCAAGCTGCGTGAGCCGTCCGCGGAGGTCCAAACGCCGCCCTTCGGGCGCGGCGCCTGCGTGCGGGACAGCTGATCGATTACCGCAAGCATCTCACCGGTCGGATCGCGGACCACGAGCGACTGAAGGGCAAGTCCCTCGGGCGATGCGAGATCTGCGACGGTATCCTGCATGGATGCCTTGAGGCCCGCTGCGGTGAAGTGCTCCGGGGTGACCGCATCGCTCAACAGGTACCGATGGGCGAATAGAAATTCGCGGTCTCGATCCGCCGTGGCGGAATCGCCGTTGCCGACGTTCGAGAACTCGCGGTCGCCGCGCAGCGCGAGCGCGAGCGCCTCGGACAACTCGGCCCGAGCCTCGATGTCGCCTCCCGCGAGCGCGATCAATAAGAGGCGCGAACCGGGTCCGTCGCGCAGTTGATCCACGAGCAGCCGCTGTGCCGGCGTTGGACGAGCCGGCAGGAATGCCGACAGGTCGGCTACATACCGCGCATGGAGCGCCACCCATGCCGCCAACGCGAGGCAACCGAGCCATACTCCGACGGGCCACGCCCTGCGCACGCTCATGGCGCCGGATGATTGCGCAACGTCATGAGCGAGCGGTCGCCGTTGGCCTCGAAGATTTCCACCTTGGATAGTACGTCGCGCGAGCCGTCGATGCGCACTCGCGAGACCGTGCTCGAGACTTTCGGATCGCGCGGCGAGAGCGTCAGCGTCCAGCGCTGCAGATTGCCGGAAAAATCGACGTTGAATGCGCGCTCGAGCGCGGGCAGATCGCCGGCGAGTGTCGCGCGCAGGCTTTCGATGAACGGCAGCAACGACGGATAAGCCGCAAGCTCCAGCACGTGAGTGTGGCCTTTGCGTTCGACCGTGACCTCATCCCCATCGAGCACCAATCTCTCGGGCCTCGGTTCGACGGTGCGCTTCTCGAGTCGGCGTGGGGCGTCATAGGTCATCACCCCAAAGGACTCCACCGGCCGCTTGAGTACCGCGAGAAAATGCTGTTCGACGAAGTCCACCTGGCCGTGCCGGCGCGCCGCGAGCAAACTCATGAGCTCTTGGAGATCATCGGACGAGGAACGCACGATCGGCGGCGAAAGGGCGAGCAGAGCGGCCAGGACCAGCCATCCCGGCCATCGCGGCGCGCTTTGCAGGGCCGGCCGGGGCCACCGCCAAGGTCTGTGCCGCCTCATGCGTCCGATGGGTCGGATTGCCCGCGCCAGAAGTCGAAGAAGTTGAACCAATTGAAAGGATCGGAGCGGCAATAGCGATCGAGGAGCACGGCATAACGCTCGATGGCGCGATGCACCTCGGCTTCGCGATCTCCCGCGGGAATCTTCGAGAAATCCGCGATCGGCTCGAAGACCACGTGGTAGCGGTTGCCTCCGCGATACAGTCCCGCCATGAAGATGACCGGCCGCCGCAGAATCGCCGCCGCCCGCATGGGACCGGTGGGCAACCCCGCTTCCCGGCCGAGCAGCGTCACGCGGTGCACGGGCTCCTCGCCCAGTGTGCGATCGCCGAGCACGCCCACGAACGCGCCGCCGTCGAGGCGGTCGGCGATGCGCAGCATCGCGTCGATCTGACCGAGCGGAATGATGTCGGGCTTCGCGTGGTGCCCGATTGCCGCCAGCAAGGTGTTGATTTTTCGCGCGTTGTGCTCGTACATGGCCATCGATACGTGAAGGCCCGGCTGACGGCGCCCGACACTCGCCATGACCTCGAAGCTGCCCAAATGCGCTCCCATCAAGAAAGCGCCGCGGCCGGCGTCGAGTTGCGCCTGCATCAGAGCCTCGCCCTCGACGCTGCACTCGAAACGCTCGTATTGCTCGTTGACCAGGTAAACCCGATCATGAATGCAGGTGGCGAAATACAGCACGTGCTTGAAGCGCTCCAGCACACCCGGCGATCGGCCGAGCGCGAGCCTCAAGTAGCGGCGTGAGTGGCGAAGAGCGCGCGGAGCGAACAAGAAGAAATACCCGGCGATACCGTAGAGCACGACGCGTGTAACCCGGCGACCCAGATGCAGCGACAGATAGGCCATCAAACGGAGCAGCCACTGGCTGCCCCGCTCGCGGTAGCCGATCCACTCCGCCGGCTGACCACGGACGGATTCCCGTTGAGACTTTCCCGCGATGGGCGTTGTTTCCATGGCTCGCGAGGGTTCAGCCCTCATCGGACATCGTCCGCGGGGGCTCGAGACAGCGAGCCGGCGAGTGCGGATCGATCCGCCACCCGCACCGCAAAGCGCACCGTGCCCTCCGCGCCTCCCGAGTGCTCGAGCGTGAGCGCATCGCCTGGCCGCACGCTCTCCAGGAATTTTGCCGCAGTCAGTTGCCACTGCGTGATGTCGATGCCCAGATCCATTTCGATGATCCGGAGTGCTTCGTCGAGTAGTACTGCGCCCGGAAGAATCGGCATTTCGGGGAAGTGCCCCGCAAACGCCGGATGGTCGGCCGCGATGCCGATCGAGTGCCGGTACTGGGCGCGCTCAGGGGTTGCCATGGGGCGAGCGCTTGGAAGCGCCGGACTCTGTCGTGAGCGTCGACAGGTGCTGATCGACGAGGGCCTCGAGCGCCTGATGCGGGAGCTTCCCGGTTGCGTTTCTCGGCAACCGGTTGACCAGCAGAAGCGGGCGGGGGAGAAACACGGGGTCGATGCGTTCGCGAAGGTTTTCGAGGAGCGAGGCGGCGCTCAAGCCCGGAGCAACCGCCACGGCTGCCAGGCGGGCGATGCCGGTGGCGCCCGCGTGATCGCGGTCGCGCAGAAAGAATGCGCCGTCCTGCACGCCCGGGATGGCGTTCAACTGCGCATTCAGATAACCGAAGGAGCTGCGCTTGCCCGCGACGTTCACCAGATCCGCCGTGCGTCCGTGCAAGGTGAATTCCCGCTCGCCGGAAAGCTCGATCACGTCGCACATCGGCGTCATCTGCTCGACGTGCCCTCCGTACGCGTAAGTTTGGCCATTGTCCGCGCGCAGCCGCACGTCGGGGAACAAGCGGAACGCCTCCGATTCTCCCGTTCGCCGTATCGCGATCTGACCGGTTTCGGTGGACCCGTATATCTCGAGCAACGGGGCACCTGAGCGGATTTCCGCCTCTCGTGCGAGCTCGGGCGACAGCGGCGCGGTGGCGGAAACGATGAGATCGAGCGCGGGCCAGGGGAGACCCGCGGCCATGAGCGTGCGCAGATGCACCGGTGTGGTGATCAGAGCACGCCGTCGCGGAGCCTCGGCGACTGCGAGTGCGATATCCGCAGGGAAGAAAGGGCGTTCGGCCGTGAACGCGTTTGCGCTCTGCAGCGCTACCAGCACGGTGGACTCGAACCCATACATATGCTGCGGCGGCACCGTTCCGATCAGCGTGAACCCGCGCCCGTCGGCGATCTTGAGTTCGCCGGCTTCGGCGCGGACGCAGCCGGCAAGCCGCCCCCAAGTTTTCCGGTATGGGAGCGGAGTGCCGGTCGATCCCGAAGTGAACACGATCGCGGCGAGTTGGTCGTCTGGGATTTGTGGCACCCGGAACGTCCCGGGCGGGCGCACCTGCGAGTCGACCGCGGCCATGGCATCCGAATATCGAATCCGGGGCAGATCGATGGTGCAGCCCTCGTCGTCCGTGAGACAGAAGGCATCGGGCGCGAATTGCAGCAGGTGTCTGATGACTTCGGGCGTGTGCGTCGATGGCAACAGGCTCACCCGGCCTGTCATGAGGCTCGCCGCGAGCCCGACTGCGAATCGATAGCGGTCTGCGCAGGCGTTGAGCAGATGACGCCCCGGCGGCAGCGATTCGGCAAGTTGCTGTGCGTCATCGAGGAACTGTTGAGCGCGCAGGGCGCGCCCGCCGCGGTAGGCGACGATCGAGTCCGCCGACGGGTGAGAGAGGAGCGCGGTCACGTCCATCCGATCATCGGCTCGACAAAAAAACCCGCACCGAGGCGAGTATTCCGCGCCGCTCCGTCTCCGGAAGCGCATGACGCCGCACGGCATACTCGGCCACGAACATGAGACCGACCAGGGGCAGGGCGATGAAATTCACGAACAGCGACCAGACCGTCAGCGAAGCGAATGCATACAGCCCCAAAATCGTCAGGGTCAACGCGCCGAAGAAGACTGCCCACGCCACCGTGACCTGGCGGGTGTAGCGAACTTCGCGCGGGGACAAGGGGCCGTGCAGCCGATCGGCCAAGCGGGTGCACAGGGCGAGGTTCCCCGGGCCCAGGGAGCGCCCGAAACCGAACGCCAGGAGGCTGTACATCCCGCATTCTTGGATCAAGTAAACCATAGAAAACTTCTTCTCGAGCTGCGCCCACCCATCATACAAGAGCAAAGCCAGGGCCACTGTCAGAGGTCCGGCAATCCAAGGCCGGGCTGATCGCCAAAGCAGACTCAATCCCAAAACGACCGGTAACGTCAGGGCGAGGGCGGCTCCCATGCCCTGCCTGGCGTGGGTGTTGCAGTAATGCGATAGGCCCGTGTAAGCCGCGAGCAGGGTAAAGGCCGCAGCGATCTGCAGCCCACGCCCTGCGCGCCGAATCACTTCGATCTCTGGGTCGCGATGTAGTCGGCCAAGTGCCTCAAAGAACGGAAGATTTTGTGGTTTTCCTGACTGTCCGCCCGCAGTTGAACGCCGTATTTCTTGGACACGATCAGGGCAACCTCCAGAATGTCGATGGAGTCGAGGCCCAGCCCCTCCCCATATAGGGGTGCGTCCGGATCGATATCCTGGGGCGCCACTTCCAAATTCAATGCGTCCACGAAGAGCGCGGCGATTTCCCGCTGCAAATCGATATCGGCTGACGTCGCCGATGGTTGCGTGAGCGACGCTTTGTCGGGCATGGGACTCTGGCTTGATTCGGTTCTGTACGAGTATTTCGAGTTGGGCATCCAACATGCCGCTCGAGGTCATTATATAGGTGTAGGCGGGGGCGGCAACCGGGCGGGCGCGACCGCTCCTGCGTGGTTTCTGCGCAACTCATGCGCGCGCGGCGCTGAGGGAGCGGCGCTGAGGCTGAGGGAGCGGCGCTGGTGAGGCGCACCTGCTCCCGCTCCGCGGGGGGGGAACTGCGGGTCGGCGAACGCCGAACCAAGGGCCAAGGAGATTTAGCGGTCCATGCGGTTGAGTTCAACGAAGCCTTCAGGCTTCTTTCCTACCGTCCGGGGATAGCAGGGGCCACTTCATATATGTTCTCCGCCGGCGGTTGGGTGTGTCAATCGATCAAATTGACGCCAATACGAAGAAATCGAGGGCGTATGCTCGCGAGTCATGCAGGCACCCCACCCACCCCTGACCCAATACTACGGCGAGGAGCGAGATCGAGCCGACTGGATTCGTGGCTTGTTCGACCGCACCGCAGCGGACTATGACCGGATCGAGCGGGCCATGGCCTTCGGCAGCGGACCTTGGTATCGGCGCCGGGCCTTGGCACGTGCCGGGCTTCAACCCGGGATGAGAGTGCTGGACATCGGGACAGGCACCGGACTCACGGCACGGGAGGCTGCGCATCTGGTGGGGCCCGACGGGGAAGTGATAGGGGTCGATCCGAGTGCCGGCATGATGGAGCGCGCCAAAGTGCCTGCAGGCGTTCGCCTGCTTTGCGGAACCGCGGAGCAGATTCCGTCGCCCGCGTCGTCGGCGGATTTCATCTCCATGGGATACGCGCTGCGGCACGTGGGCGATCTGTCGTCGGCGTTGCGGGAGTTCATGCGCGTCTTGGTACCCGGCGCACGGGTGTGTCTGTTGGAGATCACGGCACCCGAGTTCAGGGTGTGGCGCGCGGCTCTCAAGGTCTACATGCGCGGCGTCGTGCCGTTAGTGGCTCGCTGCATGGCCGCCCATCGCGACATGCCGGAACTGATGCGCTATTACTGGGATACCATCGAGACCTGCGCACACTCCAGCCTCATTCTCTCGGCCATGCGCGAGGCCGGGTTGGTTCAAGTCTATCGCCACGTGGATCTCGGCATCTTCTCCGACTATTGCGGACGCAAGCCGCTTTAGCGGGGCTGCTCGCCGCGCGCGCGCCGCGCGGCGAGCAGCGGCATCCGTATCAGGAAGCCGATGAACAGGCGCAGATGCATCCAGGTCAGAAGCAGGTTGTCGCGCCAGTAATTGAAGTGCGACACCCCGCCCTCAGCGGAGCTGAAGTAGCGCACGGGGGCGGACACGTTGATCGCCCTTACGCCGCGCCAGGAGAGTCTGACCGCCGCTTCGGCATCGAAGTCGAACCGGCGCATCCATGGCTGGCGGCGCATCACACGCACCAGCGGGGCAATCGGGTAGACCCGAAAGCCATACAACGAATCGCCGATGCCCGACCAGAGCGTCTCGAGGTTTACCCACCAATTGCAGATTTTGCGGCCTCTCACGCGCAGCAGCGGTGCGCTCGAGTCGAACACCGGACGACCGAGGATCATCGCGTCGGGTGCGGCCACGGATGCGTGCATGAATGTCACGATGAGGTCGGTGGGATGCTGTCCGTCCGAATCCATGGTGAGGGCATGGGTGAAACCGAGCGAAGCGGCCTGTTCGAGCCCGTACAGCACGGCGGCACCTTTGCCGCAATTTTTGGGCAACGCGAGCACGCGAAGTCCGGGCTCAGCCGCGGCCATCGCCGAGAGCCGCGCGGCCGAATCATCGGTGCTCCCGTCGACCACCACCCACACCGGGCTCCAGCGGTCCAACGCGGCGCGGACGGCCCCGTACACCTTGGGTCCGGGGTTGTAGCTCGGGATGAGCACCAAGTGGGTGGTCGAGCGCTCGATCATCTCAGATAAACCGTCATCCATCGGGACTGCAAGGCATTCTCGAGCTCGCGCCGATAGTACTCGTCCAGCGCTGCCGTGAATGCCAAAACATCGCCGGGCGCCTCAAACCGCTTGCCCAAACGCACCTTGTAAACGATGGGCAGATCGGGACGCCGGAACAATGGCCACCCCTTGCTCAAGAACGGCGAATCCGTCTCGATGATCAGGGTCTGAACCGGCACAGCTGCGTGTTTGGCGATGAGCCCCACGCTACCCACCAACGGATTGATGGGAAAGCGGGTCGTGCGGGTTCCTTCCGGGAACAGAAGCAGCATGCAGCCGCGGCGCAGATCCGCGACCGATGCCCTGATCATCTTTCGGGATGACTCGTTGGGGACATAGCGCGCCAATCGCGAGCCCGCGCCGAGAAACACGTTCCGTATGAGCTCGGCCTTCATCACGCACACGACGTTCGGATGCCGCGTGAGGATGAGCATCGCGTCGATGAGCGAGGGATGATTGGGCGCAAGGATCATCGGCGGGCCGCCGCGCAGCGAGTCGAGGGCGGAAAGGTCGAGGCGATAGCTGCGCGTGACCGATAGCGACCACACATAGAGCCGGAAGCCGTGCATGATGCCGCGCCTGCCGACCCGGGTGGCGAGTTTGCGGGGCAAAATGTAATACAGCGGAAGCGCGAACAAGGACCACGTGAGGCATATGAGACCGAGCAGCGCCAACGAGGTGTAGAGCGCGAAGTATTCATACGCGGTTTTGAGGAGGCGCGGCATCGGGTGCGGTGATTCAGTCGGTTCGGTGCCGTCAATCGGATACTTCGACTCGTTGCGAAGACGTGCGGATGGGCCAGGCGATGCCGAAACCTGCGGTCCAGTAGTGATCCCGCTGGACCAAGGGACTGGCCTCGAATGCCGCTCCCGCCAGGCTGTCATAGCGCATGAAGGCGCCCACCCAGTACTTGGGAAAGCGCTTGGACAGGGCGGTGAGGAATTCGGTGCCCGCGTACCCGCCGGAAGCTTGGTACTCGGGGCGCGAAGGGGTCGCGTATTGAGCTTCGACCGAATAAAAGTACGAGTTGTAGCGGCGGTTCGCCAACAGTGGACCGGACAGGAAACCCAGTTTCCAGGCGTCGTAGCCCACGTGATCCACCAAATCCAGCGCGAACACGGGGGAGAACGTCCAACCAATTGCCCGCGGCGGAGATTCGATGGCGAATGCCGAGCGTAAGGGCATCCTCAGATCCAATTTGGCGCGGGCGTCGTCGCTCTGCCAAAGATGAAAATCCAGCGACACGCCCGCCTCCACGGTCGGTCTGAGTTCCGGCATCGCGCTGCGCGTCCGGTCGTTGCTCACCGGTGTCGTCGCGTTGAAACTCATCTTGAGCTCCACCCAGTCCTGATTGAACAACCGCGCGTGCACTCCATCGCGATCGGTCTTCAGGAACGTGCCGTTGTAGAGCACATACGGTACTGGAACGGGATAAACGTGCGAGCTGTTCGCACCGCGATAATCGTCATAGCCGAGCACTCCTACCCCGAGGCCGACCTCCCAGAGAGGCTCTTCGGCGGCACGATCGGACATCGGCGCGAAAGCGGCCGCCCAGAACACACAAGCGCAGAGTGCGAGCGATGTCCGCTTGACGCGGCCGGCCGCAAGCCGCCGGATCACAGCCGCCAACCCATCAGCCGCCGGTCGAGAAGTCGGACTCGACGGGGCGAATGTTGGCCGCGCGGCGGCGCGCGGCGCGCCACGAGCGGCCGAGATTCGCGAACGATATCGCGTAGTAGACACCCTTGAACGCCTGAAGCGATCTCCAAATGGGGGTGCGCCCGAAGATGTCGCCCGCCAACACCGACAGGAGCGCTTCCTTCATGCGAAGAACATTGCGGGGGCCCAGGAACAGTTCGCGCATGGCCGGATTGGTGACGCGGTAGATGAACCAGGAGAATTGTTTCGGTCCATGACGCACCAGCCGGTCATACCGCTTCAGTGCCCGTGCGGCGTGAGCGGGCTTATGGAGGCATTCGTCGATGGTCTGCGCGGCGGCAACGGCGCTGGTCATGGCCAGCATCACTCCCGAAGAAAACACCGGATCGATGAAGGCGTAGGCATCGCCCACCAGTAGATAGTTGCTGCCGTGAGTGTGATCGCAGGTGTACGAGTAGTTGCCGGTAGCCTCGACTTCGGTGGCAAGTTTCGCTCCGACGAGCCGCTCCGCGAGTGGCGGGCACAAGGCGATGGTTGTCAGGAAAAACTCGCGCACACCGACGCTTCGGGTGCTCATGTAGCTCGGCCACGCTACGGCGCCCACGCTGGTGACGCCATCCGAGAGCGGAATGAACCAGAACCACCCATGGTCGAACCAAAAAATACTGATGTCGCCCTCGCGCTTGCCGGTCTCGCGGCGCGCGCCGGTGAAATGAGCATACATGGCGGCGCTGTTATGCTTCTTGTTACGCTGCTTTGCCTTCATCTGGTTGGCCATGAACGTGTCGCGGCCGGTCGCGTCGACGAGGTATCGAGCATCCCAGCACTCTGTCCGGCCATCCTCGTGCACGGCCTCGACCCGGGCGCTACGGCCATCGTCCAGCAACTGAACCTCGCGCACGCGACAGCCCTCGATGACGAGGGCCCCCGTCTCGGCTGAGCGCCGGATGAGGATCTCATCGAAGGCCGAGCGCCTGACCTGATAGGCGAGGGGCAAGGATTTGTCCCAGGCGTCCGCAAATTCGAACTGCTGATGTCGTCCATCCCACGGCGAGATGAACTCGGCGCCCCATTTCTCCATGCCGATGGCCCGGACCCGCTCCGCCACCCCCAGGCGCTCGAATAAGGGCAGATTCGCCGGCAAAAGCGACTCCCCGATATGAAACCGCGGGTGATGCGCCTTCTCGAGCAGCACGACCTGGCGGCCCTTTTCGGCCAGCAGAATGGCGGCCGTCGAGCCTGCCGGGCCCCCGCCCATCACCAGGACATCGCAGGTGCGCGGCGCCGGGCTCGGCGTGCTCAACATAACCTCCCGCTAGGGGATCTATCCGGCGAGGAGGGTGTCAAACCAGGGCTCCCAATGGTTTTCTGGGTGAAACGGGCGACTCAGCGGGGTCCAGCTTAACGTGCCGACAAACACGGGTCCAACGTCTGTAAAATACCACTCATGCATATTTTGATCGTTGAAGATGATGAAGTTGCACGGGACTACTTGGCAAAAGCTCTGCGAGAGGTGGGACATTCGGTAGATGTGGCCGGGGACGGAATCAAGGGGCTGCACATGGCGTCCTCTATCGCCATCGATCTGGCCATCGTGGACCGCATGCTGCCCAAGCTCGATGGGCTGGCCCTGGTCCAGTCCCTGCGGGCAACCGGCCGCAAGCTTCCGGTGCTCATCCTGAGCGCACTCGGGGAGGTCGACGATCGCATCACGGGGCTGCGCGCCGGCGGCGACGACTACCTGACCAAGCCGTACCACATGTCGGAGCTGATGGCGCGCATCGACGCGCTGGCGCGCCGGGGGGATAGCGGCAACGCGGAGAACACCGCGAAATTGAAATTGGCCGACCTCGAGCTCGACCGCATGACGCGCCGTGTGACGCGTAACGGCAAGAAAATCGAGCTCACCGCGCGAGAATTTCAACTGCTCGAATTCATGATGCGTCATAGCGGTCAGGTGGTGACGCGCACCATGCTGCTCGAAGGGGTCTGGGACTATCATTTCGATCCGCAGACGAACGTCATAGACGTGCACATCAGCCGCCTGCGGCAGGCCATCGACAAAGATTTCGACAAACCCCTGCTGCACACGGTGCGCGGCGCGGGCTACAGCCTGCGCGAAGACGAGTAGTGGCCGCCTGGCGCCGCCGGGTGTTGAGTGCAGATCAGCGGTTTCTAGGACTGCTCGACACCTCACCGTTTCGAATCGCCATCGTCTATTCCATGGTATTCGCCTGCGGCGCCGCGCTGCTCCTCGGCGTGGTGGACTTCGCCGTCTCGCGCATCGTCGACGGCAGCACCGACAATCTGATCGAGGCCGAAGTGCAGGGGTTGCGCGAACAGGTGCTGGTGCTGTCGCGCAGCGACTTCATCGAATTGATCGAACAGCGCTCGCAGGATCAGGACGTGCGCGGCGCCGTCTACCTCATGGTCGACCCGCAGCTGCGTCCGGTCGCCGGCAACGTGCCCGCGTGGCCCAAAATAGGGTCCAGCGACGACAAGTGGATTCAGTTCAAGGTGTCGGTACCGTTCGGAGACGAGACCCGGGAGCACGAAATGCGTGCACAGCGGTTCAAATTACCCGGCGGCTACCGCATGTTGGTCGGGCACGACGTGCAGGAGCGCCAGGACGTGAAGAACCTGATGATGCGCGGTTTGATCGCCGCAGTCGTGCTGACCCTTTTGCTCGGCCTCGGCGGCGGGTTCTGGATGGGCCGGCGCATTCTGGCGCAGGCCGGCGCGATATCCGCGGTCGCCACCCAGATCATGCGCGGCGATCTTTCGCAGCGGCTGCCGGTGCGCAATGCGGACGACGAGATAAACACCTTGGTGCGCGAGATCAACAGCATGCTCGACAAGATCGAGCAGCTCACGCTCGGCATGCGCACAGTGCTCGACTCAGCCGCGCACGATCTGCGCACGCCGCTCAACCGGCTGCAGGCGACCGCCGAGGGGGCCATGAGCGGACTCGCGCCGGGATCTGCCGAGCGCAAGGTGATCGAGCGCGTCTCCACGGAGGTGGATCACATGCGCTCGACGCTCGACGCGCTGCTGCGCATCGCACTGGCGGAGACCGGTACCGTGGCCCGTGAGCCCGTCAATCTCTCGGAGCTGGTCGCGAGCATGGTGGAACTCTACGCGCCGGTGAGCGAGGAGCGGGGCATCCGGCTCGAAAGCACGGTGGCTGCCGGGGCCGAAGTGCAGGGAAGCCGTCAGCTCCTCGCGCAGGCGCTCGCCAACCTGCTCGACAACGCGATCAAATTCACGCCCGACGGTGGTCGCATCCGCGTTCTCCTTCGGGCGCCGGGTGGGGCGCCCGAGGTGGTCGTGGAGGACGATGGACCGGGGATACCTGCAGACAAGCGCGAGCTCGTGCTCGGTCGGCGGGTGCGGCTCGACGAGGCTCGCAAGGTGCCGGGTTCGGGCCTCGGATTGTCGCTGGTGGCCGCCGTCACCAAGCTGCACGGAGCCCGCTTGATTTTGGACGACGCGGGGCCCGGATTGCGGGTATCGCTCAAATTTTGAGGAGGATATGTATGAATGAAAGGATATGGGGGCGAGCGTGCGCGTTCCTCGGGGCGGCAATGCTGTGCCCACCGTCGATGGGAGCGGGCGCTTCTTCCGGGACGAGCTCCGGCATCGACACCCAATATGTGAGCTCATCGACCCGCCCGCAGGACGACCTGTACGGGTACCTCAACGGCAAGTGGCTCGATGAGTTTCAGATCCCGGCCGACAAGGGCAGGTACGTCTCGTCCACCGCGGTCGAGGATCGCACCCATGATCAGTTGCACAGCATCGTCGATGACCTGGCGCGGCACGCGCGTGCGCCAGGCACCGAGGCGGGCGCAGTCGAGTCCTCCGCAAGCTCCGAGGAGCGCAAGCTCGCCGCTCTATACGCAAGTTTCATGGACGAGCCGGGCCTGGAGAGCCTCGGCGTCAAACCGCTCGAGCATACGTTTGCCGCCATCGATGCGCTGTCGACCAAGGAAAAGATCCCGGCATTGATCGCGCAGTTCAATCGGACGGGGATGGGGGCGCCGTTCTATTTCGGCGTGGATCCGGATCCCAAGGACTCCACCCGATATGCATTGCGCATCGGGCAGAGCGGACTCGGCATGCCGGATCGGGACTACTACCTGAAGGACGACCCGAAGCTGAAGGAGATGCGCGCCAAGTATCTCGTCCACATAGAGACCATGCTGCGCATGGCCGGAGACAAGGACGCGCATCGAAGCGCCGCAGAGATCTTGAACCTCGAAACCGCGATGGCCGAGAAGCAATGGACGCGGATCGAAAACCGCGATCCCATCAAGACCTACAACAAGGTGGCGCTTGCCGACCTTCCACAACTCATGCCGGGCTTCGACTGGACGGCGTATCTCGACGGCAGCCGGCTTGCCGGCAGAACCGACTATGCGATCGTCTCCCAGCCCACCTATCTCGCCGATCTGGGCAAGCTGATCACCGACACGCCGATCGAGTCCTGGCGCAACTACTTCAAGTGGCGCGTACTCTCCGAAGCGGCGCCGTATCTGTCGAAAGCGTTCGTCGATGAGCGCTTTGCGTTCACCGGCACGGTTTTGCGGGATATTCCCGAGAACGAGCCCCGCTGGAAGCGCGGGCTCGGGCTGCTCGACGATTCCATGGGCGAGGCGCTCGGCAAGCTGTACGTCCACAAGTACTTCCCGCCCGAATACAAAGCGCGAATGCTTGCCCTGGTGAACAATCTGCTCGAAGCTTACACGCGCGACCTCGATCGATTGGATTGGATGAGCGCCGAGACCAGGAAAGGTGCGCGCGAAAAACTCGCCAAGCTCTCCAAGAAGATCGGCTACCCCGACCAGTGGCGCGACTACAGCGCCCTCGAGATGTCGCGCGACGATCTCTGGGGCAATGTCATCCGCGCCTCCGAGTTCGAATATCGCCGCACCATCGACAAGCTGGGTAAGCCCATCGACCGCGGCGAGTGGTTCATGACGCCGCAAACCGTCAATGCGTATTACAACCCCGTGATGAATGAGATCGTGTTCCCCGCGGCGATCCTGCAGCCGCCGTTCTTCAATGCGCGTGCGGACGATGCGGTCAATTACGGCGGGATCGGCGCGGTCATCGGGCACGAGATGAGCCACGGCTTCGACGATCGCGGCAGCCAGTACGATGCGGACGGCAACCTCAGGGATTGGTTCACGCCGGAGGATCATGCGAAATTCACCGCGAAGACCAGGGCATTGGTATCGCAATACGCGGCCTACCAGGCAGCGCCGGGATTCCAGGTCAACGGCGAACTGACCTTGGGAGAGAACATCGCCGACAATTCCGGTCTGTCGATCGCCTACCAGGCGTACCACCTTGCGCTCAAGGGAAAGCGCGCGCCCGTGATCGACGGTTTCACAGGTGATCAGCGCTTTTTCCTCGGCTGGGCCCAGGTCTGGCGCGGCAAGCTGCGGGAGGGTGAGGCGGTCGAGAGGGTCAAAACGGATCCCCATTCGCCGCCTTCCGTGCGGGGTACCGCGCCAGTGCGCAACCAGGCCGGCTTCTATGAGGCGTTCAAGGTCAAGCCGGGCGACAAGATGTTTCTGGCGCCGCCCGATCGCGTATCGATCTGGTAGCTGGCAAGCCGGCGGTAGCTGGCGAGCCGGCGTCGGCTCCGCTCCGGCCGACGGCGAGAGCGTCAAATTCCCGGCGCCGGGTCGGGTCGGGCGGCGCGCGGCGCAGGCCGCGCGCCGACGTATTGGGGACCATGTTTCGTAAGATATTGAATTGTAATGATAAAAATATGTAGGGGGAGCGTGGCATAGAACTTGCTCCAGTGCTGTTGCGGCATGACGCCGCAGAAGGATCAGCACATGGCAGAAGCAGCCGACGAATCAACCCCTACTCCACCTCCCAAGAAATCGGGCGGCGGGCTGATGATGAATGCCATCGTGGCTTTCGTCATGTCCCTGCTGGCCGTCGTGGCCGGCGGATTCATCAACGCGAAGCTCCATCCCATGCCCGAACTGAAGCTCGGCAAGGATGGAACCATCACTCCGGTCGTGCCCGTCTCCAGCGGAGCCCATGGCGAGGAAGGCGCAGCCAAGGCATCCGTCTATTACGCCATCGACCCGCCGCTGGTGGTCAATTTCGAGGATGGCTCGGTGGTGCGGTTCCTTCAGATCACCATGGAAATCATGGCGCACGATCAGAAGGCGATCGACAGCGTGCAAAAGAACATCCCGCTGATCCGCAACAACCTCCTGCTGCTCATGAGCAACCGCAACTATCAATCGCTGATGTCGCGGGACGGCAAGGACAAGTTGCGCGCCGAGGCGCTTGCCGAGGTCAACGACGTGCAGAAGAAGCAGGGCGGCGAGGCCGTCGACGATCTCCTGTTCACCAGCTTCGTGGTGCAGTAATGGCATCGGAATCAGCCGCGGTCGAGGAGGAGCCGGCAGCGGAATCCAGCGATATCTCGGAGGAAGAGGTATCGGCTCTTCTCGAGAAGAGCGCTGCTGACGGGGTGCGGGCGTTCGATTTCAGCTCACAGCGGATCAATCGCACGCAATTGCCCATGTTGCAGATCATCGGCAAGAGCTTCGCGGAGCGTGCCACGGTGGCGCTGTCCGGTCTGTTGAGCCGTGATGCCAACGTTGAGTTCACTTCCGTCGATTCCGCCAAGGCCGCGGACCTGCAGGCCGCGCTGCCGACCCCCGGCGGCGTCGCGGTGGTGCGCCTGAAGCCGCTGCCGGGGTTCGCGTTCGTCATGGTCGAGCCCAACCTGCTGCTCGCGTTGCTGGACGGCTTTTTCGGCGGCACGGGGCGCGCCGCAACGGAGCCGCTGGCGGCCATCGCGCCCGCCGCGCTTCGATTCCTGGCGCTCATGCTGCGCACCCTCGGGCCCGAACTCACCGCCGCATGGGCACCGGTGACGCCGATCGAGCTCGAGCCGGTGAAGCAGGAAGTAAACCCGAGACTGCTGCAGCTCGGCGGTGCCAACGATGCGCTGACCGTCATGAAATTCACCGTCGAATTCGCCGCGCACAGCGGTTGCATCGACTTGCTGATACCCGACACGGTCCTCGCTCCGATCCGGGAGGCGCTCGCCGCGGACGGCGGCAAGCCTCCGGCGCGCAAGCAGGACCCCTGGGGGCCTGCACTCGGCGTAGGTCTGCAGGAAGCCGAGCTCGAGCTGCGCGCCGTCCTCACACAGGCGAAGATCAGCCTGGGCGAACTCGTCCGCCTGACGCCCGGCGACATCATTCCCATCGAGCCTCCGCAGGACGTCATTTTGCTGGTGGGCGACGTTGCGTTGCACAGAGGCCGATTCGGCGTTTCGCAGGGCCACAACGCTCTCAAGATCATTCCCGGAGGTGCCGCATGAGTGTTCCCGATCCCAAGGCTGCGCCGGTGGCGCGCGCCCAATTCAACGAGCTGGGGCCGAATGCCACCGGCGGTTCGGGCCAGGAAATGAACCTCAATCTGATCCTGGACGTGGCCGTCACCCTGGCGCTGGAGGTCGGACGGGCGCGCATGCCGGTGCGCGAGCTGTTGCAGCTGGCGCCGGGCGCCATCGTGGAGCTCGACCGTCTGGCGAGCGAGCCTCTCGATGTACTGGTGAACGGCGTACGCATCGCGCGCGGCGAGGTCGTGGTGGTGAACGAGAAGTTCGGCATCCGGCTGACCGACGTGGTGAGCGCCAGCGAGCGCATGGAGCAGGCTCGGTGACGACTCTCGCGGCTCCCGCATCGCCGCTGTCGGTCGGCAGCGTCGCGCAGCTCACCTTGAGCCTCGCCGCGATCGTGGCGTTGATCTTCGCCGTCAGTTGGATCGTGAAAAGGCTGAAGCTCGGGACGCTGCAAAGCCGCGGCGAGATCGTCGTCATCGACCAGCTGGCGCTCGGGCCTCGCGAGCGGCTGGTGCTGGTGCGAGTCGGCGACGCGCAGGTGCTGTTGGGCGTCGGCCCGGGCGGAGTGGTGGGCTTGACGCCGCTCGACAAGCCGATCGCCGTCAAGGGGTCGCCCGACGGTCCCGCATTCGCCGATCGGCTGCGCGAGTTCATGAAGCGCCCGGGCGGATCGCCGTGAGCGCAGTGCGGGCCGCCGGTTCGCGCGCCACCCTTGGGTTACGCGCCGCCGTACTTGCACTCCTCACCATTCCTGCCGGCGTCGCCATGGCGCAGGCCACGCTTCCGGCGCTTGCCATCAAGTCGGCCGCCGACGGCGTGCAGACCTATTCGCTCACCTTCCAGGTGCTGATCCTGATGACCGTGCTGACGTTGTTGCCGGCAATCCTGCTGGCGATGACGGCTTTCACGCGCATCATCATCGTGTTGTCGCTGCTTCGACAAGCGCTCGGGATGGCGACCACACCGTCCAATCAAATTCTGCTCGGTCTCGCACTGTTCCTCACCTTCTTCGTGATGAGCTCCACCATCGATCAGGCCTATGCGGGAGGGATCAAGCCCTATCTGGACGGCCAGATGGCGGGAGAGCTCGCGATCGATCGCACTCTTGCTCCGTTGAAGAAATTTATGCTGGCGCAGACGCGCGAGAACGATCTGCAATTGTTCACGAAGCTTTCGGGACGAACCCAGTTCACCAGCGCGGATGAGGTGCCGCTGAGCGTGGTCGTGCCGACCTTCCTCACCAGCGAGCTGAAGACCGCCTTTCAAATCGGCTTCATGGTGTTCATTCCGTTCCTGGTCATCGACCTCGTCGTCGCCAGCGTGCTCATGTCGATGGGCATGATGATGCTCTCGCCGACACTCGTGTCCCTGCCGTTCAAGATCATGCTGTTCGTGGTGGTCGACGGGTGGACGCTCCTCATCGGAACCCTCGCCGGAAGCTTTCACCGATGACTCCCGAGAACGTGATGGATCTTGCGCATTCGACGCTCCTCGTCACAGTGATGATGGCGGCCCCATTGCTGCTGACCGCGCTGATCACGGGCCTCGTCATCGGCATGCTGCAGGCGGCGACGCAGATCAACGAGGCCACCTTGAGCTTCATCCCGAAACTCATGGTCCTGGTGCTGGCGCTGTTCGTGAGCGGCCCGTGGATTCTGCGGGTGCTGGTCGATTTCACGCGCGACCTGTACGCCAACATCCCGAACATGATCGGCTGAACGAAACGCGCATGGCCACCATCCAGCCGATCATGATTGATGCCGCCGACGTGTCCCGATGGGTGGCGCGCCTGTGGTGGCCCGTGCTCAGGATCGGCGGATTCGTGCTGACGGCGCCGGTCGCCAGTGAATCGTCCATACCCGCGCCGGTCAAGATCGCGCTGTCGATCGCGCTCGCCTTCATCCTGTCGCCGCTCGCGCCGGTGCCTGCCGGACTGTCGATCTTTTCGGGCGCCGGCGTCATGGCGGCCGTGCAGGAGATCATGATCGGCGTCGCCATCGGAATGGTGGTGCAACTGGCGTTCGAGGCGCTCACCTTCGCCGGCCAAAGCATCTCGATGTCGATGGGCCTCGGATTCGCCACTTTGATCGATCCGCAACACGGCGGCGACACGCCCGTGCTCGGACAGCTTTTCATGATGATAGGCACACTCACCTATCTCGCGGTGAATGGCCACCTCGTCTTGATCGGCGCGCTGGCGACCAGCTTCAAGAGCCTGCCCATCGGCGGCGCCAACATCGACCAGAGCCTGCTGTGGTCGATGGGCCTCTGGGGGGCACGGATCTTCGAGACCGGACTCCTGGTGGCACTCCCGGCCGTGGTTGCGTTGATCATCGTGAACCTCGCATTGGGCGTGGTCACGCGCGCCGCGCCGCAGCTCAATCTCTTCGGCATCGGCTTCACCATCACGCTGATGTCGGGCTTCATCGTGCTGATCGTCGGGCTCGATGGGCTCATGACGGGCATATCCAGCTTGATCAACAGTGCGCTCTCGGCCGTCCTGGATCTGGTCGGCTCGCCACCGCAGCCGGTGCACTGATGGCCGAGGAAGCAGAAACGGGCGGCGAACGCACCGAAGACCCATCGCAACGACGCTTGCAGGAAGCGCGCGAACGCGGGCAGGTGCCACGCTCGCGCGAGCTGACCACGTTCGCCGCCATGATCGGCGGCAGCGTCGCACTCGCCGCCACGAGCTCGGAGTTTGCCGCGAAGATGTCGCAACTCATGCGCCGCTTCATGTCCATCGATGTGCGCGAGCTGGAGGATGCGCAATCGATGTTCTCCTCGCTCCGCGAGGCCTCGATGCTCGCACTGTCGGCGCTGCTTCCGATTCTAGGATCGCTCGTTACAGTAGTCATACTCGCCGGAATAGCCGTGGGGGGATGGAATTTCAGTGCCGCCGCACTGGCTCCGGACTTCACCCGCATGAGTCCCTTGAGCGGATTCAAGCGCCTGTTCGGGCTGCGCGGCGCGACCGAACTGGGCAAGGCGCTGCTGAAGTTCGGGGTGGTCGGGGGCGTCGCCGCGGGTATCATTTCCTCGCTGTTCCCTCAAGTGCTCGCCCTCGGGCACATGTCGGCGAGCACCGCGATCGGCCGCGGCGCCAGCTTGATGAGCATTGCGTTCGTCTGGCTGTGCGCATCGCTCGTCCTGGTCGCGGCCGTCGACGTGCCGCTTCAGTTGTTTCAGTTCAAGCGCGCGTTGCGCATGACGCGGCAGGAGCTGCGCGACGAGGCGAAGGAGAGCGACGGCCGTCCGGAGACCAAGCAGAGGATCCGCCAGCTGCAGCAAACGATCGCACGGCGTCGGATGATGCACAAGGTGCCGTTGGCCGACGTGGTGATCGTCAATCCGACGCATTTTGCGGTCGCGCTGAAATACGATCCGAAGAACATGCGGGCCCCGCGCGTGCTGGCGAAGGGCGCCGATCTGATCGCACAGAACATCCGGCGCATTGCCGAGGAGAACCGGGTTCCGATATTCGAGTCCCCGAAGCTGGCGCGCGCGCTGTACCGCTCCGCCGATCTCAATCAGGAGATACCGGCGGGGCTGTACCTTGCCGTGGCGCAAGTGCTCTCGTACGTATTCAGAATCCGCACCCTGAATCCCACGCTGGCTGCGCGTCTCGCGCGCCCCGAGCCCACGCTGGGCGAAGAGTACGCTGACGTATGAACGCACGCGCATTCACGCAGATGCTGTCGGAGTTTGCGCGCAACGGTCTAGGCGTGCCGGTGCTGGTCATGGTCGTGCTCGCCATGATGGTGCTGCCGTTGCCGGCGTTCCTGCTCGACGTGCTGTTCACCTTCAACATCACGCTGTCGCTGATCATCCTCCTCGCGGTGATCTACGTACGGCGCGCGCTCGAGTTCGCGAGCTTTCCGACCGTGCTCCTCGGCGCGACGCTGCTTCGGCTCGGGCTCAACGTCGCTTCGACCCGGGTCGTGCTGATCCGGGGACACACGGGCGCCGATGCGGCGGGACACGTGATCGCGGCCTTCGGGCATTTCGTCGTGGGCGGCAATTATGCCGTCGGTATGGTGGTGTTCACCGTTCTGGTGATCATCAACTTCGTCGTCATCACCAAGGGCGCCGGCCGAATTTCCGAGGTGAGTGCACGCTTCACGCTGGACGCCATGCCCGGCCGGCAGATGGCCATCGATGCCGATCTGAACGCCGGCCTCATCACCCAGGCGGACGCGATCATACGAAGGCAGGAGGTGCGTGAGGAGGCGGATTTCTACGGTGCGATGGACGGCGCCAGCAAGTTCGTGCGCGGCGACGCCATCGCCGGCATATTGATCGTGTTCATCAACCTGTTTGGCGGCATCATCATCGGGGCCGCACAGCACGGCATGTCGGTCTCGGATGCGGGCCGAACGTATGCCCTCCTCACGATCGGCGACGGCTTGGTCGCACAGATTCCGGCGCTGCTGTTGTCGGTGGCGGTCGCGATCCTGGTGACGCGTGTCTCGAAGCCCCACGACATGAGCCAGCAGATCATGGGTCAGGTCCTCGGCCAACCCCGCGCCCTCGCCGTCACCGCGGGCATCCTGGGTCTGCTCGGGATCATTCCCGGCATGCCGAACCTGGTGTTCCTCGGCATGGCGGGGGCCTGCGGATGGGGTGCCTATCACATGACCACGCGCAAGGCGGCGGAGAAGGCGGCGGCTGCGGCCGCTCCTTCCAAGCCCGCCGCCGTGCCGGCCGAGCAGCGCGAGCTGTCCTGGGACGATGTCGAGCCTGTCGATGCCGTCGGACTGGAAGTGGGCTATCGCCTGATCCCGCTCGTCGATCGCGCGCAGGGCGGCGAGCTCATGGGGCGCATCAAGGGCGTGCGCAAGAAATTGTCGGAGGAGCTCGGATTCCTGGTGCAGCCCGTGCATATTCGCGACAACCTGGAGCTCGGGCCGAACTCCTACCGCATCACCATCCTGGGCGCGCCGGTGGGCGAGTCAGAAATATTCCCCGACCGCGAACTCGCCATCAACCCCGGTCAGGTATCCGGCACGCTGCAGGGGTCCGCTACCAAGGATCCCGCGTTCGGCCTGGACGCGGTCTGGATCGATAAATCGCGCCGCGATCAGGCGCAGGCCCAGGGCTACACCGTGGTCGACGCGAGCAGCGTGATCGCGACCCACCTGAGCCACCTGCTGCAATCGCATGCGCAGGAGCTGTTGGGCCATGAGGAAGTTCAGGCGCTGCTCAATCGGCTCGGCAAGAGCGCACCCAAGCTGGTCGAGGATCTGGTGCCGAAGCTCCTGCCGATGAGCGTCGTGGTGAAGGTGCTGCAACTGCTGCTGCTCGAGCGGGTGCCGATCCGCAACTTGCGCACCATCTGCGAGACGCTGGCCGAGCTTGCGACGAAGACCCAGGATCCGGCGATATTGGTCGCCGCGGTGCGCGTCGCTCTTGGGCGCAGCATCGTGCAGAACATCGGTGGATTGCGCCAGGAGCTCCCGGTCATCACCCTTGACCCTTCGCTCGAGCAGGTGCTGCAAGATTCCATGTCGGGCGGCGCCGACGCGCCGGGCTTCGAGCCGGGGCTCGCCGACAAAATTCAGCAATCGCTAGTCGACCGTACCCGACGGCAGGAGGCCGCGGGCGAGCCGGCGGTGCTGCTCGTGGCACCGAAGATCCGGCCGTGGGTGGCGCGCCTCATGCGCCATTCGAGCCCGACACTGTCGGTGCTCGCCTATAACGAGATTCCCGAGAGCCGCCGAATCCGCGTAGTTGCGGCGGTGGGACGCTAAGAGATGAGTTCTGGTTCAGTTGAATTGTTTGCCTCATGGAGGTTGACGTGAAAATCAAGCGTTACATGGCCGTAAGCATGCGCGCGGCGCTCGATCAGGTGCGACTCGAACAGGGGCCCGATGCCGTGATCCTGTCGAGCCGCCGAATGGACGAGGGCGTCGAGGTCATCGCCGCGGTCGATTACGACGAGGCGCTGATCGCCGGAGCGGCGCGCCAGTATGCGCTGGCCGCGACCGCAGCAGCGACGGCGGCCAATGCATCGGCGGCGGCTAGTGCGCCGACAAGTGCGCCCACGACTGCGCCGGTGATTGCGTCGGCCAGGACCGCACGGCCGGCCTCGTCGCAATCGCCGTCCGCGGCGCCGCGCATGGCGCAGCAGCGTGCGCCGTCCGCGCTGGCCCGAGATCTGGCGGCGGTCGCAATTCCGCAAGACCCGCAGCGTGGATTCGCCACGGTGCAGCGCGAGCTCAAGGATCTGCGCCACCTGCTGGAGACGGAGCTTGCCGGAATATCCTGGAACGACAAGCGCATTCGCGAGCCCCTGAAGGCACGTGTGCTCGAGGAGCTGTCAGCGATGGACATTGCCCCTGATGTTGCCGCGGCGCTCGCCGCGATGACGCCCTCGCGCACCAAACTCGAGGACACCTCCAAGCTTCCGCTGGCGCTGCTGCTGCGTCAGCTGCCCGTCGTCGAGCAGCTGAGCACGGTCAACGGCGGCATCTTCGCACTGGTCGGGCCCACGGGAGCGGGCAAGACCACGACCATCGCCAAGCTGGCCGCGCGCTGGAGCATGCGCTACGGGAGCGATGATCTCGCGCTGGTGAGCACCGATTCCTATCGCATCGGCGCGCGCGAACAGCTCATGACCTACGCGCGTATTCTGGGCGCGACCATGCATGCGCCGAACTCCGGACGGGAGCTTGCCCGAGTGCTCGATCGGCTCAAATCGAAACGCCTGGTCCTGATCGACACCGCCGGCATGGGGCCGCGAGATGTCCGCTTGAGCGAGCAGCTCGAGGGACTGCAACTCGGGGCGGCACGGGCGAAGGTTATCTTGACGCTGCCCGCCCAGGGTGAGGGGCACGCTCTGGAGGAAATCTTCCGCGCTTTTTCCCCCGTCTCGCCGTCGGCATGCATCATCACCAAAGTGGACGAGGCCGCGAGCCTCGGGGCGGTCATGTCGACGATTCTTCGCCACAAGCTGAAGATCGCGTATCTGTGCAACGGCCAACGCGTGCCGGAGGATTTGCACTCCGCCCATTTGAGGAGGGTCTGGCTGGTGCGCGCCGCGCACAAGCTCATGCAGCATGCGCCGCACAAACGGGATGCCGCTTATTACGCCCGTAACTTCGGCCGAGCCCAAGCCCATGCGTGACATCCGACTCTCGAATACCCAGGCCGAAAGGCTGGAAGAACTCAACTCCTCGCGGCCGGTGAAGGTCATAGCGGTAACCGGCGGCAAGGGCGGAGTGGGAAAGACCACCGTTTCCACCAATCTCGCGGTGGCTATCGCGGCCCAGGGCCGGGAGGTGATGCTGGTGGATGCGGACCTCGGGCTTGCGAACGTGGACGTGCTCCTGGGCGTGCACACGAGGTTTCATCTCGGCCACGTCATCTCAGGCCACTGTTCCCTCGAGGATGCGATCGTGACCGGGCCTCATGGACTGCAGATCGTACCGGCGTCCTCCGGCGTCAAACGCATGGCAAGCCTGTCGCAGGCCGAGCACGCGGGGCTCATCCGGGCGTTCAGCGACCTGTATCACCAGGTCGAAATCCTGATCGTGGACACGGCCGCGGGTCTCAACGACAGCGTGATGACCTTCAGCCAGGCGGCACATCATGTCCTGGTGGTGGTCTGCGATGAGCCGGCCTCCATCACCGACGCGTACGCCCTCATCAAGGTGCTCAGCCGGGAGCACGGGGTGCAGCGCTTCCAGATCCTGGCGAATCAGACGCGCCGCTCGGGCGAAGGACCCGCGCTATTCCAGAAAATCTCCCGGGTTTGTGATCGATTTCTCAATGTGGGCCTCGAGTTCGCCGGCTCCGTCCCGTTTGACGACTATCTGCGGCGAGCCGTGCAGCGGCAGACGCCCGTCGTGGACGCGTACCCCGCCTCAAATTCGTCCGTTGCCCTCAAGAATCTCGCCCTCAAGGCCGATAAGTGGTCTGCGCCACAAGGTGCGCGAGGTCACCTGGAGTTCTTCGTTGAACGCATGGTGGGGGCCCGGATTGGTCCTTCGACGGTATTGCAATGAGAGCAAGCACACAGTATTCAAACACTCAGAAGCGGAGTCCGAAGCCGCAGGCGGACGACGGCGTTCCGGTCGACCAGATACCGCAGCAGGAGCTCGTGCTCAAGCATGCTGATCTGGTCAAACGGATCGCCTATCACCTGGTGAGCCGGATGCCGCCGAACGTGGAAGTGGACGACCTCATTCAATCGGGAATGATCGGCCTGTTGGACGCGGCCAAGCATTATTCGGCTGACAAGGGCGCGAATTTCGAGACCTATGCTGGCATTCGCATTCGCGGGGCGATGCTCGACGAAGTGCGAAAGTCGGATTGGACTCCGCGCTCGGTGCATCGAAACATGCGCCAGATGGCGGATGTGATCCGCAAGATCGAGAACGAAAAGGGCCACGACGCGAGTCCGTCGGACATCGCGCAGGGGCTTGGCGTGACGATCGACGATTATCACAAGCTGGTGCAGGACGCGGCGACCTGCCGGCTGTTCAGCTTCGATCAGATGAGCACGAACGACGACGAGTCGAGTCCCGCGGACCATGCGCGGGACGAAAGGCCCGGCCCCTTCGACCATATCGAGGACGCGGGATTTCGGGCCGCGTTGGCCGGCGCGATCGGGGGGCTCCCCGAGCGCGAGAAGCTGGTGTTGTCGCTCTATTACGATGAGGACATGAACTTGCGGGAAATCGGTGAGGTGCTCGAGGTATCAGAATCGCGGGTCTGCCAGATTCACGGACAGGCGCTGGTGCGACTGCGCTCGCGCCTGACGGAGTGGCTCTCGCCCGATTGAACCATGGACATCCTGACCATCATCGGGGTCGTGCTCGGCCTCATTGCCATCATCGGCGGGGCCATCTTGAAGGGCTCGAGCGCGGGGGCGCTGGTCGGCAGCGCGGCGTTCGTGATCGTTGTGTTGGGCACGATGGCCGCAAGTCTGATCCAGACTCCGATGTCCACGTTCATCCGGGCGTGGAGCATCGTCAAATGGGTGTTCATGCCGCCGGCCAGCAACCCGAGCGCGGTGATCGAAAAGATCGTCGAGTGGAGCAATATCGCCCGCAAGCAGGGTCTGTTGGGGCTCGAATCCGCGGTCGAACAGGAGAAGGACGAGTTCCTCAAGAAGGGCCTGCAGTCCCTCGTGGACGGTGGTGAGCCGGAGGCGATCCGATCCAGCATGGAAATCGAGCTCGACACCATGGAGCATTTCGACACCCAGGCCGCCAAGGTGTTCGAGGCCATGGGCGTGTACTCTCCGACGCTCGGCATCATCGGCGCGGTCATGGGTCTCATGGCGGTCATGCAGAACCTCGCAGATCCGTCGAAGCTGGGTCACGGCATCGCCGCCGCGTTCGTCGCGACGATTTACGGCATCGCTTTCGCGAACCTGCTGTTCCTGCCGATGGGCAACAAGTTGAAATCGGTGATCCACGGGCAATCACAGGTCCGAACCATGGTGATCGAGGGAATCATCGCAATCGCGCAGGGCGAGAATCCGCGCAACATCGAATCGAAGCTGCAAGGCTATTTCCACCACTGAGGCGCCCCTTGGTGGTGTGGTAACGAGAGACAGGCGACATGGCCCGTAAGAAAAAGCACGAAGAGCATGTGAACGCGGAGGCCTGGGCCATTCCCTACGGCGACCTCGTGACGCTGCTGTTCGCGTTGTTCACCGTCATGTACGCCATGTCGTCGGTGAACGAGGGCAAGTTCCGCGTGCTTTCGGATTCGCTGATCGCAGCGTTTCACGGTGCGCCCAAGAGCATTGAACCGGTCAACATCGGCGACAAGCAGCCCGGCAAGGGGGGCGAAAAACCGTTGGTGGGCATTCAGCCCACCGCGTTCATGAAAATCAAGGAACAGAAGAGCGGCGTGGACGCCACCCAGGCGCCGCGCGATCCAAATGCGGAGACCTCGCCGCAGGACCCGAACAAGGTGCCCGGCGCGCTGATCCGCATGGAACGCCAGGTGCAGGACGCCATGCAGTCCCTGATCGACGCCAAGCTGGTCACGGTCCGCCGCGAGAGCATGTGGCTCGAGATCGAGATCAACACCGACATCCTGTTCCCGAGCGGCGCCGGCGATTTCTCTGCTCAGGCGGCTCCGGTGCTGGACAAGCTGGCCGAGGTGCTGAAGAATTTCGAGAATCCCATCCGGGTGGAAGGCCACACCGACGACCGGCCGATCAAGACCGCCTCTTTCCCGTCGAATTGGGAGTTATCGGCGGCGCGAGCCGCGAGCGTGGTGCACGAATTCACCAAGGCGGGCATCGATCCGTTGCGGCTCGAGATAGTCGGCTTCGGGGAGTTTCATCCGCGTCAATCCAACGATACCGTCGAGGGCCGCAACGCGAACCGCCGGGTGTCGATCCTGATCCTGGAATCGGTCGCTCCCGGGAATCCGGTCACGGCGAAAACGGACGAACAACCCGCCGTGCCAGGCGGTTCGTCCGACGTCGCAATTGCAGATGCAGATGCCGCCGAAAATCGGCTACTATGGCGCGTACAGCCCGCCGAGTTGAGCAAGACAGTCTTGGTGAAGGATCAATCGAAGGCGGATGCGGTCAAGGATTCGGCTGTGGTGAACGATTCGCCCGCAGCGTCGGGTCCACCAGCTGTGAAGGATGCGCCCCCGACCCAATAAGCGAGGTCACCCATGAGCGAAGTTGATCGCTTGAGCAACTCGGGTCTCTATCCCGCCTTGCCCATCGCCGACAAAAAGAGCCGTAGGGACGGCTCGAACCAACAGCCGCCCGCCGAGAAGCGCCCCAGCGCGACGCCCAGCGCCGGCGAGTCGACCGACACGAAATCGCCGCGACCTCCGAAATCCCTGATCGACGATTATGCCTAGTGTCGTGCTGCTGCTGCCCGCAAGCGCAGCAGTGAGCCCTTGCGCACGGAGTCAGACATGAAACAGCTGGCGCTCGCCCTGTTCGCCACCCTCTTCGCCATGCTCGGCTCCGCCGCCGACGCGGGCAATGCCTACACCCAGGGTGAGGTACACCTGAGGGCGGGTCCGAGCACCGACTATCCCATCGTCATGAGCATTCCTCCGAGCAGCCTGTTGACGGTCAATGGATGCCTCGACGATTTCACGTGGTGCGACGTGGATTGGGAGGGCAACCACGGCTGGCTCTATGGCAGCTACCTGTATTACGACTATCAACAGCGGCGGGTGCCGGTGCTCGATGTCGGTGCGGCGCTCGGGATCGGCATCGTCGCCTTCAATCTCGGCGATTACTGGGGTCGTTACTACGTGGGCCGTCCGTGGTATGCGCGGCGCTCTTACTGGATTAACAGGCCGCCGCCTCCGCGTCGTCCGCCGCCGCTGCGTCCGAGGCCTCCGTATCTACCCGGTAGACCGTCTCACGGTGGGCCCGCCCGACCGCCGCCTCCGAGACCTGCACGCCCCACTCCGTCGAGACCGACCACGCCACCACGTCCGACGACGCCCACGCCGAGTCCGCGTCCGGATCGGCCATCGAATCCCGGTAACGCCGGGCGGCCAGGCGGGACTGGTGGAGCGGGCGGCTCCGGCGGGCCGGCGCGACCCGGCGGCGCCGGCGCCACTGGGGGGTCCAGACCGGCGCCGCGGCCGTCCACCAGACCGGCGCCGCGTCCCTCGTCGCCGCAACCGGATAACAAGCCGGGGCCCGGCAACTAGGCGACAAGGCCTACCGGGAGCGACAACATCAAGCCGAGCGCACTCGCCTTGCTTTTCGCAGCCGTTTGGCTGGCAGTCTCGCCGCGCGCATCCGTCGCGGCTGAATCCTGGATCGCCGACAGCGATCATTACACCGGCATGCTGATCGAGGTTCATCTCGATCACTCCCCCGAATACGGATCGTCTCAGGGACTCGCCCGCTACGACGAGAAAATCGCCATCCCCACGCTCGCCGACCAATTGGCGGAACGCAAAGAGCGCGACGCCGTCATCGAGAAGATCAAAGGGCAGCTTGCTCGCGAGAAAGACCGCCATGTGGCCGAAGATTTGCAGATCCTGATTCGCGCCGTCGATCTCCGCGATCGGGAAGAGGATTGGAGCAACGCACACGAGGTGCCGTTCATCAATGCGAGTCAGCGGGTATTCAACGGGCTGCGGATGCTGCTCGACGATCAGACACCTGCGGCGCGGCGCCCGGCTGCAGTCGAGCGAATCAAGAAGTATGCCGGCATGGAAAGCGGCTCCCTGCCGATCACGCAGATCCTGCTCGAGCGGGTGAAGGAGCAGATGGCGAAGCCGGGTGTCATTTACCCGGCGAAAAGTGAAATCGAGACTGATCTCGGGCGCGATTCCAACTTCGTTCAGGAGATTCCCAAGCTGTTCGAGAAGTATCAGCTGGGCGGCTGGCAGGGGGCATTCGCCGCGGTCAAGACCCAGCTGACAGACTACGATGCCTGGGTGCGGGAAAACTTGTTGCCGCGCGCGCGCGCCGATTTCCGGCTGCCGCCGGAAAAATATGCGTTGAATTTCGAGGAGTATGGGATCGACCTGTCGCCCGCCGAGATAACCCGGATGGCGCACGCCGCGTTCACGCGGTACCAGGGGGAAATGGCACCGATTGCCGCGCAGATCGCGCGCGAGCAGCATCTCCCCTCGAGCGACTACCGCGACGTGATCGCCGAATTGAAGAAAGTGCAGCTCACCGGGGACGCGATTTTGCCGTTCTACGAGCAGCGTCTCAAGGACATCGAGGCGATCATCGTGAAGGAGCGTCTGGTAAGCCTTCCCGACCGGCCTGCGATCATTCGCCTGGCGACCGCCGCCGAAACCGCGCGCCAACCCGCTCCCCACATGAACTCGCCGCCCTTCCTGCACAACACCGGTCAACGGGGCGAGTTCGTCCTTCCGCTCAATATTCCGTCCGCAACCGGCGGGGCGGAGGACAAGTACGACGATTTCACCTTCGACGCCGTGTCGTGGACCTTGACGGCGCACGAGGCGCGGCCGGGACACGAGCTGCAGTTCGACTCCATGGTCGAGCACGGCGTCTCGCAGGCCCGTGTGCAATATGCGTTCAATTCGACCAACGCGGAGGGATGGGGGCTATATTCCGAATACCTCATCGAGCCCTTCATCCCGTTGGAAGGGCGGTTGATGACGCTGCAGTTGCGGCTTCTGCGCGCCGCGAGAGCGTTCCTCGATCCGGAGCTGCAATCGGGACAGACCGACACCGTCGAGGCCTTCCGCGTGCTGCAGAAGGACGTGGTGCTGTCGCACGCCTTTGCCGAAGAGGAGGTCGAGCGGTTCACCTTCCGCTCGCCGGGCCAGGCGAACAGCTATTTCTATGGCTATACGCGCCTGCTCGAGCTGCGGCGGGATACGGAAAAGGCGCTCGGCAAGAAGTTCGACCAAAAGAAATTCCATGATTTCGTTCTGGCGCAGGGATTGCTTCCGCCGGCGCTGATGCGCAAAGCCGTCCTCCAGGACTTCGTTCCTGCCGAGTTGCACGTCAAACAATAGCGAGCCCCATGTCCGGTACCATCCTATCGCCCGTGACATTCTGTCCGAACTGTCGCGGAGCAATGCAGCCCCAAGATTTGGAACGTCACGATGACGGCAGCGTGCGCGTGGATCTGTGTTTCGTCTGCGCCGGCATTTGGTTCGACCATCTGGCGAGCATTCAGCTCGCGCCCATCGCCGTCATCCAGCTGTTCAAGGAAATCTATGCGCACAGGGACGACGCACGCCAACCGAGGGCAAGCCGGCTTCAGTGTCCGCGATGCGACGAGGCCCTGGTGCAGAGCTTCGATCTGAGCAAAACCGGCAGGTTCTCGTATTTCCGGTGTGTGGTCGGCGACGGCCGGTTCACGCCCTTCTTTCAGTTCATGCGCGAAAAACAGTTCGTTCGCACACTGAATCCGGCGGAACTGCAGCGCGTGCGGGCGCAGGTGCGCCAGATCACCTGTTCGGAATGCGGCGCACCCATCGATCTCGAGCATTCGAGCGAATGCAAATATTGCCATGCGCCGGTGTCGTTTCTGGACCCCGACGCCGTGCAAAAGGCGATAGAGCTGTGGTCCGCCGCCGAGAATCGCCGCCATCTCGCCCCGACGCCCGAGGCGGTGGGAAATGCGCTGCTCGCGCTCAGGCTTCACCCGGATGACAAGCCCGGTTCTTCCGCGGCCGGGCTCACCGATCGGATCTTCATGAACGGAATCGACATGCCGGGTGGCGGCCCGCGGTTGGGCGTGGATCTGGTCGCGGCCGGCATCCACGCCATCGGCCACCTGTTCAACGCGTTGGATTGAGTAAGCGCGGCTGCGCGGGAGCAATGTAGGTCACTGCTCCCGCGAGGTCATGGCCCGCGGCACGTAATCTAGTAGAAATGCACCCGATCATATAGTCATGGGTGTAAGGGATTCGCCTAACGCAAGCACGTTTTTGTCGGGCCTTTAGTGCTCGCGGCGATTTCTTTCTATAAGTGTCATCCGGGCGGGCGTAAGCTTTCGGTCGTCCAGGCAAAAAGGATGGTCTAGCGTGACCTCGCCCGGTTTTGCGGCGCGGCGGTTTAAGCGTCACCGGTACGAGCTTCTGGTCGAAGAGGCGCTAGATCCTATTGTCGCGCTTGATGCTGCCGGCCACCTCGTCCGGGCCAGTCGCAGCATCGTTAGCCTTACTCACGAGGAAGGCACGACAATTCATTCAATATGCAATGGGGAGGCGCCATGAGCGCTGCAGTATCCGCAGGCATCCTGATCGTCGAAGACGATCTCATCGTGGCGAATGACCTAAAACAATCGTTAAACGAAATGGGGTACGACGCATTCGCGATTGCGGCATCCGCTGAGGAAGCGGTCGCTTGTGCCGAGGAACGGTGGCCTGATGTTGTCTTGATGGATATCCGGATCAACGGTCCGGAGGACGGGATTCAGACGGCCACGATGCTGAAGCGGAAGGATCCCGTCATAGTGGTCTTTTTAACAGCCCATGCGGATGATCCAATGATCGACCGCGCAAAACGAGCCGAACCGGATGGATATCTACTAAAGCCCGTAAAACTAGCCGAACTGCGCAGCACGATCGAGGTAGCATTGCATCGGCGACAATCGGACGCAGAGAGGGAGAAGACTCGGGCACACGAGCACCGGTTGTTCACCATTGCCAACAACGTACCCATCGCGATTGCCCACTTTGATCGCAAAGGGAAGGTGCAATTCGCCAATTCGGTTTTTCGATCTCTGGTCACGTACCAGAATGATCCGATCGGCGCATCGGCCATGTCGTTCCTTGGCGAAAACTTGTACAAGGCATCCTACACAAGCCGTCAAAGCGCTTTGTTCGGTGAGGCCGCAACCGTACAAATGGATGTTCAGCAAAGCGGGGTGGCTCGTCACTACGAAGTAAGCTACCTGCCGGACCGCGATGCCGGCGGTACGGTAATGGGCGTGTACGCGCTCGCCTATGACATTACGGAGCGCGATCGACTGGCGACCGATCTGCGCCGGGCCCATGCAAATTGGGAAACGATCCTGAACGCCGTCCCGGCGCGGATTATCTCCTGGAACCGAGATCTAATCAGCTGCTTTGCGAACACCGCGGCTCAAGCGGAATCTAGCGTGTTGCGCTATCGTACGCTCGGTCATCACATGCGAGTCGTTCTTGGCGAAGCTCGATACCGCAGAGCAGCGAATGATATCGAGAGCGCGTTAAGCGGACAGGCTACGGTGCGTGAGGAGGTTGTGTACGATGACAGCGGACCACGCTACAGCAATCTCCATCTAATTCCGGACCTCAATGACGGTCGGGTGGTCGGTCTTCATTCCCTCGCGTACGATGTTGCGGACTTGAGTGCCTCGCGCCATCAGATCCCTCAGTTGACGCACCCGCATCGGCATTCCTCCGCGCTGGTTCGCTAAAAAGCGGGCGGGCATCCGCCCCGCAACGTTGGCAACGAAATCGGTTTGTCGTCCACGCCTGCTTGGCAAAGCCATAGCGGAGCGCCACCACTGGTTTGCAGGGCGGCAAAGATTCATTATAATGACCTAAGGATCCATCATCCGCCACGGCGATCATTAGTGACCACATCCAAGGACGCGAGAGAGCGGGTAGGGCTGGGAGATGCCATCGTCATGGGTCTGTCGAGCTCGGGACCCGCGCAGACGCTCGCGGTGAGCCTCGCGGGCTTGGTGGCCGCCAGCGGCTACGGCGGGCCCGTCCCCATTCTCATCTGCCTGATTCCCATGCTCGGGATCGCCTTCGCCTATCAACGTCTGAATCGCTGGGACCAGAGTGCGGGTGCCACCTACACGTGGGTCGCCCGGGTGTTCAATCCGTATCTGGGTTTTCTGTCGGGCTGGATGATTCTTCTCTACTACACGCTCGGCACGACCACGCTCACCATTCCCGCCGGCGTCTATACGCTCGAATTGATTGCTCCTTCGCTCATCGACCGGCATTGGGCCGTTTTCGCCGCGGGTGCCGGGTGGAATGTCTTGATCACGCTGTTTGCGGTCACCGGACTGAAGTTGGTGGTCCGCTTCGAGTGGGCCATCGTGCTGTTCCAATACGCGGTGCTGCTCGCGGTCGCGGCGGTGGCGCTGCATGCGCTCGCCCACGGGCTCACGGCGGTGCATTTCTCCTGGCAATGGTTCTCCCTCGCGGGCATGGGCGGAGTCAAGGGGTTGATGGGCGGGATGCTCATCGCGTGCTTCATGTATTCGGGTTGGGACGCCGCCATCTACGTGAACGAAGAAACCCGGGATCGTGCGAATAATCCCGGTAGAGCGGCCATTGCCAGCGTCGCGATGCTGGCCGTGATCTATTCACTCGCGACCCTCTCCTTTCAAGCGGTGCTGCCGCCGGATGAACTGCAGGCTCACGCGGGCGACGCGCTTTCCGCTGTGAGCGACGGGCTTCTGCACGGACCGTGGGGCGCGCTCATGGCGCTGGTCGTGCTGCTCGGCACGCTCGCCACATTACAGGCGGCCGTGATCTCGGCGGCGCGAATGGGCCACGCCATGTCGAGGGACCGCGTGATGCCGGCCTTCTTCGGACGCCTGCGATCCGGGGGTTCGACGCCTTGGGCGGCCACGTTGACCATGAGCGCGGTGAACCTGGTGCTGCTGGCGCTTGCGCTCGCGACGACGACGACCGGCGTGGCGCTCACCAATGCGGCGAGCAGCCTGGGGCTGATCTCGATCGTTTTTTACGGGATCACCGCGGCGGCGGCGCTGCGGCAGCGGCGCAACTTGCGCGGCGCAAGCCGTGCCGATCTCGTTCTCGGCGGACTGTTTCCGTTGATCGGCGTTCTATTCAGCGTCTTTGTCTTGGTTGGAAGTTTGGCGACGGGAGCGGTTGCGCCGGCGGTCATCGCCTACGGACTCGGCTCCATTGCCGTCGGCGGCGCGGTGGCATTGCTTTTACGATTCAAGGGCGCGGCTTTCTTTACGGCGCGCCGAGGACTAGAGGAACTATGAAGTATCGAAATCCCGCGCGCTCAGCGCGCAGCGCCCAACTGTACCAGGCGGCCTGCGGACCCATTCCGGGCGGCGTCAACAGTACGGCACGGGCTACGTGGTCGGGGTGGGATCCGTATCCGTTGTTCGTCGAGCGGGGGGAGGGCGCTTATCTCTACGACGTGGACGGCAATCGGTACATCGACTATCTGCTCGGGCTCGGCCCGATGATTCTCGGCCATCGCCCGCCGAAGGTGACGGCCGCGGTGGTGGAACAAATTCAGAATCGGGGAACGGTGTTCGCGTTGCCTACTGCCGCGGAGGCGGTACTCGCCGAGAAGATCATAGCCGCGGTGCCGAGCATCGAGCAGGTGCGTCTGTGCAATACCGGAACCGAGGCCGTCATATACAGTTTGCGGCTCGCCCGGGCGTTCACGGGCCGTGAGAAAGTCATCCGCTTCGAGGGCATGTATCACGGATTCTCGGATGCCGTGTATTGGAGCAAGCATCCCGGTCTCGATGAGGCGGGCCCGGATCATCGCCCCATCGCGGTGCCGCAGGGGCCGGGCCTCAGCAAGGCCGCGGGCGAACATCTCATCATCCTGCCGTGGAACGATGCCGACGCGTTGCGCGATGCGATCACGCGCGAGGGGAAGTCGATAGCGGCCATCCTCACGGAGCCGGTGATGTGTAACACCGGCTGCATCCTGCCCGAGCCTGGCTATCTCGAAGCAATGCGCGAACTCGCCCATGACAATGGCATCGTGTTGATCTACGACGAGGTGATCACGGGCTTTCGGCTGAGCTTCGGCGGGGCACAGTCTCTGTACGGCATCCGCCCCGATCTGTCGGTGTTCGCCAAGGGGCTGGGCGGCGGCTTTCCCGTGGCCGCGCTCGGCGGGAAGCGCGAGATCATGAATCTGGTCGCGCAGGGAACGGTATCGATGGCCGGCACCTACAGCGCCAACGGCATTGCCGTGGCAGCCGCCAACGCCGCGCTCGATGAGCTCTGCGTGCCGGGAAAGTACCAGGCGCTGTCCGTGCGCTGCGAGAGACTCTACGAAGGACTGCGAGAGGTCCTGGCAAAGCATCGCCTACCCGCGTATGTGGTGGGCGTGGGACCGGTTTCGCAGGTATGGTTCGCGAAGCGGCCGATCCGCAATTACCGGGATGCCGCCCGCTATGCCGACCATGATTTGTTCCGCCGTTGGTGGGAGGGCATGCTCGAGAACGATGTGCTGTTCCATCCCGGCGCGTTCGAGAATTTATTCGTGTCCTTCGCGCATTCCGACGAAGATGTCGAACGTACCCTGCAGGCGGCCGAGAGGGTGGCGCGTGGCCTCGCCGAGCACGTGTAGCCCGTGAGCCTGGTGCTCGGCATCGATCTGGGAACCTCGGCCGTCAAGGTGGCGGCCGTAGAGGTGGACGGGGCGGCGCCGGGGCACTTGGCGGGCGAAGGGTCCGCCGACTTCGCCACCGACTCGACGTTGCCGCATCAGGCTGAACAATCTCCGTCGGACTGGCTCGAGGCGACCCGCGGAGCGATGAGGGCGCTCGATGAGCAGTTGCGCCTGCACGATGCGCATTGGCCGAGCCGCGTCGCCGCCATCGGGCTCACCGGTCAGCTCCCGACGCTCGTATGCCTCGGCGAACACGGCCCGCTCGGACCTGCGATCACATGGAAGGATGGGCGCGCGGACGCGTGGGCTTCGTCGCGGCTCGACGGGGTGCGCGCGCAGCATTATGCACGCACGGGCATGCCCATCGATGGGCGCTATCTCGCTCCCATGTTTCAATTCCATTATGCCGGCCGCGAGAGCGAGGTGCGTACCGTGCTGTCGGCCAAGGATTATCTGCTGCATGCCCTGACCGGCCTCGCAATGACCGAGCCATCAACGGCCGCCGGTTATGGAGTCTACGAGTTGGACGGACAGCGCTTCGCTGCCGACCTGTGCAATTTCTGGAATCTGCCGCTGCGAGTGTTGCCGCCGGTGCGTCCGGCGAACTCGATGGCAGGTACGCTGGCGCCGTCGGGCGCCGAGCTTCTCGGCCTGCCGGCGGGCATTCTCGTGAGCACCGGCGCGGCGGATTCGGTCTGCGCCTCCTACGCCATGGCGGGACTCGACGAGCGGGTGATCTCCGTCAGCTTCGGATCGAGCGCCGTCATTCTCGCCGCAAGCGCCGCTCCGCGCCTCGACCCGGCCGCGCGGTACCTGGTAACTCCGCACGCTGTGCCCTCCTGGTATGGGCGAGAGATGGATCTGCTGGCCAGCGGCACGGGGTATCGCTGGCTGAGTTCGCTTTTCGGCTGGGCGGAGGGGGACATCGACCGGCAGGCAGCGCAATCGCCTCCGGGCGCGAACGGCCTGTTCTTCGCGCCGTATCTCGCTGGCGGCGAGCAGGGGGCGTTGTGGAATCCTCGGCTGCGCGGCGCCTTGTTCGGACTTTCGCTCGGCCACACGCGTGCCGATATCGCGCGCGCCTATCTCGAGGGTGTCTTTTTCGAAGTGAAGCGTTGCGTCGAGGTATTGGCTGAGAACGGGGCAATCGACTCGGTGCGCGTCGGCGGCAAGATCGTGCACTCGACGTCAAGCATGCAGATGCTCGCGGACGTCCTCGGGCTTCCCGTCAGCGAAGCCAGCGAGCCCTCGCCCGCGGCGTTCGGGGCCGCCTGGCTGGCGAGCCGCCTGGCAGCCCCGGGGCCTTCAGCCGTCCGCCCCGCACCCTCATCTCAGCGCACGGCCACGCCTCGCGCGCGAGTGGCTGACGCCTATCGCTCGATTTATGCCGGATACCTGGCCAAGACCGCGCTGTGCGAGTGATTCGCGTGCACACGGCCGCCGAGTTTTCTCAGGCAGCCGCGGACTTGGTTGCGGCGCAACTCAAGTCCAAACCTCGATCGGTGCTAGCGCTGCCCACGGGCTCGACGCCGCTCGGGCTGTATGCGGAGCTGGTGCGCCGCTCGCGCGCCGGCTTTACGAGTCTCGCCGAGGCGAGAATATTCGACCTGGACGAGTACCGCGGCCTGGCATCGAGCGACCCCTCGAGCTTTGCAGCGTTCATCCGCGCTCGGCTCACAGTGCCCCTCGTGCTCGCCGAGGACCACGTGCGCTTGTTGCGCGGCGACGCGCCCGATCCTGCAGCGGAATGCGCGGACTACGAGAAGAGGATTGCGGATCTCGGCGGCATCGATCTGTGCATCCTGGGTCTCGGACAGAACGGGCACATCGCCTTCAACGAGCCGGGATCCGCCTGGGACACCCGCACCCGGGTCGTCGAACTGTCGGCGTCGACCCGGGCGAGAATCGAGGCCAATGCCGGGTGGGGACGACCGGCGCCGACTCACGGGTTCACGCTCGGCGTAAAAAACGTGCTCGAAGCCCGCCAGACGCTGTTGTTGATCGCGGGAAGGGACAAGCTCGCCGCGAAGGCGGCGCTGCTACGCGGAGTTCAGGATCCGGCGTGGCCCGCCACCAGTCTGCTGCGGCACCCGAACGCAACCATCATTGAACTCTCCGAGCCCGCGCGTTCTCAGTGACCTCGACCGCCTGAACGAAGAACGACGGCGCCGTCTCCAGCCGAAACGTGAACGCCTTGGCGACGAACACCATCCGGAACGCATCGATGGCCTGATGCCGGGTCGAAAAGCTCACGCCCGAGACTTCCACCACCCATTCAAAACTCATGAGATCGAGCAATTCGTGCTCGCGTGTCACGGCCGGGCGCGACACCAGCGTTTGTTCCTCGCGGACTTCCTTGAGACCGTACACCTCGTCGAGCAAATCGTAGAGCGAGGGCTTGTCCCGCGCGCTCAGTTGCTGCGACAGATCGGGCGCGAGAATTTTCGGAATGACGGATGTCTCCCATATCATGGGCCGCTTGTTGAGCAATCGCAGGCGCGAGATTTCCCACACGCTCGCCCCGGTGGAGAGACCGAGATGCTCCGCCTCCTCGGTAGCGGCGGCGCGCGGCGTGCAGCTCAAGATCTTCGTTTGCAGTTTGGAGCGCGAATCGAGGTGCAGGCCATGGCGCAGGCCGCCGATCTTCGTGGTCTCGGCGTTCACCCGGGGACGCGCCACGAAGGTGCCGCGTCCCTGTTCCCGGCGCACCACGCCCTGAGCGGAGAGCTCCGAGAGCGCACGGCGCACGGTGACCAGACTGACGCCCGCCAGGGAGGAGAGTTGGGCCTCGGTGGGCAGCTGGTCGCCCGTGCCAAGCTTGTGCTCATCGACGTACTGCAGTACGAACGCAATGGTTTTTTCGTACAGGGATTTCACCCGGCGGATTGTACCCGGCGCGCGGCCGACGAGATAGATTATGTCATTGCAATGAATTGCGAATGCGTTTACATTTTGCGAGCGGGGACAGCGGGGGGAGTGGTCGCCGAGTGCCGGGGATGACGGCGCCTTTAACAAGCGAATGTGGCTGGCATTCACGACAAAAACATGGGAGAGCCGAAATGCGCAGAGTTATTGCCTGCTGCCTTGCCAGCGTCCTTTGCCACCTACCGCTTCCGGCCGCCGCCGGCCCCGGCGCCGATCTCGACGGACCTCCCGTCGGCGCTCAGGCTACGAATTCGACCCTGGACACCATCGTCGTGACGGGCTCGTACATCCGCCGCACCAACGCGGAGTCGCCCTCGCCCGTGACCACGATCGATGCCGATTTCATCGAAAAGAGCGGGCTCAACAGCATCGCGGACGTGATCAAGACGGTTTCCGCCGACAACTCCGGTACTTTGTCGCAGGCGTTCAGCGGCGCGATGGCGGGCGGCGCGGACGGCGTCGCGCTGCGTGGCCTGTCCGTAGACGCAACCCTGGTGCTGGTCGACGGGCATCGAATGGCGAACTATCCGCTGGCCGACGATGGCCAGCGCCAATTCGTCGACATCGACTCGCTTCCCATGGCGATCGTCGACCGGGTGGAAGTGTTGAAGGATGGTGCATCCGCCACCTATGGCTCCGATGCCATTGCGGGCGTGGTCAACGTCATCCTGAAGAAGGAATTCACGGGCCTCGATGTGTCGGCGACCGGGGGTTCCACCGACCGCGGCGATGGGCTGTCGCAGCGCTTCGCGGCGACTTGGGGCACGGGGAGCCTCGAGGCCGACGGGCACAACTTCTACATGAGTCTCGAGGGGCGCCATCAGCAGGCCATCGCGCAGGAGGCGCGCGGTTCCTATATCGCGGCGTCGGACCTCACTCCGTGGGGGGGACCCAATCTGTACGGCGGCGTGGTGAACGGCGGGCTGCCGAATCCGCTCACGACGTACACCGTACCGGGACAGGTGCTGCCGGTGAGCGGAGGCGCCGTGCAAAACCAGACGCCGTTCGCGCTGCCCGGCTGCAGCGCCCAAGACATCGCGCTGGCGGCCGACGGCGGCGGCGGCTGCGCGTGGGACACGAATGCGTACAAGAAGCTGCAGCCGCGGACGGCGGGCCTCGACTTCTCGACCCACTGGAGCCAGCGCCTCGCGGGCGGCTGGCTGAATTCGCTGGCGGCATCCTACTATTTGACGCAGGCAGAACAATACCGACAGCCGAACGCCTACGACGTCGGCACCAATCTCGTGCCCTTCGCGTGGGCGGGTGCAGCGGGAGCCTCCGAGAACCAGTTTGATCCGTCGACCTCGCAGGTGGTGCTGCCGGCCAACAGCCTCGACAATCCGTTCAATCCGGCGAGCCCTTATTTCGCGGCGGCCCGCACGTACTACAACTCGCTCGGATCCGGCAATATTTTCAACAGTTACATCGGCGACAAGGCCCTGTTCTTCGGCGCGCTGACCAACTTGCCCGAAGAGCACACGTTGTACGGCACCGACGTGTATCGCGTGATCGATGATCTGTCGAACACAGTGGGTGGCTGGGATGTCGCAGCGAGTCTTGGCTATGTGCGCGACGTGACGCGGATCACCTATCAAGGATTTTTGTACGTACCGGCGTTCTACAACGCGCTCGCCAACGGCTACCGCGTCGGCCAGAACTCCTATCTGAACCCGGCCGCCGTCGACAACTCGCTGGTACCCGAGACGCACGACACCGCGACGTCGGACATCACCTTCCTGTCCGCGAACGCCACTCGCAAGATATTCGCCCTGCCGGGCGGCGCTGCCTCACTCGCCTTCGGCGTCGACTGGCGCCTCACGCACGAGAACAACCCAGGCCAGCCTTATGCGCTCCAAGGCGACAGTCTCATGGACGGCAGCTTCTATGCGCGCGGCTCGCAAACGGTGTCCGCGGCGTTCTTGGAGATGGTCGCGCCGGTGCTCGACAACCTCGAATTCGACGCCGCCGGCCGCGTCGATCACTACGATACTTCCGCCGGCACCGCGGCAACGCCCAAGCTCGGCTTCAAATATACGGTGATCCCGCAATTCGCGGTCCGCGGAACGTTCGCGCGCGGTTTCCGCGCACCGAGCATTGCCGAGAGTGGTCATGCCGGCTCGGCCTCGAGCGTCGCCCCCGCGCCCGTCGATCCGGTGCGTTGCCCGGTCACAAGTTCCGTCCAAGACTGCGGGCTGCCCGGCAGCGCGGTGGCATTGCTCACCACCAGCAATCCGCAGCTCAAGCCCGAGACCTCCACCAGCTACACCTTTGGCGTCATTGCCGAGCCGTTCAAGCACAACGCGCTCACCGTCGATTATTTCTACATCCGTCGCGACCGCGAGATCGCCCCCGCGCCCTACGATCCAAGCAACGCGATACGCACGCCGGCGGCTCCCGGGTCGACGCTGCCGGGCACCATCATCGAATACCTGACGCCTTACGTGAACGCGTCGTACTCGATCACGGCGGGCATCGATGCGGGCTGGAAGACGCTGTTCGATCTCGGCGTTTACGGCGTGCTCACCACCACGCTCGACGCCTCGCACCTCATCCAGTCCCAACAGACCTTCGACGATGTGACCTATCATTACGTGGGCACGGTCGGGCCTACCGCGCTCAGCGGATCAACTGGAACCCCGGCGAATCGGGGAACACTCACCGTCGATTGGACGCGCGGCTCCTTGTCCTTGGGCACGACGCTCAATTACCGTAGCGCCATGCAGGGCATCGACGCGTCGCTCGACACCCCGGGCCAATCGCCGCAGTGCCTGCAGTTGAGCAGCACCAATCCCCACTGCTACGTGGCGGGCTTCGGCTACGCCAACGTGTATGCTCAGTACCGGGTGAGCGGGAATCTGCAATTAATGGCCAACATCACCAACGTCACCAATCGGCTGCCGCCGCTCGACACGGTGACCTATGGCGGACAGAACTACGATGCCTCATACGACCAAGCCGGCGCGATCGGGCGCTTCATGGAAGTGTCCTTCCGTTATCGCTTCTGAAGCCGGGGACTCGACGATGACCGTTACAGCCGTGCATCCTTCGTCAGTCGTGCGCCGGCCTGGACGAGCGGCGCCGTTACTCACGCTCGCGGCCTCGGGCGCCGCGCTGGCTTTGAGTCTCGCCGCGCCTCCCCGGGCCGACGCGGCGGCTGAAGAATACGCGGCCAAGGCGGGCGCGGCCGCCGCCCAAATCCAAGTCGACGCGAGTCAGGCGCCGCGCGGCATCATGTCGGCGCATCTGACGTTGCCCGTCAGCGCGGGCCCCCTGACCCTGGTATACCCGAAATGGCTGCCGGGCCGGCACAGCCCGGCAGGGCCGCTGACATCGCTCCGCGGGCCGATCTTCAAGATCAACGGTCAGACTCTCCCGTGGCGGCGCGACTCGGTTGATCTGAATGCGTTTCACCTGGAGATTCCCGCCGGAGCGAGTCAGCTCGGTGTCGATCTCGAAATAGACACGACCCTCGCGCCCGACGGCGTGGTTCAGGGACTGGAAACTCCGCGCACGGCAACCGAATCGCTGCTGATCCTAGAATGGAATCAATTGGTGCTGTATCCGGCCGCCACGGGGAGCGATGAGTTGAGCTATCAGGCATCGCTGCGGCTGCCGGCCGGATGGAAGTACGCCACCGCGCTCGAGACGACGGCGGCCGGAGCGGACGGGATACGTTTTGCGCCGGTATCGCTCACGACGCTGGTCGATTCGACGCTCCTCGCCGGGCGCTACATGCGCGACCTCGCGCTTGGCGGGAGTCCGGCGGTGACGCTGCACGTCGCGGCCGACACCCCGGTGGCGCTCAACATGAGCGCGTCCACCGAAGCCCACTATCGGCGGCTGGTGCGCGAGGCCGCGGCATTGTTCGGTGCGACGCACTACGATCGCTACGAATTCCTGTGGGCGCTCACCGATCAGATCATGCCGGATGGGCTGGAACATCATCAGTCGAGCGACGATCGCTCCCCGCTCCGGGCGCTGTTGGACGATCCGATCCGGCGTGCGGAGGCGAATCTCCTGCCGCACGAATACGTACACTCGTGGAACGGCAAATACCGCCGGCCCACAGGTCTTGCCACCGCCAACTATCAAGACCCCATGCTCGGCGACATGCTTTGGGTGTACGAGGGATTGACTGAGTACCTGGGCGACGTGCTCGCCGTGCGCAGCGGCCTGCTTACCGATGAGGAGTTCCGCGGCGAACTCGCCCACGATGCGGCCGCGATGCAATCGCACAGCGCGCGCGAATGGCGATCGCTCCAGGAAACCACAGTTGCCGCCTCGCTGCTTTACTACCAATCGCGCAACTGGGCGGCGAGGTTGCGGCGACAGGAGGACTTCTATCAGGAATCCGCGCTGCTCTGGCTGGAGGCAGATACGCTCATCCGGCGGCTGTCGAAGGGACACAAGAGCTTGGACGATTTTTGCAGGTTGTTCTACGGACCGCCGAGCACGGGACCGCAGATGAGACCTTACGAATTCGACGACGTGGTGAGCGCGCTCGCGGCGGTACAACCCTATGACTGGGCGGGTTTCTGGAAGGAGCGGCTCAACCGGTTGCGCCCCGAGGCTCCGCTCGAAGGGCTCAAGGCGGCGGGCTGGCAGCTGACCTTTGCCTCGCTCGCCACCGTGATGCACGCCGCGCACGAGGCGGACGACAAGGATCTCGATCTGCGCTACTCGCTCGGGTTCTACGTGGATGACGAACAAGCGACCATCGGCGATGTGATTCCGCACTCCCCGGCGGATGCGGCCGGCGCATCACCCGGCAGCCATATCATCGGGCTCAACGGCTACAAATGGTCCAAGGAACTGTTGCAGGACACACTCGCCGCACCGCCCGACCCGTCGGGAAGGCTTACGTTGCTGGTGCAAAAGGACGATACGTTCAAGACGCTGGAGCTTCAGTACGCGGGGGGGGAGCGCTACCCGGACCTGGCCCGGGCGCCGGGGACGGCGGACGTGCTTTCCGAGATCGCCCATGCGAGAGCCCCGCAAAACTGACGCCGTCTTGATCGAGGCCACGGGGCCGTCGGACTTTGCCGCCGCTCGCGTGCTGTTCCAGGAGTACGCCGCCCAACTCGGCATCGACCTTTGTTTTCAGGGATTTGCTGCGGAGCTCGATCAGCTGGCTTCGATGTACGCGCCTCCCTCGGGATGTCTCATCCTCGCGCGGAGCGGTGCGGGTCCGATCGGCTGCGGAGCGATTCGCCGATTCTCGGCCGATGCCTGCGAGATGAAGCGACTCTACCTTCGGCCGCAAGCACGCGGGACGGGTGTGGGTCGCGGGCTCGCCGAACAGTTGGTGTTGCGGGCGAAGGCGCTTGGGTATGCGCGCATGTATCTCGATACGCTTCTCGACATGCGTCCGGCGCGCCAGCTCTATAGCTCTTTGGGGTTCCGCCCGACGACGCCTTACTACGACAACCCGTTGCAGGATGCGGTCTACATGGAGCTCGATCTGGCGTCCCGATAGCACTATTCCGATCAGTGCGACTGTGCTTCCGGATCTGCATTCGAGTAGCGCTTCTTGTCAGCCGCATCGGCGGAGGAGCGGTCGACCGCGGGTTTCTTGGGCTGGCGCCGGTCGGTCAACTTTGTCTCGGCCGCTTTGATTCTAGCGTCCAGCCCATGCATACCCGGCTCGAGCGCTTCGGCGCGCCGGTAATCCCGAAGCGCCTCCGGCACCCGGCCCGCGCGCATTAGGGCGTCCGCCAAAGCGGCGATGAGCGCGGGATCGCCGGGGCTCCAACGGACCGCATCGGAGCACGCGTTGAGATCCTTGTGCGCGCGGCAGAGTGCGGCATAACGCGCGCGCTCAGCCGAAGCGAAACGATCGTCCGATGCCGATGCGGCCTCACCGGGAACCCAGGCCGCGAACAGCAGCAGCACAGCGAAGAACAGCGGCCGCGCCGCGCGAGCCGGAACTGGGGCGCCCGGGTGCGCGAGCATCATGGGCCTAGCTCCCTGACCAGCCTGATGCCGACAGTGCTGGTCCGATAATCAGCAGCAAAGCGGTCGCGATAGTCGGCCCGGACATAGGAGGGGGCGCTGAACCATGAGCCCCCGCGAAGCTCATGCACGGAGCAATCGCCGTCGAGCCATGCGCGGCCGTCGACCGGCGCGGCAGCGTAGCTCTCGTGCCAGCAATCCTCGGTCCATTGCAACACGTTGCCCAACATGTCGCTGAGACCGAACGGGTTGGCTTTGAACGTGCCCACCGGCGCGGTATACACATTGCCATCGTCGCATGGAAAGACCGCCCATCCGGGATATCGACGTCCCGCGCTGGCGTCCGCCACGTTCGCATCCGCGCACGCGCCTTGGGCATCCGATCCCCACGGCTGCGATGTCTCAGCGCCGGCGCGGGCCGCGTACTCCCACTCCGAGGCGCTCGGCAGCCGATAGCGATGGCCCGTCTTGGCGGAGAGCCAACTCGCATAGGCGGTGGCATCGCTCCACGATACGCACGTGACCGGATGCGCACCCGTTTGCGCGAAGCCGGGATGTTCCCAGCTGTCGGCAGGGCGGTGCTTCCACTCGCCGTCGTAGGTGTCGCAGCCTTGCATGTCCCGTCCCGTGGAAGTGACGAACTGCTCGAAGTCCTGAAGCGTGACGGGGCCCGTGGACATGGCAATGGAGCGGCCGATGACCACCCAATGCAGCGGCTGCTCGATTGCGGGACCGCTGGCAGAGCCCTGCTTGAATCGACCCACAGGCAATACGGTCATTTCCGGGCAACTCGCGCAGTCGCGGAGCACCGAACCGGGTTTTGGAGCCGCCACGGATGCCGCCGGCGCAGCACCCGGGGGCGAGCGGTGCGCGAACACCCACGCGAAACCAATGAGCACCAACGCTGCACTCGCCCACCCGATTGCGCGGGCCGGGCCGCCGAGCCATTGGAGTCGCTGGCGCTCGAGCGATGGTCTCGAGCGCGGAGGCTCCGCCGGCGAAGACGCAGGCACAGGCACATCTTCTGCCTCGGCGCGCCGGGTATCCAAATCAGCCTCCAGCTGCGCCGCAGCTTTCGAGCGCGCCTCGAGCGCAGCCTCGAGCACCGTGCGCTCCCGGGACTGGACAGCAAGGCGGGCGTCGCGCTCAGCGAGGGCCTGTCGGGCTTGATCGAGGCGGGCGTCGCGTTCAGCGAGGGCCTGTCGGGCTTGATCGAGGCGGGCGTCGCGCTCAGCGAGGGCCTGTCGGGCTTGATCGAGGCGGGCGTCGCGTTCAGCGAGGGCCTGTCGGGCTTGATTAAGGCCGGCGTCTCGTTCAGCAAGTGCCTGTCGGGCTTGACTGAGGCCGGCGTCGCGCTCGGCTAGTACGCCCCGGGATTGATCGAGGCCCGTATCGCGCTCAGCCAACGCGCGCCGGGCCTGATCGAGTGTGGCATCGCGCTCGGCCATCGATTCGCGCAAGGTGCGCAGTTCCGTTCGGTATTGCTGCAATTCTTGCAGCGATGTTTCGCGCGCCTCCTCGCCCGACGCAACGCTTTGCGCCAGCGCCTGCTCGGCTTCCCGAAGCTTGCCTTGCTCCGCCTGAAGCGCAGCCCCGGTGGCTGCCAAGTCCGCTGCAAGAGCCGCGGCCCGCTCCGCGGCCGCCGACTCGCCCTCCCGGGCTTTCTCGAAGGAGCGCGTCAGCGCCTCGAGGGCGGCAGCGCGCGGCGGAACTCTCTCCTCGACCGAGCGCAAGTGCTGTGCAAGAACCGATAAATCCAGCTCGGCTGCGCGCAGCCCTCTCGGCGAACTCAACGCGTTGGCCGGCGCATCGAATTCCAAATCGACGGACACTTCATCATCCGGCCGGTGCAGTTCGGTCGCGGCCGCATCCGTCGCGACCGGATCCCCGGATCTGGTTGACTCGGGATGTTCATCGGCCGCCGCGCTCTGTTCAATCGCCTCCAATAAGAGGGCTTCCAAACGCGCGTATTCCGGCATGCGCTCGGCGGACTCGCGCCGCCGCAGGATCGGCAACAGTTCGGTCGGCAATGCGCCGGTGGCGAGCAGCCGCCTGAGCCGCGCGAGCACGTCGGAATAGGTGATGCCTCGGGTCTCGAAGGCGCGCAACACCTTCTCGAACATGGACGCGGCAGGGGAAAGTTTCTTGGAGTTCATCGGTGTAGTCGTCGGCATTTCTATGCCGGAGTCCACTGCTCCGGAAGCACGATATCGATATTCATCCGTACTAGACTTTCGATCCGTGGATTTGTTCTATCGTTTCGCGCGGCCGCCTGATTCCGATGGTGGTAATAAATGCCATTGTGCCGGTAAAAAGACAATCTCACTTGTCTTTCACCCGCCCGGCGGGCATTGTCGGGGACGCATGATGTACCGGCTTTTGCTGGTCGACGGTCAGGAAACCGCCTCGAGTTCCGAACTGCGCATCCGGATGCTGCGCGAGTTTCCGGGCCCGGATGGGCTGTCGGTACACTTTCGGCCGGTCAGGAACGACGTGCTGTTCGAGTCGGCGCGGGCGGCGGGCCAGCTCGCCTGTAGGATCCTGCGGGGCGAAGGCATCGTGCGCGCACAGCTCACGGTCGAATATGAAGTGCCGGGTTTACAGCAAAGCGTCATGGGCCGCAGCAGCGACCTGCTGTTTGCACTCGCGCTGATCACGGCAAAATGGAAGCTCCCGACGACGGCCGAAACCGCGATCGCCGCCACCGGAACACTCACCGCCGACGGTTCCGTCGAAAGCGTCGAGCATACCGCCGGGAAAATTGCCGCCGCAGTCCGTGACCTGTCGGAGTGCTCCGGGGTCAAGCGCGGCGTGATTCTGTATCCGGCCGCCGACGGCGCGTCGGTCGATGCCTGGCGCAGCACCGAGCGGCTTCCCGGGCACATCGAGCTGCATCCCGTTGCCCACCTCGACGAGGCGTTGGCGGCCTTGGGCTACACGCTCGACAAGGTTTACTTGCGCAACCCGTTTCGCGGCCTGGAGCATTTCGACTACGCGGACCACGCGATTTTTTTCGGTCGGGACGCAGAGGTTCGGGACGTGATCCAGCAGCTCCTGCGACGGGAAAAATCCGGTTCGCCCGGGCTGTTGGTCGAGGGCGCCAGCGGCAGCGGCAAGAGCTCATTTTTGCGGGCCGGGGTCCTGCCCGCCTTGGTGGAACCCCGTTTCCAGTCGCAGGCCGTCCAGGACGCGCTGGCGCAACGGCGCGTCGTCGCCGAAGTCGGTCGGGCCATCTGGCGGCCGGGGTTGTTACCGGCCGGCACCGACGAGCGACAACTCGCCCGCTCGATCGCCGAGGTGTGGGCGCAATTTTCCGAGCTCGGGGCGAGTTGGCCGAACGCTGAGATCCGCACCCTGGCGGAGCTTGCGCACCGGCGCCGCACGGACTGGCCGGCGCAGCTGCGATTCGTCTGGCTGATCGATCAATTCGAGGAACTGTTGGTGCGCGGGTTCCCCGACGCGATGATCGAAGAATTCGGCCGATTTCTTCGGATTTTGCAGGCCGACGGCGCCTGGACATTGGCCTCGATCCGGGCGGACGCGATGCCGCTGCTCAAGAGTCACTCGCAGCTACGCGAAGTTTTCGGCACCAACGAGGGGCAATACTACCTGGCCACGCTGGGCGGCACGGCCCTGGATTCGGTGATCACCCTGCCGGCGCGGGCGGCGGATCTGGCCTTTGAAATCGACGCGGACGGCAGGCCGCTCGATCAAATCCTGCGCGAAGATGCATATCGGGAGAAGGACAGCCTGCCCATGCTGCAATTCACGTTGAACGAGCTGTACCAGAAGCGCTCCGGCCAGGTGCTGACGCAGGCCGCCTACCGGGAACTCGGCGGCCTGTCCGGCAGTATCGCCACCACGGCGCAAGCGGTATTGCTCGCCGATGACGACTCGCAGCTCGTGGCGCCGCGGGTATTCCGCAGCTTGGTGAGCGTCGATGACGCAGGCCGCGCCACGCGCCGCTATGCGGCGCTCGCCGAACTCTGGGGCGATGCCGCCCGCGAGCGGCTGTTGCAGCGATTCATCGACGCGCGTCTGTGCGTGACCGATCAGCGCGAAGGACAGGCCGTGGTCGCGTTTGCGCACGACACGCTCCTGCATACGCTTCCCGCCCTCACCGAGTGGTTGAAGAAAGAAACGGGCCTGCTGCAGACGCGCGAGCTCGCACAGCGTGAAACCCAGTCGTGGCAGCAGCACGCGCAATCCGACGATTGGCTGGCGGCGGCCGACAAGATCACCGCGTTCGAGGCCCTGGAGGCGGCCGAGGTGGTGCTGCCGGACTCGGTTCGTACCTTCATCGACCGTTCCCGCTGGCGCGTGCGCCGCGCACGGCGGATCAAGCGAATCGCCATCGGCGTGATTGCGATACTCGGCTGCGGGGTAATCGTAGGCGCGGTGGCGTTTGGACTCCAGGCGCGCAAAGCGGAGCAGGCGCGAGAGATGACGGCGCGGCGCGGCGAGTTCCTGGAGAACCTACTGAAGTCGGCCGACCCCCGCGTCGGCAGCAAGGATGTCACCGTCGCCCAACTCCTCGACGCCGCGACACACCAGATCGATACTCTCGCCGAGGCGGAGCCGCTGGCTGCTGCCTCCATGCTGGAGCTGGTCGCCGAAACCAACAACGGTCTCGGGCGCTACCCCGAGGGGCTTGCCGCCAACACCCGCGCGCTAGCGCTCCTGCGTGCGAACGACGGTGGGGCCCTTGATTTGTCCGAGGCCCTGGGGACGCGGGGGCGGCTCCTGCTGCAAACCGAGCAACCGCACGAAGCGGAGCCCGTCCTGCGGCAAGCTCTTGCGCTGGTCGAGAACCGTCGAGGTGCCGAGAAACAATTGACCGAGACGCTCGATGCGCTTGGCCAGGCGGTTCAGAGCGCCGGGCGCATTGCGGAGGCCGAATCGATCTATAAACTCGAGATCGAGGTCCATCGGCGGTCGGGGCATGCGTTCGGCGCCGCAGAGGCGCTGCCGTTCGAGAACCTGGGCGCCCTGCGGCATGACCAAGGTCTGGATGCCGAGTCCTTGGATTTACTCCGGCAGGCACTCGAGATCGACCGAAAGTATCTGCCGGCCGATCATCCCAATCTCCTCGACATCGAATATGACTACGCCGCGGCATTGGAATTCAACCATCAGGAAGCCGCCGCGGAGCCGCTGCTTCGGAAAATACTCGCCGCCTATCGCCGCATACTCGGGCCCGACCACAAGGACACCCGCATGGCGCAGCAAGGCCTGGCACACAATCTGTCGGCGCAGCATCGGTATGCGGAGGCAGCGGCCGAGGCATTGCCCGCCGCACAAGGGCTGTCCCGGGTGCTCGGTGACGACAATTCATGGACCCAGGTTGCCTGGGGGGTTTACGGCCTAGCGGCTTGCCGAAGCGGCCAAGAGGCGGCGGGGCTCGAAGTGCTGCAACGTGTGGCGGCCACCCGCAGGAAGCTCAAGCAGGATTGGCTCGCCTCGAGCACCAACGTGCAAATCGGTACCTGTCTGGTCGCGATGAAGCGCTACGGCGAGGCGGAACCGCTGTTGCTCGATGCGATCTCGTCGCTCGAGAAGACCAAGGACAAGTGGGCCGGTCGTACGCAAGCCGCGTATGAAGCGCTTCGCGATCTCTGCGCGGCAACCGGCCGCACGGCCGAAGCAGCTCGCTGGCAAAGCGAAATCACGCTGGCGGCGCGCTGAGCGACTGATTTTTTCACCAAAGTCGGTCTCCCCGTCGTTAGGTCGGCAGGGGTGCAGCAAGTGCGCACCTGACCACCAACTCAATTCAATCGGGAGACAGACATGAGCAAGAATTTCAAGCAGTGGATGATTCGCGGCCTCGCCGTCACCGCCCTCGCCGCCGGCGCCGCGACCTCGGCTGACGCCGCCATTTGGATACGGAGCCGTCTGGTCGTGGCGCCGGTCGTCGCACCGGTGATCGTCGCACCGGTGGTCGCCGCGCCCGTCGTAGCGGCCCCCGTGGTGCCGGTGGTTGCCACGCCGGTGATTGCCACGCCGGTGGTTGCCGCCCCTGTCGTTGTGGTGCCCGTGTGCACGGTCGTATCGGTGCCGGTGGTGAACGCGTTCACCGGATGGACCTATTTGGTGCCGCGCCGGGTTTGCAACTGAGCGATGACTTCAGCAGCAAGCCGCCCCGGCAGCGATCGCGCGGGACTTGCGACAACAATCAACGAGGAGAAGGAAAATGAAAGATCGGCCGATTGATACATCCAAGCCGGGGGCGTCACTGCGTGCCCGGTCAGGCCTTTTGGCACTGTCGGTGGCCCTCGCCGCGCTCGTCGGCCTTGCACCGGTCGCACGGGCGCAGACGGTAAGACAGCTGGTGACGCAGTCCATCGATGAGCGCCAGAGCTTCGAGGTCGGTGGCAGCACCCGGCCCGAAGCCAATGCCGACAACGATCTCGGGCGGGTCGCCGACGAGCTGGCCCTGGACCACATGGAGCTGCTCTTGTGAACAACTGGTGATGCCGGCAAATTGATCGCAGCATAAATCTGCCGATGCAAGTGCAGGGTGGATGGGCTCGCCGGCCTCCACCCTGCCCTTCTCTCGCTGCAAGGTGCAGGTTCATTCCCTCGATTTCGTACCGCCGATTTCCTCCGCGGCGTTCTGCAGTATCTTGGCGATCCGCTCCTGCTCCTGCGCCGGGCTGTCCCACTTGTCGGCCAGCGCCGCTTTGAGCGCTCGCCGTGCCCGCATCAGGGGTGCCGATCCGTGGCGCTCATCCTCGCCGCCGATACCCGGTTCGCCGGCCTGCATGGCCCGACGCAGGCTCTCCATGCGCTCGCCCACGCGTCCGAACTGGGCAAACAGCGAGTCGGCGGCCGATCGATGTTCATCCAGGTAGCGGCGCCCGAGCTCGGTGATGTGATAGCGCTTGCGAGTGCCCTCGGTCTCGACGGTGGCATGCTCTATTTCCTCGAGATAGGTTAGCGCGGGGTAGACCATGCCGGGGCTCGGCGCATAGAACCCCTTTGAGCGCTCGTCGAGCGCCTTGATGATCTCGTAACCATGATGCGGCTTGTCGGCCAGCAGGCCGAGGATCAGCAGCTGAAGGTCGGCGGACGCCAATTTGCGCCCCATGCCGAAGCCTCGGCCGCCCAGATCACCGCCGTCGGCGAATCCGCCGCCGAACCGGCCTCCGAAACGCCGCCCGCCGCCGTGTCGCCCGAAAAAATGGGAGAAATGGTGATGGCAATGCATAAATGTCTCCTGAGATATTATCGTAAAAGCTATCGTAAGATAGTATTTCTATATCTTACGATAATGTCAATGCCCGCTCGCGTAACACACATCCAGGGAGCATTGAGGCAGACGCCGCGGTAACGCGGAGCATTAAGGTAGGCGCAGGGAAACACCGCGCTGTGCCCGCCCGCGCTGGAGTCGCCCGCGACGGGCGCGGGCCGGCGGCGTCGAGCGCTGCTCGTTTAACATTGACAGTGGAGGGTATGAGCCGCAAAATACGCGGCTCATTTTGTGGAGGGGTACCCAAGCGGCCAACGGGGGCAGACTGTAAATCTGCTGGCTTATGCCTTCGTAGGTTCGAATCCTACCCCCTCCACCAAGAAGCGGGTTGA